>JFJP01000030.1_pt1 | contig 19818 bp, 18 predicted proteins | sample 431651 | NCBI WGS metagenome assembly JFJP01 (sample SAMN02602958, study PRJNA72255) | Microbial mat metagenome, whole genome shotgun sequencing project. | biome: fresh water; feature: sink hole; material: water; isolation source: purple microbial (photo- and chemosynthetic) mats found in...
ACAATGCGCAGGGCGAATACTACCTCACCGATGCTGTCGTGGCGGTGGCCGCACAGGTTCCCGTGGAGGTCGAACTCTGCGAAGCCAGCGAATTGCTGGGGATGAATTCCAGGCTGGATCAAGCCCAGCTTCAATCACTCGCGCAACAACGGACTAACGCACGGTGGATGCAATTGGGTGTAACCATGCTGTCACCGGAGACCACCTTCATCGGCCCCCAGGTCTGGCTCGGGGTTGATGTCATTCTGGAACCGAATGTCCGACTCGAAGGTCTTGTGGAAGTCGGCAAAGGCTCTCAGATTGGCCAAGGTAGCGTTTTCCGCGATTGCGTGATCGGCCAAGGCGTTGAGATTCGCCCCTATTGCATCGGCCAAAATGCGAGCATCGGCGCGGGTGCCAAAGTGGGCCCCTTTGCGCACCTCCGCGAAGGCACGGTGTTGGATGAGAAGGTCCATATGGGCAATTTCGTGGAGACCAAGAAGGCCCACCTTCGTGCCGGGGCGAAAGCCAACCATCTGAGCTACCTCGGCGATTGCGAAGTGGGCGAGCGCACCAACATCGGCGCAGGCTTCATTACGTGCAACTACGATGGCCATCGCAAACACCGAACCATGATTGGAAAAGACGTATTTGTGGGTTCCGATTGCCAGGCCGTGGCTCCCATTACCCTGGGTGATGGCTGTGTTACAGCCGCAGGCACAACCCTTACCGTGGACGTTCCCGCCCAGGCCTTGGCGCTTTCGCGTGTGCCGCAAGTGAACAAGGAAGGGGCCGCGGAACGAATGAGAGCGAAACGCAAGGGCGGCCTGGGTTAGACTGGTTCATTGCGCCATCGCGCACTGAAAGCCCAATGCTGAATTCCATGCTCGAAAACCTGGGTACCAAGATCCTTGTCCTCCTAGATCAGGCAGGGGATTTCGCCGTAGTCTCAGGCCGAGCCTTTCGTGCGATCTTTAAGCGCCCCTTCGACGGGGCTGCTCTGATGCACCAGTTCCAGTCTGTGGGCGTCAATAGTATTCCGGTTATTTTGCTCACCTCCTTGGCGGTGAGCATGGTGTTCGCCGTGCAGTTGGCCTATGGATTCAAACAATTTCAAGCGGAAGGACTCGCTTCCCAGGTAAATGGGTTGGCCATCGTGCGCGAACTGGCGCCGGTCATTTCAGGCCTGATGATGGCGGGCCGGGTTGGCAGCGCCATGGCAGCAGAACTCGGCACCATGCAGGTGACCGAACAAATCGACGCCCTGGAATGCCTGGCCACCGATCCGATTCACTACCTGTTTGTGCCCCGACTGCTGGCTTCCGCCATCATGGTTCCCATGCTCGTCGGCCTCAGTATTTACGTGGGCTACTGGGGCGGCTACCTTTTGCTCGTGGGAGTCGAGGGACAAAGTTCCGTGGTCTATGCCAGCGACTTCTTCAAGTTGTTGTCCTTCCGGGATCTCCGCATCGCGCTCTACAAGGCCTTCGTGTTCGGCGTCATCATCGCCCTCGTGGGCTGCTGGCGCGGCTATCGAACTCACGGAGGGGCCGAAGGCGTGGGCAATGCCCCCACTAGCAGCGTGGTGACATCCAGCCTCTGGATCCTGATCTCCGATTTTTTCCTGACGAAGCTTCTGCTCGTCTGAGGAACACCCATGGAACCCGTTATCGATGTCGTCAATCTCTCTAAGGCCTTCGGGCCCAAGGTCGTTCTATCCAATGTCAATTTGCAGGTGCAGGAAGGTGAAAGTCTTTGCGTGATGGGCGGTTCGGGCACCGGCAAAACGGTGCTGCTGCGCAACATCATGGGTCTCCTTACGCCCGATGCGGGCCATGTCGCCGTGGACGGCAAGATCATCCAACAACTCAATCGGGACGAACTTTTCGAAGTGCGACAAAAGATCGGCATGTGCTTTCAGATGGCGGCCTTATTTGATTCCATGACCGTGGAAGAAAACGTGGGCTTTGCCCTGAAACGCCACACGCCCATGACCAAGGCCGAGATCGCCGATCGCGTGGATGAATGCCTTTCCATGGTGGGCCTCAAGGACACCAACAAGTTGAAGCCATCCGAACTCTCCGGCGGCATGAAGCGCCGCGTGGGCTTCGCCAGGGCCATCGCGCTCAAACCCAAGATCCTGCTCTTCGATGAACCCACGACGGGTCTGGACCCGGTGATGACCGATGTAATCGGTCGCATTATCTTGGATCTCAAAGCCGAATTGGGGATGACCAGCATCACTGTCACCCACGATCTCAAGAGCGCCTTCGAAATCGCCGATCGCATCGCCCTGATCTTCCGGGGTGAGTGCATTGCCTGCCAAACACCCGGTGAATTCAAGGTCAACCCGCATCCCGTCGTACAGCAGTTCTTGCGCGGCGATGCCGACGGCCCCTTCCTGCAAGATCCACCACCGCCCAAGCGGGCCCTTGACCGCGCCCTTTTCCACCCTATTCACATCGATTAAACCTTCTGGATATGTCATGAAACTCGAATCCAAAGTCGGCGCCTTCTTCATCGGTTCCATCGTGATTCTCGGTGCACTCATTCTGCGCACTGAGAAGCTGGAGCTCTTCGGGAGATCCGATGAGCGAACCTTCCGCACCGAATTTGCCCAAGTTGCAGGGCTCAATGTCCAGGGCCATATCCGCATCGCCGGGGTAAAGGTGGGCACCGTCAAGGAAATCGGGATCGAAAAGGGCCGCGCCGTTGTCACCTTTAGCGTGGAAAAGAAATTTGCCTTAACCAAGGGCGCCACGGCTTCGCTCAGCAGTATCGGAATTCTGGGCGAAAAATACATCGAGTTGGACCCAGGTCAACCCACGCAGGAAACCCTTCCCGCCGGCAGCGCCATCCCCAGTAAAACGGGCGTGAGCCTGGACAACTTAATGGAAACCCTTGGGGCCATCGGCACCGATGTAAAGGGCATCACCTATGCTCTGAATCAATCCATCGGTGGCGAAAACGGTCGCCAGAAGATCGACGAGATCGTGGATAACATCCGCCAGCTCACCGGGGAATTCCGCGCCATGGCCCAGGAGAATCACGCCGCCATCAACAACACCATGGCCAATGTGGAATCCATTACCGGCGAATTGAAGGATCGGCTCCCCAAGATCGCCAAGCAATTCGAGGATCTGGGCAAAGGCCTGAACGAGATGGTCGACCAGAGCAAACCCGAGATGAAGGGCCTGCTCACCGATGTGCGCAAACTGGCCCAGGGCTTCCAGTCCACCTCGGAGAACATCCGTTCCATCACCGACAAGCTGAACAAGGGTGAAGGCACCATCGGCAAACTGCTCACCGACGAAAGCACCATTCAGAAGGTAAATGCCGCTGTAGACAATGTGAACGAAATGCTGGGCGGGCTCAAGAATATGGATTTGCGCCTAGATTTGAACGCCGCCAGCTGGACTTCTCGAAGTGACAGCATGATCGGCCTGGGCATCGAATTCGCACCACGCAAGGACTACTGGTACAGCTTGGCGGTGAATTCTTCACCCGACGGCAAGGTCTCGGATAGCACGCGCACCGTAACGCGCATCGACCCCATCACGGGCCTGCCCACCAACACCATCGAGAAAGTTCGCACCATCAATGCCGAACAAGTCATGACGCTTTCCGCCGAATTCATGAAGCGGATTGGTGATTACTTTGTGGTGCACGCCGGCATCATCGATGGCAAAGGAGGCGCAGGTGCCGAAGTTCGCTTCCTGGATGACCGTCTGCGTTTTGGCGGCCTTGCCTACGATTTTGGCAAACGCGATGACAAGCCAAACCCACGCTATCGCTTGACCTCCAGCTATCAGTTTTGGAAGGGGCTCTACATCAAAGCCGGCATGCAGGATCTTGCCAACAAGGAATTCCGCAGCTTTTACGTCGGCGGCGGTATTCGCTGGAAGGATGACGATCTCAAAAAGCTGGTGGGGTTAGCCAGCGCTGGAAAGTAACCCTCCATGCGGAGTCTCCCTTCGTTTTCCACACCGGAATGGCCTTTCCTGGCTGTGCGTCGTGGAATCCCTTTGGGGCTAGCTTTCCTGGCTATACTCGGCGCTCTATTGCACGCCCAAGGCAGAGGCTGGCTAGTCCTTGCCGCGGTGGGCTTCCTTGCTGAAGCCTGGCCTTCCTTCAAGCACGGGGAAGCCTATCTTCGCAATCGACGAGCAATCGTGCGTTGGGATGGTTTCTGGACCTTTGCCTTTCGCCCGGTGGCCCGCTTTCTGGGCAAGGAAGAGGCCTGGATCCTTTCTTTTTGCGCATGGAACAATCGCCGGGTGCGGGAGGTTTTTGAAACGCGCCGCGCCAAGAATGCCCTCATCCTTCTGCCCCACTGCATTCAATTGGCACGCTGCAAGGCCGATATCTTTGAGGATCCAAAAAACTGCTATGAATGCGGGCTTTGCCCGGTGGGCGACACCATCGAATCAAGCCTTAAAAAGCGCTGGAATGTGCGTATCAGCAATCGCAGTCACAAGGCGTACAGAGAGGCCCGGGAATTCCAACCCGATCTCATCGTGGCTGTAAGTTGCTCAGATCGACTTCTGAAGGGCCTTACGAAACTGGCCGAAGTGCCCTGTTACGTGCTCCCACTCCAATTGCCTCACGGCATGTGCGTGGACACAACCTTCAGTATTCCCAACCTGATTACCGCTATGGATGACCTCGTTGAGACGCGTACGACGCCTCCAGCCAGAATCCAGCCCTTGGAGGGCATCGCGTGAGTGGACTAATCCGAAGCCGCCTTGAACGCCTGCTAGGGCCCATATTGATGCCCTACCTGCTGCACCTGCGACCCATGGAATGGCCCATAATGACGGCCCATTTCCTCTTGGGCACCCTGCTGGCCGTGGGCGGAAAGCTGCCCCTGAATGCGACGGGTTACGGCTGGTTCGTATTCGTCGTGTTGATGAATGGTGGCACCCTCGCCATCAACAGCGCCTTCGACAATGACGAGGGTGATATCGGCTACCTCAAGCAACCTCCAAAACCGCCGAAATACCTCTTCCATGTTTCTGCCGCCATGCTATTCCTGAGCCTCGGCCTGGGGTTTTTGCTGCCCCCTCTCTTCGCCTGGAGCAACGCTGCCTGCGTTGTCATGTCCTTTCTTTATTCGGTGCCACCGGTGCGCCTGAAGGCTCGGGCTGGGTGGGATGTCGTGATCAACTGCCTTGGCTTCGGCCTGTTGACGCCCCTTGCGGGCTGGGGCGTAACAGGTAGAGCTCCGACGGCACCCTTTATTTCTCTGACGCTTGGTTTCGCGCTTCTTTTCGGTGCCCTGTATCCCCTCACCCAAATTTATCAAATCGAAGAGGATCGCAGTCGCGGCGATGTAACCATGGTGATTAAACTCGGCGAGAGCCTGAGCCTAGCCCTGGCGCTAGCCATGATGGTTCTTGCTCACGGCTTTTTTGCCTGGGGAATCCTGCGCTCTAGGCCTGGCCTACCGTGGCTCGCCCTTTCGCTTGGCTGCTGGCTGATCGTTCTGGTGCCTTGGCTCATTAACTGGCGGCAGTGGACCCCCAAAAGGCACGAACAAGGCATGTATTGGGCGCTAGCCGCCTGGGCGATCACCGATATCAGCGTCTTGGTTCTCATGTGGCCGCGAGGGTAAACCTCATCTACCGGGAAACGCCATGCTTGCTCCCAAAGTGCCACCACCCTTCCCACTGCAATGGGGTTTCACAACGCGCCTGGATGCGCTGGAAAACGCCCCTCCCATTCGTCTGAAGCAAATTCATGGCAACGATATTCACCCCGCCACCAGCGCTGTGCAACCGGGCGATGGTCTATGGACTACGACACCGGGTGAAACCATTGGCGTGCGGGTGGCCGATTGCGCCCCCATCCTTCTAGCTGGCATTGCGGCCGATACGCCTTGGGTAGCAGCCCTCCACGCTGGGTGGCGCGGAGCGGTGGCCGGTATTCTTCGCCGAGGCGTCGCGCTCTTCCAAGAGCAGGGTGGAAATCCCGAAGTTTTAGTGTGGGCCATTGGACCCGCCATCGGACGCTGCCATTTCGAAGTGGGGGCCGAAGTCATCCAGGCGGCCCGCATGGACCCAGCCTGGCGTGAGGACCTTGCCACGGTAACCCCATCCGGAAAATTCTTCTTCGATCTCCATGGATTTCTGCACGCGCAAGCCATGGATCTGGGCTTGGATGCCCGAAGGGATGGTTCCATCCACCGATGTACGCGGTGCGAGCCGGAACTGTTCTTCAGCTACCGAGGGGGCGACCTCGAAGGCCGCCAGTGGGGTTGGATTCGGATTGGCGAAAAGATCTGAGCGAAAAAACAAATCAGTGCAGCGGGAATTGCACCTGAACCGCCGTGCCTTCGCCTTCGTTCCGAATACCGATCTGCCCATCGTAGGCCGCCAGTAGCTGTTTGCAGAACGGCAGGGACGGCCCTGGGCTGCGAATGCCAATGACCACCTGCTGATGCAATTCGTTGAACGGTTCGAAGGCCATCGCCAATTCTGAGGGAGGGATGGGTCCGCCCTCATCTACCATTTCGAAGTGGAAGCATGCACCTTCGGTCCAGGATCTCAGGTGAAGGATAGAGCCAGGGGTTGGGCCGCTAAACCCGTGTTGGATAAGGCTTTGCAGTAATTTGGCGAAATCACCGTACACCCCGAAGATGCGAGCTTCGGTGGCGGCAAATTCCGTTTCGACCTCGGCACCACTCGGCACGATGCCCTCGGCGGCGAGCAACTCCAATTCCTGGGCCATCAGGTCATGCAGATCAAGATACTCAGGGGTGGTGGGGTCGTCCTTATTGACACGGCGAAGCAGGGCTTTCAACAAACCCTCGATCTCGGAAACCGCATTTCGGATTTCGGCGATGGACTGCGGCGCCCTGAGACAGGCCTCCTCGCCCAGGGTGTGCCGAACCTGGATCAGCTGCTCCAATTCAATACTCTGTCGATCGAGAACCTGCACTGGAGTGACGAGGCGGTGCGTGATCTTGTATAGGAGGCCATCGAGCAACTCCCGGCGATCCTGGCGGCTAATTTCTGCCTTGGCATTCTGAAGATCCTGGTAGGAACCTTCCATTCGCTCATAGCTAGAGGCCAGGGCACGACTGCTTTCCTGCAGACTATGGATGAGTTCAGCGTTCTCGATACTTACCAAGGCATGACTGGCATGGAGGGCCATGAGCTCCACTTCAAGAGGCTCGAAGGGTTCTTCCGCAACGCGCGAGAGGGCCCAAAAACCCCAGATTTCATGCCCAACCTGACGATCCTTCAGAACAAGAAGACTGGTCTCCAAGGCAGGGGACCAGAAGCCAAGGGACAAGCCTTCATCCCAAATTCGATGGTTCCGCAAAGCATTGCCTTGGAGGATGCCATTTTCCGAAAGGAATAGCATCCGAGAGCAAAAGGGATGGTCCCTTTGAAGGGTGGGAGCGACCTCAAAACGTTCACCCTGCCATTGAAAGCCTTCCCAATAGCCGCCGCTCGGATGGAGCCGATAGGCCACAATGTGACTCGCTCTAACCATGGCGCGCACTTGGTCCAACACCTTAACCAAGATGACCGATGGGTCCTGCTCACCTAACAGGGACTGCCCCAAGGTCAACAGCCCGGAAAGGCTCTGATTCCGAATCTCCAATTCACGCTGAGCCGAAGTCAGTTTGGTATTGGCCTCCTGGACTTCGTTCAGCTGAGCTTCCAGATGATCCAACATCTGCACATTGAAATTCCGAAGCACTGCGCCTTCGCGGGACTTTTCTACATGCTCACGTTGACCCGCTAAATAGGCTTCGACCTGCTTCACAAAGGTAAAGGGGTCGATGGGCTTGGGAATAAAGCCGTCACAACCTGCCACCAATGCGGTGTCGCGATCGCTCTTTTGGGTTTTTGCCGTCAACGCCACAATGGGTGTTTGTTTGAGATCCGTATGCTGGCGAAATTTGGTGGCGATCTCGAAACCCGAAAGCCCCGGTAAGTTGATATCAAGCAAAATAAGATCCGGCTGGAGATCCAGGGCCATCTCAAAGCCTTTGAGTCCTTCTTCGGCCCAGTGCATGACATAACCTGCCTGCGTCAACAAGCGTTGCACCAGCCGCCAGTTCACCGGATTATCTTCGATGCAAAGAATCTTGATCGCTTGGGTCATGGGTGCCCCGGTTTGCGCAAGGGAATTTCTACGGTAAAGGTTGATCCCTTCCCTTTCTGGCTATCGACGCGAATCGCACCCCGCATTAAACCGATAAGACGCTGCGACAGAGCAAGCCCTAGCCCCGTGCCACCAAAGCGCCGCGTAATGCTGCCGTCTACCTGCTGGAAGGGACGAAAGAGCCGAGTCATTTCTTCGGCACTCATGCCGATACCCGTATCCCGAATCGCCACGTACAGAAGTTCGCGATCTCGCTCCACGGATACTCGAACAGAACCTCGTTCGGTAAATTTAATGGCATTCCCCACAAGGTTCGTAAACACCTGTTTCAATCGACCCGGATCTCCCATCACTCGCACATCTTCCCAGCCTGGAGATTCAAAACTGAATTGAATTCTTCGGTCTGGAATAAGACCCGCAGCCAGCAACTTCACCTCTTCGAGCAAGGGAAGAGGATCAATTTCCACAAGGTCTATTTCAAATTTTCCGGCCTCGATCTTCGACAGATCCAAGATCGAATCAATCATCGACAGCAAGCTGCGTCCGTTCTGGTGAATGATGTCCAGATCCATCTTCACGTCATCGGGGATCCGTTCAGGACTCTCCTGCAGCAGCAACCCAGAGAACCCGATCACCGCATTGAGTGGCGTTCGAAGTTCGTGGCTCATGTTGGCCAGGAATTCATCTTTCAGACGATCGACCTGCTGCAATTTTTGAAAACTCACCATCAGGCTTTCGTTCAACTCAACAAGCTCGAGGGTCTTAGAACGTACCTTTTCTTCCAAGGTCTCGGCCCAGGCACGAATCTCGGCCCGGCTCTCCTCCAGGCCTTTTGTCCGCTCTTGAACCAAGTGTTCCAAGTTTGCGCGAATTTCCTCCAACTCCCAGATTGTCTCCATCAATTGGCGAGTGCGTTCCTGCACGCGAAATTCGAGTAGACGGTTTTGCCGTTCAATCTCGTCTCTGGAAACCCGCAGTTTATTGGTCATCAAATCAAAGCTGAGGCTCAGGTCCTCGAGTTCATCGCCACTGTGCACCAGGACCTGACCCACGGCCAAATTACCCCGAGCGACCTGTTGCGCCATGTCAGTCAGGCTTTCGATGGGACGAATGTAGCGCCGTTCCAAAAAGACCGTGGCCAGGATCCCCAAGATGAGAAGAATCAAGCCAGTGCTCATGCCCATCACGATGTTGTCATGGACCGTTTTCTGAATATCTTCGGTCGTGAACCCCAGCACGAGCGTGCCCACTTTGTCAGGGTGTGGTTCGCGGAAGAAGATGGGCGCATTGGCGACGAGGATGCCATCCTTCATGCGAGTAAACGACTGGCTGCGCCCTTGATTAAGGTTGTATTCCTTAACCCACAGTGGGGTGGAAGGCGTGGAATCCACTTGAATGCCGCGCTCATCAAAGACCACGCTGAACTGAAAAGCCGGGATATTTTTCACACCCTCCAGAACCTTGGCGATCTCTTCCGGACTGCCGGTGGCCAGGGCCGGACCAAGGGCATAACTAGCTGTTTCCGCGACTTGGCGCGCACTTAGCATGGACTGATTGCGGATTTGCCGTTCCACCCGCCGCGGGTAGACAAAGGCATTGAAGACCATTGCACCCAGCATCAGGAGGCCAATGACCGTCATAAACTTCGTCTTGATTGAGAGGCGCGGCATGGAAAGAGTCTATCCCGCCCTGAAAAAATGAAAACGGGCAGCCCCGTATAGCCGTGAATCCACCGCAAGAAAATCACCTGGGCAGGGTAATTCTGTGCGTTTTTCGGTTTCCCAGACGAGGAGCCCATCCTTGCCAAGCCAGGCGCGAATGATTGGGGCTAGGCGCTCGAACACCAGTGCCGATCCCTCGTAGGGCGGATCGACAAACACAAGATCCAGACCTTGAAAGGCATCACGCTTCAAGCGCAGGGCATCCTGGCGGAGAACCTGGACCCCAGTGCCACGGCAATTGCGCAGAGCCAAAGCGCAGGCTTTCACGTCCTGTTCGACGCAGACCACTGGCGAATACCCCCGGGACCAGGCCTCCACCCCCACGGCCCCGGTTCCCGCAAAGAGATCCAGAAATGACCCTTTGGGCCAACCTTGAAGAATCGAAAACAAGGCTTCCCTCGCCCGATCCGAAGTTGGGCGTATGCGGAAGTCTCCCTCCGGGGGAGAATCCAAACGCCGACCTTTAATGATTCCTGCAATGATTCGCATGGAGCTGGCTAAAGAAAAGAAAGCAGCATGGAAGGCTTAGTAGGCCCACTTCATGAGCATGCCGCCCCACGTGAAACCCGCGCCGAATGCTGCAAGGACAACATAATCGCCCTTCTGAACCTTACCGGCTCCTAGCGACTGATGGAGGGCGGTTGGAAGGGTTGCCGAAGTGGTGTTGGCAAACAATTCGATATTGGTGGCCATACGGTCGAGGGGCAATTCCAGGCGCTTAGCAGCGGCTTCCATGATCCGATTGTTGGCTTGGTGGGGCACGAAGAGTTTGAGATCCTTGGGGTCGATGGCATTTCGATCCAGCATCAACCGGCTGATTTCGGCCATGTCCCGAACCGCATTTTTGTATACTTCTTTGCCATTCTGATGAATGCAATGTTGGTTGGCCGCCACAGTCTCGGCCGTGGCAGGTTTGAGGGAACCACCTGCGGGCATGTACAGGTAGGGGGCTCCACGACCATCGATCCGCTGTTCGAAATCAAGGATGCCATAACCAGCTTCAACTTCTTCGACGATCACAGCGCCCGCACCATCACCAAAGAGCACGAGAGTATTGCGATCCTTCTTGTCGGCGATGGAAGTCATGACATCGCACCCAACCACCGCGACTCGCTTGTAGGCCCCGCTGGCAACCAGACTGGCTGCGGTGCTAAGTCCGAATATGAAACTGGAACAAGCCGCGTTGAGATCAAAACCAAAGGCCTTCGAGGCGCCAACCTTGGTTTGAATCAGGGCTGCGGTGCAGGGGAAAAGCATATCGGGCGTTACCGTGCAGGCAATGATGGCATCGAGATCGTCGGCGCCAATACCACGGTTGTTCAGGGCCATATTTAGGGCTTCTACACCCAGATCCGAGGAGCCAACACCAGGCTCGACCCAACGACGTTCCCGGATTCCAGTGCGAGAAATAATCCACTCGTCACTCGTGTCTACCAGCAGTGCCAATTCCTGGTTGTTGACGATCCGCTCGGGATAGAACTGTCCGGTAGCGGTAATGCCAACGGATTTGGAGAGAGTTCGAGTCAATGGAACCTCCTGCAGTGCTAGGTACGATCAAACCTCCGATTATGCCGGGGCGAGGCCACAAGGTCCACCCTGCATGCCGTACGGAGAGTGCGAGTTGGTATCATTATGCAAGTTCATCGTGAAGGAAATCTCAGCCATGCGCACTCTTGCCGTGCTTCCAAGCCGTTTCGCTGCCACCCGTTTTCCCGGAAAACCACTTGCCATCATTGCGGGGAAACCCATGATCCAGTGGGTTTGGGAAGCTGTGAGTCGTGCCGGTGGCGTGGATAAAATCGTGGTGGCCACCGATGATGAACGAATTTGTAGTGCCGTCAATGATTTCAACGGACAGGTCATTATCACGGATCCCACCCTTCCTTCGGGCACGGATCGCGTGGCTTCGGCCCTCCACAAGCTTGGTGAACACTTTGATATCGTTCTGAATATTCAGGGCGACGAGCCTGCCATGCACGCCGAGACCATCTCCGCGGTCGTTAAGCTGATGGTCGACGATCCCGAACTAAACATGGGCACTGCGGCCTGTCCCTTCGCCAACATGGACGAAATTTTCAATCCCAACGCCGTAAAGGTTGTGACGGATGACCGTGGGCGAGCGCTTTATTTCAGCCGAAGCCCCATACCTTACCGGCGAAATAGCACAATCTTCGAAGCGGATTTCCGCCCTTGGTTGCAGCCTGCAGACCTGCAGTTCTTCAAGCGTCACCTTGGCATCTATGCCTATCGCCCTGAGACACTGCGGGCCTTCACCAACTTGCCTCCCCATCCACTCGAACAGTTTGAAATGCTGGAACAACTGCGCGCACTGGCAGCCGGCATGACCATTGGCGTTGCTGAAACCCCCTATCTAAGCCTGGGAGTGGACACACCCAGCGATATACCCGCAGCGGAAAAGTTGCTGCGAGAGCAACGGCTAATCCCTTGATCGATCCATCCACCTTACGCGAAGCCAGGGCCTTGATTGAGGCCCAGGGATTACGCTTCGAGACCAATATTGATGATCTGGTCGGCCTGTACGAAAACGGCCAAATGATCGGCTGTGGCGCGCGCAAAGGCTACGTTCTAAAAATGCTTGTCATTGTGCCCGATCACCAGGGCACAGGCGCACTGGGGGAACTCGTCACAAGACTCATCCTTTCTGGAATGGCTGCCGGACACGAAACCCTGTTCATCTACACCGCGCCCCAAAATGCCTCCAGTTTTCAGGCGCTCAACTTTCGGCTCCTCGTGACCCAAGGCCCTGTGGCCCTCCTGGAACATGGGCCCGGTATCGAGGCCTACTTCAATGCGCACAGTTCCGACATCACTCCAGGGCAAAATGGAGCCATCGTCGTGAACGGGAATCCCTTCACCTGGGGCCATCTTCATCTCGTTGAAACAGCGGCTCGCCAAGTGGATCATCTATTTCTTTTTGTGGTCCGGGAAGATCTTTCGGCATTCCCCTTCGACGTACGCTATCGCCTTGCCCAAGAGGCTACCGCCCACCTCGAAAACCTGACTGTTCTCGACACATCACGCTATGCGGTGAGCGCAGGCACCTTTCCTTCCTACTTTTTGAAGCACATGGATCGGGTTGCCTTGGCCCAAATGAGCCTTGACATCCGCCTCTTCGCCCAGCGCGTTGCCCCAAGGTTCCATATCTCATCTCGCTTTGTGGGCGAAGAACCCCTCTGCCCGACCACTGCGGCATACAATCGGGTGATGTCGGAAGTCTTGCAGGAACACGCCATTCGCTGGGTGATGGTACCTCGTCTCCCCGCAGGTGGCTCAGCCATCAGCGCAACTCGAGTTCGCACGGCCCTGATTCAAAATGACTTCAAAACATTAGAGACACTCGTGCCACCTTCAACACTTGCCTTCCTTCAGTCTTCAGCGGCACAACCCATTGCCGATCACCTTCGAGCCCAAATGAGCGGAGATAGGTCATGAAAATCCAACGCAAGGCCAGCTCTGGCACGATGCAATCAAGCGACCTGATGGTTGTGGTGGAACCCAGCGAGACCCTTCAGATTGAAATTGAATCAACGGTCAAAAAGCAGTTCGAGCACCTTATTCGCGCTCAAATCACCACAACCCTCGAGCATTTGGGGGTTCAAACAGGGCGTATCCAGATTTCCGACCGTGGGGCCCTGGATTACGCCATCGCCGCTCGAATCGAAACTGCAATCAAACGATCCTCCGAGGAATAGTCATGGAAAAACTCTGGTCCAGAGAATGCCAAGCCGGGCGTCGCTTCATCATCAAAATTGAGCCCGGAACCAAGATCGTCCAGGCCTTGGTGGATTTTGCCCGAGCTGAAAACCTCCACTTCGCGTCAATGGTTTCCGCCATCGGCTCGGTGCGCGATGTTCAATTCAGCGGGATTCAAGCTGGCGCCCAATTACCCATGACGGGGCCTCGCATCAAAACCCATCGCCTAGAAGGCCCTCTTGAGTTGTTGGGCCTCGAAGGCAACATCGCACCCAATGCCGAAAAACAACTCGGAGGCCAGTTCTACATCCTGGGTTCCAAATCTAGTGGCGAAGTGGTGGGCGGGCGCCTGATCGAAGCTGAAGTCTTCGCAACTTGCGAAATCGTGTTGGCCGAGTATCTCGTGGACGGTATCGGACGCCACTGCTCCGCAACTAGCGGGGTAGACACGCTGTTCATCGAAGAAAAATAGAAATTAAGGGAACGCGCCATGAAGCTCAGAAGGTCACTGCTCTACGTGCCGGGAAACATGCCGGGCATGCTTCAAAACATTCCGGTCTTCGAGGCCGATGGCGTGATGATCGATCTGGAAGACGCGGTGCCGCTTCAGGAAAAGGACGCGGCCCGCCTGCTAACCCGCAACTTCCTGCGTTTCTTCCAAAATCGCAACAAGGAAATGTTCGTGCGGATCAATCCGCTGGATACGCCTTACGCCGCTTCCGATCTTCAGGAGATTCTGCCCGCGTTGCCGGACGGCATTCGCCTTCCCAAGGCCGATAACCCCGAAATCGTCGAACGGCTCGATACTCTGCTCACCGAACAGGAAGAGAAGCTCCATCTTGAGATCGGATATTTCAAGATTATTCCTTCCATCGAGAGTGCTCAGGGCGTGCTCAATTGCGTCGAAACAGCCAAGGCCTCTTCCCGCATCGTGGCCCTGGCCTTTGGCGCGGAGGACTACACCGCTTCCATGGAAATTGATCGCACCAAAACCGGCGAAGAACTGTTCTCGGCCCGCACCCGCGTGGTCTGGGCGGCCAAGGCTGCTGGTGTGCAGGTGATCGACACGATCTTCTCGGATGTGAATGACATGGAAGCGCTGCGGGCCGAAACCGTCCTAGTCAAGCGTTTAGGCTTCACGGGTAAATCGCTCGTCAATCCGCGTCAGATCGAAGTTGTCCATGATGTATTCCGCCCCACGCCCGAAGAAATTGAAAACGCGGTAGAAGTGATGGAAGCCATCAAGCGAGCCCGCGAAATGGGCACCGGTGTTATTTCGCTGCGAGGAAAAATGGTCGATGCACCCGTGGTCACCCGCGCCGCCCGCACTCTCCGATCCGCCATTGCCTTCGGCATGATCGAATACGCACTTTCCGACGAGGTGATCCATGGCGAAAAATAGCCTCGGCCGCGAGATTCCAGCCCAGTGGCGTGGACGCACGCTCGATCCCTACCTCGATCCTTGGAACAAGAAACCCGAAGTCCTGCGCGCCACCCGGCCCCTGGTCCGACGCAGCCCTGGCGATAGCAAATTGCTGCCTTCCCTTCGCGCCGCGCTCGAAAAATGCGAACTGCGCGATGGGATGAACATCTCCACCCACCACCATCTTCGAAACGGCGATTTGCTCCTGAATATGCTGGTCAAGGAAATGGATGCCATGGGTTTGCGCGACATGGGCATTGCGTCCAGCTCTGTGCATGCAGTCCATGCCGAGATCATTCCCTACATTCGCAAAGGCGTGATCACCCGCATTGAAACCGGAGTCAATGGTCTCATTGGAGAAATGGTTAGCCGCGGAGAGTTGAACTGTTCCGTCATCGTGCGCAGTCACGGCGGTCGGGCCCGCTCCCTGGTCACGGGCGAAGTGGAAGTTGATGCGGCTTTCATCGCCGCCCCCTGTTGCGATATCACCGGCAATATGAATGGTGTCCATGGTCCCTCGGCCTGCGGTTCGCTTGGCTACGCCTACACCGATGCCCGCTACGCCAAGAAGGTCATCGCCGTCACGGATAATCTGGTTCGCTACCCGGCGTCTCCCATCAGCATTTCCCAGAGCGATGTGGACTATGTGGTGCAAATTGAATCCCTGGGAGATCCTCGCAAAATCGTCTCCACCACCACCCGTATCACGCGTGATCCTGCAGGCCTTCTGATCGCGAAGTACGCCGCGGAGGTCATCGAAGCCTCGGGCTTGCTGAAAGATGGCTTCTCCTTCCAGACAGGCGCCGGTGGCACCTCACTGGCGGTGGCCGATAACATTCGACGCAAGATGGCAGCCGGGCAAATCAAAGGCAGTTTCGGCTGCGGCGGAATCACAGGCTATTTCGTGGACATGCTGGAGCAGGGCTATTTCGAAACTCTTTTCGATGTTCAGTGCTTCGATTTGAATGCCGTGGATTCCATGCGCCGCAATGCGGGCCACCGGGAAATCAGCGCCGATCTCTACGCCAGCCCCTTCAATCGAGGCTCTGTGGTCAATATGCTCGATTGCGTGATCTTGGGTGCCACTGAGGTGGACGTGGACTTCAACGTCAACGTCAACACCGAATCCAGCGGCTACCTGCTGCATAACACCGGCGGACATTGCGATACCGCTGCGGGTGCCAAGCTCGCCATCGTCGTGGCGCCGTCCATTCGCGGCAGGCTTCCTATCGTCCGCAATGCTGTCACCACCGTCACCACACCGGGCGAGACCGTGGATGTCATCGTCACCGAGCGCGGCATCTGCATTGCCGATAAGCACGTTGATCTTAAAAAGGAACTGCTGCGGCGCAATCTCCCCGTTAAGGACATCCGGCAATTCCACGAGGAAATCACTCAGATCACCGGTATTCCCAAACCCGTCGAATTCGATGATGAAATCGTTGCCCTCATTGAGTACCGCGATGGTTCCATCATCGATGTCGTCCGCCGCGTCCGCGAATAGCACGACCTTGCAAGCCGGGATTCTGGAGGCTCGGGATGCGCGCCAGCGTGTCCTAGTGGCGGCTTTAGCCAAGGCCCGGACCGGCAATCAGGTCTCGGTCCTGTTCGTCAGCACCAATATTCCAGGCCCCGATAAGCATCGCCCAGGATCCTCGGCGCTGATTGTCGGTGCACTAGATTCGCTGCAAAAAACAATCCCTCTGGAAAGCGATGCCCTTGAAAGCGATCTCCTAGGCCCCTTCTGGATTGGGTATTCCACCACTCAACCCGCGAAAATCAAACAAAGGACCATCGAGATCGAAGCGGCCCATCCTTCGGCTCGACTCCTGGATATCGATGTCTATGGCCTCGATGGCATCCAGATAAGTCGGGTCATGTTGGGAGCCACCCCGCGCGCCTGCCTAATTTGCTCGGAGCCGGCTGGCGAATGCATTCGACTGGGGCGGCACCAGCCACAGGAAATCCAGCCTCGCGTCGAAACCCTTCTGGAGTCATTCCAAACGGTCCACAAAACTCTGACACCAGAACGATTGGCAGAAAATCTTGCTCTGGGCGCCCATTTGGAGCTTCGCGTCACACCAAAACCTGGGCTCGTGGATTCCCACGATAACGGCTCACATGCCGATCTGACCTACGCCACCATGCAGACCTCCGCGAATTTACTGCCCATGTACTTCGCGGATCTTTTGAATGGATTCAGCCAACGTGTTCCCCTACAAACCTACGTCCAGGCTGGCCTTGAAGCCGAGTCCCGGATGTTCACCGCCATTCAATCCAATGCCCACAAGGGCTATATTTTCTTATCAGGGCTACTCTTGCTCGCCGCCTGCGAATGTGAGGGAGAAATGGCACGGCTGCGGCCCACCTTGGCGAAACTCGCAGGAAGATTTTTTGCAGGCTTTGATAGTTCCAAAAGCGCCAGCGTGCGCCTCCGCCACACCGTGGGTGGCATCCAGGCGGCCACGGAACGCGGCCTTCCCGCAGTGTTCGAACATGGCTGGCCCCGGTATCAGGAGGCCTTGAACGAAGGCTGGGGCGAGGAAGACGCCGCGTTCTATTTGATGGCGATCCTCATGCAGCAGGTGGAGGACACCACGGCCATCCACCGCGGTGGAATTGAGGGACTCGCCCGGCTGCAACGCGACGGTGCGCATTTGCAGAAAATGCTGGAGCGCCGCCAATCACCACGACAATGGCTGGCCGAATTGAACGAGGTCTATCGCCGAATGGGTCTAACCATGGGTGGCGTCGCCGATTGCATGGCCCTGACCTTCGCGCTGCATCTCAGTTTTGCTTCACCCAAGCCTTGACCAGCGCTTCGAAATGATCGCCGCGCTGTTCGAAGTTCTTGAACTGATCGAAGCTGGCGCAGGCTGGGCTTAGCAGAATCTGATCGCCCGACTGGGCAAGGTGGAAGGCCTTCGCCACGGCGGCGTCGAAGTTCCAGATGGATTCGTGCGGCAAATCGCCCAAATCCCGCTCCAGTTGGGGAATGGCATCTCCTAGAAAGAGGAGAGACCGCAGCTTGCCCTCTAGAGCCTCGCGCAGGGGCAGGTAACTTGTGCCCTTGTCTTCCCCCCCCAGCAGCACCACAAGGGGTCCCGGCAGCGCGCGAATGGCAGTTAGGGTGGCATCCACATTGGTGCCTTTGGAATCGTTATAGGCCTTTACGCCGGATCGCTCGCCGCAAAAGGCGATGCGATGGGAGAGCCCCGGATAACTCCGCAGGCCAGTGCGAAGCGCCGGAAGGGTGGCACCTCCGTGATGGGCCAACACACTCGCTGCCAGTGCGTTTTCGACATTGTGATCGCCGGGAATCTGCAATTCGGAACGATGCACCAAGGCGTTTACTTTTCCACTGGCGTCGCGCAGCATCAGTGTTCCAGTTTCATCACACCAGGCACCCGGCATGCCGATATCCGACCATCCAAACCGAGCCTCCCTGCCCTGCCCTGATGCAGCGTAGGTTTCGGTGGAAGGCGTTAAACGCAGATCGCCAGCTTGCTGGCCCTGAAAGACCCGCAACTTGGCATCGAGATAGCCCACCATATTGCCGTGGCGGGCCAGATGGTCTGGTGTCAAATTCAGCAATACCGCAGCTTCCGCATGGAAATCCCGAACGGTTTCCAATTGGTAGCTGGAGCATTCCAGGGCGAAGCGTGTTCCAGGCGCAGCACCCTCCAGAGCTTCAATCAGTGGAATGCCAAGGTTCCCACAAGCCACCGTTGGGATTCCCGAGGCTTTCAACAAATGGGCCGTCAAGTCTGTAGTGGTGCTTTTCCCGTTGGTACCCGTGATGGCCAAAAGCATGGCCCCATCCGCTCGGTTGCGCAAAATCCGATGCGCCAATTCCAATTCGCCAACAACCGAGATCCTTCGCCGCACGGCCTCTTGCACAAAGGGAATACTCGGTGGAACTCCGGGGCTAAGCACCACTTCCTCGCAATCATCCAGGAGCGCGAAAGGATGATCACCCCAGACACCGGGCACTTCCATCGCCGCCAGTTTTGCGATCAGGGCCTCATCCGGCACGGCCCGCCGCTCGTTCATTACAACGTTCTTACCGATTTTCGTGAGGTACGCAGCGACGGAGAGCCCTGAACGCCCTGCTCCGATGACTACGATCCGCCCCATACTGCCTCCGCGTTGATTCAGTTTTCCAGGAAGATGGCCAGGGTGCATCTATTCATGTCATGGCGCTGAAAAGAGCTTCACGTCAGACTGTAGCCAAAGGCTTTCCGCGAGGGTTATGCAAGATTCTGTCCTTCACAGCATTTTGAGTGGTGAACGCGCAGCGGTCACCTACACGCAATCCATCATTGACCTCAAAACCGGTGAGGTCGCGGCCGTGGAACTACTCACCCGCTTCGAAGATCCAGATGGTCGCATCCGCACGGTGGGCGGCCTTCTCGAGGATGTCACCCTGGCCCCCTCCATGCGGGTGGAGTTAGATCTGCTTTGCGTCGGGGCCGTCTTCGATGCCCTGGCAAAAACCCCGGTCACCGACCATCTCCTCTTTATCAACCTGCACCCGATGACGTTGGATGCTCCGGATTTCTGGAAAAAACTCAGCCCTTGGCTATGGAATCTTTCCATCCCACCGCATCGGATCGTGCTGGAGATCACAGAGGCCTTTGCCGGGCACGATCTGGACAAGCTGGAGGATTTCGCCCGCCGCCTTCGGACTCACGAACTGAGAATCGCCGTGGATGATCTCGGCAGTGGTGTTGCGAGCCTAACCCACATGGCCCGGCTGGCCCCAGATTTCATCAAGGTGGATCGTTCCTTGGTGCATCAAGCCCATCGCCGCCCCTATCAGGCAGCGCTGCTTAATGCCCTTTCGGTATTTGCCGATCGGAT
>JFJP01005700.1_pt1 | contig 19818 bp, 19 predicted proteins | sample 431651 | NCBI WGS metagenome assembly JFJP01 (sample SAMN02602958, study PRJNA72255) | Microbial mat metagenome, whole genome shotgun sequencing project. | biome: fresh water; feature: sink hole; material: water; isolation source: purple microbial (photo- and chemosynthetic) mats found in...
GTGAACTCTGGCGCGCCGGTGCCCACGGCCTGACAGAATCGCCCGCCTATACAAAAAGCCCGCAATTGCGGGCTTTTTTGTGCTTCAGCGCTTGACTGTATTGGTTTTACAGCTATCAGTACTGCGTATCTGGCAAGTCCACCACCAAGCCGTCCAGCGCCTCGGTCAGGGTGATCTGGCAGGCCAGGCGGCTGTTGGGTTGGCGGGCGGCAGCGGCGTAGTCCAGCATGTTGTCTTCGTCTGGCCCCATGGCGGGCAGTTTGCCCAGCCAGGGCTCGCGCACCATCACATGACAGGTGGCGCAGGTCAGGCTGCCGCCACAGTCGGCGGCCACGCCGTCCACATTGCCCGCCTGGGCGGCATGCATCAGGCTTTTGCCGGGTTTGACGCTGACCTGGGCAGAACCGGGGTCTGAAGGGTTGTGGTGGGCAACAAAGTGAACGGTGATCATGTGAACAAAAGGTGTGGCGATGTCAAAAACGGCTGAAGTACTCGCGGCGCTCAAAGTCCAACTTGTCTTCAGCCTGGGCGTGGCGCTGGCATTCTGACTGTTTGACGCGGGTGAAGTAGCGCACCCAATCTTCGCCCAGCCCGTCGGTGAGGGTTTGGTCTGCTGCCAGCGCCTCCAGTGCCAGGGGCAAGCTGGTCGGCAGTGCCCTGCAGGGGTCACTTGCGGCGGCATAGGGTGATTCGGTGGCAAGCGGTGGCAACAGCCCACGGTCCAAACCGTCCAGCCCCGCATACACCTGCGCGGCCATGTACAGGTAGGGGTTGGCGGCGGGTTCGCCCAAACGGTTTTCAATGCGGGTGGCGGGGTCGCCCGCGCCGCCCACCACGCGCAACATGGCCCCCCGGTTGTCGGCCCCCCACACGGCTGCATGGGGCGCCAATGCGTTGGGCTGAAAGCGGCCAAAACCGTTCACGGTGGGCGCACACAGCGCCGTCATGCCCCGGGCATGGGCCAGCAGCCCGGCCAGCCAGGCACTGCCGGTGTCTGACAGCGTGTGCGACGCGTCCAACGGCTTGGTGCCGGGTGCCGGCGCCGTGCGCTCAAAAGCATTGGCCCCGGAGGCCAGGTTCACCACCGACTGGTGCAAATGCCAGCCACTGGACATGATGTGTGCAAACGGCGGCCTGCACATGAAAGTGGCGTGGTAGCCCGCGCGGCGCAGCGCCTGACGCACGCCATTGCGAAAGCGCACCATGTTGTCGGCGGCGGTGAGTGCGTCAGTGGCGGCAAACACGGCTTCCACCTGGCTGGGGCCCAGTTCCATTTCCAGCGAAGTGAGTGGCAGGCCCAACGCCTGCGCCGTGTGCTGCACGATGCGCAGCGGCGCGTCCGCCATGTCGGCCCAGCCCTCCGACAACATGTTGAAGCCGGGGTGAATCAGGCTGACCGCTGGCGGCAGGCCGGGCCAGGCGGCCAGCTCAGGGTCCAGGTCAGCGCCATGATGGGTGTCTTTGATGCGGTAGATGTGAAACTCCACCTCCAGCCCGCACACCAGGCCCAGGCCTCGTTCGGCCAGCCTGTCCAATGCCGTTTGCAACACGCGCCGCGTGTCCAGCGGCACAGGGGTGCCGTCTTGAAACCACGCCTGGCAACGCAGCCAGCCTGTGCCCGGCGCCCAGGGCAGCACCTGAAAGCTGGAGGGGTCTGGCAGCAGCATGAGGTTGCTGGCGCCGGCAAACCCGGCGGGCAGGTCGGCGGTGCCGCCGGGCTCGAACACCTTGTATGCAGTGCGGTCGCCCGTGTCTTTCAGCAGCAGCGTGCCCACCATGCCCACCCCATCGTCCAGCGCTTTGATGGCGGCTGCCGTGGTGAGTGTTTTGCCACGCAACATGCCGTGGGTGTCGCACCAGCCCAAACGCACCAGCTCCACCCCGCTGCTTTCAATGCTTTTGATGGTCTGGCGCACATCTGCATTGCGTTGTTCACTATCAACACCGCAGCGGTGTGCAAAGGTGGCGGACGATGCAATCACGTGGCAATCCCATCGATGGAAGCCACTGGAGCCGGTGCGGCAACATCGGTGGCACCGGGCCAAGGCGCCGCGGCGCGTTTGGCTGCCACGGCGTTTCGCCACCACTGGGCCCACTGTGCGACGGGTGCAATGCCATCCACCGTGTCGGGGCCAAAACGCTGGGCCGCCAATGCCGGGTCGGCCAAACACGGGGCCTGCCCACCGGCCTGCACGGTTTCAATGGCTTTGATCAGGTTTCGCCGGTTGGCCATGATCACTTTGTCCGATGTGCCCAAATGCTCCCGCGTGCGGTCTTGGATGGCACCCATGCTTTCGCAGGCCCACTGGTCGTGCACGTTGATGTCGCTTTCACCCATGCCAAGGTAAGTGCGGTCGCGCTGTTCTTCGGCGTTGAAGCCCCACTGGTTGTGCTGGCCGCTTTTGGGGATGTAGTCGGGCAGCGTCACGGCATCCAGCCGCTGGTTCCGCATGGTGGTTTTGTCAACCGGCTCGGCAAAGCTGGTGAATAAGGCGTACCAGTAGTTCTTGGTGTCATCCACCGGCACATGCATCTGTGTGATGGTCATGGTTTCAGACAGCGGAATGACGAAGGTCTGCGGAAACACCGCATTGGTCACCCGTACATGGGTGATGGCGTCGTTGATGTGGCGCAGCGCTGTCAGCCGCAGACCGTAGGGCATGGCCTCGAACGAAATGTCGGGTCGGTCGAATTCCCGCATCACCTTGGTCATGGGCAGGCGCTGGCCGTCCAGCTCGCCCAGACTGGCCCCGCGGAACTGGCGGCCATAACTTTCGTCCAGACTTTCGTCGTTGAAGAACCGGTGCAAAAACGAGGCGTGCGCCGGGTCAATGCCGACCTCAAACGCCTGCAGCCAGTTGCAGTGCCACAGCCCTTTGAAGGCAAAACTGTGCGTAGCGGGTGCGGTGAAGCAGTCCAGCGCGGGGAATGGTGGGGGCTCGGTGCCCTCGGCCCCAAGCCAGGCAAACAGCACCCCAGCCTTTTCCACCAGCGGGTAGCTGCGCTGTTTGATGCGGGTGCACAAGGTGCTACCGGTGGGCTCGGCAGGTGTTTGGGTGCATTGGCCGGTGATGTCGAACTTCCAGCCGTGGAACGGGCAGCGCAGGCCATCGCCCTCGTTGCGGCCATAGGCCAGGTCAGCGCCACGGTGGGGGCAGTCGCGGTCCATCAGGCCAAACGCGCCGTCCGTGTTGCGGAACAACACCAGGTCTTGCCCCAGCAGGCGCACCGCCTTCACCGGGCGAATGGCCATGCGCGGGTCCAGCGCGGGATCGAACTCGTCCAGCAAAGCCACGGGCTGCCAATACTGGCGCAACAGTTGCCCGCCGGGCGTGCCTGGCCCCACGCGGGTGACGAGTTCGTTGTGCTCTGCTTTCATGGCTGTATCCTGAAATTGTGAAACGGTATACCGTTATTTCTGTTCAGTGTACAGTTGCCGATCCAGCTGCGCGACCTGATTTTGCGAGGCGACTTCGAGCCTGGCCAGCGGCTGGCCGAGCAGCAACTGGCCGAGCGCCTGGGCGCATCCCGCACGCCCGTGCGCGCCGCCTTGGTCACACTGGAACAGGAAGGACTGGTACAGGTGAACGACACCGGCGGCTACGTGACACGCCCCTTCACCGCACAGGAAGTGCGAGACGCCATTGCCGTGCGCGGCCACCTGGAAGGCATGGCCGCGCGCCTGGTGGCTGAACACGGCGTGTCACGCCAATTGCAAGGTGATTTGCAGGCCTGCCTGGACGAAGGCGACCGCCTGCTCGCAGGCAACCCGCTCACGCTGGACAGCTACGCCGCCTATGCCAACATGAACGACCGCTTCCATGAACTGGTGCTGGTGGCCAGCGGCAACCGCGCGCTGCAACGAGCCGTCGCATTGAACAACCGCCTGCCGTTTGCCCCCGCCTCGGCCATGTTGCCCATGCAGGGTTCGCTCACGCTGGACCGCGACTGGATGCTGTACGCCCACCGCCAGCACCACATGCTGGTGGAGGCCATGAAACGCGGCGAAGGCACCCGTGCCCAAGCCCTGGCCACAGAACACACCGAAGTCGCCCAGGAAAACATGCGCCTGGCGCTGGAGCGGCGGGCCGAATCCGAGCGGGTGATGCCAGGAATCAGATTGGTCGTGGGCTAGAATATGCCGCTTCGGAAGTGTGGCAGAGTGGTCGATTGCACCGGTCTTGAAAACCGGCGGTGGGAAACCATCCGTGAGTTCGAATCTCACCGCTTCCGCCAGAAATCGATCAAGCCCTTGAAGCTCAAGGGCTTTTTCGTTTCTGGGCCCACACTCTCCCACTTGTACCTGCCACGCATCAGCCATGTCAGAGCCGTACTTTGAAATGTTGTGGGACTGCGCGCAGTGTGACGCGCGCGGCCTGCTGGCCAAGACCCATCGGCACTGCCCCAATTGCGGGGCGGCGCAAGACCCAGCCAAGCGCTACTTTCCAGAGCCTGGGCAAGAAGTCGAGGCAAAAGACCACCGGTTTGTAGGCAAAGACTGGCTCTGCGGCTACTGTGAATCTCCAAGTTCGGCGGCATCTGCCTTCTGTGGCAACTGCGGTGCGCCCAAAGACGGCAGCCCCGACGTTGCGCCGGTGGCAGACACCCCTACATCTGGGCCGGCGCCAGCACCAGCAGCAACACCCAAGACGGCACAGCCCACCGCTGCAACCCACACACCTGCAGGCAATGGCCACCGGTGGTTGATTGGGTTGGTGTTGCTGGTGCTGGTCGCCGCCGGGTCCTGGCTGTACCAGTTGTTCAGCAAACACGACGAAACCGTGCAGCTGGTGGACAAAGCCTGGACACGCCAGGTGGCCGTGGAGCGGTTCACGGCCGTCAGGGCATCCGACTGGTGCGACAGCCTGCCAACCGGTGCGTACAGCGTCAACAGCACACGCGAACAGCGCAGCACCCGCCAGATCCAGGACGGCCAGACCTGCCAGGAGGTGCGGACCGACATGGGTGACGGCACCTTCAGCAAGCGACAGGAATGCAGCCCCCGCTACCGGAGCGAACCGGTGTACGACAACAAGTGCAGCTACCGCATCAACCGCTGGCAGGTGTTGCGCACCGACACATTGCGGGGTGGCTCGGCGCTGGCACCCGCGTGGCCGACCCCCTTGCTGGCCAACAATCTGGCGGGTGGGGGTAGCCTCAACACCCTTGGCGCCGAACGCCTGGGCAGCCGCACCGAGACCTATACGGTGAATCTGGCATCCGCCAAAGGTAAAAACTGGACCTGCCAGGTGGACCCCGCCCTGTGGGCGGCGATGAACAGCGGGCAAAGTGTGACCATGAAGGTGCGCGGCACAGGCGGCGCGGTGTGTGACAGCCTGGCCCTCCTGCCGCGCTGAGCCATCCATGGCACACACCCCACGCTCCAATACTCTTGCCGCACAGAGTGATTCGCGGCCCGAGGCCGCTGAAGCTGCGGTCCCAGCCCACGTGTGGGCGGCTGCCCAAGCCCTGTTGCAGTCGCGAAGAACTGGTCTTTATTCAGAGCACACTTTTCATATCAGTCAAGCGCAGGAAGCCTATTGGGTCAATGATTTGGTGGCCACAGCCTTGGGCTGGCAGGGGACCGACGCCGCGCGCCACTGGAAATCGGGCGGGCCGGGTCGCAACGCCGAGCTGACGCATGCCGCCCTGGACCCACAAGGTGTGTGGACCAGCCCGGCCCACGCTCCCGCCTGGCCTCTGCATCACGGCGGGGTTGAAGCCGAAGTGGCACTGCGGCTGGCTTGCGACGTGGATGCCCCCCTGGCAGCCACCCTCACCCACGAGAACGCACCGCAGTTGGTGGACGCAATGTGTGTAGCCATTGAGGTGGTCAGCTCGCGCCTGGCCCAGCCGCAACAAGCCAGCGCCTGGGACCGCATGGCCGATGCCCAGTCGCACGGCGCTCTGGTGCTGGGCCCTTGGGTGCCACACACAGGCCAGCGCTTTGACTGGCCCCAGCAGCGCAGCACGTGCCGCTGCCATTCAACGGCACGCATTCACTGGCCGACCCGTTCTGGGTGCTGCCGGCCTGGCTGCGGCATGCCACGCGGCACGGCCAGGTGGTGCGCGCCGGCACAGTGGTGACGACAGGCAACTGGTCGGGCAACACGCCGGTGAAACGTGGCGACAGGGTGTTCGTGCGCCTCGAAGGCCTGGGCGAGGCCGTGGTTCAACTCTGAGCCTGGGCCGGACTGCCTCAGCTCCAGAGGTCCAGCGGCGGGTCGTGAACCACGGCTTTGAGGATGTCGCTACGCGACACAAAGCCCAGCAGTTTGTCGTCGGCATCGACCACAGGCAGGCCAGGCAGCTGGGTGTCCAGCAGCACACGGGCCACACGGCGGATGTCTGTCTCGGGCAACACGGCAGGCACGGGGCTGATCATCACCTCAGCGAGTGGCTGCATCAGCAGGGCACGCCAGACCAGCGCTGCCTGATCGGGTGCAGGCAGGCGGTCGAGCTTGAGCAACTCGGCCCGCGTGAGCAGGCCCACCAGTTGCCCCTGCCCATTCACCACAGGGGCCTGCCCCACCCCAGCATCGATCAAGGCCTGCCAGCCGTGGCGCACATCGGCCGTCACGGGCAGTGCGGTCACGTTGGCCGTCATCACGTCACGAACCGTTTGCAGCGGGTGGCGGCTGGGCACCAGCGGCTGCTGCACGCGGGCGTACTCGTGGCGGGCCTGTTGGCCAAGCGCATGGCCTGCGCCGCGTTGGGGCTGTGCAAGGTGTCCGGCGAAGGGCTGCTCGTCGACCTGCTCCTGGTGCTCGCGCAAGGGGTCTATGCGTTGCGTGCGCCCCAAGCCCAAGGTGCGGGACACGCGCTGCAGCTCCTCCATGGGGCCTTTGAACAGGGTGCCGCTGGTGCCAAAAACGGTGAACATGTGACCCCTCCTGATGGTTGGCTGGGTGCTGACGTGTCAGCTCAAGGCAGGAAGAGTGCCTGCAAATCGCTCAAAAAGTCAAATCCCCGCTCGGTGGGCCACAGGCGCTGCCAGTCGCGCGCGAGCAGGCCTTTGCGTTCCGCTTCGTCCAGCGCAGCGGCAAAGGCGCTGGCTGGCAGACCGGTGCGCTCGGTCAGCATCGCCAGCGGCACGCCTTCACGCAGGCGCAAGGCGTTGAGCATGAATTCAAACGGCAGCTCGCTGCGGGCCACGGTGTTGTGTTGCACCACGGCGTTGCCTGCAAGGGCCTGCGCCATGTACAGCTTGGGCTCGCGGGCGCGCACCTGGCGCACCACGCGGTGGGCAAAGCTGAGTTTGCTGTGCGCCCCGGCCCCCAGGCCGAGGTAGTCGCCAAACTGCCAGTAGTTCAGGTTGTGCCAGCAGCGGTGGCCCGGCTTGGCGTAGGCTGAAATTTCGTAGCGGTCCATGCCGGCAGCCGTGGTGGCTTCGGTGATGGCGTCGAGCATGTCGTACGCATCGTCGTCTTCCGGTACCGTGGGCGGGTGCTTTGCAAACAGGGTGTTGGGTTCGATGGTGAGGTGGTACACCGACAGGTGAGGCGGCGCAAACGACAGCGCGGTGCGCACATCGGCCTGGCACTGCGCCAGCGTTTGGCCCGGCAAGGCGTACATCAGGTCGAGGTTGAAGGTGTCGAAGCAGCTGGCCGCTTCTTCCAGCGCGGCACGGGCCTGGGCACCGTTGTGCACGCGGCCCAGCGCAGCCAAATGCTCGTCGTTGAAGCTCTGCACCCCCACCGACAGGCGCGTCACACCCGCTGCGCGGTAGGCACGGAAACGGTCGCGCTCAAACGTGCCCGGGTTGGCCTCCAGGGTGATTTCGGCGTCGGCATCCAGCTTCACGCGGGCGCGGATGTCGCCCAGCAGCCGGTCAATGGACGCCGGTGAAAACAGGCTGGGGGTACCTCCCCCAATGAAGATGCTGTGCACCGGGCGGCCCCAAAAAAGGGGCAGCGAAGCTTCAAGGTCGGCGCACAGGGCATCCAGGTAGGCCTGCTCGGGCAGGGCGTCGGCGCTGCCGCTGCGCCCTTTTTGCGGGTTGAATTCGTGCGAGTTGAAATCGCAATACGGGCACTTTTTCAGGCACCACGGCAGGTGGATGTACAGCGACAGGGGTGGCAACGCCGCCAGGTTCAGCGTACCGGGGCGCATGAGGTGCACCACGTCGAACGGATTGTCGGCGGGCGCGGGGGGCACCACCTGAATGGGAATGTCAGGCAAACCAGTGCTCGCGCATCAGGGCCACCATCTGGCGGCTGGACTTTCCCCGGTGGCTGTGGGCGTTTTTGACGTCGGGCGGCAACTGTGCAAATGTCTTGCCGAACTCGGGCAGGAACATGACAGGGTCAAACCCAAAGCCGTGCTCGCCCACCGGCTCGGCGGTGATGAGGCCGGGCGCACGGCCCACGGCCACCAGCGGTTCGGGGTCGTCCGGGTTGCGCACTGCGACCAGGGTGCTGACCAGTGCTGCGCGGCGGTCGACCACGCCCTGCATTTGCTCCAGCAGGGCGCGCACGTTGTTGTCGTCACTTTTGGGGTAGCCAAACCGGGTGGCGTAGTAGGCAGTCTGCACGCCGGGCTGGCCGCCGAAGGCATCCACACACAGGCCTGCGTCATCGGCCACGGCGGGCAGACCCGACTCACGCGCCGCGTGGCGGGCTTTGGCCAGCGCGTTTTCAATGAAGGTGTGAAACGGCTCGGCCGCCTCGCTGATGCCCAGTGCCGACTGCGGCACCAGCTGCACACCCAGCGGCGCGAACAGGGCTTGCAGCTCGGCCAGCTTGCCCTTGTTGTTGGATGCCAGTACCAGTTTCATTATTTATATAAAAAGTGGCAAAAACCGTTGATGGTATTGCGTAGGAAGCTCTGCTTTTAATCAGCAAGCGCCGCAGCTTGCAGAGCCACCAGCTCGGCCACACCTTTGTCGGCCAGGGCCAACAACTGGTCCATTTCGGCGCGAGTGAAGGCTGCGCCCTCTGCGGTGCCCTGCACTTCCACAAAATGGCCCGCACCGGTCATGACCACGTTCATGTCCGTGTCGCACGCCGAGTCTTCGGTGTATTCCAGGTCGAGCAGCGGGGTGCCTTGAACGATCCCCACCGAAATGGCGGCCACTGGGCCATTGATGGGGGTTTGTTTCAGCGCGCCGCTGGCCAGCAGCGTGGCCACGGCGTCGGCAGCGGCCACATAGGCACCGGTGATGGCGGCGGTACGGGTACCGCCATCGGCCTGGATCACGTCGCAGTCCAGCGTCAGGGTGCGTTCGCCCAGCAGTTTCAGGTCAAACACGGCGCGCAACGAGCGGCCAATGAGCCGCTGGATTTCCTGCGTGCGCCCGGTCTGTTTGCCTTTGGCGGCCTCACGGCTGCTGCGGGTGTGCGTGGCGCGGGGCAACATGCCGTATTCAGCCGTGACCCAGCCCTCGCCCGTGCCCTTCTGGTGAGGCGGCACCCGGTCTTCCAACGAGGCTGTGCACAGCACTTTGGTATTGCCAAACTCGATCAGTACCGAACCCTCGGCGTGAACGGTGTAGCGGCGGGTGATGCGCACGGGGCGCAACTGGTCAGCGGCGCGGCCGCCCGAACGGACAAAGAGTGTCATGTGGTGTGAAAAGTAAAAGGCGCCCTTCGGCGCGCCCCGGCGGTTATCCCTTGCGGGCAGCGGAGCGGCGTATGGCTTCGTTGATTTCGGCAATTGAGCGCTCTATGGCGGCATCGTCCATGTCGTCGGCCACGGTTTCCAAAGAACTGCCCTGGATGGTTGACTCAAAAAAACTCTCCCCAACGGAATCGGCCGAAACGCCCTGGGTGGATTCGAATCCGTCTGGCGTTTCCCATTCCAGTGCCAGCACGGTCACGTTGTCGCTGGAGCTGCCAGCCTTTCGCAGCGCGCGCTCGGCCAACTCGGGCACCGCTTGGGCCACTGGGAAAGCCGACAGGTGGTTCACGATCTCCTGGTCGCCCAAGGCACCCCACAACCCGTCGGAACACAGAAGCACTTTGTCCCCCTGCTGCAAGGGCACACCACCCGATACGTCGTATATAGGGCGCTGGGGAGACCCCAGACAAGTGAACAGGATGTTGCGGTTGATTTGCTCAGGACGGAGATGCAGGTGGGCATGCTGCTCGCTGAAGGAGTGGTCGCGGGTGCGGGTGACCAGTTGCCCATCCCGCACCAGGTACAGCCGCGAGTCACCGCAATGCACCCAGTGGATCATGCCGCGCTCCAGCACAGCAGCCACCAATGTGGTGCGAGGCGAGTCGAGCATGCCTTTTTCGGTGGCATAACGAAGGATCTGGTGGTGAGCCGACATCAGCGAACTCGAGAGAAACTCGGGCACCGCGTCAATGGTCGGCCGAGCAGCCTTCTGGAAATAGGCAGAGACCGTTTGCAGAGCCAATTGCGCTGCTATTTCACCGTCGGGGTGACCTCCCATGCCATCGGCCAGCACAAACAGGCCGGACTCACGGGTGTAGCAATACCCCATGCGGTCTTCGTTCCGGTTGCGCCCTCCCCGTCGACTGACCTGAAAAACCGAAAACTTCATTTGGGTTTACCCGAGTCGGCCTTGGGTTTGCTCGATTTACCGTCCACTCCCAGTAAATTGTCGAGTTGCAAGCGCATTTTTTCGGACATGGACAGCTTGGTGTAGCTGCGCTCGGTTTCACGGCTGAGTTCTTTTTGCAAGGCAAATACCGATTGCGGACGAGACAATGGGTCGAGCGCCATGCACCACTCGACCACTTCGATCATGTTGTCTGAATACACCCCCCGCAAGCGGGACAACGCGAGCGACAAGCGGTCTTTCTCTTGACGTTGCGGCGCATCGTTGGGCGGGTAACCCTGCATACAGGCATAAATGCACGCACCAATGGCATAGATGTCGGTCCAGGGGCCCATGGCACTGTCCCGGCGGTACATCTCGGGGGCAGCAAAACCAGGCGTGTACATAGGGCGAACAAAACTGCCCTCTTTGCTCAGCACTTCGCGCGCAGCCCCGAAGTCGATCAGCACGGCTTTGTTTTCGTCGGTGACAAAAACGTTGGCGGGCTTGATGTCGAGGTGCAGCATCTTGTGCTGGTGCACGATGCGCAAACCCCGAAGGACTTCGTCAAACAGCGACCGAATGGTGGACTCGCGGAACACCTTCTGCTTCTTCAGTTCCCGCGCCGTGATGATGAAGTCCTGAAGGGACGCACCTTCAAGGTAGTTCATCACCATGTAAACAGTGTCGTTCTCGCGGAAAAAATTGAGCACGCTGACCACCGACGCGTGCGAAATCTGGGCAAGAGCACGGCCCTCTTCAAAAAAGCTTTTCAGCCCCAACCGGTACAACGACAGCTTGTCAGGCTGCACCTGGGGCGACATTTCACCAGCCCCGCGCGAGGCCAGCGACGCAGGCAGGTATTCCTTGACGGCCACCTGTTGGCCCTGAGGGTCGAGGGCGAGGTACACCACGCCGAAGCCGCCCGCAGCCACTTTGCGAACGATCCGGTAACCCCCAATGACCGTCTCTGGCGGAAGGGGTGCTGGTTTGACCTTTGACATAATCGAGTTTTGTGCCCGTGGGGTGATCGTTTGGTGATCGCGTGGGCCAGTTTTACCCTAAGGGACAGAGCCAATGGCAGTTTACAGCATGACCGGATACGCCACCGTGCACAGTGGCCCCGCCCCGGCTGATGCACCGCCCAGCGCCCCGTTGGGCTTGGAAATGCGGTCTGTCAACAGCCGGTTTCTCGACCTCACGTTCAAACTGAGCGATGAACTCAGAGCAGCCGAACCCGCACTCAGAGAATTGCTGACCAGCGAATTGCGGCGTGGAAAAGTGGAAATCCGGGCTTGGATTGAAGGCCGCCAGGAAGGCGGACTCAAAGCGCCGACCACAACCGAACTTCAACGTTTGGTGTCCATTCAAGACGGGGTCAGGGCCTGGCTGCCCACGGCGGCTGCATTTTCTGTGGCCGAGGTGTTGAGCCTGACCAGCCGCCAGGTGACCGGCACCACCGGCTTGCCCGATGAACTGGTTCGACTGGCCAAAAACGGCCTGGAAGCCCTCAAGTCTGCTCGCGCCCGAGAGGGCGAACGGTTGGCCAGCATGCTGTCCGGACACGTCACTCAGCTCGCTTCTCTGGCTGCACAGGCCAAACCCATGGTCCCGCAATTGGTGGAGCAACAGCGTCAGCGGTTTCTGGACCGCTGGCAGGAAGCCCTGGGTGTTGCCACCCCAGTGGACAGCGAGGCCGCTCGGGACAGAGCGCTGAGCGAGGCAACGGCATTTGCGATCCGCATTGATGTTGCTGAAGAGCTCACTCGCCTGGCATCTCACCTGGAGGAGGTCGCTCGACTGATCATGGCGGGTGGAGAATTAGGCAAACGGTTGGACTTTCTCATCCAGGAAATGCACCGCGAAGCCAACACTCTGGGCTCCAAGTCATCCAGCCTGGAACTCACACGCATTTCGGTGGACATGAAAGTCTTGATCGAGCAAATGCGCGAGCAGGTTCAAAACATCGAATAACACCGGCCCAGCGCCACAGGAACGTCATGGAATACCCCGGCAATTTGTTTGTGGTGGCAGCCCCCAGCGGAGCGGGGAAGTCGAGCTTGGTCAACGCCTTGATGGAAGTTGATGCACGGCTGAGCCACTCGGTGTCACACACCACCCGCGCACCCCGTGGCCAGGAAATGCACGGCCGCGAGTACTACTTTGTGTCCAATGCCCAGTTTGACCAAATGGTGCTGCAAGGCGCGTTTCTGGAGTGGGCCAATGTCCATGGCAACCGCTATGGAACATCCAAGCAGGCCATAGAAGAACGCATTGCCCAGGGCAGTGACATCATTCTTGAGATTGATTACCAGGGTGCGATTCAGGTCAAACAAATTTTTCAGAATGCGATCCTCGTATTCATCCTGCCGCCCAGTTGGGCCGAGTTGAAATCGCGTCTTCAACGCAGGGGCGAAGACTCGCCCGATGTCATCGATGTGCGTTTGCAAAATGCAGCCAAAGAAGTGGCCCACGTCAAAGAATTTGACTTCGTTATAATCAACGAACGCTTCGAACTGGCGCTTTTTGACCTCAAATCAATCGTGCACGCCCAACGGTTGAAATACACGGCACAACGGCGCGCCAAAGCTGACACTTTCAGCAACCTGCAAATTCCCTGACCCCAAACGAGACCGCGCCCCCGCGAACAACACATGGCCCGTATCACAGTTGAAGACTGCCTCGAAAAGATCCCGAACCGATTTCAGCTCGTGCTAGCGGCCACATACCGCGCCCGCATGCTGAGCCAAGGTCATTCGGCCAAGGTTGAAAGCAAAAACAAACCCGGCGTCACCGCGCTCCGCGAAATCGCAGAAGGCAAGGTCGGGATCGAAATGCTGAAGAAAGTGCCGACCTGAGCTGGCACTGCGCTTCCAAAAAAGAGCACCGCACGCGGTGCTTTTTTCATGGTGAAGGTAAAGTAGGGGCATGAGCCGAGCCCCCCTTGTCACGCCCCCTGTCAACACCGCAGCAGCCAACGCAGCGGCAGCGAGTTTCGCGGCCCTGACAGCCAAACTCGACTATCTGTCTGATGCTGACATTGAAGCCGTTCGCAAGGCTTACCGCTTCGCTGACGAGGCACATTTGGGCCAGCTGCGCAAGAACGGTGACCCTTACATCACCCACCCCATTGCCGTGGCTGTGCAATGTGCCGAGTGGAAACTCGACGCGCAGGCCCTCATGGCTGCGCTCATGCATGACGCCATGGAGGACTGCGGCATCTCCAAGTCCGACCTCATCGAACGGTTTGGTGCGCCGGTGGCAGAACTCGTTGACGGCCTGACCAAGCTTGAAAAGCTGGAGTTCGATACCCGCGAACAAAACCAGGCGGAATCTTTTCGCAAAATGCTGCTGGCCATGGCGCGAGATGTGCGGGTCATCCTCATCAAACTGGCCGACCGCAGCCACAACATGCGCACGATGGGAGACATGCCGCGTGCCAAGTGGGGCCGTATTTCACGCGAAACACTGGACATTTATGCCCCCATTGCCTATCGGCTGGGACTGAACGTCACGTTTCGGGAATTGCAAGAGCTCTGTTTCAAGCACCTGTACCCCTGGCGTTATGCAGTACTGGCCAAGGCCGTTCATCGGGCGCGCGCGCGCCGCAAAGACCTGATCAGCCGTGTTCAGTCCGAGGTCCGCGATTCGCTGGACGAAAACCACCTGCATGCCAGGGTCCTGGGTCGCGAAAAAACGCTGTATTCCATCTACCGGAAGATGGACGACAAGCACCTCACCTTCGCACAAGTCACCGACATGTACGGCTTCAGGGTGATTTTTGAAGACCTGTCCCATTGCTACACCGCGCTGGGTGTGTTGCACCAGATGTACAAGCCGCTACCTGGGCGATTCAAAGATTACATATCCATCCCCAAGGTGAACGGCTATCAATCACTGCACACCACGCTCGTGGGCCCGTTCGGCACCAACGTGGAGTTCCAACTCCGCACGTCGGCCATGGACGTGGTCGCCGAGTCGGGCGTGGCAGCACATTGGCTGTACAAAGCCGCATCACCCGAAAGCGAAGCAGCGACCCGCTTGGGCACCCAATGGCTGCAATCACTTCTGGACATACAGCACGAGACCAAAGACGCGGCCGAGTTTTGGGATCACGTCAAGATCGACCTGTTCCCAGATGCGGTCTATGTGTTCACGCCAAAAAGCAAGATCATGTCCATGCCGCGCGGGGCCACAGTGGTCGACTTTGCGTATGCCATCCACAGCAACGTCGGCAACCGGGCTGTGGCAGCCAACATCAATGGGGAACAGGTTCCCCTGCGCACAGAGCTGCGCAACGGTGACGTGGTGGAAATCATCACCGCCGATGCCCCCATGCCCAACCCTGCGTGGCTGAGTTTCGTGCGCACCGGCCGTGCCCGCTCCAAAATTCGACATCACCTCAAAACCATGGCCCAAGGCGACTCTCGTGCGCTCGGAGAGAAAATGCTCAGCCAAGCGCTGCGAGTAGAGGGCATATCAGAGTTGCCCAGCGATCAAGGAACACATCACGCTGTTTGGGACAAGTTACTGCGCTTTACCGGAAATAGAGGCAAAGACGAGTTGCTGGCCGACATCGGGATGGGCAAGCGAATTGCCGGCATGGTCAGCAAAAAGTTGGCGCTCTTGTTGACAGAACAAGGCGTCAAACCCGACATGGTGCTCATCAGCCAAGAACGCTATTCACCTCAGCATGAATCCATCAGCCAGGGAACGGTGACTCTGGACGGCAGCGAGGGCGGCTCGGTTCAGTACGCGAGTTGCTGCCACCCCATACCAGGAGACCGAATCATCGGTTACCTGGGCAGGGGAGAGGGCCTGGTGGTGCATGCCGAAGACTGCACCGTTGGCCGCCGATTGCTGGCACGAGACCGCGAACGGTTTCTGGAAGTTGAGTGGTCGGATGAACCGGTGCGGGCGTTCGACGCGGCGCTGCTGGTGACCGTCGAAAACGGAAAAGGCGTTCTGGCCCGAGTGGCTTCAACCTTGGCCACGGCGGAGGCTGACATCCTCCATGTCGAGATGAGTGAAGAGCGCTTGCAACACGCCACGGATTTGCGGTTTGCGGTCGCGGTGCGGGATCGTGAGCACATGGCCCACATACTGAAAGCGCTCAAGCGAACCCCGTCGGTGCTGAAAGCGCAGCGAATCAAACACACCAAAGACCGGCATCAGCCGTAGCTGACGGCCAGCACCTCCACCGGTTGCAAACCCGTGGGAGTTTGGAGTGCGACCTCATCACCCACACGGCTGCGAAGCAGCGACTTGGCGAGCGGAGACACCCAAGTGACTTGTTGCAACGAGCTGTCAGCTTCGTCAATGCCCATGATGGTCACTGTCACGCGTCGGCCATCCTGGTACTCACACGTCACGGTTGCACCAAAATAAACCTGGTCCGAACCTTGGTGAACCGAGGGATCCACGATTTCGGCAATTTCCAGCCGCTTTGTCAAAAAGCGAATGCGGCGGTCAATCTCGCGCAGGCGCTTCTTGCCGTAAAGATAGTCACCGTTTTCGGAGCGGTCACCGTTGCTGGCAGCCCAATGCACAACCTCGACAATTTTGGGCCTTTCGTTGTCAATCAGCTCCAGTAACTCGCCGCGAAGCCGCTCGTACCCTGCCCGCGTGATGTAGTTTTTGCCCTGCGCGGCCGACGGCAGGGAAGGCACTTCATCGTCGTCGGTCTCTGATTCGCGGGTGAACGCCTTGCTCATTTTGGGCAGCTTTCAGTACGCATTCTTTCCGATGAAGCCCTTGAAAACAGTCAAGATGATGATCTTGATGTCGAGCCACAATGACCAGTTTTCGATGTAATAAAGGTCGGCTTGCACTCGCAATTCCATTTTCTCCATGGTGTCTGTCTCGCCCCTGAAACCATTGACTTGAGCCCACCCGGTGATGCCGGGTTTCACTTTGTGCCGAAGCATGTACCGGGGAATGTGCTCGCGATACTCCAAATTGTGGGCAACTGCATGCGGGCGAGGCCCAACAATGCTCATATTGCCCATCACAACATTGATGAACTGCGGCAGTTCGTCCAAGCTGGTAGAACGCAAAAACTTGCCCAGCGGAGTTATCCGCAGATCACCTTTGGTGGCCTGCGTCACCGAAACAGTGGCATCTTCCTGGTGCACGTACATGCTGCGGAATTTCAGAATGTTGATTTGCTCTCCATTCCATCCGTGACGCTTTTGCTTGAACAGCACGGGCCCCGGTGATGTGAACTTGACAGCCATGCCAATCGCCAACAAGACGGGCGAAATCAAGATCAGGATAAGCAATCCCAGAACTTTGTCCTCAAGCCATTTCAGCACCAAATTCATGCCTGCCATGGGCGAGCTTGAAATATCCAACATGGGGACACCCAGCACCATGGTCACCCCATGGTTCATGAACTGGAGCATCTCCATATCGGGTACGAGCCTGATGTTGGCAGTGCTGTGGCGCAATGAGTGCAAGACGCGCTGAATACCCTTCACATCCCCGGGAGGCTGGAAAATCCAGACTTCGTCGGGTTGCAAATTCTGGACGGCATAGTCCAGGGCTTTTTCGTTTTGCGCAGAGGTGACACCGACCACCTTGAAGCCAGTCCACGCCGACGCCTTGACGCGGCGACGAATGGCCGCAACAGACCCCCCTGCCCCCACCATCAAGACCTTCATGTGGTTGACACCCATGCTGCGCAGGCCAGACATCATCAGATAGACAGCCACCCGCGCCAGCCAGGAGAGCACCAGCGAGGAACCTGCCCACCATGCGAGCCACAAGCGCGAGTAGTCAATGGCCGTCTGAGTCAGCACCAGCCAAGTCATCAACACACCCCAGGTGATAAGCCAGCTCAGCCCCACACGACCGAGCATGGCCAGCAGTTGTCCACCTCGCCACGACCGGTACACGAGAGAAGATGCCAACAACATGATCGACGCGCCGCCGAAAACCAGCTGCGCGTACATCGCGTTGTGCGAATCAGCCCCCAGGTCAAATCGCCAAACAAAAGACAACGCACCCGCACCAGCGAATGCCAACCAATCAACAGCGTGCACGCCAATGCGCATCAGTGACGCGGAATGCCGCATAAATCACCTACTCCTAACAATGCAACTGCTGCAATAGCAAACACCCATTGAGGGGAAACACAACAGGCCGGGCACGTCAGCGCCCATACACATCATCAAAACGCACGATGTCGTCTTCGCCGAGATAACTGCCCGACTGCACCTCGATCATCTCAAGCGGGACCTTCCCAGGATTGTCCAACCGGTGCCTCTCGCCCAAAGGAATGTAGGTGGACTGATTTTCAGACACCAGATAAACCTCATTGCCCCGTGTCACACGCGCCGTGCCCTGCACCACAACCCAATGCTCCGCGCGGTGATGGTGCATCTGGAGGCTCAGACTTGCACCGGGATTCACAACTATGCGCTTCACTTGAAAGCGCTGTCCTGCATCCACGCTGTCGTACCAGCCCCATGGACGGTGTACTTTGCGACTGCTCAGCGCCTCACTCCGACCTGCCGCCTTCAATTGGCTCACCACATCCTTAACCTGCTGAATATGGCTGCGGCTGGCCACCAGCACCGCATCGGCGGTTTCCACCACGACTGCGTCGGTCAAGCCCACACAAGCAACCAAGCGGCTTTGGGCCATGACCAGGGTATTGGTGGTGCCATGCACCTGAACATCCCCGACCAACACGTTCCCTTGTGCATCCTTGGCACCAATGTCCCACACAGCACTCCAGGCACCCACATCGGACCACCCAGCGTCAAGAGGCACAACGACCACTTCCCCCGTGTTGTGAGCCTGGCAGGCGAGACGCTCCATGACCGCGTAATCAATACTGTCAGCAGGGCAGGATTCAAATGCTGCTTTGCTGGGCCTCAAAAAATCCAAATCTGTTTGTCGCTGATCAAAGGCGGCTTGGCAAGCAGACGCGATCGCCGGTTGCAAATGGCGAATTTTTTCCAGCCAAACAGACGCCCGGACCACAAAAATGCCGCCATTCCAATAAAAGCCGCCATCGTCAACATACCGCTGGGCAACAGAGGCATTGGGTTTCTCAACAAACTCCGAAACCGTGTAGGCCACACCATCTGGCAACACCGAACCACGGCGGATATACCCATACCCGGTTTCTGGAGATGTGCAGGTGATGCCAAAAGTCACCAACTTGCCAGACTCAGCCAACGGCATGGCCGCACCGACTGCGGCCACAAACGCAGCAACATCCGAAATAACGTGGTCAGCCGGCATCACCACCATCACCACGTCTTGGCCACTCACCATTGCGCCCAGTGCACCAAGAGTCAGCGCTGGGGCTGTGTTGCGACCAACAGGCTCAAGAACCAGTGTTGCGCCCGAAACACCAACCTGCCGCAACTGCTCAGCCAGAATAAACCTGTACTCGGCATTGCCCACAAAAAGAGGTGGCGCCACGGCGTCAGTCATTCCCTGCAAACGCAAAACGGTGTCTTGCAACAGGCTGTTTGGTCCAGCCAACTGCAAAAGTTGTTTGGGGTATTGCTCGCGCGAGAGCGGCCACAAGCGGCTGCCCGATCCGCCACACAAAACAACAGGCTGAATGATCATGTTTGTATATTTTTCCAAGAGCCAGTAGCAACGGGCAGCTCCGCTACTCACAGGCGGTCAAGAATAACCGGGCGCACCGCGTGCATGACACCCCAATTCAAATTTTGGCCACTCGGTTTTTGCTGACTCATTGCGCTGTCACGCCGTACCCCCAGAAGCTTACGTTTCAATGGACGCTCAAACGCACTCTTGGACTTGCTCACGGTAATCGAGTGGCGGCCTTTCACCTCTTGGCAGGTGCGACCTGCCGAACTCGCCAAAAAAAAACCTGCAACATTTCTGTTGCAGGTTTTCCCTTTTGGTGCGGCTGGCAGGAATCGAACCCACGACCCCTTGGTTCGTAGCCAAGTACTCTATCCAGCTGAGCTACAGCCGCTGAAGCTAAAAGTATAACACTACTTTCAGCCGCCAATTTTGGTAGTGCGTGTAGGGCTCCAAAGCTGTCCGTCGATCCGATTGCCAACATAGAGCTATCAATCCACCACAACGGGCCGTTTGGGGTAATGGGCGGCGCGCGACCCGCCATGGGGCTAGTGCCGGGGATTGTAAAAACCGCCTCTCTGCGTCGTGCGAATACCTGCAATGCCCTGACGTGCTTGGGCGCACAGCCACACGCCCCCCTATGCTGGGTAACTACCGCTGCAACCCCATCACCAGCGCCTGTGTCTGCGCTGCATCCGTGCTCGTCAAGGCCAGCGTCAGTGCCGCTGCCGTGGTGGTTTGTG
>JFJP01014096.1_pt1 | contig 19816 bp, 15 predicted proteins | sample 431651 | NCBI WGS metagenome assembly JFJP01 (sample SAMN02602958, study PRJNA72255) | Microbial mat metagenome, whole genome shotgun sequencing project. | biome: fresh water; feature: sink hole; material: water; isolation source: purple microbial (photo- and chemosynthetic) mats found in...
ACTTTTTTAATCTCATCTCGACCCCGATATAGGGAAATAAAACCCGGTTGTTTACCAACATAACCATAGTCAGCATCGGCCATTTCTCCAGGGCCATTAACAATACATCCCATCACCGCAATATCTAAACCCGTTAAATGTTTAGTAGCTTCACGAACTTGATGCAGAACTTCTTCCAAGTTAAATAAAGTTCGACCGCAGGAAGGACAAGCGACATATTCCACCATAGTTTTCCGCAGTCCTAAAGCTTGCAGAATACTATAACAAACCGGGATTTCTTTTTCCGGTGCTTCAGTTAAAGAAACCCGAATCGTATCGCCAATTCCTGCTGCTAATAAAGTTCCAATTCCAGCCGTTGATTTAATCCGACCATATTCCCCATCTCCGGCTTCCGTTACCCCTAAATGTAAGGGATAATCCATACCTAATTCATCCATCCGTTTCACCATCAAACGGTTAGCAGCAACCATCACCGGAACCCGGGAAGCTTTTAGGGAAATTACAATATTTTGAAAATCCAAAGATTCACAAATTTTAATAAATTCTAACGCCGATTCCACCATTCCTTCCGGGGTATCACCGTAGGTAAATAACATTCTTTCTGCTAAAGAACCATGATTTACCCCAATTCGCATCGCCTTACCTTGATCGCGCAAAGAAACCACTAAAGGTTCTAAAGTTTGTCTAATTTTATCACCAATTTCATCAAATTCGGTTTGGGTATATTCCGTGCGATCGCTTTTCGGTTTTTCAAATACATATAAACCGGGATTAATTCGCACTTTATCCACATATTTTGCCACTTCCAAGGCAATTTTCATCCCATTATGATGAACATCCGCCACCAAGGGAACAGGTTGATAAGTTTCCGCTAATTTCTGTTTAATTTTCCCAACGGCGATCGCATGACCAATACTAGGAACAGTCACCCGCACAATTTCACAACCAATTTCATGGAGACGACGCACCGCCGCCGTCGCCCCATCAATGTCCATCGTATCCTCATTAATCATCGACTGGACAACCACGGGAGCACCCCCACCAATAGTAACAGTCGCCACCTGGACGGGACGAGTTTGACGACGGTGAATCATCGTATCCACAGAGGTTTGACTAGCAGGGGTTTGAGTTGGAACAGGTAAAGTTTGCATGGTTAATAACAGATTTTTGTCAATATAGCGATCAGAATTTTGTCTCCCATTTAATAATAGATTGCCATAAAAGGGGCATTTGGGGAATTACCATCGCGGATACTGATCTTCATGTTTAAGATTAAGGAGGTTTTGCTATAGTTGAATATTATGGTGGGTCTTTTTATGCTCACCTCTACAAGAATTATTATAATTCTACCCAATTTTCTAAACTTAAACCCTCAACTCTTGCTAAATCACTAATACTCAAATCTTTTCCTTTGTTTAGGAGTATCAACCGCCAAAAATCCTCTTTTAATTTCAAAATAAGTAATGCAGCTAATGAAGATATTTTCTTCTTTAGCTTTAGCGTTTTCAATCTTTTGAAGAATTTGACGATTTTGTCTGATGGCAAGAGAAATGATATTAGTATCGAATAAATAACTCATAATTACCTACTTACGTTTGATTGCATCTTCAAAGATTGCCATTTGTTCAGGAGTAAAATCTTCGCCAATTTTCCCCAAAAGTTGTATTGACATTATCCCACTACAACGGTTTTTTAAGCTGGAATCCGACATAGTATTAAACTCCTCGAAAGATAAGTTTTTTTCAAATACTTTAGTTAAATGTTCCACCATTTTTGCGGAATCAATATCTTCCTTAAATAAAGGACGTTCTTCCATTAAAATTGAAACAACTTGCTCAATTCTTGTAATCATTGATCCTTGTTTAATATCAGTTGATAACATAATTATTACCTCGCTCTGTAAACAGCCTTAATTGGTATTATATCATATTTTAAACCTGCTACAAGACAGCAAAACCCGCTCCCTGCGGGTTCTGCTGTCTTGTAGCAACAAATTTTAATCTGTCGAAACCGATTAGAATTTTATTGAAGTAATGCTTCTGCAAATTGTTCTAAATGAATAGCACTATTGACTTCATAAAAAGATGTTGTTGGGGCTTTGACAAATAGGGAGGACATTTAAATAATGGCAATTCCCTTATCTGTTCCGGGTTCTTGGAGTAAATAAGCCCCTTGAAAACCTTCTTTATAGGTAGCTACGGCTTGTTCAAATAATGTTTGAGCTTCTTTAAATTTACCCGGTTTGAATTCACCGATAGCAACGTAGGCAACTTTTCGTCTTAAAAAATCTTGAAATTCAGACATAAGTTAATAGATGTAATAAACTGCACGTTTTTGTAGCAGAGTAAAGATTCAACCTTGAATAATTCTACCAGTTGAACCGCCAAAAACCAAAAAGAATAACCGTGATCCTTTGACCCTTGGCAACTGAAAACCTTAATATGAGGGAGGTTAAGCAAACGATATCAATGGAAATTCAGATCAAGTCCGAGTATAAAACGTAGCTGACGCTACATTTGACCCTATTTAGTCGCGAGGGCCTAAAATATGTCAATACAATGGGCAATAGGGAATGGGCAATCTTGTTGATGTCCTAACTACCTTGAATATTATTATAGTAGAAAATTGAGGTACAATCATAAAATATTTCTCAATTATCTATTAACAAAACCGATGAATGACTTAGAACCGACGGTAGAAGAACTCAATGATTTGCTAGAACATCATCATCATGAACATTCTAGTCATTCCCATATTCATAGTGCAGAATCTTTACGAAAAATAGTCAATCGTCTATCACGCTTAGAGGGACATATTCGAGGTGTCAAAACAATGGTACAAGAAAATCGTCCCTGTCCTGATGTCTTAGTGCAAATTGCAGCTATTCGAGGGGCTTTAGATCGGGTAGCTAGAATTATTTTAGATGAACATTTGAGTGAATGTGTTGTCCGGGCTGCTAAAGAAGGGAATATTGATGTTGAAATTGAAGCCTTAAAAGCAGCATTAGATCGATTTTTACCCTAGATAATTGGACTTAATTTAATCATGCAGAACAAAATAATTTTTGGGTTAATTTGGTTGGGATTTATCCTATATGCGTTTATTTTTGCACCCCCTGATCAACCCGATACACTAACTTTAATTCAAAACCTCTCAACTGGGAACTGGACAGGAATTAATCCTTTAATTATTGCCCTATTTAATATTATGGGAATTTGGCCGTTAATTTATAGCTGTATTCTTTTTATTGACGGACATGGACAAAAAACTCCGGCTTGGTTGTTGGCAACGTTATCTTTTGGCGTCGGTGCTTTTGCGATTTTACCTTACCTAGCTTTGCGTCAACCTAACCCTCAATTCTCAGGAAAAAAATCATGGTTTATAAAAATATTAGATTCTCGAATTACGGGACTATTATTAACATTAGGAACAATTATACTGGTTATTTATGGTTTAACCCAAGGCAATTGGGAAGATTTTATTCAACAGTGGCAAACCAGTCGTTTTATTCATGTTATGAGTCTTGATTTTTTATTATTAAGTATTTTGTTTCCGGTTTTATTAACAGATGATCGGGCTAGACGAGGCATGAAAAAATCTGCAATAATTGAGTTAATTAGCTTAATTCCTTTATTTGGAGCACTATTTTATTTAACTACGAGAGTGCCTTTAAATGATCAAACCGAGTGATAAGAATTATTTTGGTTCCGGTGTTGCCTGTTGCGGTGTTCCCTATTCCCTTCTTTAAATGATCAAACTGAGTGATAAGAATTATTTTGCTGATCCCAAAATTCTTACAACATCATCTATAATATACTTCCAATATTCTCAACTGAGTTTATTTTCTATTTCGGTGTTTCCGGCAAAACCATGAACAAGCGTCTAGCATCTTGGAATTCCTATTTTCCTCTAATCTTAACTAGCCTCCTGATGAGTGCTTGTGGAAGTGAACCCCAGGCGGCGGCACCTCCACCCGTATCCGTGAATTTGGCTGTGGTGGGAATGAGTAATGTTAGAAACACTAGCGAATTTAATGCTAGGGTGGAAGGGATTCAAAATGCGGTGATTCAACCTCGTGTTAGTGGCGTGGTGAAACAGGTTTTTGTCCGTTTGGGCGATCGCATTTCTCAAAATACCCCCTTAATTGCAATTGACGGGCGACAACAACAGGCAAATTATGAAGGTCAATTAGCCACCGTTGAGTCCAGAATCGCACAATTAAATAGTGCTAGGGCCAATCTTGATGCTCAAAGATCAGAATTGCAGCGAATACAAGCCCAACTTACTTATCAATCCCAAGAAGCTGATTTACAAGATGCTCAACAAAGCCTAGCCGCAGAAAAGAATGAGAAAGAGCGATTACAGTATGAATTAGAATATACCTCCGTTGCCGATGAGTTAAAAACGGCTCAAGAGAATGTCCAGGTGGGCATTAAAGAACGGGAGCGCCGACGGGCAATTATGGACGAGCGGAAAAAAGCCTATGATCGGTATCAACAACTGTATGAACAAGGAGTAGTTTCCTCAGAAATCTACGATCAAAAATTAAGAGACTATCAAGCATCCCAAGCGGATTTTGCGGCTCAAGAACGGGAGATTATGTCCCTACAGGCGCGAGTGAGAACCGCCCAACAAAACCTAGACCGTCAAATTTCTACTTTAAATACCCAAATAGAAACCCAACAAAGACGGGTGGATGCTTCTCAAGCAAAGGTTGAAAGTGCCTCGCAAGGTTATAATCGTCAAGTCTCCACCTTACAAGCTCAAATTGCTAGTCAGGAAAAGGTGATTGTGGCTGCTGTATCGGATATACAAAGACTACAGCGCGATATTGACCAAGCTCGGTCAACGGCAACAGCCGGACAAATAGAGTTAGGATATTATCAAGTCGATTCCCCGATTGATGGGATGGTGGGGGAGGTGTTGGTAAAGGTTGGGGATTTGGTCAGTAATCAAACCACGATTACGACGATTCGACAAAATGATTTATTAGAGGTTCAAATCAATATCCCCATTGAACGTCTATCTCAAATCAGAGCCGGAACTCTGGTAGAACTCAGGAGTCAGGAGACGGGAGAGTTAATCGGAAATTCCCAGGTGTCCTATATTGCCCCTAGTGCGGGTACGGGAACCCAAACAATTTTAGTTAAGGCGATTTACAATAACCGTGATAATAGACTGCGGACGGATCAAATTGTCCGAGCTAAGATCATCTGGGAACAACAATCGGGAATCACAGTTCCAGTCACCTCTATTAGTCGGATTGGAGATCAAAGTTTTGTCTTTGTCGCCCAAGAACAAACTCATGAGGGAAAAACTCAATTAATCGCTAAACAAAAACCCTTACAATTGGGCAGTATTCAAGGACAAAACTTTGAAGTCCTATCGGGTTTGAAAGCTGGAGAAAGGGTGGTGACAGATGGCGTGGTCAAGTTACGAGATGGGACACCAATCATGGATAAAAAACAGCAACCCACGACCGACGCCCCAACTTCCGCGCCTAGGGTTAGTCCCTCTCCTAAATCTTAATAGAGCAGGGGAGGCAGGGGGAGCGGGGGGAGCGGGGGGAGCGGGGGGAGCGGGGGAGGCAGAGGGAGCAGGGGAGGCAGAGGGAGCAGGGGGAGCAAACTATTCCCTATTCCCCATTCCCCATTCCCTATTCCCTATTCCCTATTCCCTTCTTAAATCTTCCCTATTGCCTATTGCCTATTCCCTATTCCCTTCTACAGCTAACTGCCAACCCCACAACGAGCAAGAATGCTTTTATTTGTTCAAACTTTTATTAAACGACCTGTCCTAACGACAGTCTGTAGCATCCTAATTATTTTGGTGGGTGCTATCTCCATTCCCCTGCTGCCGATTACTCAACTTCCTAACCTCGCGAATACCCAAATTAGTATTGTTGGGGTCAACACTGGGGCGGATGCGGAAACAACAGAAACCACCGTAACCACTATCATCGAGCGGGAAATTAACGGGGTGGAGGGGATGAAATATCTCTCCTCCAGTACCGGAAATAACGGCATCAGTAATATTTCGGTGTTTTTTCCCAATGATGTTGACCGGAATATTGCCCAAGTTAACGTTCAAAACCGAGTCGCTCAGGCTGAGTCTAATTTACCCGATGTTGTTAGGCAAATTGGGCTTTCGGTGCAGGCTTCATCCCCCAGTATTCTATTGGTGATCGCTTTTTATTCCGATAAGGACGAAAGCGGAAAACCGATATATGACACCACATTTATTAGTAATTATATTGATCTTTTTATTGTTGACCAACTGAGCCGGGTTCCTGGGGTGGGTCAAGTGACCATCTTTGGGGAGCGCAAATATGCCATGCGACTCTGGCTTGATCCGTCTCGGATGGCCGCGAGGGGATTAACGGCCCAGGATGTGGCCTCAGCATTAAGAACCCAAAACGTCCAGGTAGGAGCCGGAAAAATCGGTCAACAACCCACACCCGCCGATCAACTCTTCGAAATTCCCCTACAGGCTGTTAGTCGCCTCCGCACCGTCGAGGAATTTGAACAAATGGTACTCAAAACCACAGACAATGGCGAGTTAATCACCATTAAGGACGTGGGACGGGCTGAGTTAGGGGCAGAAAATTATGATTTGGAATCGACCTTTAATGGCGAACCCTCCGTCGGTTTGGGGATTTATCAGCTTCCGGGTAGTAATGCCCTAGAAACCGCAGCCCAACTCAAAGCCACCCTAGCGGAACTGAGTAAAAATTTCCCTCCCGGCATTAAAAGCCAGATTGCTTATGACACAACCCTGTTTATTAATGTGTCCCTTCAGGAAGTGGCAATCACCCTAATTATGGCTATTGCCTTGGTGGTGCTGGTGATTTTTGTATTTTTGCAAGATTGGCGAGCGACCTTAATTCCAGCAATTGCGATTCCGGTGGCCTTAATCGGAGCGATGGCTGGGTTGAAAGCCTTGGGATTTGAACTGAATACTTTAACCCTATTTGCTTGTACCTTAGCCGCAGGTTTAGTGGTGGACGATGCCATCGTGGTTGTCGAAGCGGTGATGATCAAAATTGAACAAGGGATGAAACCCCTGCAAGCAGCCCTAGATGCGATGTCAGAACTGACCGGGGCGATCATTGCTACCTCGATAGTCTTGCTGGCGGTGTTTGTTCCGGTATTGTTTTTCCCTGGAACAACGGGGGTGATTTATAAACAATTTGCGGTGACAATTATTTTTGCGGTAATCTTTTCTACCTTCAATGCCCTTTCCTTTTCTCCCAGTATGGCAGGGCTATTGTTACGTCGCCAAAAGAAAACCGGGGGGCCTTTGGGGTGGTTTTTTGACCAATTTAACCGAGGTTTTGGTTGGGTACAGGAAAAATACGCTGGAACTGTTACCTTTCTCACCAAGATTAATACTTTGGTGATGATTATATTTGTGGCCGGGTTAGCAACAACGGTATTTGTTTATCAACAAGTACCATCGGGGTTCGTCCCGGAAGAAGATCAGGGCTATTTGATCGTGATCTTTCGGACTCCTGATGGGGTATCCCTCAACTATACCGCTAAGGCTGCTGAACAAGTTGTGGATCGGACTTTGGCGATTCCTGAAGTTGAAAGTGTGTTTGCAATTCCTGGATTTGGTTTTGAGGGACAGAATCCCAGTCAGGGGATTGCTTTTGTGTTACTTAAACCTTGGGATCAGCGACAGTCGGCGGATCAATCGGTTTTTGGGGTTTTAAGACGCTTAAATGGGTCGTTACAATCAATTCCTGAAGTTCAAGTCTTTGCGGTTAATGCTCCCCCGGTACAGGGTTTGAGTACCACTGGGGGCTTTGAATTTCAGTTATTAGATACAACGGGAAATTTACCGATTCAATCCTTAGTGGAAAATGGCAATCGTTTAATTGGAGCAGCTAATTCTAATCCCACTTTTGCCGGGGTATTTAGTCAGTTTTCTGCTAGTAAGGCTCAGAAAAGGGTTGAGGTATTGCGCGATCGCGCTAATGCTTTGAATGTGGATGTCAGCCAAGTTTTTAGTACCTTACAAACCTATTTGGGCTCATCCTACATCAATGACTTTGTGTTAGGTCAACGTCAATATCGGGTTGTCGCCCAGGCGGAAAAAGAATTTCGCGCCCAACCGGAGGATATTACTCAATTATATGTGCGTTCCCGGGATGGAGAGATGATTTCCCTGAGTAATTTGGTGAAACTCACGGATTTTGTCGGGCCAGAAACTATCAACCATTTTAATATCTTCCGTTCTATGTTGATTCAAGGAAACCCCGCTCCTGGAGCCAGTACGGGTCAAGCAATTGCCGCGATGGAAAAATTAGCCTCGGAGGTCTTAGACCCCGGTTTTGATTATGCTTGGCAGGGTAGCGCCCTAGAAGAAAAGTCTTCCGGGGGGGCGGCGATTTTAATTTTCGGATTGGCCTTTATCATGGCATTTCTGGTGCTATCAGCCCAGTACGAAAGTTATATTGATCCGATGATTATTATGTTATCGGTGCCTCTGGCGGTCTTGGGGGCGATGGCTGCGGTTTGGTTCCGGTCGAATGTTCTCTTGCAAGGGACGGTCTGGCCCCTGATTACTAATGATGTTTATGTGCAGGTGGCCTTGGTGATGTTGATTGGTTTGGCTTCTAAAAACTCGATTCTGATTGTGGAGTTTGCCAACCAACTCCGTGACAAGGGTTTAAGTATTACCCAAGCCGCTATTCAAGCGGGGGAACAACGGTTCCGACCGATTCAAATGACGGCCATTTCTAGTTTGATCGGGTTCTGGCCCTTAGTGGTGGCGGCGGGAGCGGGTTCTAGCAGTCGTTGGTCATTGGGTACGGCAATTTTTGGGGGTTTATTAGCAGGAACCCTATTAAGTTTGTTAATTACCCCAAACCTTTACATTACGGTTAAAACCCTAGAAGAACGTTTTCTAAAAGGCAAAAAATCCGATTCATCCAATAACAATAAATCGGATAAAAATTCACCTCCCTCTCCACCGGAAGATCCCCATTCTCCGGGTAAAAATTCGGAGACTTTGGCCCCATCGGGTAATGGTTCTATCCAACCCGATAGCCGTGTCAGTAAACCCTAAATTGTTGGAAAAAAAAGTGCATTGTTTATTTGGTAATTACTTCTGAAACTTATGAAAATTTTTTTCAACTTTCTCTCATCATCCTAATATTCATTCCCTGTTCTCTTTTCCCCCTGTTCCCTCTTCCCAATTCGTAATTCGTAATTCGTAATTCGTAATTCCCTGTTCCCTTATAAAATATGTCAAACGCATCGCAACAACCCAAACAGTCTAAACCTCAATCTCAACCTTTGAGTTTAGATGCTTTATCAGAACGAGTTGAACGCTTAGAACAGAAGTTAGATAAAGCGTTATTATTATTAACGGATATATACCGATACCAAAAATTACGGGATTTTTTAGAAGCAGGAAATTGGAAAGAAGCGGATCAAGAAACTACAAGAATTATGTTAGAAATTATGAATAAAAATAGCCTAGACGATATTATTCCTGATGAGATTATGATTTTTCCCTGTAGTGCATTAAGTCTGCTGGATCAGCTATGGATGAGTTACAGTAAAGATCGTTTTGGCTTTAGTGTTCAACAACAAATTTATACCCGGTTGGGAGGAAATGATGATATTTCTGATATTGATATGAAAGTTTTACAAGCTATGGAGGCTGAATTTGGATGGAGTGTGAATCATGAGTTATTAGATTATGATGATCTTGATTTTAGTTCAGAAGCTCCTGTGGGTTGTCATCCGTCCGGGTGGTGGCGATCGCCCTACGGAGCTAAAATGGAAGTCTATTTTATTGCCCGTTTAATTAGTTGTGGTGTTGATTGATCTGGTTTTCATTCCCTATAAAAACTTATTTTTTCAGTATATCAGTTGAATATATCAGTGTTTCATGCTCATCCTAGAAAGCTCTAAACGTGGGGAATTAAGCCTCTAAAATCCTACAGCTTAAATCAACTTTTTTAAATTTTTGTAAACAAGATTAAAAATATAGTTAAAAACCTGAAAAATGGAGCTATTTTTAGAATATAAGGCTAGGATTTCAACAAATTATATTTAGGGTTATCCAAGGAAGATAATTATGAATATGCGACTGGTGATTTTCTCTGGAATGATAATGATGATAGTAGGTACAATTGCTGGACTGGGAGCTTCTAAATATAGCGAGAAACAATATCAATGCTGTAATATTGGCCCCGCCTTGGACTTGGGTTATAGTCAGTCGAGGGCGCCTCGGACTTATGCTCTAGCAGGGGCGACAATGGGTTTTATTTTCGGTTCTACCCTAGAGTTAGTTCGACAATCTACACCTCAAGAAGCAGAAAAGTAAGAATTACGAATTACGAATTACGAATTACGAATTACGAATTACGAATTACGAATTACGAATTACGAATTACGAATTACGAATTACGAATATGGGGGTGACGGGGTGACGGGGTGACGGGGTGATCAGATCAAATCCCCGTCGGAACTTTCGGTTTTGTTAATAGCCTATTCGTCACTAATTGTGTGAATTTTTAAGAAATTTGTCCCCCGTGCTTTCTTCGTGGGAACACCTCCAATAATTAATATTTTATCCCCAACTTGAGCTAATGATTGTTCTAATAATTTAGTTTGGGCGAGATCAATTAATCCTTCAAAGGAATTAACTTGATGTTCTAATAAAATCGGTTTAACACCCCAAACTAAGTTTAAACGGTGATAAACTTTGAGATATGGAGTTAGTGCGATCACAGGAACTTTAGGTCGTTCTGCTGCTGCTAAAATTGCCGTATATCCGCTACTGGTATAAGCAACAATACAATGTAAATTCAAGATTTTATCAATCGTATTTAAGGCTTCACTTAAAGCATGAGTTTCATCGGACATTACCGGGGGATAATTCTTAAACTCGATTTCCGGTTCGACATCATGGGCAATTTTGGATAACATTTGTACTGATTTCACCGGGAATTTACCAACAGCAGATTCTCCCGATAACATGACCGCATCCGTACCATCAATAATCGCATTAGCAACATCACTAGCTTCTGCACGAGTTGGACGCGCACTGTGAATCATACTATCTAACATTTGGGTTGCAGTAATCACTGGAATCCCTCTTTGATTACACATCCGAATGATTTGTTTTTGTAATAATGGCACTTTTTCAGGACTCATTTCTACCCCTAAATCCCCCCGTGCTACCATTAAACCATCACATTCATTAATAATAGATTCTAAATTGGCGATCGCTTGAGGTTTTTCAATTTTTGCCATCACCGGAATATCCGATGCGCCCTTTTCAATTAATAACGCTTTTAAGGCTTTAACATCCTCCGCACGACGAACAAAACTCAAAGAAACCCAGTCTACACCCTGGGAAATTCCAAAATCTAAATCTTGTTGATCTTTCTCCGTTAAGGAAGGAAGACGCAAAATTAGACTGGGTAAATTAACCCCTTTTCGACTTTTTAGGATTCCCCCTTCAATCACTCGACATTTAACGGCATTTCCCTGAATTTCTTCTATTTTTAATTCTAATAATCCATCATCTAGTAAAACTTCTGCTCCGGGTTCGGCTTCTTCTGCTAAATAGGGATAATCAATGGGGGCTGTATTCGGTTGATTATCAAAATCATCAACAGGAACTAATATTAATAATTCTCCTTCAACTAATTCTATTTCTCCCGATGGTAGCTGACCAATTCTAATTTTCGGCCCTTGTAAATCTTGCAACAAGGTAATGGGGGCATCACATTCTTGGGAAATTTGTCGTAGAAGTTTGACCATTTCGGCATGATCTTCATAACTGCCATGGGAAAAATTTAATCGAGCGACATTCATTCCCGCATTCACCATTTGACGAATGATCTCCGGGGATTTACTAGCCGGGCCAATAGTCGCAACAATTTTTGTTCTGTGATGTAAAGGTTTGATCATTTTCTCTCCTCAATTAACAGTTTTAAACAGGGGACTATATTCAGCGATATTTGCGATTAATTTGATTGATCAAATAATAATCTAGGATTAATTATAGCAGACTTAGCAATTTAATTCAACAATTATATTGATTATTTTTTTGAATTGACCAATCCAGGTTTGATTTAATGACATTTAACATTTTCTTAACCTTTTATTCCTTGAATTAGGCGATCAAAATAGCGATTTAATAAGGGAAATAACAAACTATGGAAATAATTTAAAAATTTCATTTCTAATCCCGGAGCGATCGCAAATTTATTTTTATTAATTCCCCGAATAATTTCTTGAGCAATATCTTCTGCTTCCCAAGGTTTAACAGTTCCCGTAATTGCTTTTGTTTCTAAAGGTTTTGTTTGATTTTCACTAATTAATTGCCGGGTATTTGTATCAGGAGGATAAACAATAGAAACTTGAATTCCCAAAGGTTTTAATTCCCCGCGTAAGGATTCTGCTAACCCTCTTAAAGCGAATTTAGTTGGACTATAAGTAGTATAACCATAAATCCCAATTAACCCGGCTCCCGATGAAATCATAATAATTTTACCCTGTTTTTGTTCGATCATTGTCGGTAAAACTTCCCGAATACAATACAGAGATCCCCAATAATTAACAGCCATTGTTTGTTCAAAAATATCTATGGGAAGTTCTCTAAAATAACCCGGATATGCCATACCCGCCGAGAGAATTAAAATATCCACACTTCCCAAAAGATTAATGGCTGTTTCTATTATATTTTCCGCTTCTTTCCGTACAGAAATATCCGCCGAAAGGGTAAAAATTTTCTGGTTTTCAGATAATTTTACATTCTCAATTTCTATTTTAGCTTGGTCAAGAGTTGTTTGATTTCGAGCAATAATAGTTAAATTTGCACCTAAACTTGCCAATAATTTAGCCGTTGCTTTACCAATACCACTCGAACCTCCAGTAATAATAACATTTTTTTGATTAAAATTCATAATCATGTAAGAAAAGAAACCTGGTTTCTGAACTAAGAAACCAGGTTTCTTGGGTGTTGACGGAATAAATGGGAATGTTCAGGGTTATATAATCCCGACCTTAAAGTTGAAGCCTGGGGAGTTTTTGCTAACGCGGGACTAATAACATATAGAGTAGTTCTAATTAAGTTTTCTTCCTGGGTAACTTGTGCCATTTTTTCCAAGGGAACTACCCGTATTTTCTCATCCGGCCATCCCAAACGATAACAAATAGCAATCGGCATTTCTGCGGGATAATATTTGATTAACTTTTGCTGAGTTTCTTCCACATAACGCGCACTCAAATATAAACATAAACTGGCTTTATGAGCCGCCAAACTTTCCAATTCTTCATCCGCAGGAACACCAGTAGCTTTCCCACTCACCCGGGTTAAAATAATAGTTTGTACCAATTCCGGGACAGTTAATTCTATTTTTAATTTAGCCGCCGCATCTTGAAAAGCACTAATTCCAGGGACAATTTCAAACTCAATTTCTGCCTCTATTAACTGTTCCATTTGTTCATAAATAGCCCCATATAAACTCGGATCACCCGAATGTAATCGAACCACAGAAAGCCCTTGACGTACCCGTTCAATCATTAAAGGAACTATTTCTTCTAGGGTTTTATTAGCAGTTCTAACTAATTCTACATCTGCTTTAACCCCTGCTAAAATCTGTTCAGGAACCAGAGAATCTGCAAATACAATTACATCCGCCGAGGCTAATAATCTTTGGGCTTTTACTGTTAATAATTCCGGATCGCCCGGGCCTGCACCAACAATATAAACCGCAGGTTTAAGTAATGCTATATTTGCTGCCATTAGGTTCTAAATTCTCCCAAATTTGCGATTAATTTCTAATTTTTCCGGATCTGAATTGACCCTCCGAGAAGACAAGAATAGTAGATGCACCCTGGTTAAGGCCCTAGCTATTGAGTTTAGGGCTTTTTTATTCAGAGTCAGAGGAATGAGATTTCTGTACAATATCAGGTAAAGTTCGTTTCAATCCATATAACCAAATTAAACCGAATAACCCCAACATAATTTCACTTAAACTGACTATTTGAGCAATTTTTAAATACCCCAACATTAAACTATCCGTGCGTAATCCTTCAATCCAAATTCGACCACTACTATAGGTCAATAAATAAACCATAAATATTGTCCCTGTTTTTAAAGGATTTTTGCCTTTAAAACCTCTCAAAAATAAGGTAATTAACAAGGCAAATATGATTAAATTCCATAGGGATTCATACAAAAAAGTTGGGTGAAAATATTCGTAGGATTCAAAACCATAAGGGCGACGTTCCGGGGGAATATAAAGTCTCCAAGGTAAATTGGTTGGACTTCCGAAAGCTTCGGAATTAAAAAAGTTACCCCATCTGCCAATTGCTTGACCTAAAATCAAAGAAGGAGCAACTATATCGGCTAATTGCCAAAAGGGAATTTGTTTAATTTTAGCAAACAATAAAGTTGCTATTAATCCGCCTATAATTGCTCCATGAATGGCAATTCCTCCCTTCCAAATTGCAATAATATCACTAGGATTATTGGCATAACTTTCCCATTGAAATGCTACATAATATAATCTAGCAAAAGGAATCGCCCCAACTACTAACCAAATGGCTAAATCTCCAATTAGTTCAGGATCAATTTGCCGACGACTGGCAAGATATCCAGATAAGGATACTCCAATTAAGACCGCCGAGGCAATTAATAAGCCATACCACCGAATTGATAACGGCCCAATTTCAAAGATAATAGGGCCAGGAGAGGTAAATTGAAATGCTAGAAATAAGTAATTTGTATCCATAATAGCTGATCTTGGGCCAAGCCATTGTATCATCCCTTGGGGATCAGATGTCAAGTTTAATTTTTTTTGCAGAAGAAAGTTGATGAAAATATTTAATCAAACGAATTTTAAGATATTTTAATCGGAAAATGGGTACAATAGAATTTACTGCACTTTCTGTCAATTTTCAACCCTTTAGATGAGATCGGATCAATCATTTTTATGATTTTAGGTTATGGGTTTTCCCTTTCAACCGTAAATGTTAATTGATATTAATTCTTAATTTTCCATGTCTTCCTCAAATTTACCCCCCAATTCATCTGATTTAGAATCAGGATTAGCAGCTTTAAAACGCCAGGATTATCAACAGGCGATCGCTTTTTTAGAGCCGATTGCCCAATCGAATCATTCGGCTAAATTTAGGGCACAAATGGGGTTAGTTATTGCGTATGAAAAAACACAAAATCCTAAATTAGCGATTAATTTATGTCAAAATTTAACCCAATCTCAGCAAGAAAATGTTAAAAATTGGGCTACGGATTATTTAAGAAAATTATTAAAACGCAATCCTCCAAAACCCAAAATATTAGAACAAATTGAACCGAAAAATATTGATCCTGTTATAGAAAATCAACCTTCAGAATTACCCCCCTTTACAGCAACTGGTTTTATTCCTTTAAATCCTAATTTACAACCGACAAAAGCTAAATCTACCCTACCAAAAACTCCCAAATCTTCCCCCAGATCATCCCCCGAAAAATCCCCTAGTTTTGTCTCTAAACCAACGCCTTTAAATCCCAAAAAAACCGAAAACCCGCCCCCAAATACTACGGCAAAAATTCCCGATTCTCCTGTTAATTCAGAGCCGGAAATTATTCAACCTCCTCCCCCTCCTGCGGTTCAAGAATGGCAATGGCGACAAGCGGGACGAGCTAATAATTGGAAACAGCTTAAACCCTTAAAAGCGAGTTCTTTTAAACTAGAACAATTATTAATCGCTGTGGGTTTAATTTGGTTTATTCCGATTGTTTTTGCTTTGATTAATAATAGTTTAAATCAAATTTGGATTTGGCAACCAATTTTAAATCCTTGGCAACAATTATCCCGTCAACCTTGGCAAATTATTGTGATTATTTTGTTTGTATTTGCTGGAGGTTGGATTTGGCAAACTTCCAGATTTTTTGCCGAACTTTTATTAACAGTTTTAGCAATTATTTGGTTAACTCCTCGTTTATTAGATGGGTTAATGAAACTCACGAATGATGGTTTATCTTGGCTGCCTATTTTGCAACCTATTCCTTTATTTTATTATAACCCAACTCAAACAGTTTATATCGCCATATTCGGTTTATTTCTATTTTCTCCTTGGCTATGGGATGGACTACTTAAACTTAGTTATGGCTTAAAACCTTTACCCCTAACAACATTATTTAACTATAGTCAAGAAACTAATAAAATATTAAGAAATTATTGCCAAAAGAAAAAATTTAAAGTCCCGGAAATCAAAATATTACCGATTGATGATCCGGTGATTTTTTCCTATGGAAGTTTACGACGATTTGCTAGAATAGTTGTTAGTCAAGGATTATTAGACCAATTAACAGAAGATGAAATCGCTGTGATTTTTGCCCGGGAAATTGCCATGATAGGGGAATGGGATTTTGCGGTGATGTCTTTGGCTACAATAGTTAGTCAAATTCCCTATTTAATTTATTGGTATTTGGCGGAATTAACTGAAAAATTACCCGATCTTAAGATTCCGTTTCCAGCCAGTATCCGAGGAATATTATATCAAATTTTAAAGGCGATCGCTATTGTTATTTGTCCTCTGTGTTATGGATTATATAAACTATTAAGATTTCCCTCTTTGTATTTATCCCGTCGTCGGGTTTATTATAGCGATCGCATTGCTTGTAACCTGACCGGAAATCCTAACGCTTTAAGTCGGGCTTTATTAAAAATTACCATAAAATTATCCCAAACTATTCAAAACCAAGGGAAAACCAATTTTCTCCTAGAAGCATTTGATCGATTAACTCCGATTAATTATCAACAGGCTTTAACCCTGGGTAGTTTAACTTCCTACACATCAATAGATAGTTTATTAACCTGGGATTTAACTAATTGTTATACCACAGAATTAACCTTAAATCAATCCCATCCCTTAATCGGAGAACGTTTAAAGATTCTTAGTTTTTATGCTAATTATTGGCAATTAGAACCAGAGTTTGATCTATTAGATATTACCCCTAATAAACCGCCAAAATTAATTACCAATAATTCTCCCTTATTATTACAAGGTGCTCCGTTTTTTGGGATTCCCGCCGGGATGACAATTGGGGGATTAATTTGGTTAATGGGGGGACTCTGTTCTTTATTGGGAATGTGGCAATTAGAATGGTTATGGGGAGACTATTGGATTATGGCGAGTTCGATTTGTATTGGTTGTAGTTTAGGAATTTTAATTAGAATTAATCCCTTTTTTCCTGAGATCAAACCCGCTAATATTTTAAATCAACCTAACTTATCAGATTTGGTAATTAACCCTAAAACAATTCCCCTCGATAGTCAACCAATTTGTTTAACGGGTCAACTTTTAGGTCGAACAGGTTTAAGGAATACTTTTGCTCAAGATTTAATTTTGCAAACCCCAAGCGGAATGGTGAAACTACATTATCTCCCGGAAAAAACTCCCCTGACAAATTTTTGGCCCCGCATTCGTCATCCCCATGAGTTGATTACTCAAAATATTAAGGTGACGGGATGGTGGCGACGGGGGGCGACCCCTTGGGTTGATGTAGAAACCTTGGAAACCTCTGATTCCAGGACGGTCTTACGAGGCGGACATCCCCTGTGGTCAACGATTCTAGCGGTTATTCTAACCTTATGGGGAGTCTACCTGGCGTCTCAAGGAGGATGGTAAAATTAAGTTGAGCAAAAAAGATTGCTTTTTTTGACCCATTAGTGTTACATTTTTTAACCAAAGACCTGACTCCTTTTTGGATAGAGTTAATTTGATCACTCAGTTGATTAGAATTTAGGAAGTTTGCCAAATTAAATGCAAAAATCTTGGCAAAACCCTAGAACTATGTTCAAAGCTGTGCTATCTTGGAGATTGGCTCAAAATGATCAGGTACTGGAAGACCCATAGCAAAGGTTCTAGGTTCCACTCAATAGCCTGACTGATACGAGAATAAACAGCAACTTAAAAGAAATGACAAATTTTTTGTTCAATGCTGTACTCAACTATTGGCAATCCAAGGTCAGGAAGTTAACAAGAGCGTGAGTTAACTTTATATGGTTTTAGCTATAGGAAGTTAAATCTATTTTTGAACACAGAGATAACAAAACTCTATAGCATCAAGTTTTGACAGATGACAAAAAGTTTACAAAACAACCGAGTAAAACCGTTTTCTCTGCATGATAAATTCAATATGAAGGGAATAACAGAACTTGATCTTAATTTTAAGATGGAATCGGTTGTGGAGTTTAATTTAACAAACCCAAGTGCTGATTGCCTGGGGGTTAATCCTCAATTTGTGTTTTTAAACTACACAAGTTGGGGATAATTTCGTCTGCTTATTTTTCGTTTAACTTGGAGGTTCTACTTATGTCCGTTCGTCTTTATATTGGTAATCTTCCCAAAGAATTAGAACGCAAAGAATTACAGGATGTCTTTGCTGAGGAAGGAGATACTGTTTCTGCTAAGGTGATTACTGATCGCAAAACTGGCAAATGTCGAGGTTTTGGGTTCGTAACAGTGCAGACCGATGAAGTGGCGGATCAAATTGTTGAAAAATATAACGGGGTGATATTTAGAGAAAATGCTTTAAAAATCGAAAAAGCATTACCTCGTAAAAAAGGAAAAGGTGACGGTGTAGGTGACGGTGAAGGTGACGGCGAAAACGGTGGGGAAGAACAACAACCCCAGCAACAGCAACAACCTGTTCAACAACCCGTGAAATCTTCGGGTAATATGCCTAAAACTGGCGGTGGTAAAAACCGGAATAAGAAATCTAAGCAGTCTTCCGGTGGTCAAACTTCTACATCGAGAACATCTGGTGATGAAGGTTTCCAACCCGATCCCCGTTGGGCCAATGAGTTAGAAAAACTGAAACAAATTTTAGCCGCCCAAGCTACAAATCCTTAATTTTCTAGGTCTTTCTGTTAGTTAAAAAAACTCACCAAAATCAATAACGATTGAGGTGGGTTTTTTTTTATAGCGCTACGCTTTAGGGAACAGGGAACACCGGAACAGTAGGTTATGACCCTTGTTACAAGGTTTAGTATTGTCAAACACCTTAATTGGTAGCCCTATAATTGCAGTGCGAGCGTCCTCGCTCGCTAAATTCTACCTTCTACGTTCTACGTTCTAAATTCTACCTTCTACCTTCTACGTTCTAAATTCTATCTTCTATCTTCTATCTTCTACCTTCTACCTTCTACCTTCTACCTTCTAAATTCTAAATTCTACGTTCTATCTTCTAAATTCTACCTTCTATCTTCTAAATTCTACGTTCTATCTTCTATCTTCTAAATTCTACGTTCTATCTTCTATCTTCTAAATTCTACCTTCTATCTTCTAAATTCTACGTTCTATCTTCTATCTTCTAAATTCTACGTTCTATCTTCTAAATTCTACGTTCTACGTTCTACGTTCTACGTTCTACGTTCTACGTTCTATCTTCTACGTTCTATCTTCTATCTTCTATCTTCTATCTTCTATCTTCTATCTTCTATCTTCTATCTTCTATCTTCTATCTTCTATCTTCTATCTTCTAAATTCTACCTTCTACCTTCTACCTTCTAAATTCTACGTTCTACCTTCTAAATTCTACCTTCTTCTATACTAGCGAGCGAGGACGCTCGCACTACTATAGAGAATTATTGACAAATTGGATAATACCAATTAACAAGGATAAATTCAGCACTGGGTTGAAAATATCCACAGATCCTATAACACTTTAGATCGTAATAACGCAATCGGTAACGAGATCATTTTCCGAAATTTAGGAACATAAGCCCGTTTGGTAAATACATCATATTGATTCCGTTCAATCACATCTAAAA
>JFJP01038080.1_pt1 | contig 19816 bp, 20 predicted proteins | sample 431651 | NCBI WGS metagenome assembly JFJP01 (sample SAMN02602958, study PRJNA72255) | Microbial mat metagenome, whole genome shotgun sequencing project. | biome: fresh water; feature: sink hole; material: water; isolation source: purple microbial (photo- and chemosynthetic) mats found in...
GTATGGAATGCTCTGCGATTAGCCATTGTAAGCCAACAAAAAGGGGATACTGTAGTTGTTTTTGTTCTCGGAAAAGGGGTTGATGCATATCTTAAAGATACGTCTGGCTATAAAATTCATGAAACCAGTCTTACTTTTCTATCAAATGGCGGCAATATATACACCTGTGCTACCTGTGCCAAGCATCGCAATACCGAAGAAGTTCAGTATTGCACCATAACTTCTATAGCCGATCTATATGAAATCATTCAAAAAAGTAAAAAATTGATTAGTTTTTGATGAATAAGGATTTTATGCTTAGTTTTGAGTCAAATTCTTAAGTATGTTAGACGATATTCATTCAATTCTAAATCATGAAGCTCAAGCTGTCGCCAATATCCCAGTAACAGACGCTTACACAAAAGCTTTAGATATTATTTATAATCAAGTACACCAAAGAAAAGGAAAACTGGTTGCTAGCGGTATGGGAAAGGCGGGTCAGGTTGCCAATAATATTGCTACTACTTTTAGTTCAACCGGAACGCCAGCTGTTTTTATGCATCCTTCTGAGGCGCAACATGGCGATTTAGGGATGGTTCAAGAAAATGATGTATTACTGCTTATCTCAAATTCGGGAAAAACCAGAGAACTACTTGAATTATACCATTTAGCAAAAAACCTATATCCATCAATTTTAGTTATATTAATTCAAGGAAACCCCGAAGGCGAATTAGCCTCAAAAGCCGATGTGGTGCTTTTTACAGGTAATCCAAAGGAAGTATGCACCCTTGGTTTGTCGCCTACCACTTCCATTACCGTTATGACGGTTATAGGTGATTTATTGGTTGTGCTTATGATGAAGCGTATCGGTTTTAGCCATAATGATTATGCTAAGCGACATCATGGTGGTTATCTCGGGCAAATCTCTCGTGAGGCTTCTGAGAAAAAATAAGCTTATTCTGAAATTAATTTTAAGAGACTTATATTTAAATACTACTTTTTTGTATCTATTTATTGCATTATATTTAATAATAAAATATTAACTTGCGAACTTGTTTTTAAGGCACAATTAAGCCTTATTCAATTGAAAAAGAATATTTTATTGTTTTTTTTAGAATATTAATTGTAAACACTATGTCAAAAGCAAAGGGTGCTATCGTTGTGGATAAAGAAAAGTGTAAAGGTTGTGAAGTTTGCATAACAGCTTGTCCTCATCAAGTAATTGGAATGACATCTACCGTAAATGCAAAAGGTTATAGGGTGGCCAGTATGGTTTTACCAGAGGCGTGCACCGGCTGCACTAATTGTGCATTGGTTTGCCCAGATGGCGTTATCAGCGTGTATCGGCTAAAAGCAGCTTCGGTTGCATAGTTTTATATAAATTGGAGTTTTTTATATATTTTCAGGATGGGAGAAATTAAATTAATGAAGGGTAATGAGGCAATTGCTGAAGCTGCTATCAGAGTAGGTTGCGATGCTTATTTTGGTTACCCTATCACACCGCAATCAGAGGTAATGGAATACCTCGCTGCTGAAAAACCAGAAGAACGTACCGGTATGGTATTACTGCAAGCAGAAAGCGAAATTGGAGCCATAAATATGATATTTGGCGCTGCCTCTGCTGGTAAAAAAGTGATGACTTCTTCTTCAAGTCCAGGTATTAGTCTTATGCAGGAATGCATTTCATATATAGCTGGTGCTGAATTGCCTTGTGTGATTGTTAATGTTGTTAGAGGTGGGCCTGGTTTGGGAACCATTCAGCCTTCTCAGGCCGATTATTTTCAATCGGTTAAAGGAGGAGGACACGGCGATTATCGTTTGTTGGTGCTGGCTCCCGATTCGGTTCAAGAAATGTCAGACCATGTTAAATTAGGTTTTGATTTAGCTTTTAAATACCGCAATCCGGTTATGATCCAATCAGATGGTGTAATTGGACAAATGATGGAAAAAGTTGAGTTTTTTGATCCAATTCCTCGATCAACAGAAATACAACCATGGGCTACCCTTGGTCGAAAAGGAATGAGAAAAAAGAATGTTATCACATCTCTTGATCTCGATCCATACCAAAATGAAATGCATAATCATTTCCTCCAAGAGAAATATCGTAAAATGGAAATGGATGAAGTTCGCTTTGAAGAATATAATTGCGAAGGAAAACTTGATTATCTTATAGTTGCATATGGCTGCAGCGCTCGTGTTTCAAAAAAAGTTATTGAGTACGCAAAGAATGAGAAGGGATTGAATATTGGTCTACTTCGCCCAATTACATTGTTCCCATTTCCAAAACTTCAAATCGAAAAATTATCTAAAAATGTAAAGGCCATACTTTCTGTTGAAATGAGTGCCGGTCAAATGATTGAAGATATAAAGCTAACTGTTGGTAAAGGGGTACGAGTGGAGCATTATGGTCGCTATGGGGGCGTAGTTCACAACCCCGAAGATGTATGGAATGGTTTTAAAGAAATATTTTTAAATGAATAACCCATGGAAAGTATTGATGTGAGTATGGATATAAATGAAATCATTAAACCCGAAAACTTAGTATATAAAAAATCAAGCTTGTTCGAGGAAAAGCCTTTTTCTTATTGTCCGGGCTGCGGGCATGGCACCATTCAACGTACGCTGATGGAGGTGGTAGAAGAAATGGGTATTACAGAAGATGTAGTAGGCGTTGCGCCTGTTGGTTGTTCTGTTACCATGTACGAATTTCTTGATATAGATATGCTTCAGGCTCCTCATGGAAGGGCTGCTGCTGCTGCTACCGGTTTAAAAAGGGTGCTTCCCGATAAATATGTATTTTCATATCAGGGTGATGGCGATTTTGCTGCCATAGGAACTGGTGAGTCTATTCATACTTGCAACAGAGGCGAAAATATACTTGTTATTTTTGTAAATAATGGTATTTATGGCATGACCGGTGGTCAAATGGCACCTACCAGTTTAATCAATATGAAAACTTCTACAACGCCTTATGGCCGCAAGCAAGAACAAATGGGCAGTCCGCTAAAAATTACCGAGTTAATAGCTCAATTACCTGGAACCTATTATGTGAGCCGACATGCGGTGCATACTCCTGCAGGCGTAAGAAAATTGAAGAAGGCGATAATAAAATCTTTTGAATTGCAAAAAGAGAATAAGGGTTTGTGTTTTATTGAGGTGGTATCGAATTGTAATTCTGGTTGGAAGATGACACCGGTAAAATCAAATCAATGGATGGAAGAAAATATGTTTCCATTTTATCCTTTGGGAGATATTAAAGTAGATGGTAAATTGGTAAAATAATTTTGTATCATGACTGAAGAATTAATTATTGCTGGTTTTGGCGGACAAGGCGTTTTGTCGATGGGTAAAATATTGGCATACTCTGGTATTATGCAAGATCAGGAAGTAAGTTGGATGCCGGCATACGGACCCGAAATGCGAGGAGGAACAGCAAATGTTACGGTAATTGTTAGCGATCAGGAAATAAGTTCTCCTGTATTAAATAGATTTGATACGGCGATCATCCTGAATCAACAATCGATGGATAAATTTGAATCGGCGGTGAAACCTGGTGGAACTCTTATTTATGACAATAATGGTATTTTAAATCATCCTACCCGAAAAGATATTAAAATTTATTGTGTTGAAGCCACTGATGAAGCCAACAGAATGAAATCGCCCCGATCTTTTAATATGATTGTATTGGGAGCTTACATTAAAATTAAAGGTTTTTTAAAATACGAAAATGTGATCAGCGGACTTAAAAAATCTTTACCTGAACGCCACCATCACACCATACCTGAGAATGAGGCAGGTCTCAAAAGAGGAATGGATATAGTAAAAGAAATTAGTATCTAAAAAAAAAGCGGTAAAATTTATTTACCGCTTTTTTTTTAAGCACCTGCACCACCCGCATCGGCTGCGGCAGCTGCGGCTCTCATGCTCATTATATCACGATCGAACAAATACATGCCTCCATCGCCCAATAAATTAAGTTTGTCTAAAATGTTACGAACATTTCTTTCTTCTTCTATCTGCTCGTTCACAAACCATTGAACAAAATTTTGAGTGGTGAAATCTTTTACTTCAGCACAGGCATAAACAATTTCATTAATTGACTGGGTAATGAAATTTTCATGTTTCAATACTTCTTTAAAAGCATCTTTTACTGTGCCGTAATCAACTGGTGGTTGCCTAAGTGCGGGAATAACTGCTTTTCCGCCTCTCTCATTAATATAGGCAACAAATTTTAACATGTGCATGCGTTCTTCATCGCTTTGTGCATAAAGCCATTTAGAAATTCCTTCTAAACCATTTACTTCAGCCCACGATGCCATTGCCAAGTAAAGCATAGATGAATATGCTTCTTTTTCTACTTGAGCAACTAAAATTGTTTCAATTTTTTCGTTTAACATAATATTGGATTTTATGATTGATATTAAAATAATTACATATTACTAATGATTTCAGTTCCAAATTCGCTGCATTTTAACAGGCTGGCTCCTTCCATCAAACGCTCAAAATCGTAGGTTACTTTTTTCTTCAATATAGATGCTTGTAATCCTTTTACAATAAGTTCTGCAGCTTCATGCCAACCCATATATTCTAGCATCATTACACCAGATAGAATCACCGAACCTGGATTTACTTTATCAAGATTGGCATATTTGGGAGCTGTTCCGTGAGTTGCTTCAAATACTGCGTGTCCTGTCATATAATTGATGTTGGCTCCAGGAGCAATACCTATTCCGCCTACAATGGCAGCCAATGCATCTGATATATAATCACCATTTAAATTCATGGTGGCTATTACTGAATAATCTGCTGGTCGTGTTAATATTTGCTGTAAAAAGGCATCGGCTATACAATCTTTAATGATAATTTTTCCCAACAAAATGGCCTCTTTTTGTGCTTTATCTGCGGCTGCTTGACCTTCTTTGGCAGCTATTCTATCATATTGTGTCCAAGTAAATGTTTCTTTTGCAAATTCTTTTTCAGCCAATTCGTATCCCCAGTTCTTGAAAGATCCTTCGGTGAATTTCATTATATTTCCTTTGTGAACCAATGTTACGGAGTCTTTTTTATGTTTTATGGCATATTCAATGGCCGAGCGAATTAATCTTTCTGAGCCGTCTTTTGATACCGGTTTGATACCAAATGAAGAGCTTTCAGGAAAGCGTATTTTTTTTACCCCCATTTCTTCTTGCAAAAATTTCAACATTTTGCCCGCTTCCGGTGTACCTGCATTCCATTCAATTCCAGCATAAATATCTTCAGTATTTTCCCTGAATATTACCATATCGGTAGTACTAGGATCTTTAACCGGCGATGGAACACCTTTAAAGTATTTTACAGGTCGCTGACAAACATATAAATCTAATTCTTGACGCAAAGCCACATTTAATGATCGAATACCTCCACCAACAGGTGTAGTTAATGGACCCTTGATCCCAACTAAGTATTCTTTGATTATATCTAAGGTTTCTTTTGGAAGCCATTCTTGTGTTTGCTTAAATGCTTTTTCCCCGGCTAGTACTTCTTTCCAAATAATCTTCTTTTTTCCATTGTATGCTTTTTCTACCGCAGCGTCTATTACCCTAACCGACGCCGCCCAAATGTCTGGACCGGTTCCATCACCCTCAATAAAGGGAATTATCGGCATATCCGGTACTACTAATTGCTTGTCTTTAATTGTAATTTTTTGACCTTCCATATACTATTTTTATTTATTTAATAACAAACCAACCACCACTCTTGTTGAATAATTTTAATTTATTAACCCTTCCCCCTTTTTCCTCCTAATCAATCAAAATCCAAATTGAACTGTTGCCTTAATTTATGCACCATTGGATATTTATTGATTAATTCTTTGTATTTTTCCTCAGCCGATTTATATGTTTTAACATGCGAATTTTCTGCAATAATAATATCAATATCAAGATGATCATTTTTTAAGGCGGCTCTTAAATAGGGAATCATACCGGGCTTTACAGATTTATTAAACTCTTCTGCAATTCCATTATTTTCCATCTTTAAAACAACTTTATTTCCATCTGCTAGTTCAGGCTCCTGAGCTGATAATAAGCTATAAAATCTAGGGCGATCGGATCTTAATTTTTCAACAAAGTCTGTATAGCTTTGTTTTAAATTATCCTGACTAACTTGCTCTGATTGCTTCTGCTCAATTTCCTGTTTTGGAGATTCAATTCGGTCAACCTTTTCATTTATACTTTCAGGTTTTAAGCGCAAAGCTTCTTTTAGAGAAAGTGAAATAGCTGGCGATTTAGCTGGCGTTTGGTTTGTTGTAGCCGGATTGTTTGTTAATGTTGGTTTTGCTACTTCGGCTGTAATATTTTTTTTCTCTGATTCTTCTTCAGCCTTTAAGTCTTCATTTTTTTTTTTATCCTCAATCAAACGACTGAGTTGCACCAAGCAAAGCTCAACATGTAAGCGCTGATTCCGACTGTTTTTGTAATTTATGTCAAATTGATTACAAAGCTTCAAAGCCTCAAATATAAAATCAACTGGGCATTCTAACGCTTGCTTTAAATACATCTCCTTTATTCCCGCACCTACTTCAAATAAAGTAATAGTCGCAGGGTCTTTGCAAACCATTAAATCCCTAAAATGCTTCGACATCCCATTTAGGAAATTATGCGGGTCGAATCCATTTATAATTATTTCGTTAAATGCTAGTAATACCGATGATGTATCTGAAGCTAAAAATGCTTTTACCATCTTAAAGTAGTACTCGTAATCTAGAACATTCAGGTTTTCTATTACTCCTTTATAGGTAATCTTTTTTCCCGAAAAACTAACTACCTGATCAAAGATTGATAAGGCATCCCGCATGGCACCATCAGCCTTTTGAGCAATAATATTAAGTCCTTCAGGCTCCGCTTCAATACCTTCACTTGCGGATATTTTTGCTAGAAATTGAGTAGTATCATCAACCGTGATTCGGTTGAAATCAAAAATCTGACATCGCGAAAGTATGGTAGGTATAATCTTGTGCTTTTCTGTTGTAGCTAAAATAAATATCGCATGTTTGGGCGGTTCTTCCAATGTTTTCAAAAAAGCATTGAAGGCTTGGGTTGATAACATATGAACCTCATCGATTATATATATACTATACTGACCAATTTGAGGCGGTACGCGAACCTGTTCAATCAGATTCCTTATATCGTCAACTGAATTGTTTGATGCCGCATCTAATTCATGGATACTGTATGAGCGATTCTCAATAAATGATAAACAAGATTCACATTGATTACAGGCTTCTACTTCAGCTGATAAATTGCTGCAATTAATGGTTTTGGCTAAGATTCTGGCGCAGGTTGTTTTTCCAACCCCCCTTGGTCCGCAAAATAAGTATGCCTGAGCCAAATGCCTGCTTTTAATGGCACTTTTAAGGGTAGTGGTAATGCTGAACTGCCCTATTACCGAATCAAAATTCGTTGGTCTGTACTTTCGTGCCGATACTATAAAGGTATTTTCCATTGCAACAAATATATAAATTATTCTTCAGGAGAAGAATAATTTATATATAAGATTTATTAACATTCGTATAAACATTACTTTAGTTCAAATGATGCTTTTTGGTTGTCTATCGAATTCCTGCCAACAAACACTTCAAACTTGCCTGGTTCTGCTTTGTATTCATTACCATAGCTCCAGTATTCTATGTCTTTAACATTTATATCCAAGCTAAGCTTTTTTTCTTCTCCTGGTTTCAAATATACCTGAGTGAAGTTTTTAAGCTCCTTCATGGGTCGGGTTAAACTTCCCGTAATATCTCTGATATACAATTGAACAGTTTCTGTTCCTGCATTTACTCCTGAGTTTTTAATATTTATAAATACCTTAAGGGTATCTTTCATTCCCATTACTTCGCTGCTTAGCTGTAATCCAGAATAATCGAATTGAGTATAGCTCAGTCCATATCCAAAAGGATATAGTGGCTTATTGGGCGCATCTATATATTTGGTACACCATTCGCATTTCTCATCGGTCAATGGCCTGCCAGTGTTTTTATAGTTGTAATAAATAGGCACTTGACCTGCATGATAGGGAAATGTGATACTCAATCGTCCGGATGGATTATAATCATTGAACAATACGTCTGCAATGGCATTTCCTCCTTCGGTACCAGGCTGCCAAACCAATAAAATAGCGTCAACTAAGGGCTCAATTTCTGTAAGAATTAATGGCCTTCCACTATACAATACCAAAATGATAGTTTTTTTTAATTTACGCAATTCCTTTATTAGTTGTTCGTGGCCTGCTGGCATATGAATATTTGTCCTGCTCTTATTTTCGCCACTCCACCAGCCTGGTTCGCCTAAAGCTAAAACAATGGCATCAGATGTTTTAGCAATTTCGATAGCTTGTTTAAATCCACTATTATCAGTTCCATTAAAGTCTGTTCCTTTTGCATATGAAATAATTGCGTTTTCTCCTAGTTTTGATTTGATACCTTCTATTAAACTCACTGTGTTTACCCCGCTACCCAATGCAGCCCAATTACCTAAAGGACTTATTTTCTCTTCTACAAATGGACCTATTAACGTAATTTTTTTCAATTCTTTTGATAATGGCAGTGCCTTTACTTCATTTTTTAGTAAAACACAAGATTTTGCTGCCATTTCCCTGGCATGTTGCCTATGCGGGGCTGATAAAATAACTGTACTGTCATTGTTGCAATATTTATAGGGATCATCAAAGAGACCCAACATAAATTTTATCCTCAATATCCTGCGAACCGACTCATCTACCAATTTCTCATTTACTTTTTTTGATTTTACTAATTCAACCAAATGCTTGCGGTATGTTTTTGAACACATATCCATATCGCAACCTGCTGTTATTCCTTTTATGGCCGCTTCAATTGGATCAGCGGCAAAACCATGGCTGATCATCTCTGTTACTGAATTCCAGTCGGAAACAATAAAGCCTTTAAATCCCCATTCCCCTCTTAAAATCTGCTGGTTAAGGAAAATGCTTCCTGACGAAGGTACGCCGCTAATTTCATTAAACGAATTCATAAATGTTGCTACGCCTGCTTCAACCGATGCTTTAAAGGGTCTTAAATATATTTCACGCAATACATTTTCTGAAATATCTACCGTGTTATAATCCCTGCCGCTTTCTGCTGCGCCGTATGCGGCAAAATGCTTTGCACAGGCCGCAATACTATTTTTACCATTTAGGGATTCACCTTGAAATCCTTTGATGCGGGCTTTGGCTACTAAAGATCCGTAATAAGAATCTTCTCCCGCTCCTTCCATAACTCTTCCCCAACGGGCATCACGTGCAACATCTACCATGGGTGCAAATGTCCATCCTATACCATCCGATGATGCTTCAATAGCAGCAATGCGTGCTGATTTTTCCATGGCCTCTAAATCCCAGCTCGATGCTTCTGCTAAAGGAATTGGAAATATAGTTTTGTAGCCATGAATAACATCAAATCCAAATAACAAAGGTATTTTTAATCTGCTTTCTTCAACCGCAATTTTTTGCAATTGTCGAGTAGATTCATTACCGGTAACGTTCAGTAGCGATCCAACATATCCATTGCGAATGTCTTCCGCTTCATTCGTGTTTTTTACTGTAGGTCCTGTGTTTACTTCATGACTGGGATACTGTATTAACTGCCCAACCTTCTCTTCAAGAGTCATCTGTTTCATTAAAATCTCAACCTTCTCATCAATAGGATCTTTTGAAGGGCTAGTACACGATAGTAAGTATATCGCAGAAAAAATTAATAATACATGCTTCATTGTTTTCTATTTTAGTTTATTTTTTTTAAATCTTCTGGTGTATCTATTGATATTCCTTCATCTTCAACCAATCGTGTTTTAATTCTGTATGCATTTTCTAACCAACGGTTTTGCTCCAGCGATTCAACCCGTTCCAACATGCCGGTAGTTAGATTGGTTATTTCTTTTAAAACATGCGACCGATAGGCGTAAATTCCTATATGTTTGTAATATACTGCTTCATTTAGCCAGTTCTTAGCTTGGTTTCGGTTGTAGGGTATGGGCGCACGACTAAAATACATGGCAAATTCCTTGCAATTAACAACCGCTTTAACGTGATTGGGGTTGTGAATATCTTCTTCAAACCCAATTTTTTTTATCAATGTAGCAATATCAGTGTCCTTATCAAGGAAGCATGCAGCAAGCAATTCTAAATTTTTCGGATCAATAAAAGGTTCATCACCCTGTATATTAATAATTATGTCGTATTTATTACCTGTTTGTTTCTCATGCAATTCTATGGCTTCGGCACATCGGTCTGTCCCGCTGGGATGCTTTTCAGAAGTCATTACTACTTGTCCCCCAAATTTTTTTACCGCATCTTCTATTCTAATATCATCAGTTGCAACAATAACTTCAATTCCTGCTTTACAGGCTTGTTCATAAACCCGCTGAATCATTGATTTACCCTTAATATCTATAAGTGGTTTACCGGGGAATCGAGTTGATGCATACCGCGATGGGATGATGCCTAATATTCTCATCTTTTTTTAGGCACAATTTTAAATAATTTTAAGCAATTACAGATCACTTTTTGAAGAATAAATTGTAATTTTGTCAGGTTTAGATTAATTTTTGTCAGTTTACATGGATGTTCAACAAATAAAACAGCGTTTTGGAGTTATAGGCAATTATGCCGGTCTTAATCGTGCCGTTGATATAGCGCGACAAGTTGCGCCCACTGACTTATCTGTTTTAATTACAGGTCCCAGTGGAGCAGGTAAGGAGATTATTCCCCAAATCATCCATTTTTTTAGTGCGCGTAAGCACGGCAATTACATTGCTGTAAACTGTGGAGCTATTCCCGAAGGAACTATAGATTCAGAGTTATTCGGTCATGAAAAAGGTTCTTTTACCGGTGCACACGAAAGTCGGAAAGGTTACTTCGAAGTAGCAGACGGAGGTACTATCTTCCTCGATGAAGTTGCTGAATTACCACTTTCTACGCAGGTTCGATTGCTTAGGGTGCTTGAAACAGGTGAATACATGAGGGTTGGTTCTTCTAAATCGCAGAAAACCAATGTTAGGGTAATAGCAGCTACCAATGTTGATGTATTGGGGCAAATTCAGCAAGGTAATTTCCGCGAAGATTTATATTACCGCTTAAATACAGTTCCTATTGTAGTGCCTCCACTTAAGGATAGAAAAGAAGATATTCATTTATTGTTTAGAAAATTTGCCAACGATTTTGCTGAGAAATACCGAATGCCAGCAATTAATCTTAATGAAGAAGCCATTTTAATACTTGAAAATTATAGCTGGCCCGGTAATATTCGCCAACTGAAAAATATTACGGAACAAATCTCGGTAATAGAAAAATCCAGGTTTATTTCTGCTGAAATGCTTAAATTATATTTACCTGATTATACTGATGTTCGTTTGCCCGCATTAATGAAAAATAGTGCTAGTGGCGATTCTTCTTTTGCTTCAGAAAGAGAGATTCTCTATAAGATTTTATTTGATATGAAAAATGATATGAGCGATTTGAAAAAAATTGTCTATCATTTCACCCAAGGGGGGTATAATAATAATCTAAGTAATGAAGATGCAGGTATTGTAGACCGTTTGTTTAAGGAAATGGATCCTAGAAACATGGGTGCTCCGGTGAATAATTTTACCAATTTTGATTACAATAGAAAACAAGGACCTAATATTCAAGATACCGAAGAAGTAGTAGAAGAATCATTATCTTTAGAAGACAAAGAAATGGAAATGATTAAGAAAGCTTTAGATAAATATCATGGTAAACGCAAGCTAGCCGCAGATGAATTGGGCATTTCTGAAAGAACTTTATATAGAAAAATCAGAGAATATAATATTACTGAATAAGATGATTCAATCTATTAGAATATTGCTGTACATTTTTACAATTAGCGCTTTAACTTCTTGTTTTAGCGTGTCGTATTCATTTTCTGGCGCCGATACAGGTGAACTGAAAACAATTTCTGTTGCTTATATCCAAAACAGGGCACCTATTGTTAATCCCGGATTAAGTCAGCAATTCACAGAAGCTTTGCGTGAAAAGTTCAGATCGCAAACCAAACTCGTTATGATAACGGCTAATGGCGAAGCCGATTTTGACGGTGAGATAATTGACTATAGCACAAAACCCATTTCTGTACAGAGTAATGATGTTGCATCTAAAAATCGCTTTACTATTACAGTGAAAATAAAATATAACCATCAAAAGGACAGTAAAAAAAGCTTCGAAGCTAATTTTTCGCGCTACGCCGATTTTGATAGTAATAAAAGCTTTAATGCAGTAGAAGCTGAATTAACAAAGCAAATTATTGACGATTTAACGGAAGATATTTTTAATAAAGCATTTGTAAACTGGTAAAAGATGCAAGCAGACAAACTATATAGCCTTATTGAAAGCCCCAATCTGATTCAATCATCAGAGTGCGAAGCATTGCAATCGCTGTGCGCAAAATATCCGCTTTTTCAGGCAGCCCGTTTTCTGTACTTAAAAAAGTTAAAAGATTCTGATCAAATGCAATATGTATCGGATCTTGAGAAGTATGCAATTGGTATTTATGATAGAAAAAGATTGCATCGTTTCTTATATGCAGATCAGCCGAATAACCGCAACAATGCAGTAGCCAGCGACAAAGTTTATGAAGACATTGGTATAACAGGTATGTTGTTAATCGACGAATCTATCGCAGTATCACAAGCACCTACTGTTGAACAGGATATTTCACACCCTGTACCCGAAATGAATTTTGAGCGTTTCGAAATGTCCGCACCTGAAGTATTAGTTGAGGAAAAGGTTGAGATGGAGGCTAAGGTTGATGCAGATGCTGATCTTAAAACAGAAACAGGTTCTACTAAAGAAAACTCTTTACCTAAACAGATAGATATTATAGAAAAGTTTATTGAAATAAATCCTAAAATCGAAATTGATAAAACGGCTAAGGCAGGAGATGATATTTCAGAAATGAGTAGTATTGAATCAGATGAGATTGCAACGGAATCTTTGGCCAGAATTTATCTTATGCAAGGGCTTAAAAATAAAGCAATTAACGTTTATGAGAAATTAAGTTTGAAATTTCCAGAAAAAAGTGCTTATTTTGCAGGCCTTATTAATGATATAAAAAATAATATAACAAATAAATAATATGATTTACGGTATTTCTTTAACAATTATTATTGTAGCCAGCGTTTTGGTTATCATTGCAGTATTGCTTCAAAATTCAAAAGGAGGCGGTTTGGCTGCTAATTTTGCTTCTGCTCAGGTTATGGGTGTTCGAAAAACTGCCGATTTTCTAGAAAAAGCGACTTGGGTATTGGCATCAGTTATTGTAGGCTTTTCAATTATAGCTACATTGGCACTTAAATCAGGTGGAGGCGATACAAAGAAGTCATTGATCAAAGATAAAATGGAAGCAGCTAGTGGTGGTCAATTACCTATGCAACCTGCGCAAGATCAACCTGCTCAAGAACAACCAGCTGCGCAACCTGCTGAATAAAAATACAGCATTATTTCATCAATAAAAAAGGGGCGTTAGTTCCTGCAATCTTCGTAGCATTAAATTACGTAAATCAATAAAGGTGCGTTGGTTCTTACATTTATTATATGTAGTTTTTACTCGTGCTTGAAATTATCTATTAAATACAGGTGTGGAACTTACATTAGCATTTCTTGATGATTTTCGGATACATACTAATCTTTTTGATGAACCACTAAATATAAAAACACCCCTTTCAGAGATGCACCTATTGCAATAAATCATATATTTGCATATTGAAAGATATGAAAACATGATTATTGCAAATCCTATATACGATGTTGTTTTTAAACGTTTAATGGAAGATAAGCGAATAGCGAAGTTTTTTATTGAAACCCTTACCAGCGAGTGTATAATTGACATTGAACTAAAGCCCCAAGAATTTACTTATAATGACCAATTGGCGGGAATAGCTGTCTACCGACTTGATTTTTTGGCTACTATAAAAACGGCTGATAACGGGTATAAAAAGGTATTGATAGAAATACAAAAAGCAAAAAATGCAGTAGATCTAATGCGTTTTCGCAATTATTTAGCCGAGCAGTACAAAAAAGAAGATGAGGTGTTAACTAAAGAAGGGTTAAGCAAGCAAGCGTTGCCAATTATAACCATTTATTTGCTGGGTTTTACACTTAATGAAATAGTAACATCAGTGATTAAAGTGAATCGCCAGTACACCGATTTAATAAACAATAAAATTATCAATCAACGGAGTGAATTTATTGAAAAATTGACGCACGATTGTTATGTAGTTCAGATACCCCGAATACAGCCAAAAATTCAAACCAAATTAGAAGTGTTGTTAAGCATTTTTGAGCAAAATTATTTTACTGATGAAAAAGAAATCACTAAAAACTATAATTATAAAGTAGAAGATGCTTTTATTAAAAACATAGTCGACATATTGCATCATGCGGGAACCGATCCGGTAGAGCGTATAGAGATTGAAAAAGAGCAAGAAGCATTGCGGGTTTTTGATGCAGGCATGAGGGAATTAAAGAAAGCAATAACAGAAAAAGAAGAAGAAATAACAAAGAAGGAAAAGGAAATATCAGAGAAGGAAAAGGAAATTGCCACGAAGGATGAATTAATTAAAAAATTACAGAAAAGACTTGGGGAAAAATAATATTATTTGTTCAACAACCTACTCCAACTCAATCCCTAATAATTGTTTTGCCATTTGATTTAGTGTTTCTTTATCTCCAATAAAATGATAAGTACGCTGCCAATATTGATTTATATCGGCATTACTGAGTATATTAACTTCTCTAGTTATTTGTATTGAAAAACGGGTTCCTGCCATATTTTCGAATTCAGTTTCGTGCTGCATAAAGATTTTTTTACTGTCAGATGAGATCACTTTAAAAGCTTCTCTATCTGTTGATGCGGGAACATCCCAATGCTTTAGATTAAATGGGTTAGATTTATTAAAAAACAAAGAGTACTGACTGCCTTCAGGTCCGAGCCAAAAACGTTCTTCTCCACCATAATTATTAAATTTTTTTACTATTTTGTTCTTTTTTATAAAATCGTAATTCACTGCACCAAAGCTAAATCCGTTCATTCCATCGCAAGAACTTGTCATTACTCGTCCTTGCCACTCTGGTACAATTAAAACATAAGAACTGTCATGTTGCAATAAAACTACATTTGATGCTTTACAAATTACGTCATAATCATTTTTAAAATATAGCGTTTTTTTATCTTTTTTGATGCTAAAGAACGAGCTAATTAGCATAATAACGTATATCATATTTTGATGTTTTTAGGTTTGTATTTCCTATTACCATGACTATCCACCATGATTTTGCTGCTAAAATTATTTTCTAATATTTCTTTTGTTTAATGCAGCCTGATACCTTCGGGCATTCTCATTATGCTGTTGCAATGTTTTGGCAAAATTATGATAACCTGAAAGGTCGTCCTTAGCACAAAAGTAGATATACGAGTGCTTTTCGTAGTTTATTACTGCTTCAATAGCCTTGATTCCCGGAAAACAGATAGGCCCAGGAGGCAAGCCCGAATAAACATAAGTATTATAGGGTGAATCATATTCTAAATCTTTCAAAAGGATTCTTTTCTTTTCAAAATTACGAAGTGCAAATTTCACTGTTGGATCAGCCTGTAATCGCATGCCTTTTTTGATTCGATTAATATAAACGCCTGCGATGGTTTTGTATTCTTTGCTTTTTGCGCTCTCTTCAAATACAATGCTAGCAATAATGCTTACTTCAATAGGATTTAATCCTGCTGCAGCTGCCTTTTTTCTGCGATCTTCGTTCCAAAATGCGTCAAATTCCTTTTTCATCCGCTTAAAAAAATCGGATGCTGTTGTATTCCAGTATATTTCATAAGTGTTAGGTATGAATAAAGCAGGAAGGTTATGCTTATTAAAACCGTATTCCGTCAGAGTGATTTCATCCTGAAAAACTCGCATTAACGATAGGGAATCGGCTTCAATCTTTTTTGAAATGGCACCGGCAAATTGTTCCAGTGTCCTAATATTATTAAAACTTAGCTTAACAGGAGTCTGATCGCCCGACCTGAGCATATTGATCAGCTCGTTATTGTTCATGTTGTTTTTTATTTTATAACGACCTGGTTTGATATTATTCTGATACTGTTTTTTTTCGGCCAACCATTCAAACGAATTCCGATTGATAATTACATTGCTCTTATATAAGATCCTGGTAACATCTTGTAGCGTAGATCCGGTAGGTATATATATATAAGGAGATAAATTAGCTTTTAGGATTACATTGGGTTGATATATTTGAGTATAAGCATGATATAGCTTAATACCGCCTACAACTATGCTTATTAATATAAACATCAACACAATCCGTAAAAGAAAGGAGATTTTTTTCATCCTCAATAGTTTGTATAAAATTTGCGCCAAATGTATACATTTTTAATATAATAAGGTTATATTTGTGCTTAAAGTAACGTCTCTTTTAAGATATGAAGGCTGAAGGTATTTATGAAATCTTTAATGCATTGGATGATGATAGCCTAAGCTTCGTATACAACGGGACTTTTAGTCCGGGTATGACCGAAAAAATCATTGACCTCAATGACTCCAGTATTGAGACAAACCCCCTGAAAAATAATATCAATAGAAGGATATCCTTTATTATAGCCGAATGTTTTCAAAACTTAATCATACATGGAAATGCTTTTGCGGGTAGACCAAAACAAGGGGTCCGTAATGCAGTATTCAGTCTTAGAAGGGTTGGGGAAGTATATGTAATTTCTTCAATTAATTTAGTTGCTAAGTCTGCCATTGAAAAATTAAAATCAAAGCTCGATTATGTAAATAATCTTTCCCACGACGAGCTTAAAAAAATTCAGCTAGAGGTTTTAAGTGATGGAATACTAACAGATAAGGGAGGTGCTAGTTTAGGACTTATTGAAATGGCATTAAAATCAGGTAATAAGCTTGAGTATCATTTCGAACCATTTAATACGCGATACCATCACTTCTATTTACAGGTTTTGGTGCATGCACCTGTTGTTGATGCCGATTTTGTGTTAACAGAAGAGTTTAATATCATTAATAAGGTGAGTTACCACCTTCTCAAAAGTAATATACTTTTGCTGTTAAAAAGCGATTTTGCTACCCACAGCATTGTACCTGTTATTTCAATGGTAGAAGAAAATATTTCGCATATTTTCGAAAGAGGAAAGCGGAAAAAAGTGTTTCATATTTTGGTTGAACTACTTCAAAATATTGCTAAATATAGTCTTCAACGCAAAGAGCATAAAGAGGGTATTTTGGCTATTACCAGAAAAGGAAAACAATTGGGCGTGCTTACTGGAAATTATGTAAGTCCCAATGCTGCCGAAAAACTACGGCTTCATATTGAAAAAATCAATTCGCTTTCTAAACCTGAGCTTAATGAATGGTGCAAAGTCATTCTCCAACACGGTCCAATCAATCCTGGTGGGGGTGCTGGTATTGGCCTAATTGATATTGCCCGAGAAAACAACAGAAAATTAGATTTTGAATTACTTCAAATTGAAAAAGATGTTTACTTCTTTTTACTTAGTATTGATGTATAATCTCTTAGCTTTTAAAATTACGAAGTTTTAATTGGGTGAGCACTTTTTTTGTATATAGCGGAAAGTCGCCATTCATCATCCATGCATAATAACCCTGATCTTTCTGAAAAACATCATCTACGGCAACCCCTTTATATTTACCAAAATTGAATACTTCAATACCTTTTTCATTATAAACTATTCTGCCTGCGTAATCAACATTTTGGGTGTGCGCTGAAAATACAGCCAGTTGATCTATATCATTAACAATTGGTTCCGTTGTTTTTCCGGCATGATCAGTAAATTTTTTACCTTCGTAATGATCTAATTGGGCCTTTAAAATTTCATAGGTTGCTAAGGTATCTGCTTCTGAACTGTGAGCATTCTCTAAGTTTTTGCCACAATAAAACTTATAAGCAGCCGATAAGGTACGTTGTTCCATTTTATGGAAAATGACCTGTACATCTATAAATTTTCGCTTTTTTAAATCAATATCAACGTCTGCTCTTAAAAACTCTTCAGCCAATAAGGGAATATCAAATTTATTGCTGTTAAAACCAGCAAAATCACAGCCTTCAATTTCGTTGGCGATGGTTTTTGCAATTTCTTTAAAAACAGGGGCGTCTTTAACATCTTCATCCTTTATTCCATGAATAGCTGTAGACTGTGGAGGTATCGGAATTGTTGGGTTTATCCGGAAGGTTTTCACTTCTTCTTTACCGCCCGGATAAACTTTTAGTATGGTTATTTCAACAATTCTATCTTGTGCAAGATTTATTCCTGTGGTTTCTAAATCTAATATAACCAAAGGGTTTTTAAGGTTTAAATTCATAAAATTAACCGGTAATCATCATGGGCATCAATAACATCAATACATCTTCTGTTTCATTTTCTTTGTCAACTGGCAAAACAATACCAGCTCTTGAGGGATCAGACATTTCAAGTACTATATCGCTTGAGGTGATATTACTAAGAATTTCAACCAAAAATGCAGATTTAAAGCCTATTTCAATCTCATCGCCATCATACTGACAATTCAATCTCTCGTATGCAGAAATTGAGAAATCTATGTCTTGCGCCGATATGGTGATTTGATTGCCATTGATCTGTAATTTTATCAAATTGCTGGCTTGATTCGAAAATACGGATACCCTCTTTAAGGTATTAAGAAATTCAACCCTGTCAATAATCATTTTATTGGGGTTCTTAGTTGGTATTACCGAATTATAACTAGGATAGGTTCCTTCAGTTAACCGGCATACCATTTTGTAAGATGATAACTCAAAATAAGCGTTTTTATCATCAAATTCAACACCTACTTTACTTTCTTCCTTAGGGAGTATATTTCTAAGTAATGAGGCAGGTTTTTTAGGAAGAATGAAAGTTGCTATTACACCAGGTGCAACATCTTTTCTTATATATCTTACTAATTTATGCGCATCAGATGCTACAAATGTTACATCATCTTTTGAAAGATCAATACAAATACCATTCATTACGGGTCTTAATTCATCATCGGCCGTAGCAAATACCGATTTGTTAATCCCTTGCAACAATGCTTTGCTGTCAATTCCAAACGATGATTTTTTATCGTTTTTGATCTTGGGAAGCACCGGAAAATCATCCCCGTTTTGTCCAGCTATGGTAAATTTACCATTTTGGGTGCTAATTACCACCATTTTGCTTTCTTCATTGATGTCGAAGGCTAGGGGTTGTTCGGGAAATTCCTTCATGGTATCCAATAACAGCTTTGAAGGAATTGCAATATTTCCATCCCCTTCTGTATTATCTAAATTTATGGTCGTAATTAAAGTGGTTTCCAAATCTGAAGCCGTTATGGTCATCACTTTTGAAGATAATTCAAACAAAAAATTATCTAAAATAGGCAAGGTATTCTTTGAACTAATTACCTTACTGATGGCTTGCAAATGACTTAATAATTCTGTACTGGAAACTAAAAATTTCATATCTCTTGTTTTTTAATGTGTTACAATTTAACAGACGCTTTTTGTATAAAAAACAATATTACTGCTTTTTTAACAAAATTTATCTCAACCCAAGGGGAAGATATTAACAAAATGTTGAAAACTTTTATTTTTATTCCCCTTCTTCAAAAAAAGACTGCTTTTTTAAAATCGGAACTACCTCAATAAAGCTCATTAAATAGCTATCTTTTTTATTTATAATCATATACACGTGATCATAATCTATTTTACCTCTTTTGTCTAGCTTTCCATAAAAACTCATTAGTTCCTTTCTACC
>JFJP01029719.1_pt1 | contig 19814 bp, 9 predicted proteins | sample 431651 | NCBI WGS metagenome assembly JFJP01 (sample SAMN02602958, study PRJNA72255) | Microbial mat metagenome, whole genome shotgun sequencing project. | biome: fresh water; feature: sink hole; material: water; isolation source: purple microbial (photo- and chemosynthetic) mats found in...
TCGACCCGATGCAGTGCTTCCAGAACCTGCTCCGGAATCGTCACTTCATAAAGCGCGGCATTGTCGTTTTCCTGATCGAGCAGGATGGTCTGTGTGTTGCCTGGGTCGCTTTCCAGCATGGCCTGTACCCTGTCTCCCTTGAGAAGAACACGGACGGCATTGTTGGCGCTTTTGTCGACCATCCAGTATGGCTTCCTGTTCAGTTCCTCGGACTGCGCATCATACAGTGACAGGATATTCTCCTTGTCCTTTGCCTGGTCGTAATCCGTCTGGGAAAAATCAGTTCGGGTGGAAACCGGCCCCACATGCAGGGAATCCGCCTTCACGGCATCTTCTTCCGTTACAACGGCGACCGCAGGATTTCTCGCCCACAATCTGATGTAGTAGGTTGAGTTGGTGGACAGTGGTACATGCTGCAGGGTGCCGTCCCGCTGCAGGGTCTGCTTGCGGGAAATGCGCGCGTAAACCATATAGCGGCCAGGGGTTTCCCGCACCTGGGCATTCGTGCGATCCTGATAGAATTCCGTCCGGACGCCATCCGCATCCTCGAAGCCGTAATCCGAGACGCCGGCTGCGGAATAGGTCAGACGTGTGTAGTCGACTTCCGTGCCGGTCCGGGCCTCGAGAAAATACGCATAGGCATCCTCTCCTTCCCATCGCACCTCGATTTCGTGCAGGGCATCCCGGGTCTTGCGTGTGAGGGGCGTTCCAGGCGTTGCGATCCAGGTGGCCGAATCGGCATCATACCATTTGGATTCCGGTGGGATGTACCGCAGGCGGAAATCGTACCAGGTATCCGACTGCAACCCGAGCACACGCCAATGATACGCATTGGTGGCCGGATTCCGGACCAGCGTATACCGGTCACGGGGCAGCTTCAGATAGGAACTGTCCGACTCCGCGGTTTTTTTCATGTAAACCTCGAAATTGGAAGGGTCTCCCTTGGGTTGTGTCGCATGCACCGTAAAGCCGATCTCCAGATCCCTGACCACTTCGAACAGTTCAGGTGCGCGTACGAGAGGCGTGGTTACAGGAACGGTGATCCATCGGCTGGGTGGAGGTGTCTGCACGCCGTCCACCAGGGTTCCCCGGTTCCGTATGGCCCGAAGACTGAAATAATACTGGGTGTTCGGTTCCATGAATCCATCCATGGGGAACTTCACCGCCAGGCTCTGCGTGTCGAAGAGAAGATTCAACCCGTTCGGTACATTGGACTGCATGGCAGCCCGCTGCGCGGCATCATTCAGCGGGATGTAGATCGCGCTTCCGCTGACAAGATCGGGTGATTTCAGCCGATAAGCCGCCAGAAAGTCCACCAGCTGGGAGTCGGTGGCAATTTCCTGATCTGTCGGCTCCGCAGCGGGATCGGGGACGAAGGAGGTCACAATCATTTCATAGCCGACATCGGATTCACGGTGCATCCACTGCATCGTGACGGAGGCATCGGTGAGAAGCTGGTTCCCGTCCCCATCCGATGCGATGGAGAATTCCGTCGGAGCGCGCGGATTCCGGGTGATGTTGTCCAGACTCACCAGGTCGAGTTTCGGCGTGGTGATGGTCTTCACAGCGGTTTCCATCGCATTTCCGATTTCCAGCGGCTCGTTTGGCGCGGCCGCGTCATCGGGGCATTCCGTAACCAGCAGGGATGGTCGCGCCTTGATGTAATAGGTGCTGTTGGGCAAAATCAGTTCAGCTCCGGGAGCGGGGAGTCCGTCCGATCCGGGATCGGGCACGCTGCGAATCCGGTGAACCGGGGGTGTGGCGGAAAGGGCCGGATAGGTGACTGTTTCCACACCACCATCAACAAAAACGGATCCATTGGTTGAAATGTAGAACTGATACGCCACGGAAAGTGAAACGCGCGGATAGGTCCCTGCAGCATTGCGTGCATTCGTGTCATACAGGTTCCACTGCTCGGTGGACAGATATCGTTTCCAGTCCGTTTCCTGAAGGATGTGGTTGTATGACGCATCGATCCCTGCAAGCGTCAGCACGCCGGTAGCCGGATCCGCCGTAATGTTGGGAGAAATGGAAAGCGTGAGATTCGGAACCGGTACCGGCACCTCCCGAATCGGATAGGTCGTGAAACTGAAAACGGGCGAGGTGAACGAGATGGCCTCCTTCAGGGTGGTCGGGTACCCGATGGGATCCGGGTTGTTCCTCAACGGCCAGATATAGTCGTTGAGCTCTGCAAGATTTGTGAAACGCGCGCTGAACACTTGCAGGTAGTACGTCATATTTGGAATGAGGAAGGTCGGATAAGGCCCCCGTGTACCAATTTCATTGTTCTCCGCATCAAGTGCGACATCGGAATCCGAAGCAAAGTCCATGTAAAGACCCGTTCCGTCGATTTCACAGGTGAGCCGGCCCGGATTCCCCGGCACTTCGGAAAGCTGTTGTTTCCCGATGACAACGGTACGCTTCTGCCGAACCGGGGACTGGACACTGATGGTGTTGGTTCCGTCCGTCAGTTCGATGATCTTCTCCACGATGGTTCCGTCGTCGGTATCAGGCAGAAGGCTTGAAAGAAGGATATTGTAGACCGGATCCGCGTTCCTTGCAATGCTCAGATCAGCCTGATAGGCTGTCCAGGCTGCACCGTTGAAAGATGACCAGACAGACGGTTTGTCGAAAGTCAGCACGATTTTGCTCATCGGAATCTCAACGGACACGGCCCCTTGTGATACCGTCTGAATGCCATCGTACTTCGCTTCCACCGTCATGTTCTGGGGAAGGGCCGGTTTTCCCGTCTGGCCGCCCAGCAGGGTCAGATTGTTGACCATCGTGGTGTTCCGAGGAATCGAAGCGCCCTGTTCGGCGCAGACAACCCGGATATATCGTTCCGGAAGATTGCCGTTGACTATTGCAAACGACAGGATGACACTTCCGTAGAGCGTACCGGCGGGAAGACTCGAATCCGGCACCGTCACCCAGTTTCCTCGTACCGATGCGGCATTCGGATTGTTGAGTTCATTGCCGGATAAATCCTGCACTTCGTAATAGAGCTCTGTATAGACCCCGTTTGTCACTTTTCGGAAACGGACTTCCACCTTATCTTCGTCGACCTTTGCCAACTCGTATTCCATCGGGGTGAAGATGGACGTGAGTGCGCCATATTCTGTAAACGCACTGTCCGTGTTCACAACCGGATAGATATTGTCGCCTGTGACGATGCCTGTGTTGTTGAAAAGAAGCCTTGAACCGCCGGTTGTCGTCAAAGCCAGGCTGATATTCACATCCTCGAACTCGGTGCCGGACTCGATGCCGTTTTCTTTGGTCAGGTCCACATGGATATATCCATCCGTCGGAACACCCGCTGCATTCAGTCCTTGAACCACCGGTGGGTTGCTGACCGTGGCGCCATTCACCCGGAGAACGCCCGAAGCGTCGTAATAGGTGTTGTACTGCATGGCCACGGAGGTGTTGCGGCCCTTGTCCATAGAGAAATCATAACCGGATGCCAGAATCGGCATCGGTGAGGCAATGTTTTTCTGCAGCACCTGTTTCCATTCGGTATTTGTGGTTTCACTGATGTACCGGATACCGATGGGTATCCCGCCGACAAGCGTTCGGACATAAACCGTCGGCACTTTCCATCGCAGGCGCATGACCGGGTTCTGCCCAGATATCAAAGTACTGGCAAGCGCCGGTGGCGAGATGACGGTTCCATTTGCGTCTTTCAGGATAGGAAAATCTTCGATGAGGGTATTGGCCACCTGATCAAAGGAACTCCCCTCGAAAGAGATGCCGGTCAGGACATAGGCAAGTGCTTCACCTGTCTGGGAAATATCGTCGTCACCCGAATAAACCTTGATATTAATGTCGAAGATGTGATCTGCGCTGAGCGGAAGGGTCAGAACGACTCGTTTTTTGCCATCCTCTGTCACGTAGCGGTAGACGGAATTCAAATCGGGGTCTGCGGGGTCTATTAGAATAATACGTTCGACTACTTCTTCGGCAGCATTATGCCAGTCGTACTTGATACGTTTTGGCTGTACAGAAGCATCCCAGTATATTTCATGATTCCCGCTGACTGCGGCAACCCTGTATTTCACAGCAAGCTGGGTAACCGCCGCTCTGACTGGGAGAATGGACGAGGGGATCATCCATACGGTCAGGAGTATGATGGACAGGACCATGGAAAGGAGGGATTTCCCCCTCCGAAGATGCTTCGCCATGCGTCGGTTCCTCCGCTTGCCAGGCCATCGCCCGCCTCTGTGGCGGACAGGATGACGGAACAGGCGCAAAAAGCGCCTTCAGGTACTATATCGGCGTTTCCGGGCGGCGGGTTGAATGACGGTTTTGTTACAGTGATAACCTGGGGTCCGTCTCCCTGCGGCATCCCGGTTTCACGGAGATATCCTGGCATGATTCCGTGTGTTTGCAACCTACCAAGTATGACAGACTGGGTTATTTCAGTTTTCAGTATCTTGCCGAAAGCTCTTGAAGAATTCCCGCCACCTCCGCCTCCACCTGATCAATCTGCACGACCTTGCGCACCCGCTTGTCCCGGGTTGCAATTTCGACTTCTCCTTTTTCGACGTTTCGCTTACTGACAATCACGCGGACAGGAACACCCAACAGATCCGCATCCGCGAACTGAATGCCGGCGGTTGTTCCACGGTCGTCCATCAGCACCTCGTATCTCACTCCGAGTTTTTCATACAGGCTTCTGGCGATTTCTCCCACCACGCCGACATCCTGATTCAACTGGCAGATATGAACCTGCCATGGCGCGACGGACACCGGCCAGATCGGACCGAAGTCGTCATGGCAGGCCTCGACGAGACAGGCCACCAGTCGGCCGACACCGATGCCGTAACAGCCCATGACCGGATTTCTGCGCTGTCCTTCCGTATCCGCAAACGTCATGTTCATGCTTTCCGTGTATCTGCTCCCCAGCTGGAATATATTACCAACCTCGATGCCGCGCCGCAGGGCCAACGTTCCGCCGCATTCGGCACATCGGGCGCCTTCCTTGACCTTTGCCACATGCGAGAACTGTATGCCGGGCAAGTCACGGGGAACGCTGATCCCCTTCGTATGCGTATCCGGCCGGTTTGCTCCCCCAACCAGATTCCGTTCCCCTTCCAGCGACGAATCATAGAGGACATCGACAGCAGCCTCCGGCAGACCGAGTGCTCCGACGAATCCAAGATTCAAGCCGGATTCCACCTCATCTGCCCAAGGCGAGACCTCCGCCCCGACCTCCTGGCGCAGTTTTGCCTCATTGACCTGAAGATCGCCGCGAATGAATACAACCAGCGGCTTGACCCGGCCCTCGACGGAAAAGACCGCGGCCTTCATCAGGCGGGATTCCTCGACATCCAAAAAGGAGGCCAATGATGCAATGTCCTTCATGCCGGGTGTGTGCACATCAGCCCGCGTTTCCTCCTCCGCTTCCGAACAATCCCGTGCCGAGACCGCCACTTCCAGATTGGCCTTGTATCCGCAGTCCGGGCAGATGATGAGCGAATCCTCGCCGGCTTCCGTCAGCAGCATGTATTCATGGGCTACTTTGCCGCCCATCATGCCGGTATCCGAGCCAACCGAGATGACCTGGGGCAGCCCGACCCGTTTGAATATGCGGTGATAGGTCACGGCCATTTCGCCGTAATGGCGCTCCAGATCCTCTATCGAGGCATGGAATGAATAGGCATCCTTCATGGTGAACTCGCGCACACGGATGAGCCCGCCGCGGGAACGGGGTTCATCGCGGAATTTCGTCTGAATCTGATAAATCATGAAAGGATACTTCACATGGGAAACGGCTTCACCGCGGGTGAGCTGGACGGATGCCTCCTCATGCGTCATGCCGAGAAGCATGTCGTGACCGGTCCGGTCCTTCATGCGCAGGAGTTCGTCGCCGACCGTGTCGAACCGCCCGGATTCCTTCCAGAGTTCAGCTGGCATCACGACGGGCATCAGCACTTCCTGCCCGTCCATGGCGTCCATCTCCTCGCGCAGGATGCGTTCAATCTTCATCGCAACGCGTCTTCCAGGCGGCAGGAGCGAATAGATGCCGTTTGCCACCTGTCGGACATATCCGCCGCGCAGCAGGAACCTGTGACTCACCAGGCTGGCTTCGCCAGGGTTCTCCCTATATCTTTCTCCAAGCAGTCTGCTCATCAGCATGGTTCGCATCCCCCCCATTGTTCCTGGAGCATTATTATCACCGCTCCCGGTTTGTGTCAAGATGCACCCTTTGAGGCAATGAAACCTTTGAGGAAGGGATGCGGCAAATCAGCATGTTGCTGCAGGAAGAAACCGTCATCGTGAACAGCGCCGCTGTTCAGGCTGCTGGCATTGCCGAAGAATCTGTCCGCATGCAGTCAGGGATTCTCGAGAACCTGCTGCCGAATCTGCAGAAGCAGTTTTTCACACTGGTCGCGGTCCGTGGCTTTCGCCGCATCTTCCAGTTGAATGGCCCGTTCATAGACTGACTTGATTTTCAGATTTCCGGATGAACCTTTCAACTGATGGGCCAATCCCTTCAGCTTCCCGTAGTCCTCCCCGCGGATCGCGCTTTCCATACCGTCGAACAGACCTGTCAGGTAATCAAAGAAGTCCGCATAAAGTTCCCGTGCAATTTCTTCCTCGAGACCCGATTGGTCGATGAAATCCCTCATGTACGCATCGAATCTTGCAGGAGGCACCAAAGACGGACCCTTCAGCTTCATGGTCGCGTCAATCGCGTTCATGAGCACCGGAAACTCAATCGGTTTGCTGATATAGTCATCCATCCCGGCATCAAGGCACTTCTGCCGGTCGCCTTCCATGGCGTTGGCGGTCATGGCGATGATGACGGTGTGCCGTTCGGAACCTTCCGCCTTTCTGATGTTTCGGGTGCTTTCATATCCATCCATCACAGGCATCTGGCAATCCATGAAAACCATGTCGTAATTCCTGTCCAGTACGGCCTGATAGGCTTCCCTGCCGTTTACCGCCACGTCGCAGGTCAGGTTGTGTGACTTCAACAGGGAAATGACGATTTTCCGGTTCATTTCGTTGTCTTCCGCAAGCAGAATTTTGGGCTTCCGTTCATCCAGGCTCTCATGCACGGTAAGCTTGGTGACAATCTGCGAACTTTCTTCAGGACCTTTCAACCCCAGAACCATCGCCATGCACTGGACCAGATCATCCCGTCTGACCGGCTTGCTCAGATACCCGGAAAACCCGATTTTTTCCGCTTCGCGCGCGCCACCGGGCAGGACGGCCGAACTGAGCAGAACCAGTTTCACGTCCCTCGCCCAGGAAGCTGCCTGGAGTTCCGTGGCCAAATCGTATCCACTCATGCCGGGCATCTGAAAATCGATGAGGGCAATCCCGATCGCCTCGTCAGTTTCCGCCTTGGCTTGCATGACAGCCATCGCGCCGACAGCATCCTCCGCTTCGAATACGCGTTGGGCGATTCCCTCGAGATAAGCCGCGACAATTTTCCGATTGCTGACATTGTCATCCACAACCAGCGCATTCACATTCTGAAGGGCTTCGAATCCGTAGGATTGCACCGCTTTTCTGCTGCCGATCTTCATGCACACATGGAACCGGAAGGTTGACCCTTCACCCGGCCTGCTCTCGACCCAGATGTTGCCATCCATCATCTTGACCAGTTCCTTTGAAATGACCAGTCCAAGACCTGTCCCGCCATATTTCCTGGTTGTCGACGCATCCGCCTGGCTGAAGGACTGGAACAGGTTCTGTGCCTGTTCCTGACTGATGCCGATCCCGGTGTCCCTCACCTCGAATTGCAGCAAGGCGACATCACCATCCTGTTCCACACAATCGACGACAACGGCCACCTCGCCCTTTTCCGTGAACTTGACGGCATTTCCCACCAGATTGTTCAGAATCTGTCTCAGTCTGGACGGGTCTCCGAGGACCATTTCCGGGACACTCGCCTTGATCATGACATGGAGTGCAAGGTTTTTTTCGACCGTCTTCGGAACATGCAGGGAGACTGCGTCTTCGATCACGGTTCTGATACGGAATTCATGTGTTTCCATCTTCAGTTTTCCGGCTTCGATCTTTGAAAAGTCCAGAATGTCGTTGATCAGGTACAGGAGGACCTCCGAAGCTGAAGTTGCTTCCCGGATGAATGCCTTTTGTTCCGTCGTCGGATCCGTCATGCGGAGCAGTTCCAGGAACCCCATGATGCCATTCATGGGGGTTCGGATTTCATGCGACATGTTCGCCAGAAACTGTCCTTTCATGAGACTGGCGGATTCGGCCTGCAGGGCAAGATCATTCGCGGTCTTCACGGATTCTGTCAGCTGGATGTTGGTCTGGAGCAATTCGTATTCGGTGGCGTCTATCATGTCAAACAGTGTGTTGAAAGTAGTCCACAGCAGGAACAGTTCATCCTGGACACGCCCCTTGAGAGGGGACAGTTTTTTCACGCCCGTGGCTGCCATGGATTTCAGCTCCGATGTGAATCGTTCCAACGGCCCCAAAATACCTCCGACAAGTTTTCCAGCCATCCAGACGCTGAAGAGAAGGACCAGGAATATTCCGAGAAAGAAAAAATTCTGGAAAACAATGAGGGGGCGATACGCTTCTTCTATCGGGTAGTTGGATGCGAGAATCCAACCGGTGCCGGATAGCCTTATGAAGGTGGTCAGATACCGCTTTCCCTTTGTGTTGACTGTTTCTCCGAATCCTTCGAACCCCTCGATGGCCTTGTCGTACATTTTATTGACCCCGGGCGGCACATCACGGGCCATAACCCTTGTCGGGTCAGGATGCGAAATCATGACCCGGTCCGATGTGAACGCATACATATACCCGGTCTCACCAATGGTGGTTATGCCCAGTACCTCGAGCAGACTGTGCTCACCCAGCAGGTCCAGGGCCCCGCAGAGGAACCCTATGACAATTCCGTCTTCCGAACGGATGGGTGCCGTCATGATCACGACCGGCTTTTCACTTCCGGCCAGCAGAAGGGGTGGGCTGGTGGAAGGCATCCCGCTGCCGATGCCATTCCTGATTTCAGCCAGGTGAACATATGGCTTCCTGTATGCATCCGGGGCTTCAGGCACGGATGAAATCAGGACGCCGTCCTTGTCGAGAACCATGAGCCCCCGGCTGAAGGTTGTGTAGATGCCGGTTCGGTTCAACAGCCATTTCCGGGATGTCTCCGGTTGAAAGACCACCTCCGGGGTGGCAACATTCGCGACATTTTGCAGGGATTCTCGGGCGATCACCTCTTTCCCGTCAATCCCCTGCGCAATGCTGGATACAAGCGAAACCTGCTGCTCGCCGATCTGCTGCTGGGTCGTGTGCCAAAAAAACAGGATGGTCCCCAATGAAACCGCGCCCAGAAGGCAAACGACAAAGAGATTGATCGCCACGATGAACCGGTACTTGATGCTCGTCAATTTCATATGTGCTCCCAAATGCCTGCTGCGCGGCAAATCAGAAAATCCCTGCTGTTCCGGTTTCCGGTTTCATGGAACACGGTCGGTTTTGCTATTTCTTAATTCCCCCAGAGTTGACGCCCGGACACAGCAAAGACTCAATTTCACCGTATAGTGCGTCCATTCTGATTGGTTTTGCCAGGTACCGGTCCATGCCCGCGTTCATGCATCTTTCAAAGTCCCCTTTCAACGCGCAGGCTGTCAGCGCAACAATTGGCGTACGCAGCCTGTTCATGTCCTTCTCCATCCGGCGTATGGCGGTTGCCGCACTGCAGCCGTCGACACGGGGCATTTGAACGTCCATCAGAATCATGTCGAAACGGGAGTCCCGGCAGAGATCGATTGCTTCCTGTCCATCCTTCGCACACACAGGAGACCAGTTTTTCTTCTGCATCAGGGATTCAATGAACATTCTGCCGAATGGGTCATCGTCAGCCACCAGGACGGACAATTTTCGCTTTTCGCCCGGAGTTTTTTGCCGCTGGGACACCATGCCCGGTAAACTTTTCTCCTTCGAGGCATGCGAGACCCGGCAGGTGAAATGAAACTCGCTGCCGACGCCTTCTTCACTAAGGGCCCAAATCGTACCATCCATCAGGTTCGCAAGATTTTTGGCGATGGACAGCCCCAATCCCGTTCCACCATATTGCCTTGTGTGGGAACCGTCCGCCTGACTGAACTCCTTGAACAGAAGCGCCATTTGATTCCGGGATATGCCAACGCCGGTATCCGAGATGACATATTCCAGTCCCAGAGAATTTTCGTCGTCCGTGTCCATGACAGAGACATGCACGCGTACAAAACCGGTTTGCGTGAATTTTACAGCATTTCCTATCAGATTCGATAAAATCTGCCGAATGCGAAAGGGATCGCCGGCAAGCGCATCAGGAGCATTCGCCTGGACAGTGAACGTCAGCGCGATTCCTTTTTCATGGGCTGTCTGCCTGAACAGGCTGACGGCATCCGAAAGAATCCCCTTGAGGCTGAAGGGAACATGCTCCAGTTTCATCATGCCCGCTTCAATCTTCGAGTGGTCCAGAATATCGTTGACAACCGACAGCAGCGCATCGCAGGATGTCCTGGAAATACTGAGATATTCCTGCTGTTCCTCATTCAGCTTTGTGCGTTCCAGCAATTGCATCATGCCCATGAACCCGTTCATCGGGGTTCGTATCTCATGGCTCATGTTGGCCAGAAATTGGCTTTTTGCGGCATTTGCCTTTTCCGCCTCTTCCTTCGCTGCGATCAATGCCTTTTCGGTTTCCTTTTGTCTGGTGATGTCACGAAGAAATACACAGACCTGATCTTTCTTGCCCAGATGATGAGCACTGACTTCCACTTCGACATAATCCCCGTTTTTGCATTGATGCCTGGTATCAAACCTGTCCGATCCGGTTTGCCTGATCTTCCTGATGCATTCATAAATACCGGCTTCAGACTCGTTCGCCTCGACATCCGCGATGGTCATGCATAGGAGTTCGCAGCGGCTGTATCCCACCAATCCGCAGTAGGCGTCATTCACATCCAGAAACCTGCCGCGGGCATCGCATATGAAGAATCCGTCCCTTGTTGTCTGAATGATGGTCCGGTACTCCTCCTCGGCGTTTTTTTTATCCGAAATGAACCTGGCCTGCAGGATGTTTTGATAGGCTGCGGCCGAGAGCTGGTTTGACATGGTGAACAACACTTTGGCGATTTTTTCGAATTTTTCGCATGACATCGCCGGAATCTCCGCGTATGCCTTGACGGCGGTGTCCTCCTCGGCGCCGATGACCCGGGCATACTCCCGAATCCGCGCATCCCCCTCCGTATCACTCCGCACTTGCCCGATAAGCCAGTTTGCGACATGCCGCTCGCCTGCCGTGATGCTGGCGCCTGCGTCCCAAAGCCCGCAGCTCAGGCAGGGCTGGATGATCGGCCCTTCAGGATGATATCCGCCAAGCACGGCATCTGAATGGAAACAATTGGCTTTTCCGATCTCCGTGCCTCGGATGATGTTTTCACATAACCGGCAGAAATTGCTCGGCCGCGTGAGGGGGGTGCCGTCGGGACGGGTGATGATGGACGCAACCCCGGTTGCCGCGGAGAATTCATCCTGAATCCGTTGGATCATTTCCAGGTCGAACAAAGTTTCGAACAGGATGTCATCCGTGCAATCGAACGCCAGAGGCCGCAGCGCGATTTGCTTTTCAAAAGACTGTGCTTCATCAGCCGGCATGTCCCTGTCATATTCCGCATGTCGCTCCAACATTAGAACCCCTTTCGGCAATGCATTCCCACTACGTTTACCCATTTTTCGAACAAACTACCCGGGATCTGTCATCCCTGTCATCCTGATGTGCATGAATTCCCGATTCTCCGGGGCCTGTCATCCTGATGTGCATGAATTCCCGATTCTCTTCCATATGGTATAATGATCCTCACATGCTGCAGGCAGATCCATTCGCAGCCATCAGGAATCGAAAGATTTCGAACACCCGTGCATGCGGGGTGAAGGTCGTTCGGACCGCTGCCTGCCAAAGGAGAATTCATGCATTTTGAAGCCATGAAGGGCGTGCTGCTTTCGGACACCCTTGTTCCGGATCTTTTTCTGAGCGACTGCCTGCCCGCACTGCCGCCAAATGCGGTCAAACTGTACCTGTATTGCGTCTTTCTGGCAAAGTACAGCAAGACAGCCGAAACGGAGGAGCTTGCCGCACGGCTGGAGATGGAGTCGGACGTGGTGAATGCCAGTTTTGTCCACCTCGAACAGGAGGGACTTCTGTTCCGCACCCGTACCGGTTTTTCCCTGACAGACCTGAAAGAGCGGGAAATCAACCGGCTCTACCGCAAACGAACCGATTCCCTTCCGGAAGAAGCCCTTGCGAACAGTGCCGCCAACATCCGCCGCAATCAATCCATCGACGGAATCAACCGCATGTTTTTCCAGGGGCTGATGTCGCCAACCTGGTATACGGCGATTGATCACTGGTTCAATGATTTTAAATTCGATGATGACGTCATGGTCACCCTCGTGAAATATTGCCATGACATGGGAAAACTCGGTCTCAACTATGTCCGCCGTGTAGCCGAAAGCTGGCATCAGGACGGCGTCCGCACCGCCTTCGATTTGGAACGGCATATGGAGGAACGCGATCAGTTCGTGGCCGCAAAAAAGAAGATTGCACGCATGCTGGGCCGCAGTTATGCCCTGACGGAGCCGGAGGAACGGTTTGTGAAGCTCTGGCTGAACACCTGGAAATATGGCCTGGACATCATCGAACTGGCCGTTCAGAAGACGACCAGCCGACCGAACGCAAATTTTGACTACCTCAACGGCATTCTGAAAAGTTGGCACGATGCCGGCTACAAGACAAAGGAAGAAATCATGGCAAACGATGGAAGGACGAAACGCCCGCGCCCTGCCGGCGGTTCTTCCGGAAATCCTGTTGTTGCAAGGCGTGACAACTTCACACAGCGGGAATATGATGATGATTTCTTCGATCGGATAGCCAACGTGGCTTTGAAAACGACGATTGAGCCAGAGGAAGGCGGGAAGCAATCATGACGGGCATGGGACGGGAAATGGCGCAATTGTACGAGCACCGGAGGGACCGGGCACTGCATGCTCTGGCAGGCAGACGCGCGGAAGCATTGGCAAAGCTCCCGTTTCTTTCGGATCTGGATGCCGAAATCGGCACAATCGGCGTACAGGCGGCACGAAATATGCTGCATGAAGATTCCGAAGCGGCGGAACAATGTCTTGTCCGACTTGATGAATTGAAATCGCACCGTGTCCGGCTGCTCCGCGAGGCCGGATTTCCCGCCGACTGGCTGGAAATGCAGTGGCATTGCGCCAACTGTCGGGATACGGGATATATGGAACATGCAGATGGTTCCACAGCCGGTCCCTGCGTCTGCAGAAGGCAAATCGTGCTGGAACGGATCCAGCAGGCATCGAACATCAGCCAGGACCCGGAGATCGGATTCGAGCACTACACCGACCGTTTTTATCCGGTCGATGCATCCAGTGAAAAATACGGCACGGAAGGCTCAATCCGCCTTCATATGAATGCGGTTCGGGACCACCTCGCCCGATTCGCAGCGCATTTCACCTCCACCGATACCCGATCGCTATACCTGTTCGGTCCCACCGGCACTGGGAAGACCTTCCTGGCGAAAAGCGCAGGCAAGGCTTTGCTGGAGCAGGGAAAAACCGTCCTTTACCTTTCCGCCCCCGCTTTTTTTGAAACCGCACGTGCAGCCAAATTTCATGATGCGGACAATCCTGATGCAGGTGCCGCCTATCGCAGCGTCATCGAGGCGAACCTGCTGATTCTGGATGATCTGGGCACGGAACCGGCAAGCGACTCCCGTTATGCGGATCTGCTCACCTTGCTTGAGGCACGGGCACAGCCCGGTCGTGAAACGAAACGGATGATTCTTGCGACGAACATGGACCTGAAGCAACTGAAATCCGCCTACAATGAGCGAATTTCTTCACGCATCGCAGGCGGATTCGATATCCTGTCTTTTGCCGGCGCGGACATCCGTGTCCTGAAACGATACGGATGACTGGCTTCAGTCGTTTCCGAAGAATCCGCCCAGCATGCCGCCCAGCGGGTTGTTGGCCGGATTGTTGCGTGCCGTGTTCGCCCCTCCGAATGCGGCGGAACGAATGCGGTTCGCCAATCTGGAGAACGGCAGGGACTGCAGGAACACCGTGCCGGGTCCGGAAACCGATGCCAGAAACAGACCTTCTCCACCGAACAGCGCATTCTTGAAGCCGCCGACAAATTGAATGTCGTAATTGACACCCTGGGTGAATCCGACGATGCATCCGGTGTCGACACGCAGCGTTTCGCCCGGTGCCAGGTCCCGACGGATGATGGTTCCGCCGGCATGCACAAAGGCAAGGCCATCGCCTGTGAGGCGCTGCAGGATGAACCCTTCGCCGCCGAAGAGCCCTGCGCCCATCCGCCTGGTGAATGCGACTTCCACGTCGATTCCAGCTGCGCTGCATAGGTAAGAATCCTTCTGGCAGATGAATGTTCCTCCGAAAAGATTCAGATCCAGCGGAATGATCTTGCCTGGATACGGCGCCGCAAAACCTGTGCGCTGCCGGGTGCCAGACGCGTTGTAAAAAGTCGTGATCATGAAGCTTTCCCCGGTTATCATGCGTTTGAAGCCGCCAAAAATACCGCTTCCGCCCAAGCCCGTGTCCATCTGGATGCCATGCTCCATGTAGAGCATGGCCCCGGCTTCGGCTCGTACGCCTTCACCCGGATCCAGTTCGATTTCAACCAACTGCATGTCATCGCCGACGATTCGATAGTCAATCACATCAGCCATCTTCACACCCTCCATTTCATTGTTCAGACCGACACCGCACGCCACCGATCCATACCTGCAAACCGGCAGCTGCCTTCATGAACCTTTCACCGGTTCCTTTCCGGTTGTCTGATCATTGTACTGAAGAAAACAGAATAGGTTTGCGGAAATCCACATCAGGGGAAATTTTTCCGCAGTTGGTTCCGGTCATGATTCAGGCTGACTGTTGCGATGGCGCAGGCATCATGGGGCAGCCGGCAGAGGGTCCGGTGTCGGAAGCGGCGTCGCGGACGCCTCGGGGATCGGGTTCGGAGCGGGTTCGGTGCCGGTTCCGCCGGGAGGATCCGTTCCCTCAGGTGTTGCCGGCGAAGGTTCGTCCGTTCCGGATGAATCCGGGTTTGTTCCGTCCGGGTTAGTCCCATCCGGGTTTGTCCCACCCGGATCTGTTCCGTCCGGGTTAGTCCCGTCCGGATCCGTTCCATCCGGGTCAGTTCCATCCGGATCTGTTCCGTCAGTCGGCAAGGCATCTGTTGCAACGGCAGTTTCATCCGGTGCGTCAATTGCGCCCTCCGTAGCGGTATCCTCTTGAGGAGAAGCTGATTCAGACGGTTTTGGCGTTGCCGTTGTTCCTCCCTTGTCGGATGTCTTGTCCGGATTCTTCCCGCCTGTTTCCGATGAACCGGGTTTCGTGATGCCGCTGCCCAGCACAAACTGCTGGTGTCCGTTGATCTTCTGATATTTCGTTTCCAGTTCGACCGGTTCGATGGCGAGTGTCGCCTTGATCAGGTTCTTCCCCAGCTGGGCATAATCGCCCACTTTTTTATCCCCGACAATACTCGTTTCCATATAATTCGTGTAGTTGTTCGCAAGGTCCAGAATGAGCCCCATCTTCCCCAGCGTCAGGTGCTGTTCCATGAATGCCTTCACGAACAGGTTCTGATTTTCCTTGCGTCCGAGATCCCCGATCTCAAACCACTTTCCCTTGCTGTTGTATCCCTTGCGGAACCGGACGAATCCCTCCGCATTGACGCCATCAAGCAATTGCTCACCCGCCTGGAGATCGATCTTCAAGTCCTGTGTCGGGTCACTGTAGCGCATGGCGAAGGGGACGTCCACGCGCACACCGCCGAACCGGTCGACAATCTCGCGAAAACTTTCCGGTTTCACAAATACGAAGTCGTCGATGGAAAGGGAAAACATTTCTTCGATCAGATCCGCCGTGAAATCATAATCCGGGGTCCCGAAACGGGAGGTGTCCGCCCGGTATTTGATGATCTTGCCCAATTTGTGTGCCGCATTGATTTTTCGAAGCGCGGGATCCGAATTGATGTTGGCCAGACGGGGCCTGATGAGCGCAACTGCCTCCTTGCTGTAATCCACGTACAGGTCCCTCGGGATATTGATGAGGCGCACCTTTCCGTTGCCCGGGTTCATGCTGACGACGAGAAGCGTATCATACAGATTCGCCTCCACATCCCGTGCAATGACAAGGATGTTGATGGCTGAAGGCGAAACCACGTCCGCTATGTCCGGCTTCGCAGCCAAAAGAGGGAATGGCTTGATGTTGGCCTCATGAACGCGATTTGCGCGAAGTGATTCCCCCTTGTCGTCCGGAGACAGCAAGCCAGCCACCGCTTGACCAACAGGTGATTCCGCGATCGGCTCGGGGGACCAGAAATAGCGGTATAGGCCGTATGCCAGAAAAAGAACCAGCAATACGCCAACCACGGCAAACTTGCGGGAGGATTTCTTCTTCCCGCCTGCCGGACCGCCGCCTGCCGGACCCCCGAACGGAGGCTGCCCCCCGGAACCGTTTCCATATCTGTTTCCGGAACCGTTTCCGGAAACATTTCCAATTCCAATACCGGTTCCGGTTCCGTTTCCCGCTCCGTTTCCCGCTCCGTTTCCGGCTCGGTTTCCGGCTCGGTTTCCCGCTCCGGTTCCGGTTCCGGCTCCGGATTTACCGGAAACATTGCTGTTCATTCCGTTCCCGGCAGAACCACTGCGTCCCTTTTCGGGTTCCTTCCGGTAGAGCTCCCATCCCGAAACCGCCATTGCCGCAGCATCCGCAGACCGGATGCCACCGGTTCGTTCGGGCGAACCAGACATGCCCGAGGCACCCGACAGACTCCCGTGCCCGCGCATTGCGTTTCGCCCCGGGAGTTCTTCCGCGCCAGAATAGGATTCCCCTGCACGGTGTCTGTTCCGTCCGAGCAGGTCGTCCTGCGGAGCCGTTCCGTTCCGTCCGTCTCTTTCGTTCCGTCCATGCCTCTGCTGTAGTCCGGGCTCTGTCATGCAAGTCCTCTTAGCCGCTTTCTTACGGTCTTCATTCCTATACGGAACGCGTGATGCAACAATCTTCCTGACGTTGCGCGTCCACTTCCCATCATAGCACATTCCGGCCGGATTCTTTCGGATACCTGCGGAAAGCAGGTGCGGCGCATGACGCACGCACTTGAAACAAGGACAGCGACCGCAGTGTGCGGTCGCTGTCCTTTTGGAGGTGCCACCCAGATTTGAACTGGGGGATGAGGGTTTTGCAGACCCTGGCCTTACCACTTGGCTATGGCACCCTACGAAGCCGGCAACGGGACGCTGAACTTCGGAAAACAGGTTCGTTTGTTCCGTCGCACCGCGCATTTCATTTTACAGGGGAAGACGGGGTCTCGTCAAGTGGGTTGATGCCCTTGCCCGAAAACAAGTTGCCCATTCCCGTTTCATGCGGGACCGGAGGAGATGCATATGCCACGGTGCGGTTCCTTCCGGCCTGTTTTCCTTCCAGAAGCGCCATATCGGCTCTCCGAATCAGAATGGCGGAAGAGGATTCGCCCAGATATGTGGAAACCCCGAAGGTAGCGGTCACTTTTTCTTTCCTGTCCGCGAAGGCATGTTCCTGCAGCGCAATGCTTGTCCGGATTCTTTCACCAAGGGCATGGGCACCGTCACTTCCGGTATCCGGCAGGATGACCATGAATTCTTCCCCACCCCAGCGAATGGCTGCATCCTGCTTTCTCATGTGCCGCTGCAAAAGTTTGGCAAAGCTCTTCAGAACCTCGTCTCCGGCATCATGCCCATACTCGTCGTTGATGCGCTTGAACAGGTCAAGGTCCCCCATGAGCAGAGAGAACGTCCCCCCATACCGGGTGACACGGCTGTATTCCTCCTCGACCCGTTTCATGCCGTATCGACGGTTGAAAAGGCCGGTCAATGCATCGGTGAGGGATAGATGCTCCAATTCCCTGTTCAGCTCCTCCATCGCCTTGTTCTTCACCCGGATGACATCATAAGCCTTCAGGAGTTCCTCGTTGGCCGTCCTCAATTCACGCGCGCTCCGCTCCGCCCGCATCTGCGCATGCCTGAGCCGGACCTGCGTTTGTATGCGCATGCGGAGAACTTCCTTGCGGAAAGGCTTCAGGACATAATCGGACCCTCCCGCGTCAAATCCGCGTACGATGTCCTCCGTATCTCCCCTGGCCGACAGAAAAATGACCGGGATGGCCTCGAATCCCGGTGTTGCACGCAGCAGCGTGCAGAATTCGTATCCGTCCATGCCCGGCATCATCACATCCAGCAGGATGAGGTCGGGCGGATCCGCTTCGATGGCTGTCTTCGCCTCGCCCGCGCTTGACGCCAGAATGCATTCATGTCCCATTTCCTCAAGCACGGCCGCAATGATTTTCAAGTTGACCGGGTTGTCGTCCACAACCAAAACAAGTCCGGTTTCAGATTCCATCCGATGTTCCTTTCCCGTCCGATCGCAGGGTTGCGTATGCGGCAATCCTGACGATGGCAGACTTCATGTGTTCAATGTCCAAAGCGGAATACGCATCGGTGATCTCCTCCGACAGCCGGATGAAAACCGGGTCCACAGAGGAGGATGCCTCTTCCCGCATCATACGGGACAGAAGTTTTACATCCGACATGCGAAGGGAACATCCGAGTTTTTCAGCAAGCGGGCGAATCTGCTCCGAGAAATGGCCATTCCCCGACGTGATCCTGCAGGCTGCCTGCCTGTCAGCCGATGCATCGGGTCGGACCCTCCGTTTCTTCTGTTGCTCTGCGGCATTGCCATCGACTTCGAAATATCGCTTCAGAATTGTCATCAGCTGGCTTGCCTCGATCGGTTTGACCAAAAAATCATCAAATCCCTGCCTGTTTGCCTTTTCCATCTCCTGACGGGTAGCCGAAGCCGTCAGGGCGACGACCGGAATTTCTGCCGTGACGGGGTTCGCTTTGAGGAGGCGGAGCGCTTCATAGCCATCCATCCCGGGCATCCGGATGTCCATCAGGACCAGATCCGGCCTTGCAAGACCGATGGCCTTCAGCACATCCGACCCGTCAACCGCCTCACGGGCTTCCAGTCCGTATTGTTGAATCATTTCAACCAGAAGCCGGCGGTTCGACTCGATGTCATCCGCAACCAACACGCTCCCTTTTGTGAAGGAGACTTCCTTCTTCTCCTGTTTCCGTCCTGCGGACCTCTCCTGTGCGGAGGAAGGCATCGCACGAAGCTGCACGGTGAAGCGGCTTCCCGCACCGGGACTGCTTTCGAGCAGGATTCGTCCGCCCATGATCTCCACAAGTTTCCGGCTGATGGTCAACCCAAGCCCTGTCCCCTCATATTTCCGGTTGTTCTGGCCGGATTGCTGACGGAAGCTCTCAAATATGGTTTCCTGATCACTCAGTGCAATGCCGATGCCACTGTCCTCGATCGTAATGAACAGATCCATCGGCCCATCGGTATTGTTTTCCGGGGCTTTGGCTCCCGCATGCAGGGTTATATGTCCGGAATCCGTAAACTTCACGGCATTCCCGGCCAGATTCAGCAGAACCTGCCTGGACATCCAGGTTCAAGTTCAATCAGAAAATCCAGCTGTTTCGCTTCAACACGTTGCCTGAAAATCTCTCTGATTTCCTCGAAAAGCACCGGCAGATTTACCTGGGAAAGATGAAGCTCCATCATTCCGGCCTCGATGCGGGACAGGTCCAGGATATCCGTGATCAGCCTCAACAAGCTTTTTCCGGCAAGGCTGATGGATTTGACATATCCGATCTGCCGTTCATCCTGCAGGGAATGCTGCAGCAGTT
>JFJP01005466.1_pt1 | contig 19808 bp, 16 predicted proteins | sample 431651 | NCBI WGS metagenome assembly JFJP01 (sample SAMN02602958, study PRJNA72255) | Microbial mat metagenome, whole genome shotgun sequencing project. | biome: fresh water; feature: sink hole; material: water; isolation source: purple microbial (photo- and chemosynthetic) mats found in...
CAGCGCACGGTTTCTATCAATGACATCATTGCAGAAAGCGTGGGCGGCGTGTTGGGTGCGCTGCTGTGGTGGCGCACGGGTATGCGCTTTAAATGTTGGTTGGAATCTTTAGGTATGGTGCGTGGTTCGGCGGGGGTGGCAGAGAGGCTGCTCTGGGTTTACCTATTCGTCTTGCTGGGGTATAACCTGCTGCCGCTGGATTTGACACTTAGTCCGGTTGAGCTTTACCACAAATGGCACGAGGGACGTATCTGGGTGCTGCCCTTCAGCACCGGTTATGAAGACTACGCGCACCTGATCTATGCGCTGGTAAGCGACATTGCTGTGTGGGCGCCGCCGGCATTGCTCTGGAAACTGGCCTACCGTCAGTCAGCAGCAAAAGTCTGGCTGTACGTAGTTATGACCGCTACTGCTATAGAGTTGCTGCAACTGTTTGTTTACAGCCGTACCACAGACACGACCGACATCCTGACGGCTGCACTGGGGGGCACATTTGGGCTGCTGCTCGCGCGCAGGCAGACCCCGCGTGCCGCAGCCAAAATCAATAGCAGCGTTGTCATGCTCAAGGTTTGGCTGGGACTGGGCATCTGGCTGGCTGTGTTGGCTGCTGTGTTTTGGTACCCGTTTGACTTTAACTTTGACCGGGCTTTCGTACGCGAGCGGCTGCTCACGTTGCACCGCGTGCCTTTTAGTGCGTATTATTTTGGTACTGAGTTTCGGGCCATTACCGAGGTGTTGCACAAGACTGGTTTCATGTTGCCGCTGGGCATTTTTTTGGGCATGCTCAGCAACGCCTCTGCGTTGAACCTGCCGCGCAAGGCGTGGCACACCTTGTGTTTGCTTATGGTCGTCACGGTCGCGTTTGGCATTGAGTTTGGGCAGCTATTTTTGCCTGACAAGATCGTCGACCTGACAGATCTGGTGCTCGAGGTCCTGGGCGGCGCAGTAGGCTATTTTGGGTACCTCTGGAGCATGGCGTTGGTGCACCCCGCCAGTCAAGCGTATCGGCGATGAATGCACCGGTGCACCCCGTTCTGTTCGGCCAGCGCGCAGCGCTGGGTCTCTATTGGTTAAGCATTCTTGCTTTTGCTGTATACATATATGTTGGTGGCCAGGCGCGGGGTGCAGCGCCAGAGTGGCTGGCGTATTGGTGTGTGCTGTTGGTGGGGCTGGCCGCTGTGCCCAAAATGCCGTTGGCCGGGGTGTGCAGTTATGTGGCCTTCGCATACGGTATGTCCAGCAACGCGCCGGAGCTCAATATCATGCTGTCGATGCGTGTGCTGGACCTTGTGTCTGCGATGCTGCTGGTGGGCTGGGCGCTGGCTGGGCGCGCGGGCGTGGGAAATACCGTCCGCTGGAATTACCTGACTTGGATCGGCGGATTCTTATTGACTTGGATTGTCGTTTGTCTGGCTGCGGCTTTGCTCAAAGGTGTGCCGTACGGCACTTTTTTGCGACACGATCCATCCAACTTTTGGCAAGCTGCAGTGCTTTTTGGGGTAACCCGCAGCGCTGTCAAGACAAGAACAGATTGCGCCTGGTTGGCAGGAGCCCTCGCCACAACAGTTCTCGGGCGCGCGGTTTTACAGGGTATGCCGGGCGTTTACCTGGAAAGCTATGTGGCTACGTTGCTGGTCATCAGTGCGCCCATTGCGTTGCTGGGAATGTTTGCTGTGACGGGCAGGGCGATGCAGGTGGTCTTTGGAACTGCCGCAGTGGTCATGGTTGGCGCGCTGGCACTGACCCAGAACCGGGCAGCGGCAGTGGCGTTTGGCTCAGTACTGCTATTTTTACTGTGGCAACAACGCCGGACTGCCATCGGCAAATGGTTGGCGGTGATGGTGCTGCTAGCCGTGGTGGCTGCACTGCTGGTGCCCAATCGGTATACAGACCGGTTCAAGGCAGTGGTGAACCCGGCGCAAGTGCACGCAACAGCTAGCCTGGACAGGAGCACCGCCAATGAACGGCTGCAATTATGGTCTGCCGGTTTGCAAATGGCCATGCATCAGCCGTTGGTGGGTGTGGGGCCAGGAAACTATCCGGCAATGCTGGGCCTGTACGAGCCAGGCAAGGGAATGTTGGCGGCGCACAGCAACTATGTTCAGATGCTGGCTGAGACCGGATTTTTGGGCCTGGTCTTGTACCTTGCCTTTTTTGGAGGCACGATGGTGGCGCTGGGTCTCGTGAGGCGTGGGGCGCGTGAACCATGGCAGCAGAGAATGGCTCAAATGCTACAGTTGGCGTTGCTGGCGTATCTGGTTGGCGGTATCTTCAACAGCCGTCACGACTTTGCTTTGGCCTATTTGTTGGCCGGGTGGGCAATGGCAATGCAGGAATTGAATCATGAATCACACCCATAGCGCTGCTGCACAACGGCAACTGTGTGGGCTTGACGGGCTGCGGGGGGTGGCTTGTCTCATGGTTTTTGGTGTTCATTTTGGCCAGATCGCCAAGCTGTACGGCAACGCAGGGCCGTTTGATCTGGCGCGGTTGATAGAAAATGGCAATTCAGGGGTCGCGCTATTTTTTGGCTTGAGCGGGTTTTTGCTGGGACTGCCTTTTTGGCGCGCAATGCTGCAAGGCCGGGCGTTGCCGTCCATCGGTCGGTTTTTTGCGCACCGCCTAGCGCGGGTTGTGCCAGCATATTTTTTGTGTTTGACAGCGCTCATTGTGGCCAACCGCCTGTGGCTTGAGCGCGACTGGCAACGCGACGCGTTGCTTCACTACGCGTTCGCTTTCAATTTTTTTGATACCAGCATTTTCAGTATCAACCCGCCGTTTTGGACGGTAGCGGTGGAGATGCAGTTTTATCTATTGCTGCCCTTGCTATTTTTCGGATGTTGGCGTCTGCGGGCAGATCAGGCTGCGGTGGGCGCGGTTGTATTGGCGATCGTGGCTTACGCCGCACATGGGTTGATAGCGGCCAATAGTGCGGCGAGGCTGTCAGCCGGGGATCAATTGTCGCCAGTGCTGACATATTCGTTGCTGGCCCATTTGCCACATTTTTTGTTGGGTGTGGTGACCGGTTGGTTTTTTACCAGGCATCCAAGGCTGAACTGGTCACCTTCGGAAAAGACTGTTCTTTGGAAAGAGGTGGCTCTCTGGCTTAGCGGCGCGCTACTGCTTGTTATTTTTGCGACACCCTTAGACGAACTGTTGCAGGTGCCATATGGCAGATACAACCTGCCGGTGGTGCCGCTGCTCTTCTGTCTGGTTATTGTCCTTGCCCCGCTGACCGCGACAGGCTGGTTGCTACTTCATAAGTCACCCTTGCGTGGTATCGGCTGTGTGTCTTATGGGGTGTATCTGTATCACCTGCCGGTGTTGCACGTGGTGGCCCGGATTTTGCCGCGCTATGCGATGAATGCGCAGGATGATTGGTTTGTGTTTGCGGTGACCAGCCTGTCACTGACCCTGGGTGTGGCGACGCTGTCCTATCATTTGTTTGAAAAACCGATACGCAGGCTTGTTACCGGGTAGATACGGTAATGGGCAAATTTTGGGCATACCTCTTTTGTTCGGGAATCTGTCTGTTGTCGAATCTGCCCCAAGCCGCATTCGCGCAAGCCCCCTTGGTCTCGCCGCATGTAACCGTCCACGCCGCAGTACAGTCCCGCACACTTCAGGTAGGTCCCAAGAAAGAGTTCAGTACCATTGCCGCCGCTGCCGCCATTGCCGTAAGCGGCGATACCGTTGAAATTGAAGCGGGCGACTACATCGCAGACGTGGCCACCTGGCGGCTAGACCATCTCACGTTGCGTGGCGTGGGCGGCCCTGTGAAACTCATCGCGGGTGGTAAAAGTGCCGAGGGCAAAGCTATTTGGGTGATCAGTGGTAAGGACGTCCTGGTGGAGAACATTCACTTTAGCGGTGCCAAGGTTGCTGACAGGAATGGCGCGGGTATCCGCTTTGAACATGGTCAACTTACAGTCAGAAATTGTGTCTTCTTGAATAACGAAAACGGCATCCTGACCAGCAATAACCATGAGGCTGAGTTGGTCATTGAAAACAGCGAGTTCGGCTATGGTGGCGGCAGTCACAACCTTTACGTTGGCAAAATCAAGAAACTTTCAGTGACAGGCAGCTACTTTCATCATGCCTCGGTAAAGCATTTGTTGAAATCGCGAGCTGCTGAAAGCTACATTTACTACAACCGTCTTACAGATGAAACGGGCGGCACGGCCAGCTACGAGCTTGACTTGCCCAACGGTGGTCTGGCGTATGTGGTGGGGAACATCATTCAACAGTCATCAACGACGCAGAACCCGACCATCATTTCTTATGGTGAAGAGGGCTATATCTGGACCAGAAATGAGCTATATCTTTCTTACAACACTATCGTGGATGATCTTCCTGGGGGAGGGCGGTTTTTATACAGAAAATCAGGTGCTGACAAACTGATGGCCACCAACAATTTGTTGCTCGGTTACGGGCCGTTTGAAGGCAGCCTCAGGGCCAATGGTGGCGCCATGATGTCGCGCATTCCCGGCGGAAAAGAGCTTGGATTGCAAGACCTTGCGGTTGTTCAAATTCAAAACAACATCACGACCGGTTGGGAGTCTTTTGTCAGTGCAAGTCAGTATGACTACCGAATTAACGACAGTGCGTCGGGTCAACTTAAAGTCATTGACCTTGGCGCTGAAAGTGGTATGCCCTTGGTTCCCCAAAGTCAATATATTCATCCAAGAGGTGTCAAACGCCTTCCAGCATCCCCTCTGGTGCCCGGTGCTGTCCAACCTTGACCTGCGCCATCCATCAGCTAAGCAGAATTGACCGATTCATCAGCTCCCATGGCATCACCTGTCCGTCACATCGTCCATCTCATCTACCGCCTTGATACCGGCGGCCTGGAAAATGTGGTGGTCCAACTCGTCAACCATTTGCCACAAGATGAATTCCGGCACACCGTCGTGGCTATCACCGAAGCCGACCCTGACTTTGCGCAGCGGATTAAGAGCCAGGGCGTCGAAGTCATTTGCTTGGGTAAAGGGCCAGGGCAACCGTTCTGGCTTTATCCGAAAGTTGCCAAATTGTTGCGTCGTCTCAAACCCGACGTGCTTCACACCTGCAATCTAGCAGCACTTGAGTTTGCGCCTGTGGCGGCACTGGTCAAGGTGCCGCGGCGCATTCACGCTGAACACGGGATGGATATTGGCGAACTCAACGGCAAAGGCTCGCGTTACCTTGCGTTGCGTCGGTTCCTGAAGTATTTTGTACATGAGCAAATTGCGGTTTCCGAGTCACTTAGCGAGTATCTGCGCAACCGTGTGGGTGTGGCCCAGGATCGTCTGCACCTCATTCCAAACGGGGTGGATACGCAGCAGTTTCGGCCTCGGCGGGTCGGCGACCCAATACCGCTCGGTTACCCTTTTGCACATGATCAACACTGGGTGATTGGTACCGTGGGGCGGCAGGTGGACATCAAGAACCCGCTTCTGCTGGTTGACGCCTTCATTTTGCTCGTGCGCAGTGGCGAATCCGGCACCGAGCGTTTACGTCTGGCACTGGTAGGTGACGGACCGCTCGCTGGCGCCCTATTCACTCGGCTGCAAGAAGCCGGGTTGAAAGACCGCGCATGGCTGCCCGGTGTACGTAGCGACGTGGCGCAAATCCTGCGGTCGTTTGATTGCTTTGTACTGCCGTCACTGTCCGAAGCGACGTCCTGCACGCTGCAAGAGGCCATGGCCAGCGGTCTTCCGATCATTGCCACTGATGTAGGTGGCAATGCAGACCTGTTGGCGCACGGAACCTGCGGTAGCTTGGTGCCCTCGGGTGACGTACAGGCTCTGGCAGCGCAGATCTGGCAGCAACAGCAAGGCGGACCGAATACGCCGCAAGCAACAGCGGCCCTTGCTTTTGTGCGGAAACGTTACGCATTGCCGGTAGTTATTGAGCGCTACCGGCAATTGTTTCTGGCAAGATAAGCATCGTGCAACCCATCGCACCCACTGTCTGAGCCATGCCAAATATCACTACGAATCCAAAACGCCGAGTTGTCATGAGCGGTCCCTTGCCTCCGGCCATCGGTGGTATGGCCTCGGTAATTGGTGCGTTGGGCCAATCGCTGCTGGCCACGCGAACTGACTTGCGTCTGTTCGATACGGGCAAAAAAACGTCTGAAGGTCGCAGTCTATGGCAAGGCCTCGGGGCGAGGTTCACTTTGATGGGCGAATGGCGAGCCGCGCTGCGTCAGCACCGCGCGGAGATCGTGCACATTCACACCTGCAGCGGTTTCACCTATTTCCTTGACGGCCTGTTGCTGTTGCTAGCCCGTCAGCAGGGCTGCAAGGTGGTGTTGCATGTGCACGGTGCCCGTTTTGACCAATTCCTCGATGGGCTCAGTCCCGTTTTGCTTGCAGCTGCCCGGTTCTTGGCAGGCCGCGCTGACGTGGTGATCGCGTTGTCCGAAGACTGGCGCAAGCGCCTTGTGAGTCGCCTGCCCGGCAGCCATGTTCTGGTGCTGGCCAATGGTGTGCCTGAGCCCGGTATATTGCACCAGCGCAAACCTGCCGCAACCACCCGTTTTGTGTTTCTTGGCAATCTGTGCAAACGCAAGGGCGTGCCGGTGCTGCTGGATGCCATGGAGATCGCCAGCGAGCCCTGGTCGGTGCAATTCGCCGGCGGGGATGAAGACCCCGGTTTTACAGAATGGACACGGGACCAAGTCGAACGCCGCCATTTGCATCATCGCGCGCAGCTGCTCGGGCCGGTGGTAGGTTTTGCCAAAGACGAACTGCTGGCCCAAGCAGATGCTTTTGTGCTGCCTTCGTTGGCCGAGGGCCTGCCCATGGCGTTGCTGGAGGCTATGGCCGCACGTTTGCCAGTAGTGGTCACGTCAGTGGGCGCCATGCCTGAGGTGATCGACGACGGCATCGACGGTGTGTTGGTGCCTCCGAACAACGCTGCGGCACTGTCTGCTGCGATGGACCGGCTCGCGCAATCCGCTGACCGACGCGCCGAGATAGGCCAGGCCGGCTATGCAAAATACCTGAGCCGCTACAGTGTGGACGCCATGGCGCAAGGACTGCTAAACATATACGACGAGAGTTTCGGAACAGAGGTCAATACTGGAATGCGCTAAAGCGATGGGACTCAGCCAAAGCGCCGGCGGTAGGCTTGCGACAGCACACGCGTAGCGGTGCGGTACATGGGCGATTGCAATGGCCCTGGCTGGTCAGATACCAGCTTAGGCACCAGTCCCTTGAAGCCGCGAACCTGAAAACTGTCTCGGTTTCGCCCCAGAAACGCGCACAGCCGGTTAAATCGATCCACCACCACAGGGTCGGGCCGGTCCTTCTGCAAGTTGAGCAGTTCGAATCCGTGCGACAGGATGACGAACGAGCGGCGACCCTGCTCTAAAGCCTGCCAGAGCAAGCCCTGCATTTCGGCAAAAGAGCAGGCTGTGAGCTGCGCATGACGCAAGGTGGCTGTACCGTCACGGTACACGGTCATCGGGTACTCATGCACATCATCGCAATCCATTGGCTCCACCAGGCACAGCCCTGGCATCACCCCGCTGTCGGGACCAAACATGGCGGCGTTGTAGCTGCTGTCGAACGGGATCCCGATCTGTGCCAATGCCAACAGCGTATCGCGATTGAAAGCGAAGCTGCCAGCCCGAAACGCGTTGATGTCAGAAATACCTGCGCGCTGCATCAGCTCCAGACCTTTTTCGATCAGCGTCACTTGGTCATCCCGTGAGAAATAACGCAAGTGCTGACGCTTCGTCGTCAGGCCAGGCAGCACGGGGTGATGTGCTTCATCAGCCCATTCCGTGTGCAGATGTAGTTGAACCTCATGACCGCCTTCCCGCACCAGGCCCACAATCTCATCCAAGGCTGTTTGACCAAATCGCAGCGAAAAAAGCGGTTCAATAAAAAACACACCCTTGAGGCCATGCTCATCAAGCACACGCATCTGATAGGGCAAACCAAAGTCACCACGGTCTGTTGGTCCATAGATGTAGCGTCTGAATGCGTCTGGAAACTTGCTGTCAAGATCCGTCCAACCTCGACACCAGATTTCCACATCCACCGTCAAGAACACGTCCATCAAACGGGCTTGCGCAAAGCGGAGGAAAAGCTTGGCACCAGAAGCCCAACCGGCAGGCCCAACGGCCTACTTACCACATCGATGGCCTTCAAAAATGCGTGCCTGGAGGGCTGCATGCCAGCCTCTGCCTTCCAGGAGAAATAAGTACTTGATTGGTCCTCCACATCGAGTTGGGTGTAGCCCGGAAAGTGACGCAACACATCCCACGGAAACAGACCACGTTCCACGTCTTTGGCTGCTGGCCCGAAACTGCGCGGCAGGTAATTGATGAACCAACGCCCGGAGTGGATTTCTACCGGCGACAGGCGGTTAGACGTGCCCGCCACAAACAGAATGCCACCTGGTGCCAGAACCCGGCCCAACTCGGCCAGCACCGCAGGCAGGATGCTGAAAGGCACGTACTCCAGCACGCTGTTGCAGGTGATGAATTGGAATGTTGCGTCTGGCCACGGTAATGCCGTGCTGTCCGCGTGACAGGTGAAGTTGATCTGGTTGGCCAGGCCAAAACGCGCGGCGTTCTCCTTGGCTACCTCGATGTAGCGCGGCGCAATGTCCACTGCGTCGACTTTCATACCAAGGCGGGCCAGCACCACTGAGGTAGCACCGATATTGCAGCCGAATTCCAATACCCGCCGGGCCCGACTCTGTTGCAGATATTGCTCAAGCGGCTGGCGGCATTTGTCCCAGACATGGTCCACATATCCGCTGTGCCACACCGAGTCGGGATTTCCGCCCAGCAATTCGCGCACCTTTTGGCGAAAACGTTGGTCGGCTTGCTCGTCCAGGACTTGAGGTGCAGCGCCAGACGGGTTCGATGTTGGGGAGAGATCGGTCTTGTGCATGACGGGTTCTGTTTGACGGACTATCGGATTCTATAGACGGCTCAAGCTGAGCTTCAACTCTTACCCATGTGCAGCGGCCGACACAGGTATGAGGCGTGCAAACCCCCTGCGCCAAGCACTGAGTTGCTTTTCGGTGCCAAAACTGATAGCCCAACACGCCAGCAAAATGCCCACTGCAAGCAGTGCCGTCTGCCAAACGGAATCGGGCTGTGGCGGGGTATATGCGCCCAGCAGCTGAGTCATCGGCCGGTGAAAAAGGTAAAGCGTGAAAGAAAAACCCGCCAGCGTGGCGAACACCCTTTGGTAGCGTATGAACACGGCCTGCACTGCGGCTGGCAGCGACGAAAACGAGGCAATGTGCAGGCAGAGCGCCGCACCGATAAGATGGTCTGTCACGAACCGCTGGGAGTTGACCAGGCGCCAGTAGCCCGGCACGTTCTCATAAAGAGTGGACTGGATCAGTTTGTCCACACTCGTCACGTTAATCAGCACGATGAGTGCAATGGGGGCTCCGAACCCCAGCCAGGCGAGCCCAGTTGCCCAACGGGCCTGATAGCGCCCGCTGGCCGCCAGCCAGGCCCCCATGAGCCAAATGGGCAGCAGCACCAAAATGGCCGGCCCCGCGATCAGCGCCGCCGCACCGACCAGCAGCCAGCGCTGTCGGCCCTGTGCAAAAAAGTAGGCGCCAAACAGCACATAAAACCAGACCTCGTAACACAGCGACCAGTAAGGGTTGTTCAAGGGCAAATCCACCTGGTTCATCCAAGACTGGTTCAGGAACAGCAAACTGCTGACCAACTGCCACACCGAAGGCGGGCTGAAGTTGCTCAGGCGGCTGGGGTCGAAGTTGGGAAGGTACGAGAGCCACAGCGCCAGCAGCACACAAAGCACAACGGATGGGAGTGCCACCGAGTAGATGCGGGACAGCCGGGCCACGGCATACATTTTCAAGTTGGGGGTGCGCGCGGTGGTGCTGTAGTAAATGATGAAACCGGAGAGTACAAAAAATATGATCACTGCCTCGTGGCTGAAGCGTGAAAGCGGCATCCAAGCCATGGGTAAACCGTCTTGATTCATGTGCCCTAGCAGCACCGCCAACGCAGCCACAAATCGCATGAAGTCCAGGTAGGCGGAAAGGGCAGGCTTTAAGGTCATCGGCACTCCTAGATTGGTGCCCATGTTAATCGGGCCGGAGGACAACCGCCAAACTGGTGCGTCCGTCTGTTACGCTTGTCCTGTTTTAGCCCTGCCCGCTCTCACTCTCAGATGGACGATCTCAAGAAAAAAACACTTCAAGGCCTACTGTACCTGGGTGTCGGCAAAGGCGCGGGTAAGTTTATCTCGTTCGGCACAACACTGGCGTTGGCTCGTATGCTCAGCCCGCAGGACTATGGCCTGATGGCCTTGGTGATGGTGGTGGTGGGATTTTTGGAGTTTTTCAACGAAATCGGCCTGGGCAGCGCCATCAAACAACGGCCGCAGATCACGCCGAGCCAGCTCAACGGGTGTTTCACCCTGTCGTTGCTGATCAGTACGGGGCTCTACGCCGCCTTGTTCCTGGCCAGCCCCGCAATTGCTTCCTACTACGATAACGATGCCCTGTCACCGGTGTTACGTTTTATCGGACTGACCTTCGTGATTGGTGCGGCCGTCACTGTCCCTGATGCGCTGATGGCGCGCAACATGCAGTTCAAGCTGTTTGCAGGGATCGATTTCGTGATGGTCGTGTTGCAAAGCGCGGTCACACTGACACTGGCTTTGCTGGGCCTTGGCGTCTGGGCCCTGGCTTGGGGCTTCCTCGTGGCGCAGATATTCAAGTCGCTGTGTATTTTTTTCTTTAGCCGATGGCGCCCAAGCAAGTTAGGCGAAGTGTCCGAAGCCTTGAGCCTGATGCGCTTCGGCGTGACTGTCACCTATTCGCGGCTGACCTGGTACCTCTACAACAACGCTCAGACGCTGATCATCGGCAAGACGCTGGGTGCGCAGGCAGTGGGCATCTACTCCATGGCTGGCACCCTCTCTTCACTGCCCTCGTCGCACATCACGAGCATGGTGATCCGGGTGGCATCGCCACTTTTTGCCAAGCTCCAGCATGACCGGCAACGCCTGAATAACACCTTGTTGCGACTGACTTCTGGCATTGCCCTGATCAATTACCCGGTGATTGTGGGCATGGCCATCACCGCCAGCGAGTTGGTGCCAGTCGTGCTCGGACCACAGTGGCTCGAGGCCACGCTTCCCCTTCAGATACTCTCCCTGATCGGGCTGATCAAATCAGTTGACCCGTTGTTGACTCAGGCATTGACATCGACTGGTCAAGTCAACGTCACCGCCCGCTACACCACACTTTGTGCGATCACCATCCCGCTGAGTGTCTACATTGGGTCAGTACAGGGTGGCTTGGCGGGAGCCGCACTGGCCATGGCAGTAGCCTACCCGCTCTCGTCCATCTATCTTTTCATGGCGGTGCGGCGGTATCTTGATCTGTCGTTGATGCACTACCTGCAGGCCGTGCGTCTTCCGCTCGAAGCTTGCGCCTGGATGGCGGGGATCGTGCTGGGCGGCGGGCAACTGCTCACCATGCTGGGCCTGCAGAATGCTGCGATACTGCTGGGGGTCAAGACCACGCTGGGTGTGCTGACTTACGCGGGTTTTCTGATTTACGTGCGTCCAGCCGGACTGCGCGACTGTCACGAGGTTCTGTGTGAATTAGGCGTGCCGGCCGACAAGCTACGGCGCTGGCCTTTTTCCAGACTGACTGTTCAAACCAATGATAACTAAGGTTCCGGTAGTGGTGGTGGGTGGCAGCGCCAACGCGCTGGGTGTCTTGCGCTCGCTGACGCATTGCGACCTGACCCTGCTTTGCGACAGCCTGGATGCTCCCGCGTGGAGCAGCCGTTATGGTCGCAAGATTCTGGTTGCCAACACCCGTGCTGCCACGGTGGTGAAAGATCTGGTGCAACTTGCAACTGAATGTACGTGGGCACACCGACCGGTGCTGGTATTAACCGAGGAAAAGACAGTTGTTCATGTGAGTGCTGCGCGCACGCAACTGCAATCCCTCTACGAATTCTTGCTTTGCCCCGAGCCGCTCCTGTCAGACTTGCAATCCAAAGCAGGTTTTCAGGATCGTGCAAGTAGCGCAGGGTCCCCCGTGCCGCGCGGGGTTGTTCTGGAGGGGGAGGGGAGCCTCCCCAGGATTCAGGCGTTGCAGTATCCCTGTGTTCTCAAGCCGCTGGAACAGGATCCCATTTACGCCCAGCACTTCAAAAAAGCCTACAAGGTGTCATCTGCCGCGGACGTGGTGGCACTGTACCGGGACATCGAACCCATCATGCCGCGGATGATCGTGCAGGAGTGGCTAGAGGGCGAAGACAGCGATATCTATTTTTGTCTGGGTTTCTACGACAATGACTCGCAATTGGTTGGCGAAACGTTCACCGGCCGGAAGGTTCGATCATGGCCTTTGCAGGTCGGAGGCACCGCCTCTTGCACCTCGGCTCCGGAAGCAGCGGCTGAGCTCACACGGCTGACCAGTGATTTTGTCCGGGCAACCGGCTTTGTCGGCCAGATCGGGATGGAGTTTAAAAAGGATCGGCTACGCGGCGCTTTCTACATGATCGAACCGACGGTGGGGCGGACCGATTACCAGCATGAAATTGCAACGCTATCGGGCTGCAATGTGCTGACCATGATGGTGGCGTACCTTAGTCGCCAACCTGTACCAGGGTGTGGTTCGTACCGCGAGGTCATCTGGTATGACGAGATTGCGGATGCCAACGCCTTGGAGCACGGCGCTCGGAACTCACTGTTTCTGGATCGCACACGCGTGTCTGCAGTATGGCGGGTCTCCGATCCCTTGCCCACCGTCACCGACTTATGGCGGCGAATAAAAAATCGTTTGAGGCGCCTATTGGGTGGTTGATCCTATCTGCTGACGGTGATACCAGGATGAGCGTGGTCTCAGCATCGCCAATTTGGCTGTGGGGACGGTAGCGATATATCCAGTAAGTGGTAATGATGGTCTCGGGTGTTGATGGGCGTTACCAGAACATGCCCTTGCGGACTGACACCGCGAGGCAACAGCAGTTGCCCATAGGCACCCTGGCCTTTGCGGGGACGGTGCATGTGCGGCATGCTCATCACTTTGCGCCACATCCCATCAGGACCCCTGTGCCAAAGAGCCACTTCTTCTGGGGTGTCCTGCCGTCGGCCAGGCTCAAAATTGGTAGCCATCACCGCGGTGCCGTCATTGAGATCACATGCGGCATAAGCTGGGTTGCCGATGACAGCCCGTTCGGTGCGTTGACCGGTCGCAAAATCATGACGGTAGATACGGTTGATCGTTTCAGCAGGGGCATCTTTGCCGGCATCCATACCCCATTCGACACCGCTCTCGTCGAACAGCAGGGCAATGGCTCGCCAGCTTTGATCCCCGCCGCCAAAACGTTTCAAGGAAACAAATTCGTCATCGGTGAAATAGATCACCGATTCGTGGTCAAGATCTCCGGTACAGACCCACAGGCGGTTTCGGAAGCGGTCGTAGTGGACCGCGTGTACGTGCTTTGCATCGTTGCCAGAAAAAGTCCAGCACACTTGAACCGACTCTGTTTGCGCATCGACGCAATAGATTCTCACCCCGAGCTTGCGCCCGTTGAGGTACTCGCCAAAATAGGCTTTTTTGCTGACTGGATGCACCGCGATTCCATCAGTTAAAGGCGTGTAGAGTGGTCGCGACCCTTTCCACGGAAGCGCTTTGGCCTGCATGCCTTCCCGCCCAACCCGGTGCAAGTAAACACGGTCATGGATGATCAATGTGGTTTGCGCGTCCAGACATGCTACGTTCTCCAGGCCGGGCCCGGGGAAGAACCGCGTTCGGACCCAGCTTCGTGCCAAGCCGTCGCGAAGGCGTGCCGTCAGCGTTTTTTCGCTCGGCGGCAGGCGACACACCTTGCTCCAGCGCTGGTTTTCATAGACATAGCGAAGGATCCAATGGTCATGGCTACACAAGCAGCCATGTTCATTCGACCAGTGAGGGATCAACTCGGCGCCTCTTACGTTCGAGTGGGCAGTGGTCAACTCCATGCCAGATACGCGGCTCAACTCTTGCACATCATTCATGAAGAACAACTGACGGTCTGTCTTTGAGGGAGTAGTCGTAAACCGCACGGCACTTGTAGTAGCTGTTGGGATAGAAGTTGACCTGTTTTCCCAGCAACACACCACCAATACAGACATGAAGCCGATTGGTATTGATGACGCGGTAGTGGTTCAGGAACGATAAAAAGTAGTGGGATGCGAGATAGGCAAGCCTGCGGGTTTCAACGCCCAGTGTCAGTACTTCCGATACATCCACGTTGTCTGGTGGCAGCTTGATGTCCGTCTTCTCTGAGTCTGTTCGGAAGGCATTCAACACGTCGCCTTTGGCCGCGTCGCGCATTCCTTGAACCAACCTCTCGGCGATAAAAAGCTTACGTACAGACGACAGTGAGGGGGCTTGTGCGCCGCTGAGTTTGCCTTTGCTCAGACTGTATTCAGCGCCAACCGACAGTTTGTCCAGCCAAGAGTGACTCAGCGACAGCAATGGTGCCACCTTGAGACTGAGCGCCATATCGTCTGCCAGGTAAACATTGGCTTGCCGCACAGAACCCTTGACGTATTCGTAGGAGATGCGTTCCCGGCAGATCACATCCACGTTCGCCCCGAACTCACTGAGCAGGGGCGTCACCGCCTTGATGGTGTGCGGCAGGATCACGAGCCGCTTGACGCCTTGGTGTACCCGTGAAAGCATGCGGGCAGAGAAATTCTTCATGAGTCCCAGATTTCCGCCACCGCCATAGATGAGCACTTGGCCGTCATAATTTGGCAAGTCACGGTTGACGATTTGGAAATCCAGCCCAAGTTCATCGAACAATTGGTAAGTACCCGCTGCGATGAGCGCATCACCGCCATTGCCCGGGTTGGGGGTGTAGACAAGTGGCTGCCCACGGAATTGATGGAGGAATTCTTTGAGGACGATTTCCATTCAATCGCCTTTTTGATTGAGTTCGCGAATCACACACTGTGCGGTGCCTCGGTATTTCCCATTGACAAACCGCCGTGAACCGATGAAATGAATAAAGGTATCGCCCAACCCGGTGACGTTGGGCGTGCCATATTTGGGAAAGGGAAGTACCTCTGTACCCGGTTGGTTGGCCACCGTGAAGTTCGAGGCCACCTGCTCAGTGCCCCAAGCAGACCATCTTTCTTGAAATCGCTCTCGCATTCGACGAGAAAACTCCACAACTTTGTCTTGCATGGCTGTGTCCGTTTGAAAGCCGGTGAACCCGGCGCAGCCACGCACGTAGCGCGTTCCAGAACCAAAGCCCATGGATGACAGTGCAGCCTCCGACTGGTGCTGGATGTGCGCGCCGGGTTGCGCCCGCAGCGCGGCGTTGGCCGAAACGGTTTCAACCGGCAGAATCGTCTGGTTGACGGCCTCTCCTAAGACAAAGCCACGCATTTGGTTGATGGCTTGTTCCACCTCAATGGGGCGGGCGATGGTCACGGTGTCTGCATCAAGTTGAACAACATAGTCTTGACGGGCGTACTCGGTGATGGCAAACAAGCGCTCCCAGCATCCACCTCGGGGAATGTCATGGTGAACGAACTCTGACGCGTCGCGCAAATCGATGTGCGGTACCTGCTGCCGCAGCATGTCGCGATCGCCGGCCGTGATTGTTGGATCGCACACTACTAATATTTTGTGTGGATTGAGATATCTGGTGAACGACTTCAAGGCAAGTAGGTAGGGCAACACATCTCGGTGTTGCACCATTGAAACCAGTCTGAATGGCATAGAGCCTACCGAGACGATCGGTGTGTCCAAAATAGTTTTAACAGTCCACAGGAACAAAAATTCTTCATACTCGACTCGTCCCCGATGTAGGGCTCTTTGTAAAAGGCTCATATGTCTCTCCATTTGACTTCAAACGCCATTCAAATTACCTAGCGACTGAGACGTTCGAAAAGCTCTCCCAGTTGTGCAGTTGCAGCCCGACGGGAGTAACGCTTAACCAGTTCCAGATTTTGTTGCAGTGAGATTTCCTCTGGTGTCAGACGATCGGAAGCAAGCCAATTCACTAATGCCGCTGCGACGCTGTTATCCGAAGCGATATTGGCGGTCCAGACTCCCACGAACTGGCCTAGTTGTCGGTTTGTTTCCCCGGCAGGGTCGGTCACTGCCAGGATTGGTCGTAGGGAACGCACATATTCATATATCTTGGCGGGTACCTGCGCATTGAAGTTACTCCCCTGAAAAACCAGCAGGAGGTTAGCTGTCATCATCTCGGCAATTGCATCTTGGTAAGGTACCGGCGGCGCGATCTCCACCACTTTCTCCAAGCCGTGGCGTTGCGCACATTCGTATACTTCTGACCCGTGACCCGGGGCTCGAAAGCGTATGCATAAACTTTCGGCGTTCAGGTCACCGTGGTCAATCAGTTGCCGGACTGCGGAGAAGAATGTTGACGGATCACGATCTGCCGGATAGATCAGCCCGCTGTGCAACATCAGCATGCGACCGTCCTCGCGTGGTTTTTTGTCCCGTTCCGCTTGTTCGAAGGCATCGTCGTCGTAACCGTTTTCAATCACGTGACATTTGAATGCAAAGTCAAGGTATTCTTTCCGATAATTTTGGGCGGAACTGGTTGTAGTGAAAACGCAGGCCGAGGCATTTCGCAAGATCAGTAGTTCCAGCCACCGTACAACGCGCCGTTGCAAGGCACCAGCGGGATTGCTACTGTTTAACATTGGATCACGGAAATCGGCGACCCAAGGCAAGCCAGTTAGCATTGCGAGAGTCCCGCCAATCATGTGTGCGGTGGCGATCGGGTAGGTGCTCCATATTAAATGCGGCCTTGATCGGCGTACCTCACTTAACCCCGCCCAGACCCCCGGCAACCACCAAGTTGACCAGCGGTCTGGCAAGGCTGACAGCCTCAGGTATTTCCCCCGGATGGCCAAGTGTCTGGCGGCGTCGAGAGCACCTGCCCGGATCACAACGGTATCAGAAGGAATAGAGGGAACCAAGTCATTGCGTTGCTGAACATATGCCTTGGGTGATGCTGTCAGTACCGATGTCTGCCAACCCTGCAATGGAAGGTACTTGACGAAGTTGAGACTACGCAAAACCCCGCTACTGCCCGCCTGAGGCGGAAAATGAAAAGCGACCATTAGTGCTCGCCGCCGTCCTGACTGTTCTTCCGGCAGGACAGTACCTTTTTGCAACAAGTTGCGCATGAACTGTAGATCCATGCGTCCTGCACTTGGCCCCCATGGCGTGAAGCGGGGAATTTGCATCAGCGGCGTGTTGGCCGAAGCGACGCCACGTTGCGTGGTGACAGCTAGTCGGTAACCGGCGCGACGCGCCATCTCGATATGCTCGGGGCCAAAATCTTTGCCGGGGGTGCCGTTCGGGTAGGCGAAGGTAGTGACTTTGCCTCGGATCAGCGATTCAAGCTGCTCGCGTGCGCCCGCGATTTCTTGGTAGGCTTGGTGCGGGGTGCAGCGGCTGAGGATGGGGTGTGTGATCGAATGGCTGCCGATACCAAAACCCCTGGCGTGAAGATGCCGGAGGTCGTCCACGCTCATGATGGGAACTAGCTGCTGTTCATACTTGGTGTGTTGCTCCAAATTGCATAGCAATTGTTCTTTCTCGGCTGGCTCCTGGTATTTGAGGAACGCATCCAGGATTTCGATGCTGCGCTGGCGCTCCCGCTGCTCTCCGAAACGCAGTTCGCCCAAGCCTGCCCAATACAGTGGCGCGGTGTTAACTGGTGCGGCGTGAACAGCATGAAGTATGCGCTCGTTCCACATGGGCAATCCACCGTACTGGCCAGCGGTGAGGAAGAAAGTCGCATGTACCCCCAAACGCTCCAGTTCAGGTAAAACTCCCGAGCGCCAGTCGGGGTAGCCGTCGTCAAAGGTGATGCAGGCGGCTCTGGGTGGCAGGTTACCCGCGCGCAGGGCGGTCACTGCTTCCTCCAAAGGAAGTACTCGGAACCGACGCAAGGTCGCACCGAGGATCGCAGAGAAGTCTGCCAATGCAAGTTCGGCAGGGACGAGCGGGTGCCTGACTTTAGGAACTTTATGAAACAGCAGTGTGGTGAGCTTGCCACGTGAAAGTATTTCAAGCATGGACCACTGTCTCTCCGATGGAAATGTTGCGCGCTGGTGCAAGTGCGGCCTGCTGTATCAGCAAACGCCGGATGATCGCCAGAATCACGATCAGTAGATGCGCCAACTCGAAATATGCAAGACTCACACCCGCTCCGCCAGCTATGAACGCGACGAGAGACAGGTTGATTGCGGTTGCCAAATCGACGGACCAAGCGTTGTCCCCCGGCGTTTTTGTTGCCAAGGACTTGATCTGCCAGCGAGTAACGAAAGCAGCGGCAAGCAAGGCCAGGAAGAGCAATAGCCCGACGTAACCCAGGTCACCTAATACTTGGAAGTAGTTGCTATGTGCAGCTTTATAAGCAATCCCCTCTGGAATATTGACATCAATGAAATTGGATGCCTGCTTGTACTTGTCCCATATCCATTTGACCTGGGTAGCGTCGAATCCAGCGCCGAATACAGGGTTATCGTTTGCGATGTTGACACTGACTTTCCAGGCCGCTACTCGACCGATAAACGACATATCTTGATCTGCATTCTTGATGGTCTCCATGCGATCGAACCAACGATCAGGAGCGACCTGCATCACCGTTATGGCAACGATCGCGACGAACAGTGTCGAGATGAGCTTGCGTGGACTGGTGATCCAATACCACACCCCGAGGATGGCCAGCGCAAGGAAACCACCCCTGGAATTTGACCCGAGAACGGCCATCACGCACAGGCCAAACACGCCCAAGGCTGCCCATTTGGCCAACCGAGATGCACTGTATCTGGCCAGGTAGAGTGTGAGTGGTAGCAGCATGACCATGCCCACGGCAAAAAGATTGTTGTCAGCCAGGGTCGACCGAGGAATTCCTGAAACGATGTGGGTACCGCCTGAAGAAATCATCTTCAGTCCGTTCTGAATACCGTGAAACCCCAAGCCCGCTACCAGCACAATCAGTACCATATGAATGCGCCAGCGCGAGTTGATGAAGAAAGGCGCTGCCACTGCGAGGGCCATGCCCTTGATGAAGTACTCCAGTCGATATTCCACCATCGGGTTGGAGTTCATGTTGATCACCGCCGATAGTAGGACGTGGGTGATGAACAATAGTAACAAGACCATCAATTTGTCCACCAGAAAGTAACCTCGGTCCTTGACTCTTCCCAGTACCAGCGCCCCAAGGGAAAGCACGGCAAAGACGAAGGTGTACCGAAAGTCAATCATGAAGCCGTACAAGTAGCCATGTGGTGCCAGCAAGGTCATATAAACCCACATGAGGAAGGCCACAAACCCGTTCATGAACGCCATGGGTAGCATGAACAGCATCACGGCAAGCATCAGTTGGTCTCTCATTGCTTGCTTTCTTCTTGTTTTTCTTTATAGGCAAACAAACCCAAGTCAGCGCCTGTCACATGGGATTTGCGGGAAGCACGGATCACCACCCAGCAGCAGTAAGTTATCAAGACCAAGTCTAAGGTTAACAATGCGGCTTCAGCCATAGGGCGCCTTTGGGTGAATATCCTGAAAAATTGTCAAAGTTGTCATGTTCTGAGAGTCGTCAAACTAGTCAGCAAAACGCGCACAGAAAGCTGTGCATGTTGCAATTGTTTGGGTTAGGACAAGTCGGATGTGGCGTCGTGATCAGCGGACTCAACAAATTGAATTTTGTTTGCTTGTGGCCTCGTCTATTACCCGTTTCGGCTAAGTAGCTCCAGAGTGGCACGGGTCAGGCCCCAATAATTTTGCGGCTGCGGTTGCCAAGCGCT
>JFJP01038081.1_pt1 | contig 19808 bp, 16 predicted proteins | sample 431651 | NCBI WGS metagenome assembly JFJP01 (sample SAMN02602958, study PRJNA72255) | Microbial mat metagenome, whole genome shotgun sequencing project. | biome: fresh water; feature: sink hole; material: water; isolation source: purple microbial (photo- and chemosynthetic) mats found in...
ATGGTAGCGGGGAAGAGCATAACTGAGATGCATCCTGATACGGAGATAAGCAAAACGATAACAGATATTTGGAATAAATTATTGACAGATGGAAAAGAATAACTTGTTTGAGAAATTACCCATGGAGGGTGTTAAGAATATTATAGTGGTTGCATCAGGCAAAGGCGGAGTCGGTAAATCAACCATTGCAGCCAACCTGGCCATAGCACTGGCCCGTAACGGGATGAAGACCGCACTGGTTGACGCGGATATCTTCGGTCCGTCTATACCTACCATGTTCGGTATTGAGAATGAGCGGCCCGAGGTGACTGCGAACGGCAATAAGGAGATGATATTTCCCATAGAGAGGTTCGGGATTAAAATAATTTCAATAGGCTTTTTCATTGACCGTAACCAGTCGCTCATATGGAGAGGACCCATGGCAGCCAATGCAGTGAAGCAGCTTTTTGAGGATACCCAGTGGGGTGACATAGACTATATGATCATCGATTTTCCTCCCGGAACGAGCGACATTCAGCTGACTACCGTTCAGAAGCTTAATCTTACCGGCGCCATCATTGTGACAACCCCGCAGGAGATAGCTCTGAACGACGCCCGCAAGGCATCATCAATGTTCCTAAATCCCGACCTTAAAGTTCCTATTCTGGGAGTTGTTGAGAACATGTCATGGTTCACACCAGCGGCGCATCCGGAGGAGCATTACTATCTTTTTGGAAGGGGAGGAGGAATGAAGCTGGCTAAAGAGTACGACACAAAACTGCTCTGCCAGATACCCCTTGTTATGGAGGTTGGCGAAGCTGCCGATGAGGGCCGTAATGTCTTCCAGCAGAAAAACAAGACTGCAGTAGAGGCTTTCGAGACCCTTGCCGGCCAGGTTATTGAGGCAACAGAAAATTCAGTTACAAGTAAGTAAATTATCAATAAAATGAAAAACACAGATGTATTAATAATAGGTGGAAGTGCTGCCGGAATGGTGGTCTCTCTTACAGGCAAGTCGGCTTATCCCGAAAAGAGTTTCACCATGATCAAGAAGCAGAAGGACGTAATGGTGCCGTGCGGTATACCATACATCTATGGTACACTTGACAGCTCAACGCTTAATATCATGCCTGTTGATAATATGATGGAAAAGGCAGGAGTGGAGACCATGGTAGGAGAGGTGGTCTCATTGGACAACAAGGCAAAGACTGCAAAACTGGCTGACGGGTCTGATATTGGATATGAGAAGCTTGTCATTGCCACAGGCTCATATCCCACCATACCAAAATGGCTCAAGGGAACGGATAAGGATGGTGTATATATAGTGCCAAAGGATAAGGCCTATCTTGATGAAATGAAGGAGAAACTCTGCTGTTGCAAGAGGGTTGTTGTGATAGGCGCCGGTTTTATAGGCGTTGAACTCTCTGATGAAATGAGAAAGATAGGCCACCAGGTGGTGCTTGTTGAAAAACTCCCCAATATCCTTTCACTTGCATTTGATGAGGAATTGTCGGAAAAAATCGCCCTGCTTCTTAACGATCGGGGAGTTAGTATAAGGACAGGTTGTGGAGTATGTGAGATTAAGGGAGACAAGAAAGTTGAAGGGGTACTTCTGGACAATGGGGAGGAGATGCCAGCTGATGCGGTAATACTGACGATAGGCTATAAACCCAATACTCAACTTGCAAAAGACTCAGGAATTTATGTTGATGAGAGCGGTTTTATTGCTGTTGACGAATACATGCGCACCCATGAACCTGATGTATTTGCCATAGGCGACTGTGCACAGAAGCGCGACTTCGTGACCCGTCGCCGGGTGCCTACCATGCTGGCCTCAACGGCATGTGCCGAAGCAAGGATAGCAGGAATGAATCTTTATCAATTGAATGTTGTCAAAACCTTTTCAGGCACTATAGCAATATATGCAACAACTATCGGTGATATTGGATTTGGTACTGCCGGGCTTACAGAAGCAACTGCAAAAGCAGAAAATATTGATGTCCTGACTGGTTTCTTCGAGGGTATAGACCGCCATCCCGGTACTCTCCCGGGGGCACATAAGCAGGCAGTCAAACTTATTGCCAGCCGGAGTTCAGGAGTGATCATCGGCGGTGAGGTGATCGGTAGCTGCAGTGCAGGTGAGCTGACCAATGTTATTGGTATGATCATCCAGAACAGGATGACAATCAATTCGCTGCTTATCTCGCAGATTGGCACTCATCCGTTGCTGACTGCTTCACCTGCTGCCTATCCGCTCATCAAGGCGGCAGAGATCATCGACAAGAAGATGAGGGCCAGGTAAAGTCTGAAAGTCTAAAGGCTAAAGTCGAAATTCTGAAAGTCAAAAGTCAAAAGTCAAAAGTCAAAATAGGCTAGTGTCTATTGTCCCGGGAAAGCTGATACTTTTTCGAGGATCCCCGGCCCTGAGTTCAGGGCCGGGACCTTCTGCTTTATGCCTCTTTTTACTTCAAATAGGTATCAAGGAACTCAAAGTACTCTTTCTGCCAGATGACCGAGTTCTGAGGTTTGGTGACCCAGTGACTCTCGTTCTCGAAGAAGAGGAGCCGTGCCGGCACGCCACGCAGGGTGGCTGAATTGAATGCCTCAAAGCTCTGACTGTATGGTATCCTGAAATCGTTTGCCCCGGTTATTATCAGGATGGGCGTATCCCATTTATCGACCAGGGTATGGGGAGAAAACTGGTTGTACCCCGGAGGCTGAGGCTTGACCCACGGCGCACCCTGGTAATCCTTGTTCGGGTACCAGTACTCCTCAGTTGATCCGTACTCGGCAATCGTATTATAGACGCCGCAGTGCGACACGAATGCCTTGAAGCGCTTGTTGTGAATCCCGGCCAGGTAAAATACCGAATAGCCTCCGTAACTGGCTCCCACGGCACCCAGACGATCCTTATCGACGTACGGCTCCTTCGCCATGTCGTCGATGGCGTCAAGGTAATCCTGCATATTTTTGCCGCCATAATCACCTGAGATCTGCTCACGCCAGTAGCTCCCGAAGCCCGAGTTGCCGCGCCGGTTGACGGCAACCACAATATAACCGTTGGCAGCCATGATCTGATAATTCCAGCGATAGCTCCAGCCCTGTCCCAGTGAACCCTGCGGCCCACCCTTGCAGTAAAGCAGCGTGGGGTATTTCTTTGAGGGATCAAAATCAGGCGGATAGATGATCCAGCTCTGCAGCTCCTTGCCATCCCTGGTCTTCGTGAACCGTTCCTCAGTCTTGCCCATTTTTATGATCTCGTAGATATGTCCGTTCACGTCGGTTATCATGTTCAAACTTCCGGTAGAGATATCCACCGCAGCCACTTCCGTGGGCCTTGACATTGACATCATCCCGGCAACCAGAATGCCGTTCTGAAGCTGCAGGGGTCCCATATCATAATCGCCTTCAGTAACCCTGGTAATTTTTCCGTCAGCAAGCGAAATATTGAACACCGGCTGCCTGCCAAGATAAGGGCTTGTAAACCAGATTGACCCGGTGCCGTTCCATTGTATGGATCCAACGTTGTAATCCCATCCCTCGGAGACCCAATTACGTTCGCCGGATGCAATATTGTAAACGAACAATCTTTCGAGGTCCGACTCATACCCATCCTCTTCCATGCTCGCATAAGCTATCATCGACCCGTCAGGCGAGAAGACGGGGGTTTTATCGTAACCCATGTTTCCTTCAGTGATATTTTTCTCCACACCTGTGGTGACATCATAAAGGTAGATGTCCGTATTCGTGCTAAGCGAATAGGCCTTTCCCGTCAGCTTTTTACAACCATAGGCTATGTATTTCCCGTCGGGGCTCCAGCTGATATCAGCTTCATCAAACCATGGCGCATCGGGGGTATCATAGCGTTGGCCTTCCATGACATCTATTTCATTACTAATTGCCTCGCCGTCAAACGAAGCGGTGAAAAGATGGCTGTAGGAGTAGTCGTGCCAATAGTTCCAGTGCCTGTACATCAGGTCATCGATGATGCGGACCTTTGCGTTGGGCAGGTCATATTTTTCGTTAGCGGTCTCGTCGAGCTTCACCCGGCGTGTGAAGTACACCATGTTCCCTGCCGGAGAGAATGACAGTATTTCATAGTCGTTCAGTCCGGTAATCTCTTTCTTCCCGGTGCCGTCAGGCATCATCATCATGATGCGGCTACCTTCAAGGTATGCGATTTTACCACCTTTATCGATCCACTGGGGGCCCGATCCGCCCTCGGAGGTAAGCTGAAGGGGGGTGCCGCCGGATGAGGGAATTGAGAATATGTTTGTTGTTCGTGCCTCGGTGGCAAGATCGTAGTTGGTGACTGTATAAAGTACCGTTGACCCGTCGGGCGACAGCACTATTGAGCCTATTCGACCGTATTTCCAGAGGATTTCAGGGGTAAGAACCCCGCCGGCTTGCTCTGCATCGGTCAGCGAGACATCAATGACAGGAGCTGCCGGCTTCTCTTCAGTACGTGTCTGGCAGGAGTTCAAACCTATAAAGGCAAAAGTGATGATAAAAAGACCAAGTTTCTTCATGGTACAGGTGGTTGTTGGTTAATTCATTCGATGAGCATTATTTCAAAGATATATAAATAGGTTAAAATTAGTGGTGAATGCTGAGAAAGTAATTTGTGAGCTTTTTTTCATTTCTTAAGCCAGAAGCTTTTTAATATTCATCGCCCCAAACCTAAAAAAAATTTGACTTGCCTTTAGTATTAGCCTACCTTGTGTAAGAATTTGATTTTCAACCTTTGATCTGTTTAAGCGATGGCCTCCCCCTTTCTCGAAAAAGCAGACAGTTGGATTTCTAAGATTCTTTATCATCCATCACTTGATAAAGACAGTCTGGCGCAGAAAAAGATATACTGGCTAGCCAGTGTTTCCGTCACCGCCATGATATTTCTGCTGACACTAGTGTATCACCTGATATTTCCTCAATTACGGATACTCATTCTCTATGGATTCTTTCTAACTATTGTTTTTTTACAGGGAGTGTTCTATCCCATAATATTTCGTCGAACAGGGCTTATGCTCCTTGTAATTAACCAGACCATTGTGGCGATTGCCACATTCTTTGCGATACTCAAGCTGGGTGGCATTCCATATTCGGGTGGTCTTGTTCTTGTAGGCCTTGCCCTGATTTTTTTTTCACTGAATTTTAGGAAGAGAAGACATTCTCTCTGGATATATTTTGTTTATGTCCTGACCATGATTATCGCAGGCTTCCTGAATCCATATCTTGAGGTTCCCCCCGAGATGACCATTGAAGTCAATATTTCGCTTTTCGTGGTGAATCTTGTCTGGATCTCAACCTTCGCAATGGTTTTTGTGATGAGTTTTATTGCCCAGCGAGTGAAACTCGAGAAGAGCGAGACCGATCGTATAAAGGAGATCGATGAAGCCAGGACACGTCTGTATACCAATATCACCCATGAGTTCCGGACGCCGCTGACGGTCATTACGGGGATGAATGATCTGATTCGCAGGGAACCGGAAAGATGGCTGGTTGAAGGAAGTGATGCCATTGACAGGAGTGCGAAGGTTCTGCTGACGCTGGTAAACCAGATGCTAGATCTCTCAAAGCTCGAGGCTGGTGCTATGCCAATCAGGCTGATCAGATCAGACATAAACTTATATATCAGGTATATTGTCGAATTGTTCCAGTCTGTAGCCGCAACTTACAGGCTTTCACTGACCTTTTCTCCCTGTGAACCTTCTCCGGTTATTGATTATGATCCGGAGAAACTTATGCAGATAGTCTCTAACCTGATTTCCAATGCGCTCAAGTTCACCCAGCAGACGGGAAGGGTGGAGATCATTACGTCAATGCGGAAGGACGGGCAGTTCGAAATAAAGGTAATTGATAACGGATCAGGTATTCCGGAGAGTTTTATGCCAAAGCTTTTTGACCGTTTCTCAAGGGGTGAGTCCGGTTATCAGCATGTGACCCCGGGCTCAGGGTTGGGCCTTGCCCTGACAAAGGAACTGGTGACCCTTCTTGGCGGGACCATAAGTGCTGAGAGTATCTTTGGCAGCGGGACTGAGCTTGTTGTCTTACTTCCGGCAACGCAGACATCAGCCCTTCAGGAGGGCCCCGGACTGCACGAGATAAAGGGCAGGATGGGACACTTTATATACAACCTTAAAGGTCGGGAGAAAGGGCCGGTAAAGGATACGGAGACTCACACTGAAAAGCCAATGCTGCTAATTGTTGAGGATAATAATGATGTCATTCATTACCTGATGACCCTCCTGGCGAAAGAGTATGATGTAATTGTTGCAGGCAACGGTGATGAAGGATTGAATAAAGCCATTGAGTATGTTCCGGATCTGATCCTTACTGACATAATGATGCCGGTAATGGATGGCATAGAGATGCTGGGCCGGATCAAACTGGACCCCATGACCAGCCATATCCCTGTTGTGGTTCTTTCTGCCAAAGCTGACGTGGCATCAAGGATTGACGGCCTTGAAAGGGGTGCAGATGCTTATCTGTCTAAACCATTTAGCCGTGAGGAACTGAAGGCTCAACTGCGCTCCCTGGTTGGATGGCGAAAAAAAATACAGGAAAGGTATGCGTCAGTAGCACATCTCAACCTTACGGATGAGAAGTGGTTCCATATAGAGGATGCCTTCATGAACAAGGTCAGGGAGATTATGCTGGCAGAGCTGAGTGACGAAAATCTTGACATCCAGCATATCTGTGATCTGATGTCGATGAGTCGTACCCAGTTGTATCGTAAATTCAGATCGCTTACCAACATGACCGTTACCGAGTACCTGCGGTCACTCAGGCTGCACAGGGCCCAGGAGCTTCTTTACGGCCATCGGGTCACAGTGGCGGAGGCTGCTTACAGGACAGGATTCAGGAATGTCTCACATTTCAGTCGTGTATATAAACGGGAGTTTGGTGTGAACCCGAGTGGTACCGTACGGTAAATGTACCACTGGCCTGTTTTGGTGCTCCCGACAAAGTATTGGTACTCCCGGCAAAGAATTGGTACTCCCGGCAAAGTATTTGGTACGCTGGGCAAAATGGATAAGACATCAAATCAGTAACTTGTACCCGCATAGGGAGTTTGGTCATCACGAAATGGGGGCATGAGGTACCCGTAGAAAGGGGGATTTACACGAAACCAGACAGGGCCGTGTTCATATTATGGGTGCCCAAGGGAGTGAGGCTTCGGCTTCACTCTTCCTTTTTCCGGCCTCCTTTCGGGGTATTGACTTTCTTTCTGGAAATTCGTAAATTACAAAGATCGAAATTATCCGGAATGGCAGAAACCAACTCCTCAGATCAATTGTTTATCGACAGATTGGCCAGGATTGTGATTGACAACCTCTCCAGGGAGAGTTTTGACGTTGAGGAACTGGCCCGGGAAGCACACATGAGCCGTTCTTCCATTCACCGGAGATTAAAACGCCTTAAAAACCAAAATGCTAGTCATTTCATTCGTGAGATCCGGCTTAAGAAAGCCCTGGAGATGCTTCAGAATGACCTCTCCACTGCGGCAGAGGTAGCATATAATGTGGGATTTGGCAGTCCTGCATACTTCACACGATGCTTCCATGAGTTTTACGGTTATCCTCCCGGAGAAGCCAGAAAGCGCATCAGGCAGACAGAAACTATTGTGCATGATATTTCGCGGGAAGTGCAGATTATGCCTGGCCACAGAAAGCCATCAGGTTGGAAGCTGATTCTAATCCTTTCAGTAGTTGTTGCGGTTGTCATTGCCCTGGTTCTTTTTCTGACAATTGGCATGGGGTACCCGTCGAAAGATATGTCAATAGTAGTCCTGCCCTTTAAAAATCTCAGCGGGAATCCTGACAATCAATATTTTGCAGATGGTATAACTGAGGACATTCTTAACAGTCTTTATCAGGTAAGCAAATTGAGGGTGATCTCGAGAACTACTTCGGAACATTTCCGGTATACCGATCTTACATCAGGTGAGATATCCCGACAACTGAATGCCAGGAATGTACTCGAAGGCAGTGTCAGAAGGCAGGATGATAAGGTCAGGATAACGGTTCAACTCATTGATGGTCACAGGGAGCAGCATTTATGGTCAGAGAACTTTGATCGTGAACTGAATGATATGATTGGTCTGCAGGGTGAAATTGCAATGAAGGTAGCGGCAAAGCTTGACGCCGTTATAACTAAGAATGAGTCCAAAAAGATCGTTGATCATCCAACGGCAGATCCGGAGGCATGGGATTATTATCTCCGGGCCAGGTTCCTTCTGCATAGAGCAAATGATGTACAGCGTTTTGATATCAGCAGGGAGGGTCTTATGGCGAGCCTAAAGTATTATGAGATGGCAATTGATGAAGACTCCGTTTTCGCGGAAGCATATGCCGGGCTCGCCAATGCATGGTTCAATCTTTCGGCATGGGGTTGGTACCAACCTTATAATGAAGGCATTGCTAGGGCGCGGGAGAACTTTACCGCTGCACTGGAGCTTGACTCCGATTGCGCGGAGGCTCATGCCATAAGGGGCATATGGCTGGCATATCCTGAAAGAAAATTTGAAGAGGCCAAAGCAGAAGTAGGAAGAGCTCTTGAGCTAAACCCTAATTTTCCCACGGCACATCAATGGTATGCACAGCTACTGATGATTACAGGTCCTATTGAAGAGGCACGTAAACATGTTGACCGTGCTGTTGAACTCGAACCCTATTTCTGGGTGGTGCATAACCTGAATGCCTGGATCTACTACTTCGAAGAGGAATATGAGAAGGGAATAGAAGCCTGCATTGAAGCCCGCGACCTTAATCCCGATTTTGTTGAAAACAGCTGGCTGTTTGCTCTTCATTATGTCAGGCTTGGCGAGGGGGAGAAAGCGGCAATGACATTGCACGAACTCTTTAAGCGGTATCCCTCTGTCAGTCATCTAGGAGATGAGGTAATGGATGCTTATCACAAATCAGGTATCGACGGAATTTTCAAATGGCTGATAGATATTAATATTAACAGACCTATCCCTGTTGAGGGGATGAATGGGCATCCGTTTTACATTGCCTGGTGGTATGCCATCCTGGGTGACAGAGAGGAATCAATCAAGTGGTTTGAAAAGACCATTACAATGCCCACTATTCCCCGACACTACTTTAATCTGATTGCCACCAATCCTGATTTCGATATACTCCGCGATGACCCGAGGTTACTCTCGGTAATAGAAAAAGCAGGACTTTCTGCTTACAACATCAGACCTCCCCGGTAAGGCACCCCCAATCAGTAGTGATTGTTACCGACAATGAATTTCATTGTATAATTCCCGCTGATACTGTGTTGGTGCAAGGGGTGCAACATAGTTTCAATACCTGCATCATTGTTAACAGCAAAGGAACTCCGCGTACTATGCTGTCAGGTTCACTTTAGCTGAAATTTGCTTTACGATAAGTATTTTTTTGTGTGTAAACCAAAACGTATAATTATGAAAGCATTAATGAAGATTCTAATGTTCACGGTAGCCTTCTGCCTGTTCTATTCATGCACAAAGTACGAAGTCACTGTACCTTTCAAAGCGGATTTTGTAGGAACTTACATGTATGCCGGGCCGGATGCCTCTTGCGGTGAATGGAACCCCGATGGCGGTGTCATGTGGGGTATGGTAATCAATGAAGGCACCGGAACGGGGACATATATTGGGAAGTTTAACAATTATTTTGAGTTCTGTTGTGAATTTGTCTCGGGAATCTATCCGGCTAATCATATGGTTGCATATTTTACGGCAGCAAACGGGGACATTCTTTATGTCTCATGTGCGGGCCAGGTTCTTAACGGGAGGTTGGATTACCATCCTGATGATGTGAATTCATACTTCAAGGATCCTTTTGTAATATTGGGAGGCACCGGAAAGTTTGAAGGTGCAACGGGAAGTGGTTACACCGATGATTACAACAGGGATTCCTATCCGGATAACTCTTTTCATCATTGGAAAGGTACAATTACCTTGGTCAAAGGCACCCGATAATAAGAGCTGGATGAGGTCTGGAACGAGTATATTTTTATTCCTAATTGGCACGCACAGCAAAGATTTTGGCACGCTGAGTCAAATACCTTTGGAATGCTGTACCTAACTTACCATTAATTTCTAAACCAAATAATCATGAAAGCGAAAACATTATTAATCTGCATCTGCCTTTTAGTTGGCATATCACTGACAAGTGCATACGGTCAGAAGAAGGACACAAGATCTGTTCAGTACAAGGCTGAACTTGATTATTACACTGAAGTCTACTGCGGTTTACAGATGGTCGACTATGTTACCGGTAAGGTAATGTTTCATGTAATAGACCACTATAAGGATGGAGTCTGGCAGTGGGAGATAGCACAGGCTAAGGGAACAGTCACAGGTTATTACGGAGAGGTGTTCAAAATGACGGAAGTTGACAAATACTGGAAACCAGTTTACGGACTGCTTACCTGGCACTATAATCTGATAGGGAATTGGGGACATCACTATAACGGCTTTTTGACTTACTCTTACATAACAGGTGAGTTAACCGTAGGGAAGACAATTTGTAATTGATAAGGGTCATTGGCAGATCAACGGCCGGCCTGGGAGAAAGCAGAAAATTATGCCAGCCACGGGCATAATTCACCGGTCCTCTTCATATTGGGTTTAGATTTGGGTTAATAAAGAAGTGGAGTGCAGGCTTCACTTCTGTTTTATCAGCTTTTTTTGCCCGGACAGGGTGTCTCTGTCCTTTTCTATTTCGCTTTTTCCTTCAGATGTTCCGTGATCTTTACCTTTATCTCCTCGGCCAGTTCAGGGTTGTCTTCAAGAATCTTCTTGGCTCCGTCACGCCCCTGAGCCAGCTTGGTGTCGCCGTATGAGAACCACGATCCGCTCTTCTTGATGATGTTGAACTCCGTTCCGAGGTCAACTATCTCGCCTGTGCGTGAAATCCCTTCGCCGAACATTATGTCAAACTCCGCTTTACGGAATGGTGGAGCAAGCTTGTTCTTAACCACCTTTACCTTGACCCGGTTCCCAACCGCATCCTCACCATCCTTGAGCTGGCTGGTTCGCCTGATGTCGAGCCTGATGGAGGCATAGAACTTAAGGGCGTTACCGCCGGTAGTGGTCTCGGGATTGCCGAACATGACACCTATCTTCTCGCGAAGCTGGTTGATGAAGATGCATGTGGTATTGGTCTTGTTGATGTTCGCGGTGAGCTTCCTCAGCGCCTGTGACATCAGCCTGGCCTGCAGTCCCATCTTGGAGTCACCCATCTCACCCTCTATCTCTGCTTTGGGAGTAAGTGCAGCCACGGAGTCGATCACGATAATGTCAATGGCTCCCGACCTGATGAGGTGATCTGTTATCTCCAGTGCCTGCTCGCCGTTGTCGGGCTGTGAGATCAGCAGGTTCTCTACATCAACGCCAAGTTTTGATGCATAGAACCTGTCAAAAGCATGCTCTGCATCAATGATGGCTGCTATGCCTCCTGCCTTTTGCGCTTCAGCGATAGCGTGTATGGCAAGGGTAGTCTTGCCTGATGATTCAGGGCCGTAAATCTCCACAACCCTGCCCCGCGGCAGCCCCCCAATCCCAAGTGCAGCATCGAGGCCAATGGATCCGGTGGATATAACCTGCACATTTTCAATGGCATGATCTCCGAGCTTCATGATGGTGCCGCGGCCAAAATCTTTTTCAATCTTGCCCAGCGTCACCTCAAGCGCCTTGAGCTTCTCCTTGTTTACTTCTTTTCTTTCCATTTACTTATTCTATTAGCAGTTAGACATTTCCGTATAGTTTGAAGATCTGCGGGGCATGCTCTTTGGTGTCAACCTTTTTGATGACTTTTTCGATTATCCCTTTTTCGTCGATGATAAAGGTCGTGCGGATCACACCGGTGACCTTCTTGCCGTACATGACCTTCTCTCCGTAAGCCCCATAGGATGTCATGATTTTTTTGTCAGCATCCGCTATCAAAGGAAATGGAAGATCATACTTTTCGGCAAATCCTTTATGCGACTTCTCGCTGTCAGGACTGACTCCCAGAACCACAAATCCCTGCTTAAGCAGTTCTTCATAGTTATCCCTCAGGCTGCATGCCTCTGCGGTGCAGCCGGGGGTATTATCCCTGGGATAAAAATAAAGAACGATTTTTTTTCCTGTAAAGCTGCTGAGCATCACCCTGTTTCCGTTCTGATCCGTGCCCTCGAACTGCGGTGCGGGCATGCCTGCTATGGGCTGAGTCATGACTTTTTCTTATTTTTGTTTTGACTGGTAAAGGTATGAAGTTATCATCTATCGCGAGAAATTTCTTCCTCAGAGTTATTAACACAGAGGCTTTCAGGACTGTAATGGTCCTGGCACTGTGCCTTATCATGGCCCTTCCCCAGGTGATGGCCCAGGATGGCTCAGTGCGGCCATCAAAGACTGAGGCACAGGCAGCCTGGAGCAGGGGCGATTTCGAGCTTGCCTATGAACACTACAACGGGTTGCTGCTACTCTATTCACGTGACCCCTTGTACAAGTATTTTACCGGAGCATGCCTGGTGAAGATGGAGCGGGATCTGCCCAGGGCTGTGACGCTGTTAGGCTCAGCCATCAACAGCTCCGTTAACGTTAAGAGTGTTCCTGATGATGTGTGGTTTTACTACGGCCGTGCACTTCATATGAGCGGCAGTTTTGTCCAGGCCTCGGAGGCGTATGCCCGGTTTGCCAGGCTAGCGGGAAGGAAGGTTACAGCGGATTATGGAGTGCAGGATTTCATTGACCAATGCGATAAGGGGCAGGGCGCCGCGAGAGTGGAGCCATCACCCATATCCGCAACACAGAAAGCTGAGAGCTCAAAGAATGAAGCGGTTCCCGCAGACACGCGGGTTGATGGACTCAAACGGGAAACGGAAAGGTCAGTTCCCGCAGACACGAAGGTGAATGTCGTTAAGAGAGAAACGGACAGGACAGTTACAGAGACCCCGGTGATCACCCGTGATCAACTTCCCGGAGAGTACGAGCAGGTGCTTGGAAAGGCGGTCCGGCTCCAGTCTGCGGCTGACTCACTGTCACACATTGCAGAGAATGCCACTAGGGCAATGGAAGAAGCATCTCCCGCGCAGAAGGAGATGATGGAGAAGCGCGCGGCAGATGCCCGGGCAAGGGCTGCAGCCAAACAGGCAGAAGCCGACAGCCTTTTCCGGTCATTGGAAGAGCAAGAGAATCCTGTTCCTGAAATGCCTGCAGGAAAACCCCTGCAGCCTCCGCCGGCTCATCACTTCTCCCGGTTTGAGCTCCTTGATTCTCCTGCATATAACGAAACGAACCCGGTGCCGGTTGATATGACAATGCCGCCCGGACTGATCTATACTGTCCAGATCGCTGCCTTTAGAAATCCTGTCTCACCTTCTCTTTTCCGGGGTTTATATCCGGTCTATGGCAGGCAGAGACCGGAGAGCGGGACCACTTACTATTATGCGGGATTCTTCCGGAGAATTGAAGATGCCAGGCAGGCACTCCCGCCAGTCCGCGGTGCCGGATTCCCTGATGCCTTTGTGATTGCAATGATGGATGGCACCCAGGTTTCAATTGAGCGGGCCCTGGTGCTCGCCAGGGAGTGGGCAGACAAACCCCTGCCAGGGAGCGGATCCGTTATCACGGAGAAACAGCAGGCCCGCGATGTGACTCCGGTACCCGTAGGGACACTTTCATTCAGGGCGGAGGTGATGCGAGTCAGCAAACCGGTTAAGCCAGAGATGATTGAGAAGATAGAGATGCTGGCCGGCACACGAGGTCTTGACATGATCAAAAACAGCAGCGGTGAAACGGTGTTTCTCATTGGTAATTTTATTACATTTGAAAGCGCCGACGAATACGTCTCGCTGCTGATACGAAACGGCTACAGCTCTGCCAGGGTTGCAGCATATGTCGGGATGCAGGAGATACCCGTTGAGTCCGCAATGGAACTTTTAAACAGACTGCCGGATGACTAAGAGAGCCCCAAGACAGCAGAGCAACAGCAAAGGTCAGGATAACGAAAGAACCCTGCTGCTGATAAACGATGATGTTAACAGCTTTGATCATGTTATAAAGTCATTGGTAGAGGTGTGCGGCCATGATGAGATTCAGGCCGAACAGTGTGCAGTACTTACCCATATCAAGGGAGGTTGTGTAATTAAAATTGCCGATGTTTCCACCCTTCAGGGAATGAGTGTCAGGCTCAGGGAACTAAGTCTTGATTCAGTAGTTATTTAAAATTAAATAAATGTCACTCGGACTTATAATATTTCTGATCATACTGGGCATGCTGCTCTTCGTCGTCGAATTTATGCTTATCCCCGGTGTAACCATAGCCGGAATCGGAGGAGCTGCATGCCTGATTACCGCTATAGTTTTTTCATTTGCCAGCTTAGGAACAGGTCCCGGCTTTTTAATACTTGGAATCACCGTTCTTATCATGGTCATACTGACTGTACTGATGCTCAAGGCCGGCACATGGAAGAAGTTTGCTCTGAAGACCTCTATTGACAGCAAGGTTGATAACGTGGGCGCCAGTGAGGGAAGAGTGAAGGCAGGTGACAGGGGAGTGACGGTAACACGGCTTGTACCCGGAGGCAAGGTTCTTGTCAATGGAGAATATTTTGAAGCTAAGTCGATAGACATTCTCATTGATCCCAGGCAGGAGATCGAGGTAGTGAAAATTGATGACAACAAACTGATTGTAAAACCAATAAATAAATAAACAAATGGATATGAGCGGATTAGGCATTTATGTGATAATCATTGTGGGAGCGGTAATACTCCTGTGGATACTTCTTTACTTCATCCCAATTGGTCTGTGGTTCCAGGCATTAGTATCCGGCGTACGGATCAGCCTGCTGCAGCTGATATTTATGCGGTGGAGGAAGGTCCCGCCATCAATAATTGTAGGGGCAATGATCGAGGCAGACAAAGCAGGGATTAAACTTGTCCGTGACGACCTGGAGGCGCATTACCTGGCAGGAGGTCACGTGGCTCAGGTGGTTCATGCCCTTGTCTCGGCCAATAAGGCGAATATAGACCTGTCCTTCAAGATGGCTACTGCCATTGACCTGGCAGGACGTGATGTCTTTATGGCAGTGCAGATGTCTGTTAACCCCAAGGTGATTGATACCCCACCGGTAACAGCAGTGGCGCGTGATGGTATCCAGCTGATAGCCAAAGCCAGGGTGACAGTCAGGGCGAACATCAAGCAGCTTGTCGGAGGAGCAGGTGAAGAGACCGTTCTTGCCCGCGTGGGTGAAGGTATCGTCTCATCAATCGGCTCGGCACACAGCCATAAGGAGGTGCTGGAGAATCCTGACCGCATCAGCAAGACCGTTTTGGAAAAAGGTCTCGATGCAGGAACGGCATTTGAGATTCTATCAATTGATATAGCTGATATCGATATTGGCAAGAACATCGGAGCCGTACTGCAGATGGATCAGGCAAACGCCGACAAGAACATCGCACAGGCCAAGGCTGAGGAGCGTCGCGCAATGGCTGTGGCCCTGGAGCAGGAGATGAAGGCCAAGGCACAGGAAGCACGTGCGAAGGTCATCGAGGCAGAGGTGGAGATCCCGCTTGCCATGGCTCACGCTTTCAAGAGCGGCAACCTGGGCATCATGGATTACTACAGGATGAGGAATATCGAGGCCGATACCAGCATGCGTGACTCTATTGCCAAGCCGCCGACGTCAGGTGGCGAGAAAAAGAAATAGCTTGACCCAGGCAGTAGGCAATAGGCAGTAGGCAGTAGTAGTAAGTAGTTGATTGACTGGATACTGTAGGCTGAACACTGAAGAGAAAATTCAATTTTCTCCGAGGAATAGAAATCGCAAATAAACGTCAGTATTACAATACTTTATGCTCCTGGTAGCCATTTGGCGTATCAGGGGCATATTTTCACTATTGCCTATTGCCTACTGCCTATTGCCTTATTTCAGGTAAAAGAGTATCATCTCCTCAATAGCATCCTGGCAGACCTCGCAGAAGGTATCTGCCTGGTTGCTCTTCATGCGGCAGTCGAAAGATGGACGGAAGATTCCCTTTGCGATATAGCCTCCTCCCTCAAACAGTCCGGTGACGCCGGTGTATCTCTTCTCATTGGGTGTAGGAACAGGCACAGACCTGGCTATCTTGTCCTTCCATTTTGACTCAAAGTTTACCCTGGTGGTGATATTGGGTTCCCATGGTTCGACATCAAGCGGGTAAAACTCTTCATAAGCAACCTCCGATGCATAATACTCGTCTGCCAGTCCTGCAAACCCGTGGCCGAACTCATGGGTCAGGACCTGTGGGGTAAATTGGTGGTCAGAGGTCACGGCACTGTAGTAATTGTAAAGTCCGCCACCGCCATACCTCGGGCTGTTAATGAGAACTATGATCTGGTCATGAGGGGCTGCGGCTGCGTAGTTGTTAACCATCCTCATGTCCTGCGTGGTCAGGTAGCGGTCAACATCGAAGGTGTAATAACTTGCATTGAGGGCAGTATTGACATAGATACCCTCTCCCGGAACATCAGTGCCCGACTCCTGCGATGGGGCCTCTACTGCCCATATGTTAATACGGTCAAGGTACTTATCGAAAGGCGGTTCGGCAAACAGGTAGTCGGCCATTCGTTTTACGTCAGCTCTGAATTTTCCCATCTCGCCACGTGTGTATCCTTCGGCAATGAATGCGATATCAAGAGAGGTGTGAGGATCGCCTGATCCGTATATCCTGGAAGCCAGTGCAGCATCGGGCTTCTCCCTGATGATGAAGTAGCTTTCCGGATCGATAACCGTCTCATAGAGTTTTGTGAATTGTCCATCCCGGCCCCGGATGCTGAGCACAAAGTTCACCTTGTTTTTTGGGAAGGGGAAGGTAGCGACCTCATGGAAGACCCTTTCAATCTGTTTTGCCTCGGCGGTAGTCTGCCACTCCTGGTAAAGAGTGCAGAATCCTCTCGAAAAAAGCAAGCTATCCGTAGCGGCATCAAAAATTTCATATCTGAAATTGCCGTAACCGAACCTGTCGGTCAGGTTGGTGAGTGAACCTCCCCAGAAAGGCTCCTCCCTGACTGAGACGGGAAAGACCCTGGTGGCTGTGCTGTTGCCGGCCAGCATGAAGTCAAACCTCATGGTCCGGTCTGTAAAATGATTATCAAACACTACCTGTGCAGACATGGCAAGCGACAGGAACAGTAGCGCAAAAATGGATATTAATCTCATAATTTGACTGTTTTATATTGTAAAGGTACAAAAGAGGAGGTCACAAAAAAAGATAATTAGTAATTTCACGCCGGTACCAAAATTATAACAACATGTTCCGATCTGTTGATCCGGTAATGATAGTCAGGGAATTCCTTGCAAGCCTCGGGATGTCGGCTGCGTCCGTCTCCTTACTTAGCACGGTAATCCTGGTGCTCGCAGTCCTCTTCCTGGCATGGCTTTCATATGTTTTTTCCAGGGTGATCATCATCAAGGTTTTTACAATAGTTGTAAAGCGTTCAAGATCAGCCTATGATGATAAATTCCTGGAGACGAAGATGTATAAGCGTCTTGCCATGATCGTGCCTGGTGTTGTTATTTATTACCTGGCCACTTGGATGCTCAGGGAGAATATCGGGTGGCTGACTTTTATTCACAAATCGGCAGCAGTATATATAGTAATCTACGCTACCTTAACCCTTACCGCATTTATCGAAGGATGGCACCTGGTCTACCTGATGCATCCTATAGCCAGGGGCAGGTCAATCAAGCCATACGTGCAGGTATTAAAGGTGCTGGTGGCTTTTTTCGGTATTCTGGTCATGGTATCGGTACTATTCAAGGTTTCCATTGGCAGTGTCTTTGCCGGCCTTGGTCTTGCTACCGCTGTCCTCGCGGTGGTCTTCAAGGATACCCTGCTTGGACTGGTTGCCAGCATACAGCTGTCGGCGAACAACATGCTCAAGTTGGGCGACTGGATCACCATACCCTCAAGGAATGTTGACGGCACCGTCACGGACATGACCCTGTATACTGTCAAGGTCGAAAACTTTGACAAGACCATTCTCTCAATCCCTACTTATGCCTTGATCTCAGAATCATTCCAGAACTGGAAGGGGATGGAGGAATCGGGAGTGAGAAGGATCAAGCGTGAGATACGGATTGACGTCAGATCGATTTCATTCATGACACCGGAGCTGCTTCAGGTCATAAGGCGGAGGCCGCTGATGGAGAAATGGATTGAGGAGAACAACGAAGCGGTGGAAGCCATGATGAAGGGAGAGATGACATCGCTTACAAATCTTGGGGCTTACAGGGCTTATATGGTTGAATACCTGGTACACCACAGGAATATTGATGCACGTTTGCCCGTAATGGTGCGCGACATGCCGCCAACCGAGTCAGGCATGCCGGTGGAGCTCTATTGCTTCAGTAAGATCAATTCATGGGTACCTTATGAGGGTGTTCAGTCAGAGGTACTTGACTTTGCCTATGCCGTTGTGTCACATTTCGGGCTCAAGCTTTACCAGACTCCGGCTGGAAGCGACATTGAGTCACTAAGAAAAAAAGGAAATTAAAAACTTCAGATATGAGTATTACCTATAACGAGAAGCTTGCTGCATTTATTAAAGCGGATATCAATGACATACCCGTAACGGGAAAGCACGACCCCTTCTGGCAGTCGCTGCGTTCCACCGGCACTGAGCTGTGGCTTGATACAGGCGATATGACCGAGGCCGAAGCCAACTGGACGGCTGAGATGACCGCACTGACAACCAATAACACCCTGCTCAACAATGAGATACAGAAGGGCATCTATGATGGCTTCATCCCCTCAGCGCTGAAACTTGTAAGTCATCTTTCCGCCGGCGAGCAGGTGAAGGAGATCGCGTTCATAATCAATGCCCGTCACGGGCTTCGCCTTGCAAAGAAATTCGGGGGCCTGGTCAGCGTGGAACTGCATACAGACACCGCTTACGACATCGATGCCATTGTCTCATACGGACTCCGGTACAGGGAGCTTTGTCCCGCCCAGTTCATAGTAAAGGTGCCATACACGCCGCAGGGACTGATAGGGGCACGGCTACTCCGGGATAAGGGTGTGAGGATTAACTTTACCCTTGAGTTCAGCGCCAGGCAGAATGCGTTGGTGACTCTAGTGGCCAGACCTGACTACCTGAATGTGTTTTTGGGCAGGATTGGAGCATTCATTGCTGAGAACAAGATTGGCGACGGCAGCGGTGCAGGAGAGAATGCAGTACTCTCATCACAGTCATGGGTCACGAAGCTCTCAGCCGGGAACAACTGGAAGACAAGACAGATAGCAGCCAGCCTGAGGAGTCACAACCAGCTTGATCTCCTGGCTGGCACAGACGTGTATACCATTCCTCCCAAGGTGGCTGCCTCGGGCAGGAAGTCGTTACCCGGACTGTTCGAAAGCAAGCTTGGGACGAGGTACGAGGTTCCCCTGAATGATGATGCGGCCGGACTAGGCATTGAAAAATTCTGGGAGGTGACGGAGAGCGTTGTCAAGCTGGGCAGGTCACTGAATGCTGCGGTTCCGTCAACCGGTGAGGAGCTGGTGAAGAGGGCTCATGAGGCGGGACTGGGGGATATGTTTCCGTTGATGAGCAGCGCGGACAATGAGCGTATCGCCGCTGAAGGAAAGATTCCGGTGCTTGCATCGTGGAAGGAGAGGATCATCAAAGGCGAAATGGCGCCGGACACCCTCCTGACTCTTGCCGGTCTCGCATCATTTACCGCAGACCAGCGGCAGCTGGATGACAGGATACTGGGGATAATTGGATAAGTCCGAAAGTCGAAAGTCCATAAAGTCTGAAGGATTTGCGATTTGCGATTTGCGATTTGCGATTGAGGCAAAAGTCTGAAGG
>JFJP01027127.1_pt1 | contig 19807 bp, 8 predicted proteins | sample 431651 | NCBI WGS metagenome assembly JFJP01 (sample SAMN02602958, study PRJNA72255) | Microbial mat metagenome, whole genome shotgun sequencing project. | biome: fresh water; feature: sink hole; material: water; isolation source: purple microbial (photo- and chemosynthetic) mats found in...
GTTTTTTATTTTTAATTTTGATTTTTTTTAAAAAAAATTTAAAAATGAAATGGCTGAAAATTTGATACTATTTTTTTTCTTTTTAAACAATTAAAAAATATTTTTTTGACACTTTTCTTCTTAATAATTGCACAATAAAAAACCCCTTCACCTATTCATGATTCATTCAAAGAAATTTATGAATCCCCTTGTTTCCAAATAAAAGAATTCACTTCGTTTATTGTCGAATATTTTTATTTTTTTTGTTATTCAAATAAAAAAGATTTTTACATTATATTTCGAAGAATTCTTCACATATTAATTTATTTTCAATATAATTTATCTTCCATCAACTCCACCAAAGGATATCCATAAGTCCTCTCCCATTCCTTCTTTTCCTCTTCTCCCACTGTAATCACATCCTCCTCTTCTCTAACAATCTCCACCTTTTCAATCCTCCAAGTCATCACCACACTTGCCAACAAAATCATGACCATCACAATTACATTATACTGCAATCCACTTACACTATAATAAAGAATCATTAAAACCTCAAAAAAAAGTCCACTTAAACAACAACGCCATACAACTTTATTAAAAATCTTTCCATTGCTATCCATCTCTTTCCCATGTCCTGAAATCAGTTCAAAACCGTCTCCAATCAATCTGAAAAAGAAATAAAAAAGTCCAGAAATACTAATAGCAGGCACAGTCGTGCTAAAAACCAAGACAATTAATAGAAAAATTGTCATATTTGCATAAAAATAACCATATTGAAAGTTATCAGTCTCCTCTTTGAGCCAAATTTTTTGCGTAACTCGGGTTTTTTTCAACGTTGCAACAACTCTTCTATTGAAATAATTTTCTGCTAAATCAGGTAATTTCAGCAAATATAATGAAAAACTGAAAGTAGCTGATTGAATCAATAGAATAATGAAAAAAGACCCTGTATTATTCAAATAAAAGTTTTCCAAAAGACTCTCCATATTAGTAGATTCATCGCTTAAGAAAGAGAAAATCGACTCGACAGTGGTCATAGATAACGCAGGTATGATAAAATTGTTAAAGATCATATAAACAAAACAAGCATTGAAAATTGTAAGTTGAGTTTTTGAAATCATGATATGTCTCTTCAAAAAAGCCAATCTGTTAATTACATACAAAAGAATTTGGTTTATCAATAATATAAATAAAGGTGATAAATTCTTTTCCAAAAGATTTGAAAAATCTCCTGGTTCAGGGATATTTGTTATTGCATTGATTATTTCTGTAAGACCAAGTATGGAAATCAAAGAAGCAGGGGTTGTGAAGAAAATCATTAACAAAACTGCTAAAAAATTCCATCCGAAGCGTTTCAAACCTGAAATTGGGCTATCTCTATTGAGATTTCTCCAGGAAATGTCCAGAGGATTAGGTAATGAATAGGCCAATATTCCTTCATTTTCTTCTTTAAATAGAACAGATTGTTCATTGAGGTTTGAATCGCAGCATTTCGAAACTTTGACCTTCAGTTTTTGATATAAATTATGCCAGAAACCAAAATTTAGCATTGAAAACGTTTTCAAAAAAAAAACACGAGCTTCTTTGGAATCTACACAAATTATTGCATGCCCACTAGAATTAAAACCCCTTCCTCTTAGTTTTTCTAAATCATTTTCAATGGTTTGCAATATTCCCAGATCTTTTGCTGTCAGCGTCATATTGGCTTGTTTCAAGAGTAGAGCTTGTTTTTTGGACTCTAAATCAAGTAAATTTGAGGTGTTTGGAATCAGAATACAATGGATTAAAGAAGATTTTTCGTTATTTGGAAGCATTTCCCGTAATTTCTCCTTTAAATACTGAAGATCATAACTTTTTGGAACACCTTTCAATCCTAGAGTTTTATCCTGAAGATTGAATAAATATGGCTTTAATACTTTGTATTCATGATAAGAGTTTGATAGAAAAGTCTTTAATTTGTAGAGAGTCTGGAAGTACATTGCAGAAAATAAGACTAAAAAGATCATTTGGAAATATACTTTGTAAAGATCATCATTTAGATTGAATGAATTGAGAATATCACCCCCTGAATATCCTAAAGAATAAGGGATTCCGAAGAGGAAACTCAATAAAAAGAACCAAAACGTCAAAAAAAGCATTCGTTTTATAAAGGTTATATAGGCTAAAGCATCAAATCCACAATTTTTCAGCCAAAAATTAGGACTATATGATTGAAAAAGCATATGGTAAAGGTAGTTTGCTGCCTGAAAAAGGTTGGAGATTTGTATATCGGGGGAATTCAATTCGGGATTGGGCAAATTAATTGGATAGGGACGCAACCAAAGGAGGTTCCAAATGATGAGAGCGATCAGAATAAAAAGAAGGAAAAAACCCAAAGTTACAAAGAATTGAACAGAATTGAAATCACTCATTTTTTTTTTTAAACTAAAATGTTAGTTTTTTAAATTAATTTAAGAATTATTTTGAAAAATGCAGTGCGATAAATTGCATTCATAAAAAAATAAAAAAAGCCTGTTTTTAATAAAAAAAAAAAAATCCATTTTTATTTGATTTTTTTTTTAAAGTAAGATATAAAAATAATCAAATTCATGAACTATTTTTTAATAAATTTATTCAGATATTTTTTCTTAAAAGAAAATAAATTATTTATTTTTCTCTTTTTTTTTATGAACTAATAATTGATAAATAATCATATGTGGATAACCAAATTCATCATTAAAAAAGTCTTTCAATGTCAGCTTCGAATTATAAAGCATGCATTAAATAAAGTTTGTTAAAAAATTATAAATCCAGAATTTGTTGATTTGAGTTTAAAAAGGTCGTAAATGCAATACTCATTTTTAAAAAAACCATCATTCTTTCATTTACCGGTAATTGTTAATACAAACAAAATTAAATAACTAATTTGATAATCTATTTTTCTACATGCTCGTAAATCAGAAATTTATAAGTTTTTATCAAAAATTAAATTTTTTTAATATTTTACACATAGAAAAAATCAGTTTTTTAATTGTTCATGTTTTTCGAAATATTTTTTTTATTTGACAGGAAAAAGTGATCAATAAAAACGAGAGAGGAATCAGAGTTTTTGAGAAAATAAGTTTCTTTAGTAGATTTTTTCTTTATTTATTTATTTTCTATCTTCGAAATTTTTTAATTTTTAAGATTTATTTTGATGAATTTTTTATTCAATTTATTCCATAAACTCCATCATAGGATGTCTATACCTCCTCTCCCATTCTTTCTTTTCCTCTTCCCCTACCATAATCACATCCATCCCTTCTCTAACAATTTTCACCTTTACAATCTTCCAAGTCATCACTGCACTTGCAAACAAAAGCATCACCATTACAATAATATTATACTTCAATCCACTAACACTATAATAAATTATCATCAAAACCTCAAAGAAAAGTCCACTTAAACAACAGCGCCATACAACTCTATTAAAAATCTTTCCATTGCTATCCATTTCCTTCCTATGTCCTGAAATTAGTTCAAAACCATCTCCAATCAATCTGAAAAAGAAATAAAATAGTCCAGAAACACTTATAGCTGGCACAGTTGTGCTAAAAACCAAAACAATTAATAGAAAAATTGTCGTATTTGCATAAAAATATCCATATTGGAAGTTATCATTCTCCTCTTTGAGCCAAATTTTTTGTGTAATTCTGTTTTTTTTCAACGTTTCAACAACTCTTCTACTGAAATAATTTTCTATTAAATTAGGTAATTTCAAAAGATAATATTTAAAACTGAAGGTAGCTGATTGGATCAATAAAATAATGAACAAAGACCCTGTATTATTCAAATAAAAGTTTTCCAAAATACTCTCCACCTTGCTCGATTCATTGCTTAAGAACGAGAAAATCGACTCGACAGCAGCCATTGATAAGGCCGGAATAATAAAACTGTTAAAGATCATATAAACAAAACAAGCATTGAAAATTGTCATTTGAGTCTTTGAAATCCTGATATGTCTCTTCATAAATGCCAAACTATTTATTATATACAAAAGCAGTTGATTTATCAATATGATAAATAACGGTGATAAATTCTTTTCCCAAAGATTAGAAAAATCTCCTGGTTCAGGGGCATTTGAATGGTTTATTGCATTCATTAGTTCTGTAAGACCCAATATGGTAATCAAAGAAGCAGGGGTAGTGAAAAAAATAATGAATAAAACTGCCAAAAAGTTCAATCCAAATTGTTTCAAGCCTAAAATTGGACTATCTCTATTGAAATTTCTCCAGGAAATGTCTGAAGGATTCGGTAGTTGATAAGCCAATATTCCTTCATTTTCTTCTTTAAAGAGAAGGGCTTGTTCATAGGGGTTCGACTGGCAGCATTTCGAAAAATTAAACTTTATTGTTTGAAAGAAATGACGCCAAAAACCCAAACGCAACATTGAAAACCTCTTTAAAAAAAAATCAAGAGCCTCTTTGGAATTTACACAAATAATTGCTTTGCCACTAGAATTAAAACCCCTTCCTCTTAGTTTTTGTAAATCATTTTCAATGGTTTGCAAGGTTCCCAGATCTTTTGTTGTTAGTGTCAAATTGGCTTTTTTTAAGAGTAATGCTTGTTTTTCGAACTCTAAATCAAGCAGATTTGAAGTGTTTGGAATCAGAATACAATGGATTATAAAAGATTCTTCGTTATTTGGAAGCATTTCCTGTAATTTCTCCTTTAAAACCTGAAGATCATAACTTTTTGAAACGCCCCTCAAGCCTAAGGTTTTATCCTGAAGATTGAATAAATATGGGTTTAATGTTTTGTAATCATGATAAGAGTTTGATAGAAAAGTCTTTAATTTGTAGAGAGTTTGGAAATACATTGCCGAAAATAAGACCAAAAAGATCATTTGGAAATATACTTTGTAAAGATCATCATTTAGATTGAATGAATTGAAGACATCACCTCCAGAATATCCTAAAGAATAAGGAATTCCAAAGAGAAAACTAAAAAAAAAAAACCAAAACACCAAAAGAAGCATTCGTTTTATAAATGTTATATAGGCGAAAGCTTCAAAACCACAATATTTCAGCCAAAAATTTGGAGTAAATGATTTAAAAAGTATATGGTAAAGGTAGTTTATAGCCTGAAAAAGGTTAGAGATTCGTAGATCGGGGGAATTCATGTCAGGATTGGGCAGATCAATTGGATAGGGACGCAACCAAAGGAAGTTCCAAATGATTAGAGCAATAAGAATAAAAAGAAAGAAAACCCCCAAGGTTTCAAAGAATTGAACAGAATTGAAATTACTCATTTTATTTTAAAACTAAAATTTTAGTTTTTAAAATTCAATTTGATTTTTTTTGAAATTGCAGTGCAATAAATTTCATCGATAAAAATAAAAAAAGTTTTTTAATTGATATAAATTATTAATTTTTTAAAATGAATTGGAGTTTCCACGAAAAAAAACAACGATTTTCAACAATTTACACAGATATTTAATAACTTTAAGGATTTAGAGCTCTATTTATCAAAAAATTTTGTCTTATAGAGATTTAAATAGAAGAAACCCATAATACCTTTGAATTTCCCAAAAGTCTTTTATAATATTAAATCTTATCAAGAGATTTAGATTCTGAAGAGACTTGAATAAGAGAGGAATCAAAGTAAAGAATCTCACAAAGAAACTGTTGAACTTCCAAAAAAAATCAAAAACTCAAAATTCTTTTTTAAAAAAACAAATGGAAAAAAAAAAAAAAAGTTTTGAAAGAAAAAAAAACTTTCAAAATATTTGAAAAAAACAGAAGAAAATAAAAATGGTTTTTTTTTGTAAATACAGATCATCATCTCAATTAATTAAAGAATTAATTTTTGTCAATTTTTTATTTTTAAAAGAGTTTTAGGGAACTTTTTTTTCCTTTTTTCTCTCTAAATTTCTTCATTTTCTAAAAAATCTTTCTTTAAAGAAGTCATACTTTTGTTTTAAAATTACAAAAATAGTAAAAATTAAATAATCAAGAATTGATATGATAAATTTGATTTGAAATGCAAAAAAATTAAAAATATATAATAAGGAGCTTTAATATGATAGGCTCATCAAATATTGTTAAATCTGTTGATTATTTTCGAAATTTAAATTTAAGTAAAAAAATAACCAAAATTTTTCAACTAAACATCTTCATCATATCAAATGAGCGAAAAAATCATTTCCTTTTCATTTTTCTTTTGCATTTTCACTTTAATAGTGTCAATTAGCAACCAAATCGTCCCTTCTCCTTCAATAACATCTTTCCATTCTCAAATAAGAAAATTGCAATCAGCATTCAATGAATTTCAAATAAATTCAGATACAATGAATGAAAAAGGCTTGCCAGATGTAGCCATCTATGCCAATGGGTTCGTAGTATGTTGGGTGGGTACTACCTCATCAAATTCCCATGTTGTTTATGCACAGTTGTACTCTTTTTTCGGGGTTTCGAAGAGCCCACAATTTCAAGTCAATAATCTAAAAAATATTCCAAAAAGACCCAAAATCACAGGTTTATCATCAGGAGGCTTTGTGATAGTTTGGGAAGAACTTGATAAGGTCAACATGTCAATGCAATGTTATGCGCAGATTTTTAACAGTTTTGGTGAAAAATCTGGCCTGACTCTTATAATTGGAATAGAAAATATCTATGATGTTAATAGCCAACCTCATGTAGCAGGCTTGAAATCAGGAGGTTTTGTAGTAACTTGGGTTTATAATTTTGCATCTATTTATGTCAGTTATTATTTAGAAGACGGAACTCTTGGTTTTTTGAATGCTTATTATGTCTCAAATACAGATTATATAACTGATCAAAAACCTACTGTAGCCAGTTTATACAATGGTCAATTCATCATAGTGTTCGCCTATGATTCAAGCACGATTTATGGTGTGATTTGTTCCATTTCTTCTTGTTTGGATCCTATACCGTTGGTTACAGGGTCTAAACCTTATGTGGTTGCCACTTTAAATGGGTTTTTAGTGGTATATATTAATTTGAATTGGAATACATTTTTGTATAATACTTATGGACAATTATATGATGATTCTGGTAATGTGATTAGATATGAAATTAATCTTCATTCCACTAGTGATTGCAGTGATGATAATCCTCGCGCTAGTGTTCTGTTTGATGGATGTTTTATTTTGTCATTGGATTGTGGTTCTTCTCCAGATATTGACATTTATGAGCTCATGTTTGATCCAGATGGTGAGTTTATCAATGGAACCTATGTGGCCAATGCAAACACTAATTTAGAGCAAAGCTCCAATAGTGCAGCAGCATTTCCCAATGGAAATTTTATAATAATCTGGGATGATATAGGTGCTGATTATTGGAAGATTAAAGCTAGAATTTTCCAGATTGATTCAGTTCCTTTCAAGTTCTTGAAAAATAAACTTACAATTAGACAAGGGGAAAATCTTCTGATCAATCGAACAATGATAAACTCTATTGGAACTGGCACTATAACCTACTCAGTTACGAGCAACTCCTATGGATATTTCACTATTTCAAATACAACAGTTTATGAGTTCACACAGGCAGATATTGATAATTTAAAAGTATTTTTTATTCATGACAACTCATTCAATGCGCCTTTTTATTCATTGATTTGTTCAAATGATCTGGGCATGTCTTATTCATGGACGGGCAACATTAATTTTATCATAAAGCCCAATTTCATGAGTAACTTTATCATTATTGAACAGTTTACTAAAGTTGTGATCACAAGCAAAAATATAGAAGGAATGGTATTTGATGGAACCACTAATTTTTTTTATCTAGTCGTTTCAAGCGTTTCATGCAATTTTGAACTTGCATCAGAACCTGATGTGATGATCAGTTATTTTACAGCTGAACAAGTCAGTAATTTAGAGGTGGTTTTTTATGCATTTGATACTCCAAGTTATGTTTTGCGATTGCACGATAGTTCAAGCTATACTGATAGTGATGGTTTAATTGATTATTATATTGGCCTACAGTTAACCATAAATAAAATTATAATCAGACAAGGAGAACATTTAATAATTAATGATAAAATGTTTGCTTTAACTTATGATTATCGAATATTACCATTATTTCTAATTTCTACAGTACAAAATGGCTATTTTGCATACGATTCTAATATTAATAATGATATTTATTCTTTTACAAATGATGAGCTGATTGGCCAGAAAGTCTTTTTCATTCATGATGGTAGTTTAAGACCTCCGATCATCAAAATCACTGTGACAGACGGAAAGCGAACGACTGAAGCTGCTTATACTGATATAACATTTGTTTCAAGTTTGGAGTTAACCATTAATTCTTTACAAATCCAAAAAGGAGAAACTCTTCAGATAACTACTAAATCCATTTTTGGGTCTTCATCTGGAAGCAGCTCAGCTATTATTTTCACCATTTTTAATATAAGGCATGGCAGTTTCACGTCATATGGACAAAAGGTTTCCCAATTTTCTTTACAAAATATATTAGATTATCAAATTTTTTTTCTACATGATGGCAGTGATTTTGCACCAAGTTATGAAGTTTCCATTGGAGATGGCTCTGCAAGAAGTGATGCTATTGGAGCTTTGGTATCCTATAACAACCACCCTCCTGCTCCAATCCTAAAAAAGAACAGTTTTATCATCAATCAAGGAGAAACAATCACTTTGAGTCGTGAAAATTTAGAGGCCAAAGATGGCATTAACGCAGATTTTACCTTCATAATAATCAATATTGAATTAGCATATTTTGCTTATAATAAGAATCCAGAAGTGCCTATTTTATCTTTCAAATTCAGTGAAATATTGAATTCTAATGTTACCTTTGTTCACGATGGCTCAACAAACACCCCACGATTCAATTTCTCAGTATTAACTCTTGATGGCAATACCAATGCAATTGAATATTCAGGTGCTATATATTTTAACTCAAAGCCTGTACTCCTCACAAATGTTTTAACAATCAAAAGAGGTGAAAAGAAAGTCATTAATTCTAATACATTGCAAGCGACTGATGTCGAAACCTCTAGAAACGACCTCTCTTTTAAAATTTATAATGTTATGTATGGGATGTTTATTAACATTAATGATCCTGCTTATGCTATCACCTCTTTCAATCAATATCAGGTCTCCAATAATGAGATTTTTTTTTTTCATGATGGAACAATCAAACCACCAAGTTATAGTGTATCAGTTAGTGATGGTAGCGTCACAATTGAATCACAAAAAGCTATCATTGATTTCTTAATGACTAAAGGCATTTGTGGTCTCAAAAAATTGACACATATTGATGCTGAATTGATGAGAAGCATTGCAATTACTTCGGACGGTTTATATATTATAGCATCAATATACCAGGGAAAACTTTCTATCATTGATATAAATGATCCTGAAAAACCAGTTTTATTGAAGGGGTCCTTAGATTTAATCCAATATAACGTCACAAAGATCAGCGGCTTGGTTTTAAAGAATAATTTTATTTATCTTTTAAGTGAATCAGCAACTTTGGCAATAATTTATGTGAAGGATCCAAAAAAGCCCAAATTTATTGGTTCTTTGGGAAGAGCAAATATTAGTCTCGATTTAGCAGTTTGTGATAATAATTATACGTATTTGGCTGCTGAAACTGAAGGAATCTATATAATTTCTACTGAGAATACAAATGAAAATCAAAGCAAAGCAAATTTTATTTCAAGTTTCTCTCTTGGTGTTTCTTCAATTTCTGCGTTGGCGTGCTTTGGTAATGTTCTTTATCTAGTGACAAATGATGCAAAACCTGTAATGATTGTTTTGAATATAAGCAATCCTACTTATCCGAAATATATAAATAATGTTAGTTTAAGCTCAATTGGTAATTATATCAAAATAAACACAAAAGGAACTTTAACCTTTATTGGAACAAATAAAGGAATCGATATTTTTGATCTTTCGAATATTTCAAACATTGCAAATATTACTACAATCACACTTTCCTTTGAAGTTTTTTCTTTAGATATTAGTGATAATGATGAATATTTGACAGTTTTGGGAGACTTGACCATGATTACCATAAATATACAACTTCTATACACTAAACAATATGCTATCTTAGATATTTTAAATTATGAATTCGGTTTGAATCAAGTGTTATTTTTGCCGAATTCCCATTATGGATTCATCGCATCTGTTGAGGGTTTACAAATTTTCAATATTTTCAGAGGTCTCCAATCAAGATTATCACCACAATTATCATCCTATTATCCAAATTACATTAATGCTACTGGAAATTCTCATGTGGTGGTTTCATCTGATTCAAGCTATTATTTCCTATTGACTATGATAAATGGTTGGGAGCATTTGGTGTTAAAAAATGCAAAAGACTTTGATAATTTCAACACCACACTAAAAGAAGTCAATTTAACTTGCAATAACATGCAATCTTCTTCAATAGTTTTCCCACAAAAAGATACAAAAACAGTTTATGTGACAAATTGTGGAAATTTAACCACAGTTGCAATAAACCCTACAAACCATAATCTAACAAAAGTCAAGAGCACAATAAGAATAGGCGACGCATGGGGACTCGCAATCGCACCTAACGAAGATTATCTTTACGTCACCAATAACAAAACCAATCAAATGCATATAGTTTCTATTGGGAAAAATACAAGTGTTAAAGCCAATATAAGTCTAAACGGAGTGCCAAAAATGATTTCTGTTTCTATTGACAATAAATTTGTGTTTGTAGTTCTTGAAAAAACTGGAATTGCTATTATAAACGTCACAAATAAATCTGATCCAAAAACTTTGAATATATCTGATACTATTCGTTATTTGGGAGATGTAAGATCCATGATTTATTTTACTGATCTATATGGAAATCAATACATTGTTGTAACCTTATATTTCGAAGGAATGATCAAAATAATTGACGTAAATAATGCCTCCTTTCCTATAGTATTATCCAAACGTTACATCGGCAAACAAACGGCAGGGATAGGCCTTTTTCCAAACAAAAATTTCATTGTGGTTCAAAGTCATCATCGCCTGAGTATTGTAGAGATAAGAAATCTTACAAATCCTGTTATTGTGAATGATATTCAATCAGAAGCAATAGGTTATTCTTATCAAATTGGAGTTTTAGATTCAGCAATCTTTATGCCAACCTTTCAAATATTCAATCTTTATTATGGAGACACTTTTTTTTACCCTTATGTTTCAACAATTACCAATGCTTTAGGTCAAAAAATCTTTTTGATTCAATTGTTTTCAGTGAGTCCTAAAACCTTTGATAAAACTCAGGAAAAAATAAAGTTATTGATGGTTGAAACTGAGGAATCCTGGCCTTTTTGGATGACAATGGATTACGAAACAAATATCCTCACAATAACTCCTCCCGCTATGGAAAGCCTGAACATTCTGAGGAAAATCAAACTAACCTTCGGCACACAAATATCAGAAGCCGAATTCCTTAAGGTTTCCCCTAGCACAACGTCAGCGTATTCTCAGTTATTATTCGAGAATTACATCGATGCGAACTCGATCCCCACAATTCAATACGATCCAAACATCCCTCTGAATTTTAAAAATGACACATTTAATAGTACAGTTATCGAAGAGTTATTAAATAAACATATGCATTTTCATTATGCCACGTTTTATATGAACGATTTCGTCTCATTGGACACAGCACCAATTAATGGTGAAGTCAGCCTACAAACACAATTTGATAATTACCCTTCACCAAAAATCGACCTAAGAATTGATCTCCAATTCGATCAATTTTCTTTCACCGATCCAGATGGAGATTTATTAACATATCATGCAGTGGGGCTCCCTTCATTCCTTCAATTCAATAGTGCTAGTTTTAAAATATATGGAACCCCAACGAAAAAAGATTTAGGGGTTTATGCTGTAACGATCATTGCTTCGGATGGATATAAGAACATTACTCAAAAATTCACAATATCAGTGAAAAACATCCCTCCGACATGTATTTCACCAGGAAATCAAGAGTTTATTCTTGGGAATACCTTCGATTGGCAGCTTCCTCCAACGACTTTTGTGGATGCAGATGGTGATAAATTGACTTACACTATAAAAATGATCAATGAAATCACAGGGCAAGAGGAAAATGCTCCGAATTGGCTCAATTTAGATAGCACCAGATTGAGAGTTTATGGGAAACCAGAGGCAAAAGATATCAAAATGGATATTGCCAACCAACGTTTTTATGAAAATTTCATTTTGAGGTTGAATGCAACCGACATTGCTGATCAAACTGTTTCATTTAATTTGAATTTAACTGTGAAAAATTACTTTCCTATTTACAATCCAAACCTAACACTTTCAATGCAATTCAAAAACAAATATGGCTCCTATCTAAAAATCCAACAAACTTTGGATTTTGAATTTTCTACCCATACATTTTTAGACCCAGAAAATTCTCCTTTAATTTATACAGTGACAGGATTGCCTCATTGGCTTACTTTCACTGCCGCTAGTCTTTATGGAACCACATCAAAAGCTGATATCGGCGATTATACACTCAATATAACAGCTTCTGATGGGTATTATAATGCTGTGGGATCGTTTTTGATTTCTGTACAGAACCACCCTCCCAAAGCCTATCCTCTATCAGATAAAAACTTAGTGTTTGGGCATAGTTTAAATCATTCATTCTACCCTCTTTTGAGTTTTTCTGATCCTGATGGTGATCCTTTAATTTATAAAGCATATTTATTTGAAAATAATGCATTAACGGTTCTCCCATCATGGATAGATTTTAAAACAGATGATGTTTTGAGTTTCTCTGGGACTCCCACTGTTGATTTCATCCCCTATAACGAAACAGAACGTCGGTATTATCAAGCTTATCAAATTGTTGTAATGGCCATTGATTTAGGTGATGCAAATGCGAGCTCTTCCTTTAATTTAATCGTGAAAAATAATATGCCTTTAAAGAATAAATTACTTTCCAATCAATTCGCCAACTATGTTCCTACAGTACAGGTTGATTCAGATATCACATTCAGTGAGGACACTTTCATCGATGAAAACAATGACACTTTGACTTATGAAGCAAGATTGGTAAACGACGATAATGGTTGGTGGAGGCCTGGAAGAAGATTGGCTGAAGCAGATGACACTGATTTGTTACCAGGTTGGATTATTTTCGATGATAAATCAAGGAAATTCTCCTTATCGCCAACTTCAGATCATTTTTTACATACTTATACAATTAAAGTTATTTGTAGAAACTCTATGTTGGAAGACTCAGACAATTTTACTTTTGAAGTTGGTATGTCAGCTATCTATGCTTTTAATATCTTCCTGATTGTGCTTGGGGCAGTGGGTAGTGCTTTAGGATTTTATGCTTATAGAATCAGGTTTTATTCGGTGATGGGGAAACATCTTTATTGTTATCCAGATTATGTGAAAGTTTATGTCAATGAAAAATATCAAAAGAATATATATTTGATCAAAGAGGATCTTGATATATGCATTTTGATTTGGAAACAGATTAAAAAAAACCACAAAGATGTCACAACGATCTATAACTCCTCAGAAAAAGAACAAACCCTTACAAATTACATTAATGAAGCCGCTAATCAATTGAAAACCTTGAAAAAACTGAGCGATCATACTGAATACGATAATTTGCGTTCATCCGAAATTTTTGAATGTTTCTTGGTTCTTGACACAATTGAAAATTACAAATTTGCAAATAAAATCTTCAATCAAACAAAGAAACTTCTCCAGAAAAGAAAATTAAGGCTTTGGTATGATGAATTTGTTTCAATATCCCCACCGCTTTACGAATATAACCTTGATAAACCATTTCCTGCAATAGAAATAAATTTTGCTCAGTTTCAATTAGTTCTCAATGAAGTAATTAAAACGAACAAAAAAGGTTATAAGATATATGAAGAGATCCCTGAAATGGAGCAAAAACTTTTACAAGGTAAACTGAAAGCTTGTGTTCTTGGCATCCCCTCTCCGTTTTCAAAATTAGACAAGTTCTTAGAATATTCAAGAGGTGAAAGCTTATGGATAGATTGCAATGAGATAGCTGAGATTCAATACGAAAAAAATAATTCAGATGATGAGTTTGTTCATTCAAGCATTTTCGACTACCCTGAAAGAAATAATTATAATAGCATCACAAATTGGTTGAAATATGACATTCATAGGGGGATGCTTGTGTTTAGTGGGGAACCTGCTTTTGCTGATATTGGAAAGCATATTGTCAGGATCTTTAATAATGAGGATATGGTTGTTCGGGAATTTGGGGTTGAGGTTTTACAAGGCAAAAGTGTTGAGATAAATGAAGTGAAAACAGCATTGATGGGGGTCTTTTCCGAACCTGTTTCACGAGAAAAATCAATTAAAGAGATTGAAATGGAAACAAAAAAAGTAGTTCAATTTAATAATGAAAATTTTGATTTAGAGATTCAGGGTAAAAATGAAGAAAAAATGCTTTTCACCAAGGTAGGTGTTGTATTTGATAATGAAAATGAAGAGGATAAAAAATTAAGGAGATTGGAAATTTTAAAAAGAATTCAAAATTTAAGAAAAAAATAATTTTTAGGAAAAATTAACTAATTTTGAAAATTTTGTAAAAAAAAAAAAGAGCAAAGTTTTTTTTTAATAGCAAGAGCCATTTGAGCTTTCTTTCCTTTGTTTATTTTCATATAAATACACAATTTTGTCAAACTGCACATTTTCTCCATCTATTACGCATTCTTCCTCTCCTATTCCTAGCCATCTAAACTTAGAATCCTCAAATTTAACCTTCGTTTTGACCACAATTGGCTCTTTTTTTTCTTTCAAAGCTCGATTTTTCGCCAAATCAAACGTTTTAAATAAAACAACTCCATTAATAAAACCTTTAAATCCCTCCCTTTTCACATATTGTGCTTCAGGCTCTGAACCAGCAAAAAACATCAAATAATGTTTGTTTTCATTAGGTTTTCCTTTTACCAACGGTATTTTTTCTTTAACATTCTGATAGAAATTAGGTTTTTCATTATCTTCTGTCCATTTTTTCCCTTTAGAATCCTTTATTTTCTTGTTCTTATTCATTTTTTCAATATTTTTTTCAATCTTCTTATTATTCTGTTCAAAATACAGTTTATGGTTAAAACCCCCCTTTATTTCGGAAGGTATTTTTTCTTCAATAAACTCACTATTCACAGCTTCATCTTCATTTCTATTCTTAAAAACTTCCTGAATTTTCTGTTGAAATTCTTTTTTTCCATTTAGCCAATACACCCCATTTTCTTTCGTCAAATCCTTCAAAGGATCAAATTGATAATCCACCAACAATTTCCATCGATACATATACTGTCTATCATCTTTGCTCCCGTGCCAATGATGTCTGATCTCCATATCCACAAACCCCAACTTTTTTTCAAAAACTCCACTCACTTTCTCCTGCCAGTACTTCAAGCTTTGTTTATAGCCATCAGACATAGGGTAATTCTTTAGGAAACCATCTTCATACTTACCTATTATAGCAGCCGCCATATGTTTATCACCATTACCTAAGATCCCCATATCATAGAACTCCCCCATCTGTAAGATTTTAGACTTGGTAGTAGCCCATGCGTAACCTGGATGTGCATATTGTTCATTTGTAAGCATCATGTTTTGAGTCGCATAATAAAATCCAAAACTTGTGAAAGATTCAAGAAGTTTTTTGTTTATATCAAGGAAAAGTGCATTTCTGAACATTTGGACTATTGTATATTGAGAGAGACTTGATTTCAGCTTTTGCAGGAAATTAGGGTCGCTGAACTCTATGTCATCATCGACCCAGGCAACATATTTGCAGAAAGAGTTGAAGCGGGGTTCTTGTTTTAAGTAGGAAAGTGCAAGGTTCATCAAACTTTCTTTTAGCCATAAATTCGAGTTTGATCGAATTTGGATTTCAATTGGTGTGTTTATCGAAGAAGTCATCTGTAGAGGGGATTTGTTAGTTGTTGTGACTTGAAAAGATTGGTTTTCAAAGGCGCATTCTATTGTGACCACAACGATTGAAGGGTTGTCTGAAAGACGAGAAACGAATTCCTGATGAAGTTGGATACGACGAGAAAACCCGGCAGGATTGAAGAAAGTTGTTATGATGAATAATAGATTATTAGAAGTTTCAATTGGAGGGTCTGGGATCTGTGGGTTTGGAGGTATGTTTATGATAGCTTTTTTTTTAGAGCAGGAGACTCCCATTTTGTTTAATTAGTATTATCAAAAGATTTTAATATTTCAATTGCTCCTTTTGAAAAAAAATTTAAGTTAAAAAAAAAATAACTTTTTAAAAAATTAAAAACTTAAATAAAAATTATAGTACAGCATTTTTTCAAATAACTATTTTTTTCATGTAAAAAAATAGCATTTTAATTACATAAAAAAAATGAGTGATTTTAATGTTAGTCAATTCTTTGTCACTTTGGGCTTTTACCTGCTTTGGATTATTATCGTTCTGGTTATTTGGAATTTCCTTTGGTTGCATCCCTATCCAATTACTTTGCCCAATCCTGACCTAAATTCGCCAGATGTGCCAATATCTAACCTTTTTCAAGCAACGCACTACCTTTATCACATGCTTTTTCGCTCATTTACCCCTAACTTCTGGTTTAAATATTGTGGTTTTGACGCTTTAGCATATATAATCTTTATAAAGCGAATGTTGGTTTTGACATTTTGGTTCTTTTTATTGAGTTTCCTCTTCGGAATTCCTTATTCTATAGGATATTCTGGGGGAGACATCCTCAATTCATTCAATCTTAATGATGATCTTTACAAATTATACTTCCAAATGATCTTTTTGGTCTTATTTTCGGCAATGTACTTCCAGAATCTCTACAAATTAAAGACTTTTCTTTCAGACTCTTATCATGAATTTAAGGAATCACACCCAAATCTATATAATCTTCAGGAGAAAACCTTAAGGTTTAAAGGTGTTTCAAAAAGTTATGATCTCGAGGTTTTCAAGCAGAAACTACAAGAAATGCTTCCAAATAACGAAAAATCTTCTTTAATCCATTGTATTCTGATTCCAAACACATCAAATCTGCTTGATTTAGAGTCCGGAAAACAAGCTCTACTCTTAAAAAAAACTAATTTGACCCTTACAACAAAAGATATTGAAAGCCTGCAATCCATCGAAAACGATTTACAAATACTCAGAGAACGTGGTTTCATTTCGAGTGGCAATGCAATAATTTGTGTAAATTCAAAAGAGGCTCTTGTTTTTTTTTTAAAGAGGTTTTCAATGTTGCGTTTGGGTTTCTGGCGTAATTTATATAAAAAACTAAAAGTTAAAGTTTTGAAATGCTGCCAGTCAAACCCCAATGAACAAGCGCTTCTCTTTAAAGAAGAAAATGAAGGAATATTGGCTTATCAATTACCGAATCCGGCAGACATTTCCTGGAGAAATCTCAATAGAGAAAGTCCAATTTCAGGCTTGAAACGATTTGGATGGAACTTGTTGGCAGTTTTGTTCATGATTTTCTTCACAACCCCTGCTTCTTTGATTACTGTATTGGGTCTTACAGAACTAATCAATGCAATAAACCATTCAGATGCCCCTGAACCAGGGGATTTTTCAAATCTTATGGAAAAGAATTTATCACCGTTATGTATCATATTGATAAATCAACTGCTTTTGTATATAATAAATAGTTTGGCATTTATGAAGAGACATATCAGGATTTCAAAAACTCAATTGACAATTTTCAATGCTTGTTTTGTTTATATGATCTTTAACAGTTTTATTATTCCGGCCTTATCAATGACTACAGTTGAATCTATTTTCTCGTTCTTAAGCAATGAATCTAACAAGATGGAGAACCTTTTAGAGACATTTTATTTGAATAATACAGGGTCTTTGTTCATTATTCTATTGATCCAATCAGCTACCTTCAGTTTTACATTATTGTTGCTGAAATTACCTGATTTAGTAGAAAATTATTTCAATAGAAGAGTTGTCGTAACGTTGAAAAAATCCAGGCTTTCGCAAGAAGTTTGGCTCAAAGATGAGATTGATAACTTCCAATATGGATATTTTTATGCAAATATGACAATTTTTCTATTAATTGTGTTGGTTTTTAGCACAACTGTGCCTGCTATTAGTATTTCTGGACTATTTTATTTCTTTTTCAGATTGATTGGTGATGGTTTTGAACTGATTTCGGGACATAGGAAGGAAATGGATAGTAATGGAAAATTTATTAATAGAGTTGTATGGTGCTGTTGTTTAAGTGGACTTTTTTTTCAGATATTGATAATAATTTATTATAGTGTTAGTGGATTGAAGTATAATATTATTGTGATGGTGATAGTTTTGTTGGCAAGTGTCGTGATGACTTGCAGGATTGAAAAGGTGGAAATTGTTAGAGAAGGGATGGATGTGATTATGGTCGGGGAAGAGGAAAAGAAAGAATGGGAGAAGAAGTATAGACATCCTATGGTGGAGTTTGTGGAGAAAAAAGAAGAAAAGTTATAATAAAAATAAATGTTAAAAAATTAAATTTTACTTTAAAAAAAACAAAACAATTTTTAAAAAATAGTTAGATTCCTAAATAAAATTTCTCAAAAAATGTTCTTCTTAAAAAAATCCTCTTCCTTCCTCCGTCCCCTATTTCCCTCTTTCCGTTTTTCCACCACTCCGATCCCAATCGATGTCCGTTACTCCCACGTCAACTATACCAACTTGGTCCTAGCTCTTCCCCACCAGAACCAAAAAATATTTTTCATTAATGAAAAATTCACGTTTCAAGGTTTAAAAGAGATGTTTCTTCTCGAAAGTCCCCTTTCCAAAATAAACATCACATATCCTGATACCCTACCTTTAAAAGACGACAGCAATTTACAAACCTATTTCACTTCAAAAGAAAGTGGTGTTGTTCAGATCTCTATTGACGGTTTTGAATACGTTTTATCAAATGCCGCTTCATTTGAAATGAACAAGACTGTGGAGAAAGTGCTCGAAGAAGCAGAAAATAATAGGAATAATACATTATATTGGTATCATTTGTTAATGCTGAACAAAATACCACAAACTAATCTGGGAACTTTAGCTTATTTTATGAAGGTTTTGAATCATTTTGTTGAAAAAAATGGTATGGAGAATAAATTAAATGCTAAGGACATTGAAGGATTGTTTAAAAAGGCTTTAAATGAATTCGCGTGTCCTATCAATAAAAAGATCGAAGAGTTTTTGGAGAAGAATAATGAGATTTTATCAGAGCTGAGGGTTTTAGAGAATACTAAGAAGGATATAGAGGAGAACGCGAAGATAAGAGTGGTTTTCTATCAAAAGATAATATTTGCGATATCTTTGGTACAGATGATCAGCTTTTATTATATGATTTTCCATGTGGATTGGCTTGGTTCTTTTTTGTTTGTTTACTTGTTTTTTTTGAATTTTTTTGAATTTTTTTGAATTTTGTTAATTTTGTTAGTTTTTTTTTCATTTTATTCATTTTTTTAATTTTTCTTTTGCTTTTTATAAAGGATGGGATATTATTGAACCAATTACTTATACGATTACACAAATAACCTTGTTATTTGGCATCAGATTCTTCATGAAACATGGGAGAAAAAGGGATTTGGGGACTATGCAGGAGATTTTCATGAAGAGGATAATCGGGAAAAATAGACCGTTAAGGGAAAAATATAGATCTATAAATCAGCATCTCTTGGAAAAGAGACTCGAACAACAAAAAATTGAGTGGCAGATTGAACTATTGAAGAACCATAGGACTTATAATCAATTTATGAATCAATAAAGCTTTTAAACGATATTTTTGAATGGGCTTTGACCATTTATTTAAAAAAAAAACTAATAATTTTAATTTTTTTTTTCATTTTTATAAT
>JFJP01038082.1_pt1 | contig 19807 bp, 15 predicted proteins | sample 431651 | NCBI WGS metagenome assembly JFJP01 (sample SAMN02602958, study PRJNA72255) | Microbial mat metagenome, whole genome shotgun sequencing project. | biome: fresh water; feature: sink hole; material: water; isolation source: purple microbial (photo- and chemosynthetic) mats found in...
TCACCTTTCCAAGCAAAAACAGGAATATTACGAGCAGCCAAAGCAGCAGCAGCATGATCCTGAGTAGAGAAAATATTGCAACTAGCCCAACGTACATCGGCACCCAACTCTATAAGGGTTTCAATAAGTACTGCAGTTTGTATGGTCATGTGCAATGAACCGGTTATACGTGCGCCTTTCAGGGGTTTTTCCTTACCAAATTTGGTGCGTAAAGACATCAAACCCGGCATTTCTTTTTCTGCCAGAACTATTTCTTTGCGACCCCATTCAGCCAGCGACATATCTTTTACTTTGTATGGTAGCTGTTTTGCAAGTGTTTCAACCATGGATTATTGATATTTAAGTGTTTTAATTTTGATCCGAATTTCAGAATACAAAGTAAATAAATTGTATCATCCCATTCAATTATTTTTACCTTGATCATGGTTAAAAACTTGTTATTTAAATATGTGGAAGGCAACCTATTATCTTTCATGCTCATAGGATTTGTCTTGCTGTAATATGAAGATGAAACGGTGGGCTAAAAATGTTTGTGTGCATTCGCAAACGATAAAGAAATTTTTATCTTTGAAATAAGTAAAATACTTGATTATGCCCTTGAAAAATGTAGTTTTGAATAGCATGGTAGCCGAACGTTTCCTGCATTATGTGAGGTTAGATACCCAATCCGATTCGAGCTCGGATACAATACCCAGTACCCGAAAGCAACTTAATTTGGGTATGGAGCTGGTTGCGGAACTCAACAGGTTAGGGCTTTCGGATGTGAATATGAATGAGAAAGGCTACACCATGGCTACCTTGCCTTCTAATTCAAAAAAAAGGCTGCCGGTGGTGGGTTTTGTTGCTCATATAGATACCAGCCCCGATTTTAGTGGCAAAAACGTAAAACCTAAAATAGTTACGAACTATAATGGAGAGGATATCATCCTGAACAAGGATCTCGACCTAATTCTTTCACCGGTTGATTTTCCTGAATTGCTACAATACAAAGGGCAAACCCTCATTACTACAGATGGCACTACTTTATTGGGTGCCGACGATAAGGCCGGTGTGGCTGAAATTATCACTGCCATGGAATTTTTGCTTGCTCATCCGGAAATTGAACACGGCACTGTGAAAATTGCGTTTACGCCCGACGAAGAAATAGGCCGCGGCGCACATCATTTTGATGTACAGGCTTTTGGGGCAGATTTTGCCTATACCATAGATGGAGGCGAAATTGGAGAAATTGAGTTTGAAAACTTCAATGCTGCTCAGGCATCCATCATAGTAAAAGGCAGAAATGTGCATCCCGGAAGTGCAAAAGATAAGCTCGTGAATGCTTCGCTGATAGCCATGGAGTTCAATGCCATGCTGCCTTCCAGTCAGAGGCCGGAGTATACCACCGGCTACGAGGGCTTTTTTCATCTCACTGAAATGTCAGGTACTGTAGAACATGCCAAACTGAACTATATCATTCGCGATCACAATAAAGAGCGTTTTGAACAGCGTAAAGTCCTTGTTCAGAGTATAGCAGCACTCATAAACCAAAGCTATGGAAATACCTGGGTTGAGGTTGAGATCAAAGACCAGTATTACAATATGCGTGAAAAGATTGAACCCGTGATGCATATCGTAAAAATGGCCGAAAGGGCAATTTATGAAGCAGGGATAAAACCTCTGGTGCGCCCCATTCGTGGTGGTACAGATGGCTCTATATTATCGTTTAGAGGTTTGCCAACCCCCAATATTTTTGCCGGTGGTCACAATTTTCACGGGAAATATGAATTTGTGCCTGTTGAAAGTATGGAGAAGGCAGTAGAAGTGATTTACCGAATAGTACAGATTATTGCTGAACAGTGATTTGCTCTATGTATTTCTTATTTTTATTAAATATCCCCCAATTGATATTGCAGTTTTATATTTTTTTATATAAACTAGCGAAAATTACTGAATAATTGGTTTTGAATGGAATACAAAGCATTGTTTTGCAATTTTTTTAGTAACTTAGATTGGTTACATGCACCGTTTGGGTAGTTACAATGTTAATACTTAAATAAATAATGAATATTTTTAGTACTCTGAGAAACACTTATACGCAACTCAATTCATTCAGTCTCAAAATAAAACTCATCGGTGCTGTTACAGGGGCTATGTTTTTAGTGTTTGTATTGCTTACGGCTGTCAACTATTATAGTACTAAAAATGAAATAGTTCATAAACTGAAAAATAATGAACTGCCAGTTTATGCCGACAATGTGCGCAATCAGATAATCCTGATGATTATACAAGGCATAATGCCCCTCACCCAAATGACTGGGGATAGTTTTTTTATTCATGAAATAAATAACCCGGATATTGATGTTCCCCAAGTGCTGGCCTACCTTAAAGGTATTGGCGATAAGCATAATGTAGTCATTGGTTTTGTAAGTTCACTAAATGCTAGTTACTATTCCAATACCGGAAAATGACGCAAGATTGATCCTGAAAAAGAAGCTTGGTACTTTAAATTCAAAAATAGCAATAAGGAAATAAATTTTAATGTGGGGCGTAGTGCCGATACACAAAAAGTAAATCTTTTTCAGAGCGTTAAGGTCTATAGCACTGATCGCGATTATTTGGGAGTAGCTTATATAGGCCTCAATCTTAAATCGGTTGAGCAGTTTATTCTTTCACGGTCTTTGCTGGGGCACAGCAATCAGATGCTTGTAAGCTCCGATGGCAGGGTTATCATTTCTGCAGATTCAAGTTACATAAGCATCGATTATGACAAAGGCAAGAATACTAACCTCACTGCAATGCCGGGACTTGGAACATTGGCACCTCAGATTCTGAGCGGTAATGAAATGGCAATGGAATACACAGATAGCACAGGGGATGTGCGTATAGTGATGAGCCGCTACATTGAAAATCTCGATTCATATATCGTAATGGAAATATCAGAGACTGAACTTATCAGTTCAGCCCGTAGAATTTTTCTCAGAACAATGATATTAGGGGTTATTGTTTTTTTCTTTATGTTGTTATTGCTGTTGCTTATTATAAACAGAGTTGTGCTCAGACCAATCGAGTATCTGATTGATGTTACATCGGCATACGCAAATGGGGATTTGCGCATACCTGTGCATGCTTTGTATGGTGATGAAATTGGAAAGCTAATAAACAGCATAGAAATTTTGCGGCAAAAAATGAATCAGACCATTGCGTTTATTAAAGAAAGCAGTACCGCCATTCTCGATGCCGGAACACAAATTGGTTCTAATAGCAAAATGCTGGCTGAAATGTCTGCAAATCAGGCTACCAGAATTGAGGGTGTTTTTAGTTCTATGGAGGAAATGAGCGCGGCTATAGCGGAAACCAGCAAGAACTCTCAAGACTCTGAAGTACTGGCTACCCAAAGCCGAGAGGGAATAGAATACGTACAATTGCTATTCAATGCTACCATGGACAGCCTGAATGCAATTAATAGTAAAATACAGATTATAAAGGATATCTCAGACAAAACCGATATGCTTGCCATCAATGCATCAATAGAGGCAGCGCGTGCCGGAGCTGAAGGCAAAGGTTTTGCAGTAGTTGCGTCTGAGATTCGAAAGTTGGCTGAAAACACAGCAACTGCTGCCACAGACATTTCACGATTTACGGAAGAAAGCCTCAAGGTAGCTATAGATTCTGTAGACAAGCTTGCAGTGGTTATACCTAAACTCAGGCAAACTTTTGATTTCACGCAAGAAAATATGAATGCAGCGATGGAACAGAGTAATGCGGCTAATTTCATCACCCATTCGGTGGCAGAGCTCAATCAGATATCCCAAGATACTGCACGATCATCTGAAATGCTTTCTTCTAAATCTGAAATGCTTATCAATCAGGCTAGAAAGCTTAGAGAAATGATAAAATATTTTAAACAATAACTTATAATTTATTGATTAATAGCTCTTCAGGCATAAGCAATAATTTCTGAAGAGTTTCAAAAAATAAGCCTACGTGATATCCATCGGCCAAGCCATGATGCACATGTATAGACACTGGTAAGAAAATAGTATCGTTTTCGGTGAAAAATTTACCTACAGAAATTTTAGGCACACTGTCTGCAAAACCATGATTACGTGCATGTGATAATGAGGTAAATTCAAACCACGGAATAGTAGAAAAATGAATATAATCCAATCGTTTGGCCTCATCGAGAAATCTGATGCCCGAACATTTATTAACTTCTTCAATCTCTGATTTCAGGTTTCCGGTAAATACTTCAAAATCAGTACTATATTTAACAAAGGAAAAACCAAAAGTGCCATCAGTTCTGCCAATAGTGCTTGATAAATGAATGGTTTCAAACACCCAAACTTCATCTCCCAATATCCTGTATCGCAAGTTTTCAGTTTCGTTTATACTGCGGGTAATAGCGTATGTATACAAAGCATAAAACGAAATACCATGCTGCTTTCCGTATTTATATGCTTCAGTACAATTTACCTGCACTGTTGTCCCCCAAAAAGGCTCAGTAAAATTTTTAAAAAAATGAAAATGTTCCTTCCTGTTCCAGTTTTCAATATCTAGTTTGCGTTTCATTGAGAAATATTGGTTTTAAAAACAACCTAAGTTAATAGGACAATTTTGAATTTCAAATTTTTATGGTAGCGTGGGTTATTATATTTGATATGTTAAGTTAATATTAAGTTTTTATTCAAAAAATGTATATTATTCAGCAGTACATTCTTAACATTTAAGCAATATGATGCAAATATTTGAAAGCGCCGTATACTTTTTATTCCTTTGCAAGGACAAAATTTTAACTCACCAAATTGTATTTTTATGAGATTAAAGCTACTCGTACTTAGCAGTATTATTATGCTACTCACCACTTCGCTCGTTATGGCGCAAGGGGTTACAACATCAACGCTGAAAGGAAAAATTTCCGACAGCGAAGGCAGTCCGCTACCCGGTGCTTCGGTAGTAGCAGTGCACATGCCATCGGGCACACAATACAGTACCATGTGTATGGCCGATGGCCGCTACCTGATACAAGGTATGCGCGTAGGAGGTCCTTACAGAATTGTGGCTAGTTTTGTTGGTTTCAAAAACGGTGAACAAACCGATGTAACATTGCAACTCAACAACACCGGCGACGTAAACCTTACGCTTACATCTATAGATAAGGCAATAGATGAGGTGGTTGTGAAATTCGACAAGAACACCACCATCAACTCTGAGCGTATGGGCTCGGCTACGTATATAAACAAAGCTGAAATGGCGAATATGCCTACTATAGCTCGTAGTCAGCAGGATTTTACCAGACTTACGCCTCAAGCCAACGGCAATAGTTTCGGTGGTAGAAATGTATTGTACAACAACTTCTCTTTGGATGGTTCTATATTCAACAACTCGTTTGGTTTGGACTATGCTACCCCAGGTGGGCAGTCAGATGCTCAACCAGTTTCGTTGGATGCCATAGAGCAAATGCAGGTGTCGCTTGCTCCTTTCGATGTGCGCGAAGGCGGTTTTACAGGAGCTGGTGTGAATGCCGTTACAAAATCCGGTACCAACACTTTTTATGCTTCTGCATACCATTACTTCAGAAACGATGGACTTATTGGTAAAAAAATTGAAGGTCAGGATGTGCGAAACATTGACTACAGCACCACTCAGAGTGGCATAAGTGTAGGTGGCCCTATAATCAAAAACAAACTGTTTTTCTTTGTAAATGCAGAGGCTGAAAGAAGAAACCAGTTGGCTCATGGTTTTATAGCAAACAACAACGATGGCAAAGCTGACCCGGGCGAAACTTCAGTGATGGAGTCTGATATCATTGCTGTTCAGAATCAATTGCGCAATACTTGGGGATACGATCCCGGTGCATACCAAGGCTATTTCCACGAAACTTACAACAATAAGTTTCTTGCTAAAATTGACTACAACATCACCCCTAACCATCAGTTGGCTTTGCGTTACAACTACCTCGATGCGTGGAAAGATATTCTTCCACACCCCGAAGCTGTGATTGGTCGTGGTCCAACTACTTTCCGCCTGCCATTTGAAAACTCTTCATATCGCATTTTCAATAAAATCAATTCTTTCGTTGGTGAATTGAACTCACGTTTCGGAAGCAAATTTTCGAACAAAATGCTGATTGGTTACACTACCTTCCGCGATCACCGCGAGCCTCATTCTGTAGCTTTCCCTGTGGTTGATGTATTTATCAATGGCAGTCTTTCTATTACAGCAGGGTCTGAGATGTTTTCTACCAGCAACGTGCTCAATCAGGACGTATTGCAGTTTACCAACAACTTCTCATATTACATGAATAAGCACACCCTTACAGCCGGTGTAAACTACGAACAGTTTTATTTCGAAAATTCATTTAACCTATTCTACTATCCTTGGGTTGCTGCTTTTTCTGTAAGCGACTTCATGGCCGACAATCTGACCAATATGACTGCAGGTGGAGTAGTACATTCTACCGATATTCCGGGTATGATGGCTTCAGCCAAGGCTGTACCTTTTGCTTGGTCTTACGTGAAAGTTGGTCAATTAGGGGTATATGTGCAAGATGAATTTCAGCCTACCGACAATCTGAATCTTACTTTGGGTGTTCGCATGGATTTGCCAATATATCTGAATGAAATTGAAGGAGATGTTTCCAACGTTACTAAGTTTACCGGTTGGAAAGACGAAAATGGAAATTCAGTTAAACTTGACCCGAGCCAATGGCCTGGTGCAAACCCACTCTGGGCGCCTCGCTTTGGTTTCAATTGGGACGTATTGGGTAATAAAAAGCTGCAAGCTCGCGGTGGTACTGGTATCTTTAGCGGTCGTATTCCATTTGTATGGTTGGGCAACCAGGCGTCGAACGCTCGCCTCGATGCCGGATATGAATTCCAGGTAAATGCAACTACAAAAGACTTCAAATTCCCACAAGCTTGGAAAACCAATCTGGCTGTTGACCACAATGTGGGCGCCGGCTGGATAGTGTCTTTCGAAGGTATATACTCTAAAGACATTAACGCAGTAGTACACCGCAACTACAATATGGCTGCTCCTAGCGCCAAACTGAGTGGTGCCGATGACCGCGCTATGTTTGCAGGTTTCAATGAGGTAAATATATATAGTTCTACTGCCGGTGGCATTGGTTTTCTGGATGCAGGTGCTATAATACTCGACAATACCGACAAAGGTTATCAATACTCACTCACTGCGCAAGTGAAGAAAGAATTCAGTTTCAATCTGAATTTAAGCGCAGCTTATACCTACATGGAATCTAAAGACTTAACCTCTATTCCTGCTGAAATTGCTGCCGATGCTTTCCAGAGAAACCCAGTAGTGGGTAATCCGAACGAGCCTATGTTTGCTCATTCTCGCTATGGCCTCAACCACCGAATCATAGGTACTGCTATGTATACTCTACAAAGCAGAGTGGGAGTTACTTCTTTTGCTGCTTTCTTTGAGCTTGGCAAAGGCAACCGTTACTCATATACTTATGCAGGTGACCTCAACAAAGATGCAATTTCTAATAATGACCTTCTGTACGTTCCAGCTTCGCAATCTGAAATCAATTTTGGTACCGTAGATGCTTTAGGCAATGGTGTTGTAGCTGCCGATGCTGCTGCTCAATGGAATGCACTTAATGCTTTCATAGAGCAAGACGACTACCTTTCGACCCGCAGAGGCGACTACGCTGAGCGTCATGGCGCTACTTTGCCTTGGTTTAGCCAGGTAGATGTGCGTTTGGCTCACGACATAGTACTCAAAATAGGCGAAAATAAAAATACAATTCGTCTATCACTTGATGTTCTCAACTTTGGTAACATGATCAATTCCGATTGGGGTGTTCGTAAACTGGCTACTACCTACAATCCAATTGCAGTGAATGGAGTAGATAAAAATAATGTACCTTATTTTTCATTCAATACCAATCTGAAAGAATCGTATACTACCGATTTCTCTGTAATGTCTAAATGGCAAATGCAGTTTGGTATTCGTTATATTTTTAACTAGTACTTCGTATTGCAATATTTATTTTTTTGACAATAAAACTTCAGGCTGTCAGATTTTCGGCTTTCTTACCGAATTTCTGACAGCCTTTTTTATGCAGATGTATTGTAGACATAGTGGCAATTTGCGCATAATGCTGAGGCATAGGTGAAAATACCTAAACTTAGCCCACTGGGTTGTATTAGGGGGAAGTACGCTAAAAAAGAGGACATTTCAGGTGTATTTTTGTATCATATAATTGAAACAATAAACGCACTAAAAACTACTGATATGAAAACCTTAGCAACCACCCTCGCAGCAGTTCTGATGATAAGCATGGTACTTACCTCATCTGCTCAAATACCCAAACGCGTGAAAATATGTAAATCTGAAGTAGTAGTTCAACTCAATGCCAGTGTTACTGGAAGTGGACATGGTGCGCTCAGTTCGGCAAGCTTGGGTTACAGATTTTGCCACAATATGTTAAGTATAGGCTCTATCATGCAAAACGATTATCATAGAGCTACCGGAATTTCTGCCAACTATCAGTACGAAATAAAAGGTTTTCGAAAAGTAGATTTGTTTTTCAATGTGAATTCCAATTATTTTTACAAGGCTCATTTATCAAAAGAACTGAATCACAGCTTACACAACAGCGATTTTCTGAAAGACACTGAAAATGGCCGCAAAGAGTTCGAGAAATTTAATACGATGGAGGTGTATGCTGGTTTTGGACTGGTTGTAAACTTAACTCAAAATTTTGCACTTACTGCCGGCATAGCTGGTGGTGGCTACCTTAGCAATATAGTAAATACTGATTATCGCAGACCATACAGCATAAGCCGACTCGACCGAGCCGCCGGTTTGCAAATGAACATTGGCATAGCATTTAATACCGACCTCAAAATGGGATTCTAGTGATATTCCCGGATACAATAAAAACCAGTTGTTTCACCAAGCGTAATATGTTTTATATAAACTAAGCACAGCCTCTGATATTTTCAGGGGCTTTTTTTATACAAATACCTATATGTTGAGCAAAGTTAAGTGACTAACTAATCTTCCCTATGGGGTATTTTCATTGGTATTTCAGGTGATAACCATTCGGCTACTAGTTTGTTTGTATATGTTTCGCTAATCTGAATGTCTTTTTGACAAGAATAATTTATGAATTGGCGATATCCGGTTGATAATGAATTGTTTACTTTTTATTCTTATTCAATATGCTTTTGGACTAATGCGAATAATAGTGGATGTTTGAATATACTAGTAGTAGTGTGTATTGCAGTGATGGCAGTTTTTGGAAAAGTCAAGCTTTCTACCGCATTTAGGACAAAAATCCCCAACCCCTCCTGAGCTACTGCCACCCAGTGCTCCCAAAAAGAAATAAGCTACTACCAAGGCAAAAAGCACTATGATGAGTAATATAACAAAATGTATTAGCACTAGGGTCGTAGCAACAGCACCGAACAGATAAACGGTGGAGCATAAAATAGCATGGCCAACACCTCCTTTTGGTATAACTTTTATAAAAATTACCACTATTTGAATTATTTGAATTAAAGCAAGCAATACTATTGCTATAAATATTCCGGGTTCGAAAAAGATGCTACTTAATATAGCCAGAGCCAAGAAGGCTGGCCATGCATACAATCCTAAATTCCAGTTAAACTCAGTGTACGAATTGTATTGCAAATCTCGCAGTATATTCATATAGCTCAATAGCTGATTGAATACAACCAATCCGAAGATTACAAAATTTATGCTAGTCCAGGTCCATCCCATTTGATCCGGGACACAAAACCAGGTAGCAGATGATCCTAAAGAAAGGATGTAAAATATTTCTGCCAAAGATATTAGAAGCAAAAGAATCCAGTTAGCTATATGCAAACTCCCCTCCAAAGGTACTTCGCCTCTTTTCTTACGTACTTTTCTTACTATAAATAGTGCCACTGAAAGTGAAAGAATAAAATATATAAACACCAACCGATATGGTTCAAATTTTTGTGCCCATGCTGCACCATGATTGAATACCTGCTTAATTGGCTGTATGAATTGATTGTAGCTTAGCAGACTGTCAACTTTGATGGAATATTTGTTGTTCAAAGATGTTTTATTCTCTGTTGTATCTTTAGGATTTTGGGCATAGATAGCCGATACTTCAAAAAAATGTACAGATGCAATGAGTATTATTAGAGATACTATTTTTTTCATATTTTTAGATAATAGCACATTCTTCTATTATTTTTATAGAAACATCTAGGTTAAAGTTACCAATTTTCGAAGAAATTATTGCATAAGATCCAAAATTATTAGCAGTGAAAAGTATGGATTTAATGAAATCATAAGGGCAGAAATAATTGATGGCTCAGTTATGTTGAAAAAATAATCATATTGTTTAAAATTTCAACATCCTTGAAACCAAAATGCTCACGAATATAAAAGATGGTCTCTTGCTGATATATAAAAACGTGTGTAGGATCGTTTTTATAATACCAGGTCGAAAAGTTGATGTCCTGATTGTATATGCTGGTCATGCAGAAAAGCTTACCATTGGGTTTTAGCAAGTTTTTGAGTAATACAAACTCTTTGTAAGGGTTATGAAAATGTTCAATCACTTCGCAGGCCACAATGTAGTCGTAGGTTTTGGTGAGCAAATGTGGATAATCATAAAAAAACGGATCATAGAGTACAAAGTCGTACTGCTTGTCGTGCAATAATTTTGCAACCACCGGTCCGGGGCCGGCACCAAAGTCGAGGCCTTGATGATTGGATGTAAACTGTTTGGCGACAGCATCTACAATAGGCATTACAAATTGCTGATATCCTGCATTGTTTACATCGTTGTTGTGTTCGTTGTATCGCTTCAGTTCTTTGTCTCTGTCCGGCAGATTATTCAAATCCATATTTATGCCTTTACATACCGTACATTGATAATATTTGGGGCCTCTATGCTGAAAAAAATCTTCCAATGAGTGGTTGCATAACCGGCACGTTTTGTTCTTCATTTAAAAAGTCTATTTGTTATTTAATCAGTTGGTAATAAAATATTGCATCAGGTTGCCAAGAAACACTTTTAAAAATGGTTTTCTTATTCTGTAATATCACTTACTGCAGCGCCTATTGCCTTGAAAGTTTTGTTGGGTGAGGTTACTTTAAAGGCACTTGTATCCTTTGCAATGAATTTTTTTTGCACCTGCAATATATGATTAAAAAACAAAGTGCTAAAACAAAGGACACCATACAGGAGTTTCATTTCGTTTTGGTTCAGTTGTTAATCGAATTTTTTTTCGTGACTCAACATGTATTAACCAAACATCGTATTGTTCAGGTGTTCCACTTGAATAAGCTATCCACTTTCCGTCTGGTGACCAAGAAGGCGAATAGTCTTCCAAAACATCATTTGTAAGGTTTATCATATTGTTGCCGTCAGAATCCATCATAAATAATTCGAAATTCTTCTCTTCTGTAGGACCGTAGAATGCAATTTTTTTTCCGTCAGGTGAAAATTTTGCACCCGAGTCAAATCCCTTTTTGAAAGTTAATCGCTTTTCGTTTCTCCCATCTGCATCCATGATAAAAATTTCACCATTCGCAGCGTGCGAGGTATCGCTTGGTTCTTTTATTTGCCGTGTGAATAGTATCTTACTTCCATCTAAAGACCAGGTTGGAACTTCTTCAAAATATTCATTTGTGGTTATTCTTATGACATTCGAACCATCTAAATTCATCGTATAAATTTCCCTGCTTTTATGGTCTCGGTCTGAGGTAAAAGCAATTTTTTTTCCATCAGGTGACCATGCTGGCAGGTAATCGTTTGAAGGATGTTCTGATAAATTTAAGGGATTTTTTCCATCTGCATCCATCCTGTAAATTTCATTATTCCCATCACGGTTTGAATAAAAAACAATATGTTTCCCATCAGGCGACCAAGATGACCAGAAGTCTAAGGCTTTGTTGTTTGTCAGATTTTTAACATTTTGTCCATTGGCATTCATCGAGTAAATCTCAAAATTCCCGTCTCTAGTGGTTAGAAAAGTTAAATTACCGCTTGGTATTGAGTCAGTAGATTGAGATGTTTTTACGCCCGATATTGTTTTGCATGAATGGCTGTAAAATGCAACTATTACAAAAATTGAAATAATGTATCTGTTCATATTATAAGAATTATTAGTGGGGTCTGTTTTTGGTTAGGCTGCTTAGAAATGAGATTTTTTCTACTTCCATTTGCGTTTATTCATTTACCTTTCAGTTTAGGCTACTTATAGCTTTACAATACTTCCGGATTAATAATATTAGTTGGATTCCCGCTTAAGAAATTAATTACATTTTCAAAAGCTTTTCCAAAATATAGTTCATAGCTATTTTGTTCAACATAACCCAAGTGAGGTGTGCATACAACATTAGGTATTGACAGTAGTTCATACTGTTTATCATATATGGGTTCGCTTTCGTATACGTCGATACCGGCGTAGGTTGGCTTGCCTTTTTTGAGACTTTTGAGCAGTGCACCTTTTTCTATTAATTCAGCCCTTGCAGTATTTATCAAGGTTGAATTTGTTTTCATATTCATTAAGTCGGTTTCTTTTACAATTCCTATCGTGTGTTCATTTAGTCGAAGATGAAGTGTTACAATATCAGCGGATTTAAAGAACATTTCTTTTGTATCTGCTTTCTCGAAACCGTCTTTTGCTCCTTTTTCTCTCGATTCCTCGCTTCCCCATATTATTACCCTAGCACCAAATACTTTTGCAAATTGAGCAATTCTTTGCCCTATTTTACCATAGCCCCATATCCCAATTGTCTTTCCAAGAATTCCTGTTCCAACATTATTTTGCCAATTCCCATTTTTCATGGCTTCAATAGATTGAGGAATTTGTCTCACGGTGTTCATCAATAATGCCCAGGCCAGTTCAGAGGGTGCAATGGGTGACCCAATACCTTCTGCAACAGCAACTTTAAACTTTGTGCAAGCTTGTAAATCTAAATGGTTCGATACTTTCCCTGTTTGACTTATTAACTTTAAATTTGGAAGCATGATAAGAAGTTCTTCATTCACTTCTGTTCTTTCTCTGGTCAATACCAGAATATTTGTGTCATTCAGTTTTTGGGCTAATAGTTTTGTGTTTTTCTCGGTATAATTTAGTATTTGAACGTTCTGATTGTTTAAAATTGAATAGCACGCCAATTGTCTTACAATATCTTGGTAATCGTCTAAAATTGTAATTTTCATTCTGTATATGTATTAAAATTTTCACCAATACTGTAATAGTAGGAAGCAAGATTCACTTATTGGAAATCCATTTACAGTATTATTTGAAGTAATGTATGTAATCATTTTAAGGAAGAACCAGCCACGAAACTTCTGGTTTTTATGCACAATTCATGAAGTTGAACCATACACTTCAGGCCAATTTCCACGGGGGGTTTAATCTGTTTTCTCCAGCAAAATACAGAATCAAATGATTATTGTCTATGTCTTTCAGGTGCGCCTCGCGCCACAACCAATTTTTATCGTTGGGCATTTCGTCAAACTCAATTCCTTTGTTTATAAGTTCTTCTGCATAATTGTCAAGATGGTCACATTCAAAGTATATATGAATTCCATTTCCGGATGGTAGCTGATCTACTTGTTGAATAGAAAATGTTGAATTCCCGTCTGGACATTCAAATCTGGCATAATGTGGAAGCGCTCTCACAATGAGTTTAAGACCTAATTTCTGATAGAATGGTATTGACTTTTCGAGGTTGAGTGAGGGGATTGTAATTTGATTCAGGTTCATTTGTGATATTTTTGTTTTGTTCAGTTTGTTGTATTCTCAAAACCGATAATGATATCGACTATACATAGGTGCAAATCAGTCATTCATACAAATGGTTGAGCTGGTTGTAAGCCAAGAATAATGTACCATGCCGTTCCATTTTATTTATGTTGTCATGCGCTCATTATTCTTTTACTATTTTCATTGTTTTTATAATATTATCAGTATTCATTTTCAGAATGTAAATTCCAATGTTTAAATTTGAAATATCAATCTGATTATTAATGGCTTGTCCTTCTTTCACGGTTTGCCCGTACACATTGTAAATTTTATAATCTATGCTTTTGCATTTTGTGCATGTTATATTTAAAATTGAGCTTACAGGATTTGGAAAAATACTTATAGTTGCAAAATTTTGAAGGTCTGTAACTGATGACAATTTCCCTTCGCCTTCAATCATATATGTCCAAACTGCGGCATAAATTGGTATATTTTGATCAAACGGTGTAACGGCATCTGCTACTACACTTGCATGAAATTTGGTGGGGTCATTGGCAGGAGTGCGTAATGTATATAATTTATGGGTATTATAGTATGGTATGGCTGATGTGTCAACAAGAATTAACCCACCATATTTATTCATACCGTAATTGTTCCAGGTAGTCAGACATTTAGTAAAATCAACAGATTCGTCATATTGATGAATAAAACCATAATATTTATCTTGTGGGGTTAGTCCATTCCATGTAATCCAATCTGCATTCCTATTCAAAAGGGAAATCCAGTCCATAGCGGCAAACATAACAACCCTGTCTACCAACTTAATTTTCGAAATTATACCTGCATGCCCACCTCCTTGTGAATGCCCACTGACAATTATTTTATTCCAAAGTATTTGATTGCCCGAATAATATTGACCCCAATTTTCAGAGGGGAAAGTAATGTTCAGATATTGTAAAAGTTTTAAAGTTCTACGCTCTATGCAATTATTGGCATCCACATTTACGCTTGAATGCCTGTCTTCCCCATCAAAAACTTCGAGTCGGGCTCTGCTATGGCATGTTGTATCATTTGTAGTCAGGCAAATTGTATTTATGGCTTCGCTGTTGGGATAAGTGAGACCGATAGCGTGATAGCCCAAATTTGCAGCATGTTTGAGTATCTCTCTGTAATTAAAGGGAACAGCACCTGTTCCGGGAAAGAAAAGAAATAATTTTTCTTTTTGCGTAACTGTTTGGTTTATATAGATAAAATGATTGTTGTTTGGAGCACCGCTTAATGGGTCTGCCATATTTGGTTGCACCAAATGTTCAGTTTGTGCAAGCAGGAATGTTGGCAGTAAGAGTATCGTTAGTAGAAGATTTATATTTTGCATATAGCTTTTGCGTTTTAATTTTTATAATATTTGATTAGGAGAGCGCATTTTGAGCATAGGTTTTTGGGTGACACATGAATTGAGCTACGCTGATCAAACTTAAAGTAAGTACAAACAGGGTCTAGCCTATCACAGGGCAATAGATACAAGGTCGGAATGTTTTCCAAACAATAGCTTCTAAGGTAAAGGATTCTTTGTAAAATATCAAGCCATTTCAAAATCTTATGGGACAAGTTTTCTCAACATGTAACCCGATTTTTTAAAATTTCATAATGGATTCCTTATCTCAGGATTTATCTCAGGGTGCAGGTATATAGCATTTTTCGGGTAGTCTCTGGCCTACGTTTGTTTTCGTGATTTTCGCGAACCTGTGTTTATATGACCATTACAGCGTAAGTATGTGTGCAGATTCTAACACATTTGTGCTTAAGTAGTCATTGTTTTATTGAATCAACTTTATTCCAATCACACAAATATCATCAGTCTGATGCCTGTTTCCGCGCCAACTATCGATTGTGTGGTTCAAAATGTCATGTTGTTCATTCATTGGTTTGTTTGCAATGAGAGATATTAATTCAGAAAAACGTTTGGTTTTGAATTTTTCATCTTTTTCACCTCCAAATTGTGAAACATAACCATCTGAAAAAAGATAAATAGTATCGTCATTTTGGAGTTGAATTTCGTGGTTTGTAAATTCAATGTTGTCTTTCGGATGAACGCCAATGGGCATTCTATCGGCTTTATATTCAATCAATTCATTGTTGCGAAACAAATACAATGGATTGTATGCACCCGAAAATTGCACTTGTTTTGTTTCTAAATCAATCATACAAAATGCAATATCCATTCCGTCTTGTTGTTCACCACGCTCACCTGTCTGGTGTAAAGATTTTTTAATTCTTTTTCGAAGTTCGTTTAATATCATGTTTGGCGGATTTACATCACGCTTGCCTACAATTTCGCTCAAAAGCGAGACACCCAAAACACTCATAAAGGCACCCGGAACACCGTGTCCGGTACAATCGGCGGCACACACAAACAGAAAATTTTTAATTTGCTTAAACCAATAAAAATCTCCGCTTACAATATCGCACGGACGAAATAACACGAAATACTCAGGAAAATGTTGTTTTACAATGTCTTCCGATGGCAAAATTGCAAGTTGTATTTTACTTGCATACCTTATGCTGTCGGTAATATTCTGTTTTTGTTTTTGTAATTCGTCTTTCTGAAAGTTTATTTCTTCATTCTGTGTGCTTATTTCTTCGTTCAATTGTTTTAATTCTTCGTTTTGCTCTTCAATGAGATTTTTTTGTTGCCTGAGTTCATCATTTGATTGTATGAGTTTATCTTCGGCCTCTTTGCGCAGCACTACTTCCTTCTGAAATTCCCTGTTCCACAATAGGTAACTTACTAAGAAAAAGAAAACACCTATGAATAGAAATTCATCAGCTGCGGGCCAATGCATTATTTTGAATATTATTCCTAATATCAATCCTGCCTTCCCAATTAAATCAGTCAGACTTAAAAATATGGAAATCCCGGGTGAACGAGAATAATATTTCCATTTCTCGTATTTGCTCATAAAAGCTATAGGACCAATCAGAAATGCCAACGAAAAACCTCCGAAGATAATGAAAACATTTGCTCCCGGTAAGTGAACAAATTTAAGGAACGGGCCAATGAAAATGATTGAAAAAACTATAATATTCAGAATTTTTAATATTCTATTTCTTTGGATTTCTGGTTTGTTAGTGAAAAAAAACGAAATGCCTAAATTGAAGAATGTAAGTAAAAAGACTATCGTGATAAAATAAATAGCGGTTTTTTGCTCTTGTAGAAATAAAGAAATTATACCCCCTAAACTTAGGGTGAACAAAATTATTGAATATTTAGTTGTCCTTTTCAATTTGCTTATGTTAATCGATTAATATTTAACCCACATTGCAGCGCGAATGTTAACATAAGTTAAAATTTCCGCAAAAAGAAATATTTTTTTGTTAGAAAAGAGGTTTTAAGAGCGATTGAGTTTTTTAAATGCCTGAAATTCAGATGTAGGTTTTTGAAAAGTTCATTTGTAGTACACAACTAAGCTTTTAAATCAAGTAGTTACGATTTATCTTTGCTAAATGTATTTTAAAATATCCATACGCAAGAATCCAGACTCAGGAAACCATGAAGGGTATTACCGATTAGTGGAAAGCTATCGCCGTAGTGATGGTAAGGTAATGCATCGTACGGTCTTGAACGTTGGGTATTTAGATGGTGTTCCGGTAGAAAAGCTAAATCAGATTCAAAAAATAGTAACAGAAAAGGTAAATCACTGCAACGATTCACTTTTTAAGGAAGTACTCATAGAAGATGAAGTTGTAAATCACTACGTTTCATTGCTTTATAATAGAATGTTGGCAGAAAAACGCATTGATGTAGCCTCTGAAAATAAGATTTCCAAAAATACTAACAACGGCAAAGATTTACATCTAATTGATGTTAATAGTATTAAAAATAAGGACGTTAGAGAAATAGGCGCAGAGTGGTTGTCGTTTCAAGCGTTGGGGCAACTTCAAATTGAAAGCTTTTTGGTGAACCAACACTGGTCTCAAGATGATATTCAATTAGCTCTAACACATATCATTAGCCGTGCAGTGTATCCGGCATCGGAACTTGCCACCAGTCGTTGGATAGTTGAAAATTCGGCAGTATGCGAGCTAACGAATTATCCCATAGAAAAGATTACAAAAGATAAGTTGTACGCAATAGCAAAAAAGTTATACACTGTAAAAGAAGCACTGGAACAGCATTTATCAACCAGGACAAATGAACTATTTGATATTCAAGACAAAATAATCTTATATGATTTGACAAACACCTATTTTGAAGGAAGAAAAGATAAAAGTAATTTGGCAAAATATGGAAGAAGCAAAGAGAAGCGCAGTGATGCCAAATTAGTGGTTTTGGCATTGGTTATAAATGTGGAAGGATTTATAAAATATTCGGCAATATTCGAAGGCAATATGTCTGATTCAAAGACTATTCCAGAAATAATAACTGATTTGAGAAAAAGGACATCGTCGTTTTCACACAAAGCACTTGTGGTACTTGATGCGGGCATTGCAACAGATGAAAACCTGAAATTAATACAAGCCGAAGGTTATGATTATTTGTGTGTTAGCCGTTCGAAATTAAAAATTTATACACTAAAAGAAGACAGTAAAAGTATAGAAGTCAGGGACAACAAAAACCATAAAATAGAACTAACCAAAGTAGAAACGGATAAAAATACCGATTTTTATCTTAAAGTAGAAAGTGAAAACAAGCAATTGAAAGAGCGTTCAATGAATCGAAATTTCAAATCACATTTTGAGGAAGGCTTGCAGAGAATACAAGACAGTTTAAGTAAGAAAAGTGGTATAAAACAAGAAGAGAAGGTGTATGAACGAATTGGCAGATTGAAAGAAAAATATCCTTCGATAAGCCGACATTTTGATATAAGAGTAGAGATAACAGATGAGAAAAAACACACAAGCAAGACTAAAAAAGAAGAAAGTAAAGAGGTGATTCGTAGGGTGGTAACAAATTTGGAATGGGTGGTAAAAAAAGAAGAAGAAATAAACGCCGAAAGTGGTATTTATTTTTTGCGCACATCGCTCAAAGAAAATTCGGAAAATACTTTATGGTTGTTTTACAATACGATACGCGAGATAGAGGCAACTTTTAGGGTATTAAAAACGGATTTGGATTTGCGCCCGATATATCACAAAAATGATGAAAGTACGATGGCGCATTTGCACTTGGGATTGTTGGCGTACTGGGTGGTGAATACGGTTCGGTATCAGCTTAAAAATAAACAAATTAATAGTAATTGGACGGAAATTGTTCGTACAATGAATACTCAAAAAGCGGTAACAACGGTGGCTGAGAACGACAAGGAGGAAATGATTCTGATACGTCAATGTTCTGAGCCAACTCCAAAGGTTACACAAATTTATGATGCCCTAAAATACAAATCACAACCTTTTAAAAGGAAAAAATTTGTAGTACACAAAAATGAATTTCAAAAAAATGAAATCATAGGAAATCAATACCTTGCGTCTGGATAGCTGCAATGTGGGTTAAATACATACTTAGAAAAAAGTTATTTTGTGTTAGAAATTCTAAACGTGCAGTGTGAAGTGGATTAACTGAGTATAAACCGCAATTCCATCGTAATATTGAATGATGGGGAATATTGCTAAATGGTTAGATTGAATTTGGCAACGTTTTACCATACGGATGCATCCAAGTTATGTTGTTTTTTTCAGAAAAGCAAACCATAGCTTAAGGTGAGCCAGTTGATAAGTTTAATATCTGGATTTGTGTTTGGTATATATAACTCTATTCTTCAAGCATGTGCATGAAAATTGTGGAGTTGGGCAGTTCTCTACAGTCTTAAGCCAAAATAACGCAAACCATGGTTTTAACTAACCCCAAAGGTTCTTGTAGTTTGTCAAAGGTACTATTTGTGTTACTTTCAATTCCTTGCCAAATAACACAAGTATTGATCTATGAATCTGCATTTTTACTATGCTTTGAATGCTGTGTGCATTATATGTCTAATGTTTTGTCGGGTATACGGTAACTATTGCTTACATAGGGTCTGCTGAAAAACTCCGACACTCTCATATGCCCTATTTATAGCACATTCTATTCGAGCAAATTCATTCAATAGAATAAGGTAATA
>JFJP01002325.1_pt1 | contig 19804 bp, 21 predicted proteins | sample 431651 | NCBI WGS metagenome assembly JFJP01 (sample SAMN02602958, study PRJNA72255) | Microbial mat metagenome, whole genome shotgun sequencing project. | biome: fresh water; feature: sink hole; material: water; isolation source: purple microbial (photo- and chemosynthetic) mats found in...
ATGCTACACGCGGCGTATACGGTCACTCTGGCCGGAGAATCCCTGCGCAATCAGGAAAATCCATCACGATGAACCTCCAGTGCATGCAACAAGGGTTACCCACCGCGCCGCTCGCCTCTGAATTGATGAATCAGCAGGCGGTGGCGCCTTGGATAGCCCTGCCTCGGCGCCTATTTCGCGGCAGCGTGACCGCTGTTTCAGCGATGCGTGAGTTGGCAACCTCGGAAAAGCGGGACAGAAAGGTAGCAGTCTGCCTGGAGCGAAAATAACCGTCCACTCTAAAGCAAAAGCAGCGTCGTTTTGGCTCAACCTGAAAGCACATTATGTACGCTACCGCACAGAGTTCGCGTCTGCATCCGCGCATTCTTGTCAGGTCAGAGATCAGTGATTAAGACAAGCCGGAAAAGCACAATTTTCGAATTGGAGATATCTGACTGTGTCGACGCTTGCCTAGGGCGAAGCATTTATCCATGCAAAGGAAGGGGTTTTTGATGAGGCAGTCAGCATTAGTGCAGGCCCTGAAGTCTCTACATGGATGGATCATCATATCGCATGGTAATAATCACTCGTGTCGCAAATCAATGGAACTCTTTGCTTCTCCTCTATGTGCCCACAAATCGGGAGATATTAAATGAAAACATACTCATGGTTCTAACCTCGTATGACCAGCTTACCTATTCGGAGACAAACGCCGGCTTTTGGCCGGATGAGTTTGCCGCGCCATGTTATGTTTTCACGGATGCGGGTGCCACCATTACCTTGGCTTCACCACTCGGTGGGCAACTACCGACTGACCCCATACGTGATGACCCCGACGCTCAAACGGAGGCAACCTATCGTTTTAAAGTAGACCCGGCTACTCAGACTGCTTTGGCTTGTAAGCTTCAGCCCGAAAGCATCAAAGCAGAAGAATTTGATGCAGCATTCTATTCCGGAGGTCATGGGCCGCGGTGGGGCCTCGTTGAGGATACGGCGTCGAATGCGCTGACTGGAGCCGCACTAGCCGCAGGAAGCCCGCTTGCCGCTGTGTGCCCTGCACCCCCAGCGCTACGGCACCTAGAAAGTGCCGAGGGGGATGCTGTTTTGTACGGAAAGGCAGTAACCGGTTTGTCAAACATGGAAGAGGCCCCCGGGGTAGTTCCTTTTATGACGAAGGAAATGTTCACTCGAAATGAAAGTGGGTATTCCAAGGCGGCTTCAAACAAATGCAGGGGACAACTGTTCGCCGGAAGAAAAGCAACCGTTTCCATCTTTTACTTGTTGGCCACCCTGTTAGCCACGAATCATGTCGCCCACGCGGATGAGTTGGGCATAATGGCCGGGAGTCTGGATGGATATCGCAGCTTGGCCTTGGCCTATCAAACGGCGCCTGTGTGGCAAGCCGTGTTGGCCGACCATCCCCTCGAAGTGAGTTTGGAATACTCGCTCGGAATGGTGCGTGCTACTGATGGACAATCCAACCGCAATTTGACGCACATTGGCCTTACTCCCTTTGCGCGCTGGTGGTTTGCCTCGAACACAGGAGTGGAATTGGGTATTGGTGCAAATGTGTTTTCAGGCACCCATCTTGGTAAAAAAGATCTATCGACTGCATTTCAGTTCGGTAGTTCGATTGGTTTGGTTCATCGTTTCCAAGACACACCGTGGCAACTTGGGCTGCGTCTGACGCACTACTCCAATGCCAGTATCAAGGAGCCAAACCCAGGTCAGGACTATATCCAGTTACGAGCCAGCTACCGCTTTCCTTGAATAGTATCTCTCAATGGCTCGGCGTCCTTTGTCTTAAAGCGAATCGAACAACTCTGGCGACGAAGCCAATGCCCAGAAATTCTGGTGATTGCCTTGAGGTCAAAGTAGTTCTCCGAATCCGCCCATTCACGATACAACAGGGCCAGCGTGATAATTGGTTGCGTCGTCGAAGTCACCAGCAAGGTGTATTCGTAGTATGCCGTTGGGACATCGCCTTCGATGAAGGCAAATGTCCCTGTTTTAGAATGAATAGGGCACCAGAACGATATTCATGGATTGGTGCTGACCTCAGTACCTGCATGGCCTGCGAGCATTTCTTCGATCTGATCCAGAGAACCGATCACCGCCCTTTTCCCTGTAGACAGAGCAAATTGGCAGGCCGCATCGACTTTCGGGCCCATGGATCCCGCAGGGAAACTGTGTTTTGCCAGTTCTTGGGGCGTTACTTTGTGAAGAGCGCGTTGTTCAGCCGTTCCCCAATCGAGATAGACCTCAGACACATCAGTCGCTATGACCAGAACATCGGCCTCCAGTTCGTGAGCTAGCAGCCCACTACACAAGTCCTTGTCGATAACCGCTTCGACACCATGCAGCGTGCGGCCATCGGCACCGCGGGCGACCGGGATTCCGCCACCACCGGCTGCAATAACCAATGCGCCGCGTTCAAGTAGCCAGCGAATCGGATCTAGGCCGAGCACACGTATTGGCAGCGGCGACGCAACGACACGCCGGAAACCCTTACCGTCAGGTGCGATCACCCAGCGCTTTGTCGCTGCAACATGGTCGGCTACTTCTTGCGTATAGACCGGTCCGATAGGTTTGCTGGGGTGTTCGAAAGCCGGATCATTGGCGTCGACCTCAACGCGGGTCAGCAGGGTGGCAATCGTGCGTGAAGGAGCTAGCAAATTTGCCAATTCCTGCTCAAGCAAATAGCCAATCATTCCGTCCGTCTCTGCCCCGAGAACATCCAGCGGATAGGTTTCGACGGCCGTGTAGGCGGCACCTTGAAGGGCCAACAGACCGACTTGCGGGCCGTTGCCGTGGGTCAGCACCAGTTGATGGGCTGACGCCACGCGAGCTATTTGAGTTGCCGCACGGCGTATATTCTCCAATTGGTTTTCGGCGGATAACGCCTGATCGCGACGCATCAAAGCATTGCCCCCAAGAGCGATCACCAGCTTCATGCCAGCGTTGCCACGAGCACGGCCTTGATGGTATGCATCCGGTTCTCGGCCTGGGTGAAGACGATTGATGCCTCAGATTCGAACACTTCGTCCGTCACCTCAAGCTCGCTTAACCCATGTAGCTCGTGTACCTGACGCCCGACTTCGGTTTCGAGGTTGTGAAACGCTGGCAGACAATGCATCAAGCGCGTGCGTGCCTTACCGGTTGCCTGCATCAACGCTGTTGTTACCTGGTAGGGCAGCAATTGCTTGATACGCTGCTTCCACATGTCCACCGGTTCGCCCATTGATACCCAGACGTCGGTGTAGAGGAAATCGGCACCTATGACGGCTTTCACGGGATCGGTTTCAATACGAATGCGAGCTCCGGTGGTGAGCGCCAGCTCGCGCATCTGTGCCACTAGTTCGACCGGTGGTTGCAAATCGGGTGGTGCCGCGATACGTACATCCATGCCCATTTGCGTGCCGCCAACAAGCAACGAGCAGCCCATGTTGAAGCTGGCATCGCCCAGATAGCAGAACGACAACTCGTGCAGAGGTTTTTCGCCGAACTCTTCCATTGTCATCAAGTCAGCCAGAACCTGTGTCGGGTGAGCCTCATCGGTTAGGCCGTTCCATACCGGAACGTGCGAGAAACGTGCGATTTCTTCGACTACACTCTGATGAAATCCACGGTATTCGATGCCGTCGAAAAGCCGTCCTAGCACTCTGGCCGTATCCTTTAGCGACTCCTTGTGGCCCATTTGCGATCCGGCCGAGTCGAGGTAGGTCAAGTGGCCGCCTTGGTCATGCACTGCCACCTCAAATGAACAGCGAGTACGTGTTGAAGCTTTCTCGAAAATCAGGGCGATGTTTTTCCCCTTCAATCGGGGAATTTCATTGCCGGCGTATTTGGAGCGCTTAAGCTCGGCGGCCAGATCGAGCAGAAATCGGATATCGCGGGGAGAGAAGCCTTTTAAGTCGAGCAGACTGCGGTTGCGTAGGTTGAAGCTCATGGTTGATTCCTTTCAAAAAAATTAGTCTCAGACTGGATCGCGCTCTATCGGACACGACATGCAGTGGCTGCCGCCGCGACCGCGACCAAGCTCGCTGCTCGGCATCGTGATCACTTCAACGCCGGCCTTGCGCAGCAAGGTGTTGGTGTAAATGTTGCGGTCGTAAGCCATAACCACGCCGGGGGCCAAAGACAACAGGTTGTTGCCGTCGTCCCACTGCTCGCGCTCAGCCTCGTAAGCGTCGCCGCCGGTCGCCACCGTGCGCAGTTTGGGCAGTCCAAGCGCCTCGGCAACTACTTCGAGGAAGGGTTTGCTTTCGCTACGTACGTCGAGGCTGCCTTCACGTTTGCCCGGACGCAGGCTGTGCACGCGAATGGCGTCGACCATCTCCGGAAAGACTGTCACCAGGTCGACATCGCAGAAGCTGAATACCGTGTCCATATGCATCGCCCCACGCGATTTGGGAATCTGCGCGGCGAGGACACGTGTCGCGCCGCCACCGGCGAACAGCTTGCGCGCCAACTGGCTGACGCCCTGCGGCGAACTTCGTTCGCCCATACCGACGAGGACCACACCGTTGCCCAGCGGCATCACGTCGCCGCCTTCGAGCGAGGCCAGTCCGTGATCGGTATCCGGATCGCCCCACCAGACTTTTACGTGGCCAGCGAACAGCGGATGAAAACGATAGACGGCAGCCATCAGCAGCGTTTCCTGCCGACGCGCCGGCCAGAACATTGAGCACAGCACGGCGCCGTCGCCGATCCAGCAACTGTTGTCGCGGGTGAACAGGGTATTGGGAAGCGGCGGCAGAATCATCTCGACCGGTGCCGCAAAGTGCCCGAGCAGGCCGGCGGGGGCGAAGGGCAGCTCGGCTCGCGCCAACCCGCCGATCATATGCTCGGCCAGTCTGGCCGGAGACAGTTCTTCCAGCCAGGGACGCAACTGCTCGGCTGTCTCGATATCAATGAAGTCGGGCGCGAGCTTGCGATCGAGCAGCCAAGCGCGTGCGGTCGGGTCGCTGACGGTCGTCGCCAGTAAATCGTGCAACTCAAGGACTTCGATGCTGCGCTCGCTCATCACCGTGGTGAAGGCGTCGTGGTCGTTGCGCGCCTGCGTTACCCACAGCACGTCGTCGAACAGCAACTCATGGCAGTTGGCCGGCGTCAGACGCCGTTGCGCCAGCCCCGGCCGGCATACGATCACCTTGCGCAGGCGACCGACTTCTGAATAAAGACCTTTAGGGCCACTCTTTTGAGCAGTTTTTTCGGCAGTCATTTCATTCTCCGTTTTACATTCAACCGCAGGGTGGCAAGCGAAATGCATCCACCATCAGCGGCAATTCTTACAGGTGCGTTCAGCAGGTTTTCGTGTAATTCTCTGTTGGCCACGGCTCACAGACTCAGGCGGCCGGTGGCCAGCAGATAGGCCGAGACCACCGCCAGCAGCAACAGCAACACAAGAATCACGCGCTCGCGAACGCTGAAGGCGCGTTCCTTGCGCTGCTTTTTGGCCAGCAGGTAGAGCGCCGCGCCCGGCGCGTAGAGAAGGGCGCTGAGCAGAAGGTATTTGAGGCCGGCGGCATAGAGCAGCCACAGGCAATAGACTGCCGCCAGCGCGGCAACCGGTGTGTCGCCGGACTTTTGTGCGCTTTTCTCGCCTTCGCCGCGCCAGGCCAGCGATAAGCCGTAGATAGCGCTGAACAAATAGGGTATCAGGATCATCGCCGTCGACAGCGAGATCAGCGCCAGATACGAGGCCTTAGAAACCAGGGTCAGGATCAGGAAGGCCTGGACCATGGCGTTGGTCAGCCACATGGCGTTGGCCGGAACGCCCTGGCTGTTCTGCTTGGCCAGCCAGGCTGGCATCTCGCCGCCTTTGGCGGGAGTGAATAGCGATTCGGCAGCAAGCAAAGTCCAGGCCAAAAAGCCGCCGCCGACCGAAATGATCAGACCGAGATAGACCAGAATCGCCCCCCAGGTGCCTACGGCTTTTTCCAGAACAGCGGCCATCGACGGATTCTTGAGCGCGGCCAGCTCGGGTTGCGTGAAGATACCCAGTGACAACAGCGAAACGGCCATCAGCAACAACAGGCAGATCAGGAAGCCAATCACCGTGGCGCGGCCGACATCCTCACGTTTCCGGGCTCGAGCCGAATAGACGCTGGCACCTTCGATGCCGATGAACACCCAGACGGTCACCAGCATCGTGCTTCTTACCTGTTCAAGAATCGAGCCCAACTTGGCGCTGCCCCAGAAGTCGAGACGGAAGGTGCTGACCTCGAAGGCCATCGCCACCAGGATGATGAACAGCAGCAGCGGCACTACCTTGGCCAGCGTGACCACGGCATTGAGGGCGGCGGCGCCCTGTATGCCGCGCAGCACCAGGAAATGAATGATCCACAGAGTAACCGAGGCACCGAGGATCGCCGCCGGGGTATTTCCTTCGCCGAAGGCCGGGAAAAAATAGCCGAGCGCGGCGAAAGCGGCGACCAGATAGCCGACGTTGCCGATCCAGGCGCTGACCCAGTAGCCCCAGGCCGAGTTGAAGCCTACATATTCGCCCGACAGCGCGCGGGCATAGGCATAGACCCCGTTGTCGAGATCGGGTTTGCGCAGAGACAGCATCTGGTAAGTGCGTGCCAGCATCAGCATGCCGAAGCCGGTGATCGTCCAGCCGATGATGATGGCACCGGCACCCGCGCCGTCTGCCATGTTCTGTGGCAAACCGAATATTCCACTGCCGATGATCGAGCCGACGACAAGTGCAACCAGTAAACCGAGGCCTAACGTGCCGGACGAGCGTGATGAAGCCGAGACGGTTCCTTCAGGAAGCGTCGCAGGTGAATTTGGAGTAACCATGATGTTTTCCCGAAGAGGTCTTGCAAGAAGACTCGGATGCTTTGCGAACAGAGCCGATGAGCAATACTTGTTTTTGAGCCGGCTCGATAACTGGGCTGGATCAACCTCCTAAGGTATATGCGGATTTATGTGGTTTCTGTGCGGTAGGCAACATAACCACATTCCGGAGAGGTCGACGCCACATCACTCAATACTCGACGGCGTTTCTTGAACCAGAGGTCATAGTGTTAAAGCGTGCGAGGTGAGTCGCTGCAACGTCAGAAATACACGATATTGGGCCTGGATCGTGGTGAAACACCGCTTCAGTGAAATGCACTTGTCTTCGACGCGCCAAACCATCGTCCAAGTCCGATCACCATCAAGCGTTCGCTGTTGATGACGCCGATCTTGAGTGGGAGCGACCTCACTGGCACGCAGTCTTATGCCGAAGTTCAGCGATAGTGGCCAGGTTCTAACTGGCAACTGGCGCGACGAGCACCTGTTCGTGCTCGGCCAGGCGCTGGCCATGTACGACGACATCGCCCGGCATCTCGCCGAGTGTGACGCAAAGTTACACACCTTGCTGCGTGGTCTCGGACAACGCAACGTCGATCTGGGCAAGGCCCCGCGGACGGGCAGCAAGCTCCGCCAGGACTTCGACATCCGCCAAATACTCGCCAACTGGGCCGGTGTGGATCTCACGCGCATCAACGGACTCGGTCTAACGGCGGTGATGAAGATTCTGTCCGAGATTGGCACCGACCTGAGCCACTTCGCCACCGTCAAACACTTTTGTTCGTGGCTTGGACTCTGCCCGGGAACCAAGATCAGCGGCGGCAAGGTCCTCTCGGCCAAGACCAAGCGCTCGGCCAACCGCGTTCGCCAAGCGCTGAAGATGGCGGCGATGAGCCTGCCGCACAGCGACTCCGAACTCGGCGAATTCTATCGCCTCCTGTGCCGCCGCATGGACAAGCCGCGCGCCAACACCGCCACAGCGCACACGCTCGCCCGCATGCTCTACTTCATGCTGACACGCGGCGAAGACTTCGTCGACCAGGGACAGCAGCGCTATGAAGAACAGCAGCGCCAGCGTAGCATCGCAGCCCTCAAACGCCGCGCCGCAGCACTCGGGTTCGAGAAAAATCCGACCCCATGCCCGCATGAAAACACCCTTACCCCGTTCTGATTCTTAGGAGGAAGTTGGTTGTACCTTACCAGCGTGCTTGATCTATTCAACCGCGAAATCGTCGGCTGTCGCTAAGGCCGCGCATTAAGGCGGATATTGGAACTTACGCGCTGACCAAGGCCTGGGTCAGGAACTCTACTGACCGAAGAAAGTTACTGGCGCTCCCACACCAGCAGAATCCCCTCTTCGCCCGGCGCACAAGCGAAAGCCGCATCGACCCCGAGTCCGCCGATCCAAGCCAATTGACCGCCAACCCAAAGAAATGGCAGGTACGCCCTTTCCCATGGTGGAGTCGCCATTTCCTGAAATAGCTTGCGCAGGCTGCGGCGCGGGCGTTTGGCGTCCGGCTTCAGTCGCTCGCCACCCTGCCTTGTTTTAAGCATGACGTCGCCAGCATCGAGCGATGATCGACGGATTCCTGAGCCTGTCACTGGCATGAAGCAAACCCGGCTACCGGCCCAAGACAATTCGGTCTCACCTGGAGTTCCCCGCGATAGATGTGTAGTTCGCCGTCGGACGTTGCCAGACAGGTTTCCGACAGCACGTCGGTGCTTGCCAATTGCCTGAGTGCTTCTTCAACCCAGCGCGTATCCGGCGCGCGGAAGCCGGCCGCGATCCAGGCAAAGCGCAGCAGGTTGCGCGCTCGCGCGGGAGAAAGCGCATTGAATCCACTCAGGCCGAGACGCCCTGCCGGCGTAATCAATGCGGCGTGATCAATCGCCGCCAGATCGTCGAGCAGCGCGGCGCCTTCGGCAAAATGGCCAGCCGCCCGCGCCAACGATTTTTGTGCGCCTGGAAACTTCTCTTCCAGCCGCGGCAACACGTCGCGACGCAGGAAGTTGCGCCGGAAGTGGAGATCATCGTTGCTTTCGTCCTCGATCCAGCGCAGGGCGTGCTCGTCGGCGTAGTCCTCAAGCATTGATCGAGGCACATCGAGCAGAGGCCGGATAATGATTGGCCCGTGTGCTTGCGAACGCTCCGGCAGCATGCCGGCTGCGCCGGCAATCCCGGCCCCGCGGAGAAGGTTGAGCAGAACGGTTTCAGCCTGGTCGTCACGGTGATGTGCCAGCGCGAGCCAGTCGGCAGCGCAGTCGACGAAAACAGCGTGACGCATACGGCGTGCAGCAGCCTCTAGCCCTTCGCCGCTGTCTCGTGGAACATCGACACGGATGATGTTCAGGGGTACGTTACATTGCCTGCAGAGCTCGGCGCAGAACTCGGTCCACATCTCGGCATTCGGACTGATCCCGTGGTGCACATGCAGAGCGGAAAGGGATAAAGGCAGGGGGTTGGTCGTCACCAGCCGGCTGAGTGCATGCAATAACACGACCGAGTCACGACCGCCGGAAAGGGCAATACACAAGCGTGCATTCGGCTGCAGACGCGCTGCAAGAAAGGCAGCAAGCGGGACGGCAATCTGCTGTTCGGAATTCGGCAAACTGGTTTTCATATAGCGCCAGCCGGTACGGAAACGGGGCTCATTCTACCCCGAAGCCCGGCAAGCAATCGGCAAGAAAATTGCCTCAATAGGCGGGTTTCTCCTTAGCCTCGTCGTAGCGTTTGACGCCGGTCATGATTTCCTGCTTGGCTTCTTCGATGCCGAGCCAGCCCCTGATCTTGACGAATTTTCCAGGTTCCAGATCCTTGTAGTGCGCAAAGAAATGGGTGATCTGATCGAGCAGGATTTGCGGCATGTCGCGCGAATGAACCACGCTGCGGTACATGTGTGTGAGCTTGTCGACCGGCACGGCGAGCACCTTGGCGTCCCCGCCGGCTTCGTCCTCCATGTCCAGCATGCCGATCGGGCGACAGCGGACGACCACGCCAGGTGGCAAGGGAAACTGCGCCACAACCAGAACGTCGACCGGGTCGCCGTCATCCGAGATGGTGTGCGGGATGTAGCCATAGTTGCAGGGGTAGTGCATCGCCGTGGACATGAAGCGATCAACGAAGATCGCGCCGCTTTCCTTGTCAACCTCGTATTTCACCGGGTCGGCGTCCATCGGGATCTCGATGATGACATTGAAATCGTTGGGGAGGGAAAGGCCGGAAGGTACGTCGTTCAATGCCATGTCAGTTTCTTTCGAGGAGGTATGTGAAATCCAGTGAACCGTTGCCGTATTGTGCGCGATCAAGGCTTACAGGACGCGGAATGACAAACGATGTTTTCTAATGTGTGCATTTTCAGGACACTTCCGGAACGCCCGTCAAATGGCGATCTGCAAAGGTATGCCTGTAGAAGCGCATGGATACTTGCTCTCCGGGCACCATTCTGAAGGCGCCCGTATTCATTGGTCTCCAGGCCAGCGCCTTGAATCAGTATTCAACCGGCACCGGATCAAGGCTGCGCCATAAATACCACGTTGCCACCGAACGCCATGGGCGCCAGCGCTCGCCGAATTCGGCCAGCTGCCGCCGCGCCGGGCGCTCACCGGCAAAGTAGTGCAGCGCCACGGCCTTTTGCAGCCCGATGTCGTCGAGCGGATAAACGTCTGGGCGCAACTGGTTGAAGATCAGGAACATCTCGGCCGTCCACACGCCGATGCCGCGCACGGCTGTCAGCTCAGCGATGATTTCAATGTCGCTCATGGCCAACCAGCGATCAACATGAATATCGCCCGAACTGAAATGGCGAGCCAGATCGCCGATGTATTCAACCTTGCGCACTGACAGGCCGCACGCACGCAACACGTCAGCGTCACAAGCCAGAACCTCAGCGGGAGTCATCTCCGGCAGCGTCGCCGACACCCGCGACCAGATGCTGTCAGCCGCCTTGATCGAAATCTGCTGGCCGACGATGGAACGCATCAGCGTGACAAAAGGCTCGCCACGGGAAACCAGCGAGGCACCGGAAAAACGCTCGACAAAACCGGCCATAACATCGTCGGCCCTTGCCAAATCAAGGGAAGCCTGCTTCCAGTAATCAGGAGTCATGGCGACATTGTAAGACCATCCGGAACACGCGCCACGAATTGTTGGTCCAACTTGAGAATAGTAGTTTTCAGCTGCCGATTTTTTGGATAATCTGCCCCCCTCGTCTCAAAATAACCTTTGAAAGTACTCATGGTTCAAAAAGTCTGGCTGAACAGTTACCCGGCAGGAATGCCTGCCGAAATTGCAGCAACGCCATTCTCATCCCTGTCCGATCTCGTCGAAGACGCGATCCGAAGATTTGGTGACAAGCCGGCCTTCCACAATCTTGGCCACAATTTGAGCTTCCCCGAGCTCGGTCGACTGTCGAGCAATTTCACCGCGTTTCTGCAGAGCCTTTCAAACCTTAATCGTGGCGATCGCGTCGCCATCATGCTGCCCAATCTGTTGCAATATCCGGTCGTCCTGTTCGGCATCCTGCGCGCCGGTCTGACTGTGGTTAACGTCAATCCGTTGTATACGGCGCGCGAGCTTGAATTCCAGTTGAAAGACTCGGGCGCCAAGGCCATCATCATTCTCGAAAATTTCGCGCATACGCTTCAGAAGGTGCTGCCCAACACCTCGATCAAGCACGTCATCAGCACCCAGCTAGGCGATCTGCTGCCGACGCCAAAACGCTGGGTCGTTAACACCATTGTCAAACGCATCAAGAAAATGGTGCCGCACTGGCGCATTGACGGTGCCCTGCCCCTGCGTCGTGCCCTCGCCCGCGGTTCCCGGACTGAAGCGAAATCCGTGAAGGTCGAGCACGAGGACATCGCCTTCCTGCAATACACCGGTGGCACCACCGGCGTCGCCAAGGGCGCCATGCTCACTCAGCACAACATGCTCGCCAATCTGGAACAGACTAATCTGTGGATCTCGGGCAGCTTCCGGGAAGGCAAGGAAATCGCCATTGCCCCACTGCCGATGTACCACATCTTCTGTCTGACCTCGACGCTGGCCTTCCTCAAGCTGGGTTGCCAGACCGTGCTGATCACCAACCCGCGCGACCTGCCGGCCTTCGTCAAGGAACTTCGCCGCTGGAAATTCAGCGTCCTGACCGGAGTCAATACCTTGTTCAACGCGCTGATGAACACCCCCGGTTTCGACAAACTTGATTTTTCGGCCTTGAAGGTGGCCGTTGGGGGCGGTGCATCGGTACAAAAATCGGTTGCCGAGCGCTGGCAGAAGATCACTGGCTCATGCCTCACCGAAGCCTACGGGCTGACCGAAACCTCTCCGGGCGTCTGTTGCACGCCTCTGGGAACGCCGTGGAACGGCAGCATCGGCCTGCCCGTCTCGTCGACCGACGTCTCGATCCGCGACGAGGAATTCAACGAGTTGCCGCTCTGGAACGGCGAAGGTGATATTGAAAAGTGCACCGGCGAAATCTGCGTGCGTGGCCCGCAGGTAATGCTTGGTTACTGGAACAGCGAAGAAGAAACCCGCAAGACGCTACAGGACGGCTGGCTGAAAACCGGCGACATCGGCCACATGGACAGCAAGGGCTACATCACCATCACCGACCGCAAGAAGGACATGATCCTGGTCTCGGGATTCAACGTTTACCCGAACGAAATCGAGAGCGTCCTGATGACGCATCCGGGAGTCGCCGAATGCGCAGTCATCGGTGTTCCCGATGAGCGCTCAGGGGAAGCCGTGAAACTGGTGGTCGTGCGAAAGGACCCGGACCTCAACGAAGCAGACGTCCTAGCCTTCTGCAAAACGCAATTCACCGGCTACAAGCGCCCGCACCACGTCGACTTCCGCGATCACTTGCCGAAAACACCCGTCGGCAAGATCCTGCGGCGCGAATTGCGGGATGAGGTGAAGGACGCGAAGGATGCAAAGGACTAGCGGCTGGCACGAATCACATTGGCCAGACGCTCGACACCTTCTTCGATGCGCGGTGGTGGCACGGTAACAAAGGCCAAACGCAAGGCCTCGATGACCGGATTGGCCGCGTAGAACGGGGCCCCAGGAACAAAAGCCACGTTCTGCTCAACCGCCTTGGCCAGAACAAGCGACGCGTCCATTCCCTTCGGCAGTTCGGCCCAAAGGAACATGCCGCCGCGCGGCGTGTTCCAGCGCACGCCTTCCGGCATGTGATGCGCCAGTGCCGCCAGCATGGCCTCGCATTGCTCACGATAGAGTTTACGAATCGTCGGAATGTGAGTGTCCAGGAAACCATCCTTGATCACGTCGTAAACGGCCATCTGAGACAGCGTCGCCGTGTGCAGATCGGTGGCCTGCTTGGCCTGTACCAGCTTGGCACGCAGGTCGGGCGGTGCGATCACGTAACCCAGACGCAGACCCGGTGCGAGAACCTTCGAGAATGAACCCATATACACCGTCCGTTCCGGTGCAAGCGAACGGATCGACGGCGGCGTTTCACCATCGTAGGACAACGCACCATAAGGGTCGTCTTCAAGGATCAGCAGGTCAAGATCCCGCGCTCTCTGCGCCAGACGGTAGCGGCGATCCTCGGCCAGCAGACGTCCGGTCGGATTCTGGAAGTTCGGCAGGCAGTAAAGGAATTTCGCGCCGCGCATGGATTCGGTCAGCGCCTCGGGGATCAGACCATCTTCGTCCGAATCAACCGATACATAGTTGGGATCAAACAGAGAGAAAGACTGCAAGGCACCCAGATAGGTCGGCGTTTCAACCAGCACGGTATCGCCCGGATCAACCAGAACCTTGGCCAGAAGATCCAGCCCCTGTTGCGAACCGGAAACGATCAGCACTTCTTCCGCAGACACCGGTGCTTCAGGCGTACCAATGCGTCTGGCAATCCATTCGCGCAGCGGCGCAAAACCTTCCGTGGTGCTGTACTGCAAGGCCTCGCGTCCTCGGGCGGTAAGAACACGATCAAGCGAACGACGCATTTCTTCAACAGGAAAGGTCGCTGGCGCCGGCAAACCGCCAGCAAAGGAAATTACCTCTGGACGTTCAGTGACTTTGAGAATTTCGCGAATGGCCGAACTTTGAATCGCACGTGCTCTTGTCGAAAAAAGGGCATTTAAATCTGGCGCGTTCTTCATTTGTCCCGAATAGTCGGCAGTCATTTTCTTGGCGGCGTTGTTGGTCATGGTCATCGGTCACTGAAAATCGAATCTTGGGATTGGAGCCGGAATCGCTGTATCCAGCCTGAGCGGACAGTTTAAGTCATTTTTGCAAGCATGCAAAAACGAGTTGCCGAAAAAAAATCCTCGATCAGGAATGTGACCCTCGTCGACAATCGATCAAACATCTACATCCAGCACGTGCAGCTTGATCTCAAGCTCATCGTAGGGTGTGTGGCCATGCTCAAAAAGGGGAAGTTGCTCTGCTTCTGACACGTTGAATTCTGCCTGTGACGAATTAACATCATGCTCAGGAAGAAGAAAATCGTGAATATCAAGCCACTTCACTTCACCACGTGGCAACGTCGAGAAAAGACTATAGGCCACCTCCTGTGAAAGCATCTCAGTTAGCTCACCGTCCACCACGAACACATCGCACCCAAACTGCCCCCCATGCGCCGCAAGGATTTCAATACGATCATGAACAGCCAGCAAGGCATTGTGCAGACCCAGCTTGCTCGCTGGGTGAACTGAATAATCCACCCAGCGTGGCGAACCATCCGATTCTCGAAAATCATCGGGAAGTAGCGACGACCAGTAGCGAACAATGAATTTCATTGACGGAGTCATATCAAGTGCATTGATTACTCAACCGTGATTCAGATCGGCAACGCAGGGAACGCTACATTACGTTGAATTATTAAAAAAACAACATATTGATGTAAAACAGCAACCTGGCGGAGACAGTTACTAACGTCTTTAACAATCTGCGTTAAAATCGGCCATGTGTCCGATCCGACACATAACTGTAAAACAAACGCCAAGAGCGCTATCACCATGCCATCTCCTTACTTCTTTTTACGACCGATTCTCGCCGCTGACCGTAGCTGGGTGGCGCTTGACTGGCAATCTGCCGACCCCTTGGCAACCCAAGGCAGCGACCTTGTGCGCATCTTTGCCGAATCGACGGCGGCGCCCTTGGCCAACATGATGTCCGTGGTTACTCTGATCAATCCGGCTGACCTGGAACGGGACGAGTTCGTTAGCGGATTTGACCCCAGTCAAGTTGTTTTCGTTCTTCCGGGCTCAAGCCTCGAAACCCCAAAAACGGTGGAACGCTGTAAAGAGCTTCGTGCGCAAGGCAATCGTTTCTGTCTGCAACTGGACAGTGCTGACCGCCTCCGCAAAGTTCCAGTTGCCTTGTTTGATTATTTGTGTATCGATGCCAGCTTTGCCCGGCAAGTATTGTCGCCGATTGATTTGAGCTATGCCGGGGATGCCGGCTTCCAGAAAATTGCAACCAATGTCAGCACACATGAAATGTTCCGCTGGTTGTTAGACAAAGGCATTGATTGGAGCAGCAGCCAGTTCCTGTCGGCGCGTGATCCACAATTCGGCAACGAACCCGACCTTACCCGCCTGAAGTTGCTCAAACTGCTGAACCTTGTAAAAAACGACGGTGACACACGCGAAATCGAGGGAATTTTCCGCGAGGAGCCAAAGCTTTCATACAACCTTCTGCGCCTGGTCAATTCCGTAGCAGTTGGTGCCCGCACCAAGATCAGCAGCTTTTCGCAGGCCATTGCCATCCTCGGCCGTCGCCAACTCCAGCGCTGGCTGCAACTGCTGATCTACGCCAACAACTTGGACGGCGGCAACGCCCCTAATCCATTGATGCAGCTTGCCGCCGCACGCGGACGCCAAATGGAACTGCTCTGTGCGGCAATTGAGCCAAAGCCACAGATTCCGGACCTGTGCGACAACGCCTTCATGACTGGCCTGTTTTCGCTACTCGACATTCTGATTAATTTGCCGATGAGCGAGATCCTCAAGGAACTTCCGCTCGCAGACGAAGTTGTGGAGGCTTTGAAATCCCCCGTCCGTGGCGGCGTTCTGGGCCAGGTTCTTTCAGCCATCATTGCCGGCGAATCAGGTAATTTTTCCGCTGCGGAAACCATCCTTTCCGAACTTGGACTCAGTCCCGCCGTACACGCCAAATCGCAGGTTACAGCTTTGTACTGGGCCGCCCGAATCAATATGGAAAATCAGGACTGAAACAGCACGCAGGTGGCAGCTAAACCACCGTACTGCATGTGTTGATCAGCGCAGCCACTTCAAGTGGCTGCCGCACCCCGCCCGACAGTCGCTCGCGCCAAAACCCGTCACCGGAATCTCGCCCTCGGTTCGCTTATTGATGAGGCATTCAGCCTCGTTATAACGTTGCACTTCGACAACACGAACCCCGGGCGCAGCAAGCAGATAATCAATGTGCCAGTGCATCCGTTTTGCTGTCGATAGATGACGATTCACTCTCGTCTCGAAATTGCGCAACGCACTCCCGGTATAGGCGTAGCGCCCCGCTGGAAAATCGAACGTCCCCAGGCGACCGACGCACACCCTTACCGGTTCAGTCACCTCGATCAGCAACTGATAGGTTTGCGGAATGAAGTACGCTTCAGTCGCCACAAAATGGATTGCTGCGCCGTTCAGCGCCAAAGGTCGACATCGGCCCGTGGCCAGAGATGAAGGCGACATCGTCGCCCAGTGGCCAGAGACGATTATGAATGGACGAGATCAGCGTATCGAAATCGCCCTTCGGGAAATCCGTGCGACCTATCGAACCGTTGAACAGCACATCGCCTACGATGGCCAGGCGGCCGACCGAGTTGAAAAAAACTACGTGTCCAGGGGTATGTCCCGGGCAGTGCAAGACATCCATCTCGATGTTGCCAAAACGCACGCTGTCGCCCTGCTCCAGCCAGCGATCCGGCGTAAAGGCGCGTACATTGGGAAAACCGAACATCTTGCTTTGCTCCGGCATGCCGTCGATCCAGAACTGGTCTTCACGCTGCGGCCCTTCAATAGGCAAGGAAAGTAATTCTGCCAGCTCGGCAACGGCCCCGGCATGGTCAATATGTCCATGCGTCACCAGAATTCTTTCCAACACCACCCCATTCTTTTTTACCGCCGCCAGAATGCGCGAAACATCACCACCGGGATCAACCACCGCTGCGCGCAAGGTTTCATTGCACCACAGGAGACAACAGTTCTGTTCGAACGGAGTCACGGGAATGATCTGGTATTTTAGTGCCATCGCTTGTATCGCCGGATGCTTGAAAATGGCCACAAAGTATAGCAGAGCAAAACAGCGAGAACCTTGTCGGCAACATCAGTGTCTCAGCTACACACGATCCGCCGGGGCTGCATGATGATAGGAACCGTAAGCGATCAACCCTTCATTTTTATTGTTTTTGTAGTGCTGCTTGCTCTCCTGTGGATTGGTGCGTCACTACGGATACGGCATGACCGCAAATTAAGGCATCGCGCCAAGGTAAATCGAAGGGACAAAATGAGATCTGAACGAGACCGCAGATGGAGTACAAGACAATAGAGATCAAGGAATTCTGCAAACAGTGATTTAAGTTTTCGAGTCGGGAGCGATTCTTCTCCAGTTCGCCGACACGACCCAGCGCATCATCCCGCTAGATCTGCTTGGACGAAAAGTTGCGCAGCAAGCGTTTTTTGGGAGATGGGCGATCTCAGGCCAGTGGTCGATAAAGCTGCAAAGCGCATCTTTTTCGGCCAGGATTAGATAACCGTTTGCTAAAGTTCAGGAATTCAAACCGGATTGTGCGCTCCATTTCCCGGTTTGCCCTGAGCGTGGCGCGCCTCCTTGATACAGGTGCGGGCACAAGGCGCGCATAGACCACAGTCTCCCAACATCCAGCTTATGTTTCAAGTCCTTGAGTGAACGAGCGCCGCCATGTACGGCTACGCCAATCTGTCGCTCGGTAACCGCCCGACAGACGCAGACGTACATGGCATTCTCCCTGTGTGATTCGGACGGGTTTTCAGTCGCCCCCAGACGCCATATGCGCCTGTAAATAGTTGGGCAAGGTGACGTTTTCGATCAGGCTGTGCTGCGTTCCCAGCCAGTCGATGGCGCCTTCGCAGTGATCCACCAAGTCTTCGAGCAAGTCGCGGCTGACATAGTCCTGAAGTTCCTCGCAGAGGGCGATGGATTCAACCAACTGAGGTCGCTGGATTTCGCGCTCGTACCTGAGGTCGCATTTCAGGCAATCAAACACATCCTCGCCGATCAACAGCTTGCCGAGGTTCTGCAGGTTGGGCAGTCCTTCGAGAAAAAGCACACGCTCGATCAGCGTGTCGGCTTCCTTCATGACGCGGATGGACTGCTTGTACTGGTAGTCGTTGAGCTTTTCCAAACCCCAGTTGCGGAACATGCGGGCGTGCAGGAAATACTGGTTGATCGAGGTTAGCTCGTTCCTGAGCACTTTGTTCAGGGCTTCGATGATTCGCTTGTCGCCTTTCATCAAGTCTGCTCCTCAAGCCGGGTTGCCGGATGCGATCTGGCTCTGCAGGTAATTCTGCAGGCCGACGAGGCTGATCAGACTGATCTGCTTCTCCAGATAATAGGCGTGATCCATTTCGGTATCTTCCAGTTGCACCGCCAGCATGTCGCGGCTGACGTAGTCCTGTGCTTTTTCGCAGGCGGCCATGGCTTTTTTCAACTCGCCGACAACGTGGTATTCCACATCGAGATCTGCCTTGAGCATTTCAGACACTGTTTTGCCAATACTCAGTGCGGCACGCTTGCTCAAGTTAGGCCGACCCTCCAGAAACAGAATGCGCTGGATCAAGGCGCGGGCATGCAAACGTTCGTGCTCGGATTCATGCAGCGCCTTCTCGGCCAAGCGGGCAAATCCCATGTCGGAATACATTTCGCCATGGATGAGGTATTGATCCACAGCAGCCAATTCTCCTGCCAGCAAGCCGTTGAGAATGTCGATAATCTTCTTGTCGCCCTTCATTGCACTCTCCTGGTGATGGAAATTAATACGGCTAGAACGATGACCCAGGTGTTTTCAGGAATTCGATTTCTTCCGCGCGGGATGCTCGCCCCAGCACGGCATTGCGGTGTGGATAACGGCCAAAGCGGTCAATGATGGCCTTGTGGCGGAGTTCGAATTGCAGGTTTGAATCCATGCCGCCTTCGCTGAACAGCTTGACGGCAATCTCATGAATCGCCGGCGATTCGCTATGCATGAATGGCATGTAGAGAAACGCTCTCTTCGCCGGATCCAGTTCAATGGCAACGTGCGCCGCAACCGCTTCCTGTGCCAGAGCCAGGGCCAGCGAATCGGTGCCGAAGGCCTGCGCACTATCCCGGAAAATATTGCGCGAGAACTGATCCAGAACGATGATTTCAGCGAGCCGGCCAAGCGGAACAACCCGCCAGCCATACAACTCGCATCTCGACGCCAGCGCATGCATCGGGCCAAACCGTTCGCGAATCTGGCTGTCCAGTTCATCACTCTGGCGCCACCATTGCCCCGGATCGATTTCGTAAAACCAGAAGTCGATGACGTGTTGATAGTTCATTACCTGGGACCAAATAGGCAGGAATGGACTTGTTGGAGTCAATTGCGCCGCTGTGGTTCCTTGATTTCTTCCGAGTGAAAACGCATTGATGCCCGAACCTTCAACCGACCCTGATTCGCTCCCCGTACCCGGTCATCTCCAGATACCCACGCCCGACCTCACGACCACCTTCGGCCACCCGCACCGCACCTTCCCAATACACGGCTCCCGTGGAACGGCGACTATCCAGTTCCTGGTCGTCGATGAGCGCTTGAAAATGGAAAACCCGAGAACCAATGCGTATCTGCCATTCAACCGGATAGGTGCTACCCGTGCGCGATGAGCGCCATTGGCGCAACGGTTCAAAGGCAATGGCTGCTGGCGGCAATACCTGCGTAGCGCCGCCAGCCGGCCGGAAGCTGGCGGCGGACCAGGGCGGCGAACGGTTCGCACTGCGCATACGAAAGGCCATCAGCGCGCTGCCATCGTCAAGATT
>JFJP01000368.1_pt1 | contig 19801 bp, 10 predicted proteins | sample 431651 | NCBI WGS metagenome assembly JFJP01 (sample SAMN02602958, study PRJNA72255) | Microbial mat metagenome, whole genome shotgun sequencing project. | biome: fresh water; feature: sink hole; material: water; isolation source: purple microbial (photo- and chemosynthetic) mats found in...
GGCCAGGAGGTCGGGTTCGATGAGGTTGAGGTGGTCGCGGCTTTCGGCCACGAATTCAGAAACGATGCTTTCATCCACGATGCTGGCCATGACTCTATGCCTCGTGGACGGGGAAGAACTTGGTCAGGTTGAAAAGCTTGAAGACCCGCAGGATGTCGGTTTTTACGCCCTCGATGGAGAAAGCCATGCCGTCCTTTTGGCAACTCTTGAAGAGCCCGAGGACCAGGGTGATACCCAGGGAATCGATCTGGTCCACGCTCGCAAGATCCAGCACAACGGCCTCTGGGGCCGATTCGATGGCCTTCATCATGGAGGTCCGGTGGCCCTCCACGGTACTGGCCACGAGATCGGTTTTGGGGGTCAGGCGGAGCACTTCACCCGTTTTTTTCGCGAGCAGCGCGGATTTAGTGGGCGTCATGGGGGCTCTCCTCGAGAAGGAAGGTCATGGTCAGTTCACTGCCGGTCATTCGAACCTGCTGAGCGTAGGCACAGATCAGAGGGATACCTCGTCCTCGCTCGGAGAGTGGATCCTGGGGTGGAGAATGGGCTTCTAAGTCGAAGCCGGGCCCTTCGTCGATCACGGTCACGATGAGGCTGCCGTCCTTCGCATTGGGTTTGCAGCGCAGGGTGACGTTGGCTTCGGGTCGGTTTCCATTGCCGTGGATCACGGCGTTGGTGAGGGCCTCCCGGACTGCAGTGGTGATATCGAAGAGCTTGGAGGTTTCTAGGTGCGCCCCAAATTCAGAGACCCGGATGGATTCCTTGAGTCGCTCGCAGGCCATGTCGATGGCGCGGGTGGTGGAAGGAAAAAGGAGAACCATTTCCTCCGGCGTCCGCTCAAGCAGAGGCTGTTCAAACCCGATCACCAGGAGGTCATCGGAGATCAATCCACCGCCGTGGGCCCGGACCTTTTCGCAGATCACACTGAGGGCCCAGTCGATGGGGGATTCCCGCAGGGCGCCCCATTGGGCCGGGGCTAAATCCTGGAAGGGCTTTCGGTCCAACGAGAGGACATCAAAGAACCCATCGGTGCCAAAGAGCAGTCGGTCGCCGGGGTTCAGCTGAAGGGTGGTCTCTTCGAGGAGCGGTTCCGGCAGGATGCCTAGGGGTGTGCCGTTGAGCTCGATGGGCATCACGATGCCATCGGCCTTGCGGCTCACTAGGCCGTGGGGGATGCCGGCATTAAGGATCTGGAGCTTGCCCGTGGCGGGCGCCCAGAGCCCAAAGAGGGCGCAGACGGGAATCTCCGCGAAGGGGCCACCCTGGATGCCCTGATTGAATTTGGCGGCGAGATGCTGGAGCGGGGCACAGGGGGTGTGGCCGTAGAGCCCGCAGGAATGGAGACATTTCGACCGCTCAGCCTCGTTTCCGGACTGCCCCGGGAAAAATGCCAGCAGGGAAGTACATTCCCCCACGAAGGTGGAGAGCATGGCCAGGAAGGAGGCTACTGCGTAAGAACTCAGCACGGAATGGCCCGCCACATCGGCAAGGATGAAGAGGATCGAGCCGTCCACGCACTTCATGCAGCGGAATACATCGCCGCCAGCATCGGTGAGAGGTTCGTAGAGGGAGAAGAGAGGAAGCCCCTTCTCGGGCACCGCCACCATGGTCTGCTGGGCCCGCCGCACGGCCTGGGCGGTTTCCGCCGAGCGCCGCCCCTCTTGCCGAGCGGCGCGATTGGCTAATAGGCGTTCCACGCACTGGAGCAGTTCCGGTGCCTTGAAGGGCTTGTTGATGAATTCGTTGGCGCCCAAATTAAGGGCCGACTTGATGGTGCCTTTGTCCTCGTTAGAGGTGAGGATGGCGATGGGAAGGGTCGGATCCAGCTTGCGCACAAGCTGGGTCAATTCCAGCCCGTCCATCCGGGGCATGACCACATCGGTAAGGAGTAGGTCGAAGCGGTTCCGGTCCGGGCCGTTCATGATCAAGTCCCAGGCTTCCATTCCGTCCTGGGCCTCGCGCACTTCGTAGTTGGCCTTCTCCAGCCAACCGCGGATCATGCTGCGGGTCATGTGGCTGTCTTCGGCCAGGAGCACGAGTGGTCCTTTCCTGGAGCGCTCGGGGTGGGGGGTGGGCACTTCCAGCGGATCGCTGGTGAGCCTTGACCGTGTGCTGCCCAGGACTTTCCGGGCCGAAGAGGCCAGATCGTACGGCGTAAAGGGCTTGCTCACCACCCCGTCGAATCGTCCCCGAATGCTCACGGAGAGGGTCTTGGTCATGGGCAGGCCGCTCACTAGGAGGATTGGCACCTCGGGGCGAATCTCCCGGAGCTTGGTGGCCAAGTCGGCGCCACTCATTTCCGGCATGGCCAGATCCGTAAAGACCAGATCGTAGAGATCTGGATGCGCCCTGAATTCTTCCAGGGCCTCCAAGGGGTTGGCGCGGACATTTACGCTGTAGCCCAGACCCTGCAATCCCATCTTGGCCAGGGCCGCCAGCAGCTCTTCGTCGTCCACGAACAGGACCGTCTCGTTGCCGTTTACAGCCTCGGGCTGCGCTCCGGTAACCGGCGCCTCTCGGCCTGTGACGCAGGGCCAGTAGATACGGAAGGTGCTGCCTTCGCCCAGTCGGCTCTGGACCAAGATCTTTCCACCCGCCTTGGTTACGGCTGCATGCACCATGGAGAGGCCGAGGCCGGTGCCCTCGCCAGCGGGCTTGGTGGTGAAGAAAGGATCGAAGATGCGCTCCAGGGTTTGTTCATCCATGCCACAACCGGTGTCGTGAACGGTCAAAAGGGCATAGCGTCCGTCTTCGAGCCCAAGTGCCGCGAGGGTGGCATCGCTGGGCACCTCGGAGAGGGTGACATGCAGCACACCCCCCTTGGAACGCATGGCATGAAAGGCATTGATGACGAGGTTCATCACCACTTGATGCATCTGGGCCGGTTCTCCCTCGACCCAGATGCCGCTGGTGAATTCGCTTTCAAGGGTGGCGTTCAAGGGCAGGGTGGAACGCAGCATCTGAAGTGAATTCTTGAGGATGGCGCTGAGGTCCAGGGGCATGCGCTTCTCTTCAGACTTGCGGCTGAAAGACAGGATCTGCTTGGTAAGTCCGGCGGCGCAGAGCCCGGCTTGGTAGATGGCATCCACTTTGGAGTGGAGGTCGCTGTTGGCGGGAAGGCTCATCTTGATGAGTTCAGTGGCCGTAAGAATGGTCGTTAGCACGTTGTTAAAATCGTGGGAGATGCCCGCTGCCAAGGCACCCAGGGCATCCATCTTGTGGGTCTGGCGAAGTTGGCGATCGAGCTCCACCTCCGAGGTGACATCCCGCATCACAGCCACCAGGTTGGTGATGGAGCCCCCGGCATCGCGCACGGGAGAGCAGGTGATATCGACATTTTTGGTGTGCAGTCCGGCCAGCTGGATGCAGACTTGTCCTTCCCAGCTTTCGCCCTGGGCGGCCAATGACGCGGCTGTCTTAATGGCCTCGTGATCCAGGAGATCGCTCAGGGTCCAGCCGATGCTGGTGCTCTGGGCCAAGCCGGTGAGGAGTTCAAAGGCATGGTTCACGTATTCGATGGTTCCCAATGGGTCCATGATCGTGATGGCATCGACCACCTGTTCGACGGCAGCGGCAAGCCTGGCAATACCTTCCTGGGCTTCTTTCCGCGCGGTCTGGTCAAACAGTGTTGCTAAGAGCAGCGAGCGCCCCCCCTGGTTCACTCGGACCGCGAAGACATCCACTTCCCGCGTGGTGCCATCCCGCCGGAGCACCTGATCTGGGAACTGGTAGCCATGCTGCTCTTTGGATCGCTGGATGCTCTTCCACGTGCCGGACTGGGCCTGGATGCTGAGGGCTCGAATCGTTACTTGCTTTAGGACTTCCAGGGAATGGCCAAAGAACGCAGCGGCTGAGAGGTTGGCATCCACCACCAGCAGCGTTGTTGCATCCACCAGGAGCATGGGCGCCGGGTTTTCGTTGAAGAGGGTCTCGTAGCGCCCCTCGCTATCCCGCAGGCGGGCCACAATCTGCACCCTTTCCTTGCGACCTGCAGCCTCGCGGAGTTCGCGCGCAACCGCAGGCACCAGTCGCAAGAGGCCATTCTTGGAAATGAAGTCCCTGGCCCCAGCCCGCATGGCTTCTACGACGACATCCTCTGGAGCAGCGCCAGAAACAATGATGATAGGAGTATCGATCTCCCGGGCACGGATGACTTCCAGGGCTCCGCTTGAGCCGAACCCCGGGATTACGTGATCGCAAATGATCAGATCAAGCACCTGCTCATCCAGCGCATGTTCCATGTCCGGGCGGTTATCCACCCGAGTCCAGGAGACCTCGTAGCCACCCTTGCGGAGTTCCCTTAGCACCAGCTCGGCATCGTCCTGATTGTCTTCCACGAAGAGTACACGGAGCGGGGTGGTCATGGCTGGCCCCCGTCTTCGCCCCATTTACTGCCGAGGTGTTGTACTGGTACTTCGACATGCATCCGGCTCGTGGCCCGTCCCTTTTCATCCAGAAGCTCGGTGCAGTGGGGATAGACCTCGAAGGTCGTGCCGTCCTTTCGAATGCGAGGCGAAGCCGCAGGTCGAGTGGTGTCCCCTTCCTTCGGGGTTTGGGGGGTCGGTCTGGGACGCGCACAGAGGCATTCCGCAGGCTGGCCGACGATTTCCTCCACGGAGTAGCCGTAGAGTTCGCCAGCGCCGCCGCTCCAGCCGTGGATGAGGCCATCCATGGAAACCAGGTACACCGCACAGCCCTTCACATCGGGCATGAGTGCGAGGTCCTCTACCGGGCGTTCACCGGCCGCCAAGGCGGCATTGGCCACTTCCAGCTCTTGAACCCGCGCCCTCAATGCACAGATCTCCTCCAGGAAGATGCCGTGGATCCGGTAGACATCATCGAGAAGGTGCAGGAAGTGCTTGGCCACTTGGGTTGGGGGCTGTCCGCTGATGCTATTGGTTTTCATGGTCTACAACTCCCCTCACCGCAAGATGGCTGGCGGTGGCCGGTGATGCGCTGGGTGGGGTGTTCGAATAAATCCAGAAATAGAAAAAAGGCGCAACCCTCATTCCCGTACAGGGAAATGAATCGGTTGCGCCTTCGACTTGCAGGTCCGAGTCCTGCCCGCCAAGGCGTTCTACCCCAATAGGCAGAATCACGGCAGGTCCAGCATAGGGCTTGGGTTAGTCGTGTCAAGGTCGTTGCTTCGTTTTTTCCCTGCCTCTCGGAGCAAGGTTAGTAGTGCTCTGTTTTGCGGGAGTTCAAGGTTTGGTGTTGGCTTCCCGATGGCAATGGCGGAGATGAACCTATGCGGGTTTGTGCTTGGTGTGGTGCCGAAATGCCCTCCAAGGGTGAGCGAGAGATCACCCATGGCATCTGCAGCACGTGTGCAGGCGTGCTGTTCTCGGGAACGCCCGTGTCCCTGAAGGATTATCTGGATGATTTGGCCGTTCCGGTGCTGGTGGTGGACAGCGATGTGACGGTTTCACTCGCCAACTGCGAGGCACAAAAGCTGATCGGCAAACCTTTGGAGGCAATCACCCAGAAAAAGGGGGGCGAGATCTTTAGCTGCATTCATGCCAAGCACCCGGACGGGTGTGGGCGCACTATCCACTGTTCGGCCTGCACCATTCGCGCCTGCGTAGAAAAGACTCACGCCACCGGGGAACCCCAGGTCATGGTGCCCGCCACGCTGAAGCAGAGCGATCCCGATGCGGTTTCCGCTGTGACCCTGAACATCACCACGGTAAAGCGTGAAGACCTCGTGCTTCTGCTGATCAACAAGGTGGAGTGAGGCTCTCTGGAAGCCAGCGATCGATTCAGGGGCGAGCGATGGAGGTGGATGATTTTTTGGGGCCGAGATAGATCTTGCTCAGGATGGAGCTGGGCCTGATTTTCCCTCGACCATCTGCTCCAGTTTCTGGCGCAGGTCGCCCAGCTCTCTAGACTTGAAGGCGCCCTTGGTGTGCTCTAGGGTATCGATGCCTTCACGGATGATGCGCTCGTACATCTCCAGGCGGGGACATTGCTGCACAGAGCAGGCGTCCTGGGGTGTGCCCTGGGGCGCAGCAGAAAGGTCTACCAAGTGTTTGAGGTCCAGGAGGGTTTCTCCCATACGCCCCAGCACCATGCCCAGCATCTGCTGCACGGAGATGGCCCCCGTGGTGGAGGATTTGCCAAGGCCAGTGGCGAGCTCGCCCATCTCTCTGGCCCAGTCACGCACCCGGTTGGAGGATGCCAGGATCGCCTGCTGGATGCGCCGCTGCTTTACACCCTCGCGCACTCGATCGAGTAGATCTCGAAATTCCAGCGGCTTAACCAGGTAGGTGAGGACATTCAGATCGATGGCTTGGATGGCGGTTTCGGCGGAGGGGTAGCCGGTGACCAGGATCACGGGCAGTCCCTGGTTGCGTTCTGGGATGTTCTTGAGCAGGTCGAGATCCGGGTTGCCGGGCATGTGGATATCCGAGATCAGGAGGTCGTAACTGGTTTCGCTCAGGAGTCGCTCCGCCTGAGTCGCATCCCGTGCACTGTCTACGGTGTAGCCCTCGCTCCGCAGCAGGTCTGCGGTGGAGAGAAGGAAGATCTCTTCGTCATCGGCGATGAGCACGCGGCCCTGGACCTCTTGCATTTTTGGTTCTTCGTGGTTCACGAGAGCTTCCTTTTCACGCCTTGCATGGGCAAGGTGGCAGTGAATTTGGTGCCTTTTTGGTTCACGCCTGCAGAGAACAGCAGGGTTCCCCCCATGGACTCCAGGATGCTCCGGCAAGTGGAGAGCCCGAGCCCAAGGCCGCTCATGCTGGCCCCCTGCTTGGTGGTGAATCCAGGCTCAAAGATGCGTTCTGCCAAATCCGCCGGGATCCCTGGTCCTTCGTCTTCCACCGTAATTAGGCCCTTTCCTGGCTGTTCCGAGGCACCGAGGGTGACGATGCTGTCTCTCGGGGAGGCATCCAGGGCGTTCTGCACGAGGTTGAAGAGCACTTGCCGCAGCAGACCTTCGTTGATGCGGAGCTTCATCCCGGGATCCTGCAGGGCGAGGCGTATCTCAACGCCGCAGGTTCGGCAGCGGGGCAGGAGCAGGGTCTCGATGTCCTGAAAGGCTTGGAGCAGAGAGACCTCCTGAACCTCCTGGGTAGGAGGGCGATACACGTGGTACATGGTGCGAATGATGCCAGCGATGCGGTCGATCTCGCGCTTGATTAGGTCGGCATAGTGGGCGTTGGGATGCTCCGGGGGGACGGCTCGCCCCAGAAGCTCGAAGGCATTCCTGATCCCAGCCAGGGGGTTGTTGATCTCGTGGGCGATGTAGGCTGCCATCTGTCCCTTGGCGGAGAGTCGGCCCATGTCCTCGAGGGCACATTCGATGCGCTGTCGCTCGGTGATGTCCTGGATTGTGCCTCGTAGTCGAATGGGTTGTCCGTGCTCGTTCAATACGCGTTCGGCGCGCTCGTGAACAAAGCGGAGCTGGCCATCGGGTCTGCGAATCCGGTAGTCCGCATGCCAGGACTCGCCGCTGGCAATCACGCATTCGATGGCGCCGAGAACTTCGGGACGGTCTTCGGGATGAACCATCTCGATGAAGTAGTCGTAATCAGGGGCACCCAGCAAGGGATCCAAGCCAAAAATCTGGAAGAGCTGGGAGGACCAAACGGGTTGTTTCTGGGCCAGATCCCATTCCCAGTTGCCTAGCTGGGCGATGGCCTGGGCGCGTTCCAGGCTAGCTTGGCTTTCACGCAGGGCCTCTTTGCTGCGGGCTCTGTCGGTGACATCCATGAATGAGACCAATACACGGCCCAGGCTTTCCTCGAAACCGGGGCTCACGGAGCCTCGCAGGGAAACGATCTTTTGCCTGCCCAGGGAGTCCCGAATGGGGCCCTCGCTTTGAAAGGTGAGCCCACCCTCAGCCAGGGTGATCATCTCCTCCTGGATCAGGGGCCAGGTGGCCTCCTCAAAGAAGGCCGAGAGGTCTCGAGGGAGTTCCTCCTTGAGGGCAACCCCGAAGAAGGGCAGGCTCGATTCGCTGACTTCCAGGATGCGTACGGCCAGCGCACAGCGGCGAAGTTCCTCTGGGTTTGCCTTGAAAAAGGCTCGGAAATCCACGATTCCGCGCTCCCTGTAGGTGTCAAACAGGGCTTTAACCCCCGAAAAGTCCTCGATCCAGGTAGGCGTAGGCGAGTGTTCAAAGAGATCGCGATAGCGGGCTTCGGTTTCCCTCAAGGTGTCCTTGGCTCGGCGTTCCTCTCGCCGGGCATGGGCATCCTTGAGTTCGCGCTCCACGGCGGGGCACAGACGGGCCAGATTGTCTTTGAAGACGTAATCGTGCGCACCGGCCTGCATGACCGTGACGGCGATCTCTTCGCCGATGGCGCCGGAAACAACAATGAAGGGCAGGTCATCGCCTGAGGCCTGGAGTATTCGCAGAGCCTCCATGCCGCCGAATCCAGGCATTTGGAAATCCGAAAGCACGATGTCCCAGGTCTGATCCGCCAGGGCCACGATCATAGCTTCGGCGGTATCGACCCGAAGGCTCTCTACCTGGAAACCACCGCGACGGAGAGCCCGGATATTCAGCTCCGCATCGTCTGGGGTGTCCTCGACCAGAAGGACTCGCAGGGGGTGGTACTCGGGCCGTTCACTCATCTTGGGTTCATCTTTCTCGCTGACAGGCAAGGATTAGGTTCTGGGCGGGACATTGAGAATGAGCCAGTACAGGCCAAGGTAGCGCACCGCATCCTCGAACTGCTCGTATTCAACGGGTTTCTGTATGTAGCTGTTGGCCCCCAGCTCGTAGCTGGCCACGATATCCCGCTCCTCGAGCGAGGTCGTCATGATCACCACGGGGAGGTGCAGGGTGCTGGGCTCGGACCGGATCCGGCGCAACACATCCAGGCCGTTCATCCGGGGCATCTTGAGGTCCAGCAGCACCAAAGAGGGCATTGCCGCTGCATCAGGCCCGAAGAGCTTTTCCAGTGCCTCCACACCATCCCGGGCCACGATGACATCGTTGGCGATGCGATGGCTCTTGAGCACGCGCAGGGTGAGTTCCACATCATCTGGGTTGTCGTCGACCAGCAGGATGGACTGAGTGTTCATGGGTGACCTCATTCAGGGAGGGTGAAGAAGAAGGTGGCGCCTTTGCCGGGTTCTGCCTCCACCCAGATGCGCCCGCCGTGGCGCTGCAGGATGCGCTGGACGATGGCAAGGCCGATGCCGGTGCCTTCAAAATCTGCTGTGGAGTGCAGGCGCTGGAAGGCATTAAAGAGCTTGTCGGCATAGGCCATATCGAAGCCTGCGCCGTTGTCTCGGATGAAGAACGCGGTCTCGGCCCCCTGAGGCAGGGCTCCGCATTCGATGCAGGTTCCGCATTCGATGCACGCATTTGGATTTTTTCGAGTGAACTTCCAGGCGTTAGCCAGCAGGTTTTCCAGGGCGATGTGGATCAACCCTGGGTCCCCGCTTGCGAACAGGTCCGGCGCCACGACTACCTTGATTTCACGGGTGGGGTCACTCTGGGTCAATTCCTCCAGCACCTTCCGGATCAGGACACTCAGATCCAGGGGGCGACGGTGCAGGCCGCCCCGACCGACTCTGGAGAGTGCCAGCAAATCCTCGATGAGCAGCCCCATCTGTCGGGCGCCATGCCGCACGCGGTCGAGGCAGTGCTGACCTTCAGCGTCCAGGCGGTCGCCGTAGTCCTCCTGGAGGGCTCGGCTGAAGCCATCAATGCCACGCAGGGGGGCACGCAGGTCGTGGGATACGGAATAGCTGAAGGCTTCCATCTCCTTGTTGGCTGCCTCCAGTTGGGCGGTGCGCTCGAGCACCCGTTGTTCCAGCTCCTCGTTGAGCTTTCCCAGAGCGGCCTCTGCCTTTTTCAGATCGGTGATATCTATGCCGATCCCGGAAATGTATGGCTGCCCATCTATGGACAAGGCTGAGGCCGTGAAATGCATGGGAATGAATCGCCCATCCTTGGCTTGGAGGCGGGCTTCCACCTCTCCGAATCCAGTCTCCAGGGTCGTTGTTACGGCCTCCTTGACCGCCTGTTGACTGGCTTCGTCACCCCAGTACCAGTCCATCAGGGTCATTCGTGCCAGTTCCTTTCCGGTGTACCCCGTCAGGGTTTCATGGCGTTTGTTCCATTTGATGAGTCGCCCTCCCTGGTCGTAGAGATAGACGAGGCCTGGCACGCTGTTGAAAAGGGCCTCGAGCAGCTTCCGTTCCTGGGACAGGGCCGCCTCGGATTGCTTCCAGGCGGTGATATCGCGGGCAAACACGAGTGCGCTGGGTTCTCCCTGGAAGGGGATGGGTACTCCGCTCGTTTCCACGTACACCGGAGTGCCATCCAGCCTCAGTAGCACAATTTCATTTTCGAGGGCGTTCTGGGAAAGGGTGTGGAAGTCGTTATTTTTACCCTGGATGATGTCGCGGGAATCGGGATGTACTCTCTCCATGATGGAGGTGCCAATAAGCTCTCTGGGCTCTGCCGCGCCGAAGAGGGCCTGAGCGGCACGGTTCACGTAGGCGAATTGGCCTCGGGTCTCCACAAAGATTGGTTCGGGAGCACTGTCCACAAGCGTCTGGAACCGCGCCTCACTGTCCCGCATGGCTTCTTCGGCCTGGCGTTTGGCGGTGATATCGATGGAGATTACGGCAAATTTCCGGTGATCGGGACTGAAGGCGTGGACCTGATACCAGCGCTCCAGGCCCGCAGTGTAGTTCTCGAAGGAAACCGGTTCTCCGGTCAGGGCCACTCGACCATAGGTCTCGATCCAATGGGTTTCAGTGCTGGGAAGAATCTCTTTGACGGTGTGCCCCACCCAGCGCTCTCTGGAAATGCCCGTCATTGCCTCGAAGGCCGGGTTTACCTCCAGGAATCGATAGTCTATTGGGGCGCCGTGCTCATCTGTGAGGATCTCGTGGAGCGCGAAGCCCTCCCGGATGGAGCTGAACAGGGAGGAATACTTTTTTTCACTGTCTCGAAGGGCTAGTTCAGCCTGTTTCCGCTCGGAAATGTCCCAGAGCACACCGAATAGGCGGGTGGGTTGGCCCGAAGCATCCCGCAGCACCTGGCCGCGGGAGTTGATGAAGTGAATGGAGCCATCGGGCCATACGATCCGGTATTCGCATTCGTAGGGCAGGTTCTCTTCAAGGCTTCTCGTCTGGGCGCTGAGGACCGTTTCGCGGTCCTCGGGGTGAACTCGGAGCAGAAAGCCTTCGGTGGACCCGGCAAAGCCATCCAGGGGATCGATGCCCAGCAGGCGATTGGTTTGGTCATCGGAATACCTTTGATTGGCCTGGATGTCCCAATGCCAGACCCCCATGCGGGCGGAGCGCAGGGCGATGTCCAGCTTGGCCTCGTTGGCTCGCAGGGTTTCTTCGGCCTGCTTACGGGTGGTGATGTCGGTGTGGGTGCCTGACATGACCAGAGGCTGGCCGTTCTCGGTCCATTCGGTGACCTGGCCTCGGCCCAACATCCAGATCCAGTGGCCTGCCCGGTGGCGTATCCGGCACTCATTTTCGTAGTAAGGGTCCTCTCCGGAGAAGTGCCGTCTGAGAGCTTCTTCTCCCTCTTCTTGGTCATCTGGGTGGAGCAGATCCATCCAGGTTTTGATGCTCAGGGGACTGAGTTCCGCCAGGGTATAGCCAGCCATTTCGGCCCAGCGCTCGTTGAAACGGACTTCTCCGGTCTGGATGTTCCACTCCCAGGTGCCCACATGGGTGGCTTCCAGGATGCGCCGCAGGCGTTCCTCGCTCTCCCGCAGCCACTCCTGGGCTAGGTGCTGCACAGTGATATCCCGGTGGCTAGCTCGGACTCCCAGGCGCTTTCCGTTTTCGATGATGGGACGGCAGGTATGCCCAATCCACCGGATGCGCCCGTCTTTGTGGTGGATCCGAAACTGGAGATCCTGGCAATGGTCCTCTGGAGATTGGTCGAGGTGGAGTGCAAACAGGGGCCTGTCTTCGGGGTGAACAATGGTGTTGAAAGCCTGACAATCCAGGATCTCTTCGGGACGGTAGCCGGTGATCCGCTCGCAGGATGGGGATGAAAAGATGTAACGTCCCTGGTCGTCTTGCCACGTTTCCCAGTCATAGGTCTGGTCGGCCACGATCCTGAAGTGGCGCTCGATGAGGCGGTGCTGCTCTTCGCTCTGCTTTCGTTCGCTGATATCGCGGATGATGCTCTGGACGTACAGGTTTCCGGAGTGCTGAAAGGAACGGGAGCTTACCTCTACGGGGAAGCTGGAGCCATCCTTGCGAACATGGAGGGTTTCGAAACGGGCGCACTGTTCACGTTTTACGGCCTCGTACTGACCCAAGAAATCGCCGGAGACATCCATGGTGCGCAGATCCCTTATGTTCAGGGTGCAGATCTGGTCGTAGGTGTATCCGTAAGCATCCAGAGCCCGGTCATTGGTGTCGAGCACCGCTCCCCGCTCATCCAGCAGCAGCACAATATCATTGGCATGGCTGCTCAGGATCTTCAGGCGTTGCTCCAGGAGCTCTTTTTCGGCCCTGCCGCGGGCTTGGTCGGCCTGCTGGTGGGCCTGGCTTTTGCGCCACCAGGCCAACAGGAAAGCGCCCAGGGTGGTGAGGGCGAGAATGGTGATGCCGGTGTAGATCCGGGGCAGCTTGGCAAGGGAGGCCGTGGCCTCGGCGCGGTCCATTTTGGTGATCACCATGCAGGGAAGGGCTTTCAGGCTCTTGGCGGCGGCTAGCGCCGGGACTCCCCGGTAGTCGAGGCCGTAGTACATTCCCTCACCGCCTGTGAGCGCCTGCACGCCAACCAGATCTTTCTGATTAAGGTTCGGGTTTCGCCGCTCATGGGGGACGAGACGCGTCCGATTCAGGGGGATCGCTCGATTCCCCAGGCGGCAGCCCAGGAAGGTTTCACTGGTGGCATGGAAGGCAGGCTGCTTTTGGTGCATGGAGGCGAGGAGAGACTCGAAATCCAGGTGGAGGAGCAGGCTACCCCTGGCCTTGCCGCTGGGGTCCGCCGGGAGGAGTGCTCGGCAGGCGACATGGGCCTTGGAGCCGGTTTCTCCGGCCTCCAGGCTCCACATCATCCAGGCAGATGTCCCGGCTTGTGGGGGGGTCGTATCAATCCAGGCCACGGGTGGTGGGGGCGTGGCCTCGGTTGTGACGAGGATCTGACCTTTGGGATCGAGAACACTTACGGCTAGGTAGCCGTACACGGTTTTTAAAACCTGAAGACGCTTAAGCAAGTCTGCGGGGGGTATTGGGTTTGTCCCCTTCAGGCCAAGAATTCTGGTGTGCAGCAGGGGATCCTGGGCGAAGGCTTTGGCATCCCTGAGCTGTTCGTCGAGCCAGTAATCGAGCTGGTCCCGCTGCACCTGAGTCAAATAGGAAAGTTGCTGGTGGGCATTTCTCTCCAATTCACGCTGCTGGTATTTGTAGGTTCCCCAACTGATCAAGAAGGTGCCCAGGAGGGCGATCAGGAACAGGCTGGCCGTGGGCAGGATCTGGGTGAGGCTCCACTGGGCGGTCGCTTCCGGATTGATTTGGCTCCGGTTCGCCTGCGCAAAGGGCGCGGCTCTCAACAAGAAGCTGGGGAGTCTCACAGGCGCCTCCTGGGGCGTGTCCTGGCAGAGGAGGGTTGGGTAGGGAACAGGCTATCTGTTCAGAGAATTGGCTTTTTGCTGCTGGGCTGCATGTCTCTCTCATTTCGGACATCCCTGGTTCTATCTTGAGTTCCGAGATCTCGACGGGGATCGGGGAGGCTGTCCCGCCAACCGTGGGTTGGCGCAAGATGGAATCTGTCCTCCGGAGGTCACTGTGTCTGACCCGAACTGCATCTTCTGCAAGATTGTGTCCCGACAGATTCCAGCAAGCATCCTGTACGAGGATGAACAGGTGGTCGCCTTCAAGGACATCGCCCCCCAGGCGCCGGTGCATGTGCTGATTGTGCCCAGGCTCCATGTTTCGGGTCTGGATGATCTGCGCGTCGAGCACCAGGACCTAGTGGGGCATATCGCGCTGGTGGCCCAGAAGCTGGCCAGGGATCTGGGCGTGGCCACCGGAGGCTATCGCCTAGTGACCAACTGCGGGCCAGATGCGGGGCAGACGGTGTTCCATCTCCATTTCCACCTGCTGGGGGGCACCCCCATGGGCGGCAGGATGGCCTGAAACTGAAAATATATGGACTCTGGATTGGGGGAAACAGATCCTCCTTCCGAAATAGATAGGCGAGGCCCTCTCGTGGTATCCCGCTCATCCATTTCTTCGTGGTTCTCCAGGTTGGTCCTGGTGGGCTTCCTGTTTTTCGGGAGCCTTCTGGTCGCCCAGGTGGACATTTCTGCCACGGGCCGGCCCGCGCTGCGGGTGTTTACGGACCGGGATGGCCTTCCCCAAAATTCTGTTGAGTCCCTGGCGATGGACACCCGAGGTTATTTGTGGGCCGGTACCCAGGATGGGGCGGCGCGCTACAACGGCCGCACCTGGACCCCAGTGCCGCTGCCGGGTCGGGCCAACAGCCGCTGGGTCCGGTCCCTCCTGGCCGCATCCGACGGGAGCATGTGGTTCGGGCAGGTGCTCGGGGGCTTGTTCGTGCTACGAAACGGTATATGGGAGCACCACGAGGTTGCCGAAGGTGTCTCCTCGGGGCAGGTTCGCTGTCTGGCGGAACGGCGCAATGGGGCCGTTCTGGCCGGGACAGACCTTGGAGTCTTTCAGTGGAATGGCCAGAAGTGGCTCTCCTTAACGGACCCAGGGGGCCGAAAGGTGGGTGCCGTGCTTTCGATGCGGGAGGTCTCTGAGCGTGGCAAACCTCCAGTGCTTTGGATTGGTACGGAGCAAGGACTGGCCCAGGTCACCCCGAGTGGCGCGTGGCGTTGGTTTATGGCGCGGGATGGGCTGCCCTCGAATGATGTCTGGAGCCTCATGGATACCCGAGAACCCAATGGCCAAGGGGTACTGTGGGCTGGTACTGGGCGTGGGCTGGCGCGCTGGGAAGGGCATCGCTGGTGGCCGGTCGGCGGTCTGCCCGCCAACACCGTGAACCAGATATTTGAATCCACCTCACCCGCAGGTGAACGCACCCTCTGGCTGGCTATGGACGGCGGGCTCTTCTACCGAGAGAGGGGGCGTTGGCAAACCCTTGGCGGAGCCTTGGGGTTTCCCAACCAGTCGGTGCGGAGCCTCTGGGTAGAGACGCTGCCCGGAGGCCATCGAACCGTCTGGGCCGGGACCTTTGGAGGCCTAGTGCGCCTAGCGAAGGGAGGCTGGACTGCCTTTGATCGTCAGATCGGGCTGCCGGAGAACGCCGTCTTCTCGCTGTGGGAAAGCCGCCTGGGAACCGGATTCTGGGTAGGAACCATGGGCGGTGGCCTGGCTCGGTTCCACCAAGGGCGATGGTCCAGCTTTGGGCCCACGTCGCTGATACCGGAAAGCCATGTCATGTCTCTGCTGGAGACCTCATCGGAGCGGGGTCGCCCAGTACTCTGGGTAGGTGGTCGGCAGGGCCTCTTGAGGGTGGAGGAGGGCCGGGCCACACACTTTGTGACTAAGGATGGGCTTCCGGATTCCTGGGTCTATGAGTTGGCCGAGGTGCCTGGGCCAGAGGGACAGAAGGAAATCTGGGCCGGAACCCGCCGTGGGATTGCCCGGTGGCGAGAGGGGCGGTGGGAGTGGCCCGAGGGTGCTGCGGGGCTTCCCTGGGCCACCGTGATAGCCATCAAGGTTGGTCCTGCACCTGGGGGGGGTGAGGGGGTGTGGGTCGCCACCCGGGGGAACGGGCTCTTTCTTCGCAAGGGCCGTCGCTGGACCCGGTTCACCGTCAAAGACGGCCTATTGGACGATCGACTGATGGCTCTTCAGATCCTGACGGATGAGGAGCGGATCCCCTGGCTCTGGGCAGGCAGTCTGGACGGTCTGTGTCGGCGGCGTCTGGATCGCAAGGATGCGCCCTGGGAACCCGTGGCAAACCTCCCGAGTCAAGTGATCTACTCCCTGGTGGCGGACCGCGGTGGACGCATGTACGCCTTCACGCATCGAGGTGTCTGTCAGCTCACCCCCCGGACGCCCACTCTGGAGAACCCCAACGCCTTCCGCCTGCGCACATTTACCACGGGCGACGGGTTGCCCAGCAACGGTTGCACTCAGAAATCCGCCATTGTGGACAGCAAGGGCCGAATCTGGACCGGAACCGTGGCTGGGGCCGCGATGTTTGATCCTGCGGAGGAGGCCGTCGACCGTCTCCCCAAACCCTTCCATTTCGAGCGCATCGAGGGTGGGGACCTGTCCCTGGCCAAGCTGCAGCCCTTCGAGGTGGGGTGGCGAAGGCCCAGAGCCGTATTCGAATTCGCACTGCTGAGCTTCTATCGGGAGGAGGACACCTTATACCGCTCCCAGCTAGAAGGCCTGGAGGAGGAAACTACCCCTTGGACCCGGGAGGGGAAGCGTGAATTCCCTTCATTGCCGCCGGGCCCGTACACCTTCAAGGTCTGGGCCCTGGATGCGGTCGGCAACGCCAGCGGGCCTATCTCCGTTTCCTTTCGGGTGCTGTCTCCGCCGTGGGCGAGTTGGTGGGCCTGGGCCTTCTATGTTTTGGTGGGGGTCGGCCTGCTGGCGGCCATGGCCTGGACCCGGGTGCGGCTGCTTCGGGCCCGGAATCTTGCTCTGGAAGGAAAAGTCCAGGAGCGAACCAAGGCACTGGCAGGGGCCATGGGCGATCTGGAAATGGCTCGAGAAGAAGCCACCCAGGCAAATCAGGCCAAGTCCTTCTTTCTGGCTACCATGAGCCACGAGATTCGCACGCCGCTGAATGGCATCATCGGCATGTCCAGTGCCCTGCTCGATACCACGCTGAATCCCACCCAGCGGGAATTTGCCGAGACCATCCATGGCTCCAGTGAAAATCTGCTGTCGATCCTCAATGGGATCCTGGATTTCTCGAAGGTAGAATCCGGACGCTTGGAACTGGAGGAAATCTCCTTCGATCCCGGGGTGGAAATGGAAGACTGCCTGGGGCTTTTTGCGGAAGTCGCTCAGCGGAAGGGACTCGAACTGGTCGGACGCTTTGATCCGGAGCTTCCGCGGCGGGTAATCGGCGATCCTGCGCGGTTCCGGCAACTGGCCGCGAATCTGGTGGGCAATGCGGTGAAGTTCACCCTGGAGGGGGAGATCTGCTTGTGGCTTCGGCCCCTGGTCTCGCCAAAGGAGGGGATGCTCCACCTTGGGTTGGAGGTCCGAGATACCGGCATCGGGATCGCACCCGACTCACTGGAACGCCTCTTCAACCCCTTTACCCAAGCGGAGCGATCTACGGCTCGACGCTACGGTGGGACAGGGCTCGGGCTCGCCATCTGCAAACGCATTGTGGAGCACATGGGTGGAGCCATAACCGTGGAGAGCGAGGTCGGCCGTGGGAGTCGCTTCTGTTGCGAGCTGCCATTCAAGGAGGACCCGAACCAGACCAGTTCCTGGGAGCCCCTGCCTGAGGGAATCCGGGTGCTGCTCTTCGAGCCCAATGCCTCGATGAGGGAGGCCATCCTGGAGATGCTGCGGGAGTGGAAGGCCTGCCCGGAAGTTGTTGATCGCGAAGCAGAGCTAGGGGAGGCGTTGGCCCGCCTGAAGGCTCAGGGCGGCCTTGATGCGATCCTGCTAGGGCTTCACCCCCAGGATTCGGAACCGGATCGATTGCTTGGAGCTGTAGCGCAGGCGGAGATTCCTGTGGCGCTCCTGGTGGGTGTGTCGGCCATTGCCAGCGCGGAGCGCATCCGGGCTCGCGGTCTGGCTTCCTATCTGACCAAACCGGTGCGTCGCTCACGGTTGCGCCAGGTCCTCCGACAGTGCCTGAATCCAGCCTCAAACGAAGCAGAGGCATCGGGACAGCGGGCCCGAGTGCTGGTGGTGGACGACAATGCCACCAATCGCAAGGTGGCAGAGCTGCACTTGCACGCCTTGGGCTTCGGTTGTCGCCTGGCCAGTGGGGCGGAAGAAGCTCTGCGCATCCTGGAGGCTGAACCCTTTGAGGTCGTACTCATGGATTGCGAGATGCCGGGCATCGATGGCTTCGAGGCAACCCGCCGTATCCGGGCCCGGGAGGTGCCGGGAACCCACCAGATTGTGCTGGCGCTCACGGCTCATTCCGTCGAAGGTGCGCGCGAACGCTGTGTCGCAGCAGGCATGGACGGCTATCTTTCCAAGCCCCTTCGCCGGGAAGTGCTGAACGCGGTCATCAGCCGCTGGCTGCTGGGCCAGGCTGCTCCCCAGGCCTTGCCCGAGGAGGAGTCCCTCCTGTTGGACGCCCACACATGGGAAGGCCTGGCCTACCTGGAATCGGTCTCCGGCACTGGGGCCATCGCGGAGTTGGTGGAGGATTTCGACCGTGACGTGTTCAGGCGGCTGGAGCACATGCAGGAGGCTCTCGATCAGGGTGATCTGGGCGCCCTGGCCCATCTTGCCCATGACCTGAAATCCAACGCGGCCACCCTTGGGGTGCTCAGGATCTCCACCGACGCTGCCCGCCTCGAGCGGTTGGCCCGGGAAGGCGAGAACCCGGAGTTGGCGGAGCTCCTTGAAGGCTGTCGCATCCGCATGCCAAACGTGCTCCGGGTGCTGCGGGAACGGATTCCCCCGGCCTGAAGGCATACTACGAATGGTGAGCCTAGTGCTCCGGGAGGCCCCCCATGATCCCCCTTCTTGATGCAGCGGAGATGAGGCGCGTGGAACAGGATGCCATCGCCGCCTGGGGCGTCCCTTCGCTGCTCCTCCAGGAACACGCTGCCATGGGGGCGCTGACCCTTCTTCCCCGTGGGGAAAGGATCCAGGTGCTGGCAGGCCCCGGCAACAATGGCGGCGATGCCCTGGCCCTGGCCCGACTCGCCCGCTTGCGGGGCGAGTCGGTCGAGGTCTGGACCCTTGAGGCATCCCCTTCCTGGCAAGGGGATGCGGCGCTCCAGGCCGCCCTGTGGGAAGGGCTCGGCGGCGACTACCGCTTTACCCAGACACCGGCTTCGGTCATTGGTGAGTTCCGCGGTTGGGTCGTGGATGGCCTCTTCGGCTTGGGCGTTCGCCTACCCCTGGGGGGATTGGCCCAAGCCTGGGTGGTGGCTTTGGAAAACCGGGCCGAGACCTGCCTGCGAGTCTTGGCCCTGGATCTCCCTTCGGGCCTGGATCCCAGCAGCCCGGAGGTTTCGGGCCCGGTGCTGGCTGCGGATCGTACCGCCTGTTTCGGCCACCTGAAGCTATGCCACGGGCTGCGACCCGCCCGAGACCGCTGCGGGGCGACCACAGTCATTCCCATCCCACTGCGCGAAGCGCCCCAGGCCGAAGTCTCCCTGCTGGAAAAACCGGAAAAGTCCGTTCGGAAAACCTGGTCCAGTCACAAACGGGACTTCGGTCATGTGGCGATTCGCGCGGGAAGCCCTGGCATGAGCGGCGCGGCCGTCCTGGCGTCCCTGGGGGCCCTTCGCATGGGGGCGGGCCTAGTCACGGTGCTGACCTCGGCGGAGGTACGGGCCGAGATCGCGTCCCAGGTGCCAGAGGCCATGGTCAAGGCCTGGGATGGCCGTGTCCCTGATGGCATTGACGCCCTCTTGGTGGGCCCGGGGGGAGTGAGCGAACTCCCCGAGTGGGGAGGTCCCCTGGTGTTGGACGCTTCCGCACTGAGGCCCGGGGAGGGCGCGCAATGGATGCAACGCACCCGAACCGTCATCACCCCACATCCCGGAGAATTCGCCCGGCTCTTCGAATTGAGCCAGCCTCTGGGGCCGGAAACCTCGGAACGTCTTTCCTGGGCCCGAAAGGTGTCCAGAGGGCCGGGCATTCTGGTGCTTAAGGGCGCCCAGAGTCTGGTAGCGGGAGGCGGCTCCGACCAGCTCTGGGTGAACCCCACCGGACA
>JFJP01038083.1_pt1 | contig 19800 bp, 47 predicted proteins | sample 431651 | NCBI WGS metagenome assembly JFJP01 (sample SAMN02602958, study PRJNA72255) | Microbial mat metagenome, whole genome shotgun sequencing project. | biome: fresh water; feature: sink hole; material: water; isolation source: purple microbial (photo- and chemosynthetic) mats found in...
TCGCAAACTTGACATTGGCTGGATCATCTGACCACCCCGGCGGAGGCGCACCCATGATGCGCAGCGGAGCCAGCTTGCCATCAACATCCATGTTTCTTTCTTCGTCAGACATCGACAGCACATCACGGAATACCTGAAGAGCGTCTTCATCGGCAGCCTGTGGAGAATCTACAAGAGTCTCAAGACTCTCCATCTTCTCCCCAGCAGATTCGGAATCCGGATTACGATCTTCCTCTTCACCCTCAACGACCCGTTTGATTATATCGGCGTTTGAGCGAGACTTGCCGCTCTGCCTACCACTGCGGAAGGCGTTCTTGGAAATCTCTACAATGTCTTCTTTTTTGAGTTTAGACTTCTTCATCGGCAACCTTATCCTCTGGATCAAGCTGTTCCTCTACGATCTTCTTGGCGTTCTTGGGTGGAATGCGCTTAATCTCGTCGGAAGAGTAGATACCGCGCTTCTCGTTTGACCAGTGAACCGACCACACCTTGCCGACCATGCTGGGAATGACCGAAGTTGATTCGCCGTGCTTCCAGACCACAACACCTTCTTGACATGTCTCGTCAGTTAAATGACGGACTCGGGTGCCGATGGTGAAGGGTTCTTTGGTATTGCTCATGATAGAGTTTTCCTCTCGTAGTTGAGATAAGTGAGTAACTTGGTCCGAGTGTTGAACTCGGGGTCGGAGATGATCTTCTCCGTTGCCATGATTATCAGCTTATCCAACAACTTGTCATTATCAATACCAAAGGCAGCCTTTAGTATATTTTTATCGACGGCAAGTTCTTCTGAACTAACAACAGCAACCTTCTGCTTCTTGACACTCTTAGCCAACTCCTTATGGTCAAGCTGGTTAAGCAAACGAATAGCATTCTGAACACGCTTTTTATTGATGGTTGTGAGGAACTTGCGAGCCTCGTAATCAACTCCACCCTTGAACTCCATGTCTATACCATTGATGGCTTTGACAAGGTTGAGAACATGAACCGTGTCACGGTCGAAGAATCCGCACTTGTCAACAAGGAACGTTACTATATCTTTCTCTTGAACAGACGCAAAGAGAATCGTAAACAGTTCCAAAGAATCAGCCGACTTCAAGTGATTGACAGCCGATGTCTCAACCATCTTCATACCAAACAGTTCTTCCGACATGCCCAGCGTGTTCATCAGCGATATGACTCTGCGAGGGCGCTTCGACTTCAACGAATCTGTGAGGAAGTGAAATATCTTGCGTCTGTCAATCTGGTTGATAAGCGCCCGATGGCGGAATATTTCGTTGATGGTCTTTGGATCAAGGTGGAAGCCAGTGTCAACAGAAATGTTGATGGCTTCAATCATCCACTCGGGCTTCATGTCTTCGATGGAGTCTCTGGTGAATCGCACCGTTCCACGGTTAAAGTCGCGGAATCCGTTGTGGAAGGATTCTATGTTGACAATGTTATTCAACAGGTTGTCAACCTCAACATACAGGTTGTTGACTGTGAATGGATCATCAATCTCCACTGACGTTCCTATCTTGTAACGAACGTTCTTATAGAGTGGAAGAAGGTTGGCAACATCTTCTTTATCAGCATGGTGAACTCGAACGAATATGTCGAATACACGAGGCTTCTCAGACAAAAGGATATCACGGACAGCCGCACCATAAAGATATACTTTACGGTCGCCTACCTTCTCCTTTATCTGCTTCAACAGTGTTTGTACGCTTACGCTCATTGTATTCCTATTATATGTGGGTTTGTATTACAGCAATCCGTCAACTTTTACAACCGTTCCCTGTGGGGCTGGAGTTGATGTCAACTGAGCAAGACGTTCGCGAAGAGCCTTGTTTTCCTGCTCAAGATGCTTTAGTCTCATAAGTGCCCTTCCCACAACCCCGTTATATTGCCCGAAGTAATCCATATTCGCCATGCGAATAAGGTCATCGGTTGAGTATACTGCGCCTGACGGTGTGTGTTTTGACATGTGTTTCCTTATATTCTTGATGACGGGTAGTGTGCGTATTGAGTAGCCTGTGAACCCCACAGGAAACCTAAACAGAATGAGACAGGGTAAGCCACCCCATCATGGGTCAAAATAGATACCGATCTGAATGGGCTTCTCATTCCCGCTCGCAGGGTATTCACATGGTCAGTGTAGAGATTTTGCATGTGATCGGCTGGCAAACGGTAAACAATTACGTTCTCTCGCCTACCTACCATCTTCTTTCGCTCAATCCAATTTATAGAGTCTTGGGAGTGACCAACAACAAACATAAAGTCAGCAATGGCTTCTGCTACATGAACGCTCTGCTTCTCTGATGGGAAGGCATCGTTTACGAAGCATACCAGGGAGTAAATGTCGGTATATGCGTTGAAGGTCGAATCCCTCTCAGCATCATAGTTTATCGAAACCTTAGCAAGATGCTCACGCATGAGTTCCCGCTGGGTCTTTACCGGTGCTTCAGGTTTTTTCTCTTTCAACCAGTTGAACATTGGTCCTCTCTGTGTAATGGCTAAAAGACATTATACCAAGAGAAGCAATAATAACAATTGTCAAAACAATAACAATTTTCTTGAGGTCTGACGCTGTTTTTTCAGCTTCGACTGCATCATCTAACGGCGCGTTTTCGCTGTAATGGTTGATGCCTGAGAATGCGATAGCCGACAATACAACTGTCGCTAATGCGATTGCTATAGTAGCTATGAGGAACATATCAATCCCTTATGTAGTCGGGCGTCTTGAACTTGAAGGCAAACTCTTGGGCAAGCTCCTTGACTCTCGGAACCGAACGCACTAAGAAGTTTATCTTGCGTGCTGTTGGGAGGTTGAAGAGTGGAACTGGCTTGGTGTTGGCTTCCTTGATATATGGCTTTATCTGTCTATTGAGAACGAGCCATGCTATAAAGGAGTTCACAGACGGAACCTTGACAGAAACAACCTCGAAGAACAATTCCTCTTCAGTCTTGTGGTCGGTCTTCCCGTAGTTGGAATAAAAGTCTGAGAACTTCATATGTGTATTTATATAAGTTTACCTGACTACGATAACTTTATCAATAAACGCTTTGAAGTTCTCTGGTGTGTCGGGCTGCCCCTTATAATCTCTCTCAACAAGGTATTGGGCTACTTGGTAATATACGAATGGGTCTATGGTATTGAACTTCTCTTCGTCAACCATGCGTGCCCGTGTAGCCACGAAGCCAGCAAGAGTCAGCTTGATAAGGTCATGTTCATCCCACGATACCTTTGGGTTTGCGGTCATGAAGAGTGCGAACGACTGTATTCCAGTCTCAAGAAACTTTACGTCTGGAGACTTGGGGAACATCTGAAGCAGCCACTTCATGTCATCGAATGTCTTTTGTTCTAGTTCTGTATCCATGGAATTATTATACTGCTGTTTTCTTCCAGAACACAATCTTTTTCTTCTTATCCCACATAAGGGTTAGGTGCCCCGTGTCAACAAGCTTATTCATCATATACTGGCAGTATTCTTTATAGATGCGCCCGACAAGTGTCTCATGGTCGGAACTGTATATAAGAATCTCATCGTTCTCTGATAGGAACGTGTATTGGTTCATCCAGAATTCCACCATTTCACCAGTCAAAACCTTCTCACTATATACTTCACGAAACTCTTTATAGTTCTGAAAAGTTATAAGGTAGATACTAAGAACCTGCTCTCGAAGCCCAGCCACATATTCTTCTTTATCTTCGATGGTTATTATTGAATCCACTTTATTCGCCGCATTCATCATTCTTGTTCCAGATTTTCCATATAAGCTCGCAATGAGTCGAAATAGTTTACTGCAAACCCAAAAAACTCAAAAGCTTCTGCATCTGTCATGGTTTCTATGTCATACTCGGGAAGACCATCGACTATTATTTCACCATTACCGTCTGAGAATGTAGCGTCATTCGCATATAGATTCAGAGTGTTGTTCCCCTCTGTAACACTTATACCATAACCAGAAAGAGTATCGCCTCGTGTTATATCCATATAGTTTCCTTATTACTATTCTACTCTACTTTTTCAATCTCCATATGATATCTTGCGTTTCGGTTGAAAAACACATTTCCAAAACATCAGCATCGGTAAGCTTAGACATGATATTGTAGGTTATCTGATTTGATAGCTTGCCGATAAGATACTCCATATCCTTCGGCATAATGAAGTGTGAATCTTTATGGTCTGTTGTTGAGAATACCAGCTTCTCAATCTCAAGAACCATATCCTTATCGGGCGGCATCAGTATATCTTTTTTACGAACGACATGCTTCTTGAATACAGACAGCATGCTCTTCTTGTTATAGAAAAACTTCTTGCCAACCAACATGGCTGAGTCAGTAAACGCCTCATCCTTGATGGATTTGAAAAACCCATCGAAGTCTGTTATCTGAAAGGCGGTTACTTTATCATCATTCATACCAGTATTTATTATACTGGATTACTGATATCCTTCTCAACCATGTTGATGTAAGCAGCCATATGCTTGCGCTGGGCGGGGTTTCCAGTCGAGTTGAACATGTCGATGACCGGAGCCATGTGTTCCTTATATAGACTGATTACCCGCTTCATCTCAACAACCTCGGGGGTGTCAACTACATTCTCTTCGGAATACCCACCGAACGAGCGGAGATACCAGATGATGTTTGTTTCATCGGTAGTAAGTCTTGCCGAGCCGCTATTCTTGTTTATAGAGTAATACTTGCCGACGAGGGAATCCTTTGACAGAAGCCCGTCTGAGAGAAGGCTGCTGATAACGCCGCCAGCAGTGTATCCCAAATATGCGAGGGCGCGAACATCGGAACTTGCCTTGCTCTTGCTGACAACATCATTGAAGTTGTGAGTGTTCCGCATACCATCGACGTGAGCGGTGATAACAGAGTCAAGCGTCCGCATGGTCTTGAACTTCGCCATCTTCTTGATGTTGCGAACTGGAACACCATACAGGTTTACCTGCTTCCAGTCAATCTTGGTAAACATCTGCATCAGATACTTGACCTCGAAACTGTCAAACTTGAACTCCTTGCCAAGAATGGTAACGGTCTTGTTCTTGATGGGAACATAGACATCGTGCCTTCCACGCATGTCAACGGTGGCTCTGATAAGGTCGTTGCTACCAACACCCTTATAGACATCACCGATGGCTCCAGTAGCCGCTCTGCGCTTCTTGACAGCAGCCTTGGGAGCAACTACATCGGCAAGGTTATACTTGTCAATGCGGCTCCAGTTGTATTCCTTCTCAAGACGGTTGACTTCAGTGGTACGAACCCCGTCATCAGCAGCGAGGCGAACCACGAGCAGATACAGCTTCTCACGGGTCGGTTCAGCCGCCATGATGTTCTTGTAAAGCTGAACCAGCTTCTCAGAAGCCTTGCGAGGGTCGCCACCATTCTGGAACACCAGAACGTGACAGGGCATAGGCTTATGTGAACTGCATTCATTCCAGACGCTCTTGATGGCACCGTCACCCTCGGTTCTAAATGAAACCTCCATGACGATGGTCTTATCCTTGCGAGTTCCATAACGGTTCTCGTAGTTGATATTGCTATTGAACAGCTTGATGCCGTTGTAGAAGACATCGCCAAAGATGTTGTGGAAGTCAGACAACTCTGCGCTCTGCCAGAGGATAAGTGCATTCCAGTAGCTACCAGCAGAGTCAACCTTGGTCTGGATAAGGTTGGCAACGTGGGCATGAGCATCCTTGACACAGCGGATAAGATACTCGGTGGTGTGTGCGTTATACTCAAGGTTCTCACGGTTGGGAGTCGGATCAACCCCGTCACGGGCGCACTTGAAGTAGATCACACCGTTCTTGACGAACTTCAGTTCGCTCGGAGTCAGAGCATCAGCAAAGATAGTGTAATCCAGCGGATACGGAATCTCGTCAACAAGAGCAGTCGAGGCATTACGCATACCACGATTATGACGGAATACCGTAAACTCAGGAGTCTCAATGATGATGGCATCCTCGGGGAACGAGTAGTTGAGAGCGACCTCCGAAGCGTTTACGACTATAGGCTTGATGCTCCACATACGAGTGATATCATTATACCTGCTATTGAAAGCCGAAATGTCTTCCTTCTTGATATTGACACGGATAGTGGTTCCCGAATGCTCACCAGCCCCGATACGAGACTGAGAGGTAAGAGCAGCAACACGCTTCTTTTTCTCATTACGGTAGCAGTGATAGCAATACTCAACACCGTCGTTGATGGTATTGACGAAGAACTCGGGGGTGTACGACCATGCCGACTTAGCGCCAAGACCAAAGCCACCAGTAGAACGCTTGGCAGTTGCCGACTCGCCACGCTTGGTCGAGGCGAAATACTTCATGAACACCTTCTCAAAAAGTTCAGGTGACATGCCATTACCTTCATCAGCTACCTCATACCACGGCTCCTTCTCGGACGGAAGGTGAACCTTGACACGGGCAGTCGGATTACCAGCCTCACGATGGGCGTCACGAGAGTTGGAGATATACTCCTGGGCGATGATCTTCAGCTTGTCAGAGTAAAGCTGGCTCGACATGACTTCCATGGCGAACTCTTCATCGGCTTCATTATGTGAAACGGAAAATTCCATTTCCTTGACGCTCTCGGCGGGTCCGCTGGTTGACAAATCACGAGTGTTGATATTCATACGATTCCTTGGTGTATAGATAAATAATAGCAGAAGGTTGACCGAATACAATAATCCTATACCACCCCACAGATTAGTGTATCACACAGACAAAAAGGTTGACATATGACAGATCCCGATACGATAAAAGATATGAGAGACGATGAAACGCAAATACTTCCAGCTATCGAGGATTCTAAGAGACTTAGAAATCCCATACTCTCAGTGTTTATGAACGTGTGTAACAGAGAACTCAAAAACTTCATGAGGTATTGGAGAGTCTGTAGTGACACACAGAGGCTCAATCTTATCAAGAAGGAACGCAAGTATATTGCGGAGATGAAAGAAGACGATGGTATAGAAATTGAAACAAAGGTGAAGACCGGAGTTTACATCAAGATTGAGAAGTAAACTCTTTTAGGAATCCAGCCTTCTTGTATTCGGAAGCTTGACATATAGATTGCTTTAGTGTGGCGAAATCTGTAAAGGTGATAATACACCCGTCACCAACTTCATGTTTCTTTATGTATCTTCTCAGAGCTTCCAATGACGTTCTTGGAGCGCCCCAAAATTGCCAGCCAAGGTGCTGCTTCCAATGTCTAACCCGGATAAACCCCTGTTTGAGAACATGGATAACGATGGTATCTCGGTCTTTTACCGGATCCAAGTGTTTGACCTTGTGACTCTTGAACACTTCAGGTCTGGTGACGGCATCAGTAGCATGCTCCTGTATAGTAATATACAGTCTGCTCTTCCTGTCATAAAAGTAACCGTCGCCTAACGGCATATATAAATAATCCTCATAAGGGGTTCCTATATGAATCTTATCGGGTTTTGGCTTAATCGCAATACTGGCAAAGCAATACCAGTTCATGAACACGGGTCAGCAATCATTGAGAACCCAGCCAAGTTCGGTTTCACCAAGCAGGAAGTTGCCGAAATCCTTGATGACAATCCATACAACCCACAAAAGGTCGGAAAAAAGGATTCGAGATACATTCTTCTAAACGCCGCTTTTGAGAAGGGCTGGGTTCGTATTCGTCAGGTTGGCTCGACGTTTACTGTCGAGTTTAGTGGAATGGCTAAAACTGTTGTTGGCAAAATAATAAAAAAGTTTGGCGATGACTTCGGACCATTCACGCAGATACGCCTTCATGACCTCGGATCCAACCAAAATTGGGCATACCCCTACAAGGATCTTGTAGAGGCATACCGTGACGGTGAGTTTGAGGATACTCTGGCTTCTGTTCAGTTGGTCAAGCCAAATGAAATTCCAGCCAGTGTTTTATCGACCGCAAATCGCGACAAGAATGTTCGTAATATACTTCGTAAGTCGATTGAACCAGAGTTTGGCACGATGCCAAATGCCGGAACCTTTGAGAGTCGCATTTACGAGGCTCTTAGGCGCATCCTCTTCAAGTGAGACTTGCTGGAAGACCTTGAACAGAGGGATATGCTCTTCCCAAATGTTTTTGTGAGTCATGTTGGCGTATGGTTGCAGGAAATAAACCTCTGTTATTCCAGCGTTGACAAGGTGAGCTATACACCTATGGCACGGTGTATGAGTTAGATAAATCTTACACCCCTTCGTGTCAAACGGGCAATTCATAATCGCATTGATTTCACCGTGAATTACATACTCATATTTGGTCGGGCGTTGCCACTTGGATTCAGTCTCGTCAATTCCAACAGCAAACCCGTTGTAACCAACAGAGCATTGTCGGTTGTCGGATGTGACGATAACAACACCAATCTGAGTCATCGGATCCTTAGACAGTTCTGAAACCGTCCTGGCAACCTTCATCCACACTTTATTCCATTTGTCTTTACTTGCCATCAGAGAACCTTCAGGGTATACTTCATATGATCAAGCACCCACTGGTTGAACTCGGAAGCCGAAACTCCTTCAACTCCATTGCGCTTGGCTACTCGGTTCCACACAATTTCGGGATTCGACCCCTTGATACTGCTAACCGTATTGTGCCACTCCTTGATGACCTTGTTGCGGTAATCCATGACGTTGGTCACGTTGGTTGGAAGCGGCTTGAACAGGTTGCGCCCCAATTCTCGGAAACGCTCGACATGCACCGTCATCTTCTGAATGGTTGCCGTGCTATCTTGGGTGATTGCCGTCTCATATGCGTCCCGAGCCTTGCGCTCCTTGACAGTCAAAATGAGCGGACCCTTCGCACTCAAAACAAGCCAGCCAACGACAAGGGTTCTAACCTCGCCAGTGACAACGGTTGCGGAATCGGTTGAGTTTTCGTATACGAGACAGGTCGATGTCTTCGGGTCCATGTGCTTCTCCATTGCCGCCCATCGCAAGGTGGATGTCTTTCCAACCCTGGTGGTGGTCTTCCTTGAACCTATTATAGTAGCCTGTCAGACGGAAATCAAGTAGATGGGCGAGTTCGTGGGAAACTGTGTCACGCACTTCATACCCTGGAGCATACTGAGAAGTAGGGTTTATCTCAAGAACAAACCAACACTTACGACCTTCAACATTTACTCTCGGCAAGCTTCTGTCAATACCAACAATAAGCCTCTCGGGGTGATATGAGTGACATACCCATGCTCTACCCCAGGTTGACTTCAGCCGCTCATTGAAATATATAAACGGGTTTAGCTCCCTCAACAACTTCTTCTCTCTTATTGGTCTATTGGATTCAAAAAAACAATGCTTCGCATCGTCTATCATTCCGCTAACCAAGTCAGGAGTGAGGTTGTAGCGCATACCCTTATTTAGCGTCAAGCTCCCGATAGGGAGGGAAGTGGATTGGGGCAGCCCCATCGGGACACCCCTCAGAGTCGTAAAGTGTTTCTTTCCCATCAGTAATGTGGGTGTATAACACACCATCGGGCGCATCAGTTGCTACGACTGTCTCACCTTCAAGCAAGACAGAAGCCGAAATAGGGGTCATAAGAACCCTAAGTCTTGATGTGAAGATTTTACTTGACATGTCAGTATGCTTTTGGTATTCCAGTTATGTTGTTATCCTCTTGCTCACTCTTCGCAAACCGCTCTCTACAGAAAGAAGCTGGGACACCTTGGGGGATGTTTTCGTCATATTGCGGAAATACCCCAACCCCGCCATTTTCAACAATCTTTTCATCCTCGTAAGCTCCAATGAGCTTGCGGTAGAGTTCAAGCTTGCAGCATTCCAGAGCGCCGATAACTTCATTACAGTTGGCGTAACGCAGCCCCTTCTTCTTGAGATACAGGTGAAGCATGCGAGTGATGATGAAATTTAAGTCACCAGCGTTCTCAGCATCGTTTGCGAGATTCTGGATATGGCTCTCAAAGGTGTGGCGGGAGTCTTGCTTGATGTATGGCATAGTGTTTTCCTTTTATTCGCAAACGCGTTGACGCAGGTTCTTTATACGGTCAAGAAACTTGGATATGGTTTCCTTCTCGTGAGGCTTCCAGTTTCTCCGCAGGTTATTCTCAACGAACGTCTGTCGCTCGTCAAGAAGTTCTTCAAGAAGACCAATGTCATCAGAGTCGATTGTTATTGTTTTTTCTCGCATGTTACTTCTCACTACTCTGGTTAGCGGCTTCTGGCTTTGTGTCATCCAAACTCCAAGCAGACAATCCAAGCCTGCGAGTAAGAGCCGAATACACTTTTGCGGTCACAACAGCATCGTTGTAAGCACGATGGGCATCCCCCTCGAACTTGACACCGAGAGCGGCGGCTATTCTGTTGAGCGAAGTGTTCTCGAAGGTTCCGGGGAGAGCATCATTGATGTGCTGGGCGATGATCTTAGGATCACGCACATTGCGGCTGAAATACTTTTCATAGTCGTTATGACCAAACATGGTGCGAATCATTCCAGCGTCAAACATCCAGTTCTGACCCATGGGATCACACTTATCGGCAAACGCACCAAGCCATCCGATGAACTGGTGCCTACATTCTTCGTAGCTGACACCTTCTGCCATAATCTGTTCACGGTTGAGCTTGTTCACCTTGAAGGCACCATCAACCCCATCGGCGTAAAGAAACTCTTTGCCAGGGTTGACAAGGCGAATAAACGGTTCGATGCTTGTATCAACCTCGTAGTTAGGGTGCAACACCACACAGGCAATCTCAATGATTCTGCTGTTGTGGGAGTCAAGCCCCGTTGTTTCGGTGTCAATGGAAATGATGCGGCTCTTTTTAGCCATGTTATTCTCCGTCAGGCGTTATGCCAAAGGGTTCGTCAACTTCGGGAAGTTCATCCCATTCAAGAACTGGTTTTGCGTGAGCTTCTATGAATCTATCCATAACCCACTTCAGACCTACCATGTCTTCAGCGCAGCAAGGCGATAATTCTTGACTCACAGCCTTTACAAGACCGTGGTCATTGTAATAAACCTCGTAAATGCCGTATTCGTGTTCAAAGTGGTCAGCCACAATGCTCTTGTGGATGCGATGTACGACTCGGTAGTTCCAGTGGCTCATTTTAGCTCCGGTTGGTCTGCAATTCCGACTTGAACCTTGACATCACCAATGTATCCAATGGTATGAAGGGACGGATTCTGGTCGTTGCGCACGTTTTGTGCATCTCGCGTGCCATTTGTGCAGGCACATATGACAAACAACGTCATGAATATGATGATTTTCATCAGAGTGTCCAGTACCTCGGGTTGTAAGCAGGCTTTTCGAGCCTATCAACCGCATTTAAGTGGTCAAGTAGACCTTCCCAGGTCGGAAACCAGCAGTCAGGCTTCGTAATAACGGTCAACCAGGGGTTGATAAGCCCGTCATCAGCGTCAACATCGCTATATTTCACCAAAATGGGCTTCTTTTGAGTGCTTGCCTGCACAACTTCGTGAATTGTGCCGAACATTGGCTTACGAGCATCATAAACAACCACCAAAAAGTCGGCTTTATCGACACATCTGAGGTCAGCATGCCCGATTGGCTCGAACATTTCACGCAATTCGTTGAATTTTCTCTCTTTTACGAGTCTCTTGAAGGTTCTCTTATCCTCATCAACCTCAGTTTGACCATTTTGGAGGGTTTTCTTGACCGGATTTTCGACCTTGATGCCCAACTTCTCCAATTTTACGGTAATTTCATCACGCCAGCCTGCGCCATCGTCAACACATGCGAACATCGGACCAGCCAAATACGTTGTCTTGCCGTTGAGGTATCCCATTTTTGTCTCCTTAGACATATTTTATGTCTTTCAGGAGTTTTACAATCGGGTCTTACTCCCTACAACTTGAATAAAGTTCGTCAAATAACTTGAGTAGCGGCTTATCTTCTATAACAGCCTGCTTCTTCAAGACAATGTTGAGCTTATTATACGCTTCAATAGTCTCCATTCCATATTTTTTCAAGTAAGTCATGCCTACCGGCTTGTATGGAAACTGAAATGTTGCTCTTTTCGCCTTCGGGTCATAAACAAATTCTTTACCGAGAGACGTTTTTTCATAGTTGTTGAAATTTATTTGAGATTGAAATCCAACAGGATGTTGTAAATACTCCCAGCGTCTCTTCTGTTCATCAACTTTCTTCTTTGGTTTCAGAACCCAACCAAATGTTATAAGATAATCTAAGAGTTTTTGTGAAGACACATCACTCAATCTATCATCAAAAATACAAACATCATACCCGACGCCTATGAGTCTTTCGCACTCTTCTAAGCGTCGGGTAAGATCCTCCACGCTACTCTCAAGTTGTTTGAGATACGCGTCATCCATGTTTAGCCGACTATTCCAGTGTCAAGTTCAATCTGCTGGAGAGCCTTCTGGCGACGAGCTTCTTCTTCGGGAGTCAAGTCACGATAGAAGTTGAAGTCGATGTCATCAAGGTTGTATGCTTGGTAGCCGTAGAGCGGAGTGTCATCAGCAGACTCATACACATAGCAATCAAGCGGTGCCTTACCATCCTTGACGAGTCTTGATCGAACTTCGACTATTTCAGCCTTGGCAGAATCCAACGAGGTATGCCCCTTGTAGCGAATGTGGTATTCCACATAGTTATCTTCTACCTTGTTATGGGATACGATGGCGAGGAATATCATGAATCACTTCTCCTTGTTTATGTTTTTAACAGACGCAGCCTTGTTCTTCATACGCCTTGCTTTGTTGACAATCTTACGCACTTTCTTTTTCTTGTCATCAATGCAGTGTGCTATAAAGCGGTCTTCGATGAATTGGCGTTCGACATTCAACCAATCAAGCTTGAGGAAGTCAGACAGAGCGATAAACCCCTTCATGGCTTTCATCTTTTTGGTGGAGTATTCACGCTCAAACTCTTGAGCAAGAACAACACTTATCTGAACACCCTTCTGACCAATCTTATGAACCAGCCATGTTCCAAAGGAACCGTTGAATAGGCGGTTTTCCGTTCGTTTGGCGAGGTCTTCTGTGTAAATCATCTGACACCACTTGATGAAGTTTTCCTGCTTCATAATGACACCGTTCAGGGTCTTGTCGGCAAAATCTTCAGCGAAGACAGCCTTATCAAGTTCTCCTTCGGGTCTAACAGTGTTGTCACTTGCGATGTTATAACGTATCATTATATTCCTTTAGTATCTGTCAAGAATGTTTATTATTCTATCGTGGATTGCGTCATGCGTTGCGGTCAACTCTTTTACAATAACCTTCTCAGTTTTCGTTCGAGTTTCAGAGTCTTGGTCTTCAATACGCCTAAGCGACTGTATGCTTCCCGACATTTGAGCGAGAAGAGCCTTTACATCATATAGAGTTGCATTGATGATGTTTTCCTCACGCTCTTGTTTCTCAAGAGCGGATTGCAGCTTTTCGCGCAAGTCATCAACCGTCTTCTCTAAATCTTTTTCGTACTCAGACATGATACTATTCTACCCCATATTCTATAAAGTAAAGGTCTTCTGTTTAGTCTTGCACAGTGTTCAGCATATAGGTTAGCCAGATGTTCCAAGTGGCATTCTTTTACGGTGGCATTTCCAATCGTAATAGTGGTATACATAGAATTGTCGGCTTGAAATTCGGCATATCTTGACAGAACACCGTGCGATTGAATTGCCAGTCCCGATATGGATGATACTGAATGTTCTTTATCTTCATACTTCTTCAGCTTTGCTTTTAGCTCGTCAATCTCTGTTGTTCTCTGCTCAAGAATAGAATGAAGACGTATGTTCTCATCCTCAAGGTGTTTGCAGTAGCCAGGGTCTTCTTCAGTCATCGGCTCCACCTTCCTGCATACGCCTAACCGTGTTATGATGCTCTATAACTTTGGCTACTTCGTTTCTCATACTGGCATACTGTTGAGCCATGGCGGCTGCCGATGCATTAAATGAAGTGCCTTCAAGCGTAACTCCATTCGATGATGTTCCGATCATAGTGGTTCTGTCAGAAGTGGTCCAGATTGGCTGATTACCCCAATTGCCAGAGCCATCTCGTGGACCGATTGGAGTTGTCCAGGGGTTTATTGAAGGCTGTGGTTGGTTCCAATAATCGCTTGGAACCTTGGTAGCCTTCTCAATCTGTCTACGAGCTTCTTCAAGATTATCACGGGTCTTGGAGTCGTTGAGAGCTTTTTCAAGCTGCTCGGTCTTCTGACGTTCAGAGTCAAGCTGCTTTCGCAGTTCCTCATTCTCGCGCTCAAGAGCCTTTATGTAATTGTCTTGAAGCTCCTTGAAGGTCTTTATAAGTTCGTCGTGTTCTGCCATATTATTTTGCCTTTACGTTTGAGAATGCTTTCATTATATCAGAGAATACGGTTGGGGTAAACATTGGTTGAACGCTTACTATATCATCGGCTACTTTATTGGTAAACATTTTTCCAGCATACAACTTGAGACTGGCATTTTCCGCCTTAGCATCGTCAAGCTCTTTTGTAACAGTTTCCAGCTTCTCACGCAGCTTGGCGTTATCATCTTCAAGTTGTTTGATGTAGTCGCTCATTTTCCCCAAAGCCCTATGGTGGTTGTGATTACAGAAGTTCTAAAAACCTGCATTTCCGACAGCTTCGTAACCATCTCGAACGCTCCATAGTTTACAATAGCCGTATCAAGCTCTTCCGATAATGCTATGGCATCATCTATTTGCTTCTTCAGCATATCGTTCTCTTCTTCAAGCTTAGACTTTGACACTTGGCATTATCCTTTCCATCAAAGATTGCTCACGAAGCTTTACATGCGTGAACTGTTCTTTTGTTTTATACTTGAATATTATTTTATCCAGCGGCATAATTTGTCTATAGGCTTCTTCGATAGAAGCTTTTAGTAATTCGTTCTCAATCTCAAGACTTCGTATTTCAGGTGTCACGGTGCCGTTACTCCGCCGCTGATCTTCCATGTAGGAGTCCACCCCTCCATACTTTTACTAAGCTCGCCATACTTCTTCTTATAATCTTCTACTCTTTTCTTCTTCTCGTCAATCTCATTGAGTATACCTGCAAGTATCTCACGAAGCTTCTCATTTTCGTCTTGAAGCTGCCGCTCGTATTCTATTTCACTTGACATTATTAGCTCCGTTCTATAATGGCTTTGAGTTTCAATCCCTGCGTACCTTCGTCAAACTGTATTGTCATTTTTCCGATTGTTGGTCGCCCAGCGATTTGATAGTTTTGATTACCAAAGCTTATTTGACTCGTTGACATCTCGTAGCTGAAATCTGTAACAACCATACCACGCAAGTCATCTTTAGTTAAGGCTGTGTTTTCAAGCTCTTTACTAAGACGTACAATCTCATCCTCCATGCGGTACATTGCCCTGCGGAGAATGGCATTCTCTTCCTCAAGATGCTTTGCGTATTCATTTTCCATAGTATTCCACAATCTTCTTTATTTCCTCTTCGGCTATGGTACTGGCGTTTTGTCTAATATAGTCACATAGGGCAGCTACTATATCAACACTATGCATACTCTTCAGGTCTTGTATAGCTTCATCATTGAACCTCTGATTTCCGCATTTTTCACGAACCCTGCCCAAAGCTTCATATACGGAATCCTGCCACTCACGACACTTGATAAGCTCAAGTTCCTGGCGTCTAACCGTTTCTTCGAGTTGTTGAGTGTAGTCAGAGTGGGTCATTGGTATCTGGCTTATCCTCGTAATCTTGGAGTAAGGTTGTGGTCATTGTGTATTGTGGATTACTCGTGGGACCGGATTGAGCATAACCGGATGTAACAATCGGTCCAGCCGTAACATACCCAGCGCCAACGCTCTCATATCCCTTGAGGGCATTACCGATTATTATATCACCCTTTAGAAACTTGTCTATAAGCTCTTTCTGCTGGTCAATAAGACCGTTCTTCTCTTCAATGACCTTGCGCAAATGCTCTATAGTCTTTTCCAATTCCGCTTCATATACTTTGCTCATGAATCATCCCATCATCTCGTCATAAGCAGCAGACTTCCACTCCAGAGCCTCCATGTCAATATCTCGGTCTGGATTGCGGCTCTTCTTGCGTTCAATTCCTTCTTTACCTCCAGGGCGCTTTCCAGTAAACTGAAACGCACCACACTCGCTCTTACATGATTCTAATTGAATGGAGTTCAGGAACTTGTATACTTTACCATTTATAAGCATCTTGAAGAACTCTTCACCAATCGGCGTTTCTCGGGTTGAGCGGATTGGCTTATGGTCGGTGTCTTTTACACCAAGAGTTCTTCCCATAACTTCGTTTCCCGTTTTAGTATCGGTGATAAAATACTTTATACCGAGAGCGGGGTTGAAATGTGTGCTTACTTTGCGTCCCATGTAGTCTCCTAAATGTATAGAATCGGTGTGAGATTGATGTTTGTTGTGCTGGTCGTGTTTGAGGCTATGATGTTATTATACACTCTCTTGGTCGCATTGAAATTGTCAGAGACAACCATACCAAGATATGTTTTTGTTACATCCCCAATTGATGCCGATAGTAATCTGGCTTGATTGCAATTCAACTCGTATAGCCTGTCATTACGCTCTTTGAGGATTGCGTTCTCCTTCTCAAGAGTGTCAATATAAACTTTCATTTCTTCAATTTCCATCGAATGTATCCACTTTCTCTTTGCTTATCTTTTCAGCCAGAGTATCTGGATTCTTCCTATACCCTGGACACTCCTTAGCGTATGACGAGTCGGAATTGCAGTTATAATCGTAGAAGTCGCAGAGTCCGTTTCTCCCACCCTGTTGAAACCATGAGCGTCTTATTCTAACGAAGTTTTTACAGTTACCGCAAGTCTTTCCCGTTGGCATAACTGCTCACTTGTTACCAAGATATTCTTCAGCGTCCCGCTTCATATATTCCTTGAAGGCGCGAGCGGCACCACCCTTGGGGCACATCTTGCTCCCCATAAGCGGCTGCCCCATAAACGGTAGGTTGTTTTCCATGGCATACAGATACAGAAGCTTTTCATAAGCTCTACAATACTTCTGTATCCTTTCAAGGTTTTCTTGAGATACGACCGGTGTTTCGGTTGTGAGAAGTATCTTCCCACTATCCCAATCAAAACCATCACACGCATACATAACAGGAGTGCATGCGGTTCCACCAACACCACCCTGCTTGAGAGTAACGACAACTTCATCATTGTCGCACATACGAGAAATGGTTTCGAGTAATTCTTTCTTTTTCATATCATATATCCATACAGTTTTCGTGGTAGCATTTTTTACATAACCACATCCATATTGTTTTTCCGCATATATCTTCCGCATACGGTTCAATGCAATATGAGACATCCTTTTCAGAGCCACACTGTTCACATGGTTGTGGGTCGGTTGACGGTGGAGTTGGGTTGACACCCTTCTTTTCTTTCTTAGTATTCTTACTCATATACTCCACTCCCCCTTAGAGTATGGTTCATATGCCTTCATGATTTCTTCGAGGGTGCTGGGCTTCTCGCCTCGTTTGGCGAAGCATAAACCGCAGAACAATCCTGTATGGCGCATCTTGAACTTCTTTTCACTGTAAACGACAGCGCAGGAAATCTCGTCAATAAACTCCCAAACGTAGTCTGGATTTTCTTTACACTCTTCCCAATTGTATCTGGCAGCAACATCATCCCCTATAAGGCAGCGGAACTCACTTGGGTTCCCACGATAAACCTTCAGAAGAAGAGAAGTCAATACAACGGTGTCGAAGAACTTTGCCTGTTTCTCAATAACCTTATCAATCTTCTTTAGGAAGCTCTTGCTTACGCGGTTTTTCTCGTTCCAGGCGGTGAGCATCGCAGAGAGTGCAATACCACCCTCGGGTTGATCCGAGCTTTCCGGGCGCACCGCAGACTTCACACGTTTGGGCAGATTTTTTGTTTGCTTCTTGGATGTAACTGTATGCTTCTTCATGTATTTCCTTTGGTATAGCGTTCATATAAAAACTCAAGTCTCCAAACTTCTCCTTGACTTGAGCGCAGGCTGGGTATGCATCGCCCACAAGACCATGCTTCTTGAATAGTGTGTCAAGCTTAGTTGACAATTCGTAGATAATGTCGAACCACCCGTCTCCACATGCGAACCCCCAGCACATGCATGTTACCTGCATATCCATATGGCGTTCACGGTAAAGCTGTGGGAAGTCGTTGCAAAGCTTGATGTCGTATTCTGTTTTCATGTGCCTTCCTTTTCCTCAAGTTCCTCGGCTACGTCAAACCCTTCTTGGATTATGGTCGAAAGACGCTTACCATTGTATCCGCCTTCCTCAAACCAATGTAGGTATGCCTTACTGTATCTACTCAGAGTCTCGACAGTGACTCCACCACTCACAATATTAGCGGTAGCTTCACGCAACTCAACCTCATATCTATCAACTTCAACGTTTTCCATACTTATCCTTTTCGTTGTAGTCGTTATGTATTTGGTTCATAGAACCCAACAAGTTGTCAAACTCTTTCCAAAGATTCTCGCTCTCTTTCCAGAACTTTTTAGCATCTTGCTCGAACTCTTGAGTTGTATTGTGAGTTCTGAGGTTGAAGATTTCCTTGATGCGGTTGGCAACGTGGGCTATATGATTGACGTTTGTTCCTTCAACGGTGACTATAATAGTCTCGCCGCTCTTGTGCGTAATCTTGATATGAGCCTTGGCACTCGGCTTTTTTCTTTTCAACCAACCGAACATGCTGTAATCCTTCTCTTGACTGTGGATTCCGACGTTGTGCATTTACACGACGGGCAGAATAGGAACTCCCCATACTTACCCGTGCGAAACTTGAAGTGGTCTTTGTGGCAGTTTGGGCATTCCACCTTTTCACCACGCTCAATCTTCTTTATTATTTTACGCATTTCCACCATTGGGTCAATAGACACCCTCGGCTTATACGAATTTAGTAGAGCATCATTGAGAAGCTGCCGCTCAAACCCGGCAGCCTGCCGTGACATGGTTATAGAATCACCTACACAGGCTATCTTATGAAACTCTTGTTCACAGTCATAAGAATCGTCGGTGTCAAACTCGTGGTTTGCTTCACGAACATCCAGTTCCTCAACACAGTCTTTATTCCTACCGATGTAGTTGATGAACCAGTCGGTCAGATCGAAACTCATTACTCACCCTTGGTGCTAAGAATCTCAAAAATGACTTCCATCTCACCCTTCTTGTGCAGGCGAGCGAGAATGTTGACCGATTCCTTGACCTTGGCAGGAATGCCGTCAGCACCACCAAATCTCACATGCTCGGGCAAGCTGGTGTCCTGAAGATAGACCTTGCACTTGGCATCCTTGTGGGGTGACAGGTAGCAACGGGTCAGGAACCGCTCATGCATCTTCTCATACTTCTGCGTCCAGCCAAGGCTCTCCATATACTGGCAAAGCTGCTTGGGGTGAATCAGCTTGAAGAAGTTACTCTCCACGATGTTCACCCGAGACTTGATGATATCTGACATCAGATCGAACTTCTCCAGCTTCCGGTGGAGAATGTCGTTCTGAGCCTCAAGCTCCTTGATGTATTCCTTGTCAGACATGTTACCTCACGGTGATGATGTTGGACCAGCCCTCGGACATATCCGGTGCCTGGAGTTGTGACTTCATTCTAACCAGAACCTCGTAAGGCACAACCCTGTCTCTTGCCGCATTGCGCTTCGCACAGGTGTCAAATGGAACATCGAAGTGAACGGCGATGACCTCGTAGCCACCCTTCTTGCCGACCTCAATCAGTTCCTTACGGTATTTCCGCTGAGTGGTTGTGTTATCCCAATAAATAGTAGGTACACCGATGGATACGGCTGTCAAGAACTTCTTGCGAGCCAGTGACGCCACGAAGGCGTTCTGAGTCTGATCGGTGGCACTTCCGGTCACTTC
>JFJP01038084.1_pt1 | contig 19793 bp, 26 predicted proteins | sample 431651 | NCBI WGS metagenome assembly JFJP01 (sample SAMN02602958, study PRJNA72255) | Microbial mat metagenome, whole genome shotgun sequencing project. | biome: fresh water; feature: sink hole; material: water; isolation source: purple microbial (photo- and chemosynthetic) mats found in...
TGGTTTGGCGCCCATGCAAGTTGAGGTCGGGGCAAACGGGGTCGTAAGCATCGGCGAGGGAAATTCCCAAGAAGAAATATTACCATACCATTGCGAACTTTCCTTAGTTTTGTTGTAACGTCAATGAAAATAGATAGGCAGTGTCATGAATTTTATTCTTCTTCATATGTCAACAATATTATCGAAAGAAGAAATATTATTGTAACATCGTTAACTTTGGTGCTTCGATTATCAACATTATTGGTATTCGACAAACATCAGCACTGAGGATCTTGCACGTATTTTTGGTTGTTTTGTTATTTGTTGAGGACTGACTCGCCGACGAGTTTCGTAATCACCATACAAAGTCGGTTCGTTCAACCGAATCAGTGCATTATGTAAATGAAATTGTTGTGAATTCCGGCATGTTGGAGCTGTTGCGTTGCTACACGTCTCTTAGTCATATACAATAGAATGTTGCTATGCCAGTCGAATCTTTCGGGTGTTATTCATCCAACAGAGTCAGTATGAGCTTGGCTTCGTGACAACCCAGGGAGTATAAAGCTTCAAAAGTTCTGTTCGGTATATCACTAAGTAGCTTTAGGCATAAGTCAGCCGACTCTTCGTTATTCAAATGTGGATTGATTTTTCAGCCATGGAAACCCCATTGGGCAACTTTGCTGGGATATGTATCACTACGTGCATCCTCTTTGCTATTGTTTTGGATTGCGAGAGCTTCAAGTTCGACACTTCAGTGTTAGGTGAGCGCTCTGCGCATGAATTCGCTTCTTAAAATGTGTACACTTTCGATAAAAATACTGGATGTTGAGTATGGGTCGCGGAAAACATTAGTAAAATGTAATAGCACCACCAAGGTGGAGCATAGGGTAGGGTGGTATTCTGCATTGGATGTGAAGCCTGTCTTGGTATGTTGCCGCGGGAGATTGGGCTCGGCTGCGTGCCTTCTTGTTCCTGCCGGCTTGCGGCCTACAATATGGGTGAGCACTGAAGATGTGGGTACCACTCGACCTTTGAGTCACCCCAGTGATGTTGTAACATTGGAAAATGTTTTTTCGCGACCATAAATTTGCGAATAATGTTGTGATTTTTCGCCGGTTTTGAAATGTATTAGTTGTTGAGTGCTATGTGTACCGAATGCAACATCTCACAGAGCACAACAAGCGCGATGGATGTCAACGAGATAGGGTCTGGGGGGGGGGGATGTTGAACTATATGTTTGTGAACTGTCTTTGCTTTCGCAGTTGTTTTCGCTTAGCTCGGGAGGTAACGCGCTTTATAGGCTTAAATGCGGATGCGAGGTAAGTAACAATAGGAGAACTGAAAACCCCGGTGCCTATACCACGCAGCGGCTCAAAGCGGACCGAGTGGTTGGCAACAATGGAGCTATTAACTACTGTGCACTGGTTTGGCGAGTACCCAATAGCCATCAATGTGCGGAAGGAACTATAAGAGTTCGTGGTATCCTCGAAGTCATTTGATATTAAACTCTTAGAAACCAGTTTTAAAAATGATCAGGGCGGGGGAAAATTTGATTTTGCTCATGGAAGAAAGGCGGAGGCGACGCAAAGCGACTAGGTACGCAGTCGGTATGGCTGCAGTGCTCATGTTTGCTCTAATTTGGATGATTGCGATCGGTTTTCTGGCTGAAAATCACACCCACAAATGGAACTGTACTTCTTTTTCGTATGACAATGGCACTTTGTGGCAGAGCTTCAGCTGGGATCAAGTCTCATCAAAGCCAAATGGTAGAGTCTCCATAGTTTCGTTTGAAATAATCTTGCGTTTATCATATGTCAAGCGTAATTTTTTAGATAGTGACGTAACGCTTATGTCGAGCGACCGCTTACTGCGAGCAATATTGAAAGAGTAGTCCACCTTTATCGGATCTGGAAAGGAGTCCTCAGTGATGCTGGCGTACAACAGGTGTTTCATGGACTCGTGGTTGATCTTCTTCTGAGACGTGTGCGTCACTGAAAATCCTTTCACTTTTGTCGTCTGCTTATTATGATTCGTCAACGTTGAGTAGCATTTTGGACCTGAAATTCATGATATCGATCTGTTCGTCACTGCCGTACCATGTGTTCATGCATTTCATGCTCACCCAATGAAGCCATCTCAACGATGTATTCGCCCGGTTCCAATGAATTAGCCAAATCACCCAAACAGTCGCCCAGAGGTGGCTCAGGTAGTCCCGGCTGATGTATGTAGAACAAGCTGTCCTGTAAAAAGTAGTCCAGATTACCGAGATTACCGAGAACAATCACATGAGAATGCCAGGTCGTAACTTACAGTATCGGTGTAGATGACGCGCTCACCCAAAAACTGCATGTGTTTGAGTAACAGTAACCGTGCATACGATGTTGTAAACCTAAAACGGCAGAGAAAATAATTTTTGACCCGGACTTGGCTGACTGTCACCTCCTATGTTGCTTACGCGGCCAAAACAACGTTGGTTTTTGGGTTTGTCTTCAAGAAGTCATCCTTGATTTTGTAAGACACTTGCACTATTTCATCCGTCATGAGCTCAAAGTTTGTCACGTTATATTTCCCGGAATAAATGTAATCGTAGAAGTCTTTCGGCGATTCCACGAATACAGTGTTTGGCTTCTCCTCATTTTCTCCGAGCTTTCCCCCTAAAAACATTGAGAAGGGTAAATCATGAATATGATACGCATAAGTAATCCAAGCACTCACAGAAAGAGTTGAGCATATACTTGGCCAAGGAACGCAGTCCTTCGTTCCGGGCAATTTTTGACCGATCAAGTAGAATACCCTCACGTTCAAAAAACGTTCGAATGTACTGTTCTTTCTGTTCTTCGGTGACACAGTCTTTGGGATAATCACTCGATTCGGTTTTCGTCTTGTAGAAGCGGTCGATATAGTCTCTGAAAAGCCCCACTTCACTCTTGTCGTAATGCCATGCCGAGTAAACATCCAGAACACGGTATCCTTGTCTAATTGCTTCGTGAAGTTCAGGCGTACACCAGGTTGCGGTCAGTGCTCTTTCGTCATCAGAATGTGTACACGTACGTATCTTTTTTTCCACACATTTTCGACACAAAGGAAACGTCAGCTTGGTAAACCGATACGGCAAAACGGGGTGAAGTAGTTTTTTTGGTGGGAGCATGCGACATTTAACCACACCAAAGATGTCTTCGAGTGGAGGAAAGTTCTTGTCGTAGTATGTTGGCCGACCTACTGGATATTTTGCGGTTTTGTTGATGAAGGGATACTCTGTACGAAACAAAACCTGTCTGTTACCATTCTCACGCGACAACAAGTTGTTTCACTCACGGGATATTATGTCGATCGACCGGATTTCTTCTCCCAGAGCTTTATCACATCGATGATGTAGTTTCAGTGCATTCGTTCTTCCCCCATAAAGAGACTGTTTTCGGAATAAATCGAAAATATTAATGAATGTTTGCTTGAACAACTGCGTACACTTACGTCTCTTGGGTTCAAAGGATCCACGATGGATAAAGATTTTGCGAATTCCGTAAACTCCGCATCTGCGTTTACCTGATGTTCCCAAATAAACTTCACCCGTGGAGTAATAGTCCGTAGTTCAGCCAATCTCTCGTTTGTTTTTCGATTTACTTCGTGCATCGGGGAGTTGAAAAAAGGATGAATCGTGTCACGATCAGAGCACTTCAAGCATCCATGCCACATACACCCCAGAAACTCATAGCACACAGCTGTTTCCCTGGCTCGCCCGTCAACTGTGAAGCGGCCGACCCGTGCTTCTGCATCGATTATTACGTTATCTTTGGTCTCCATGTACCTCAACCACTTTGTTGCAAGAAGCGAGCGCTTCCTGCCGCTTCCTTGGCCCGCTGGTGGGACGAGACAGATTGTGTTCTGCTTCAGTATTTTTGCCCTCCAAAAGTAGTTGCAGATAGCCGCGATGGTGAGCCCTGATTGAAAGGGGCAGAGGCCATCCGATATATCCATGAACAGTTTTCGAAATTTCTCGCACGCTTCTTTAAGGACAAGTACGTCGCGCTCGCAGTATCTGTGAACGGAATGAAATTAGGATCAAGCAGACACACTGAATACCAAACTTTGCTCTCACTTGACGAACTCTGCGTTGAAATCAAACCGATTTTTTTTCTTGCGGCGTTCGGTCCTGAACCATTTATTGAATGCCTTTCTTTTTGCATTGGGAATGTCCTCAAAACCGTAATGGTTTTTACTTGGCCATGGTGATATTTTGTTCCAAAAGACCTCAGTGTTCGTATTGAATGGAAATTTTGTTTTCCCGAGTTTCACGTTGAATGCTTTTGCAAAACCATCCAGGGTTGCTGGAACGTAGTTCAACGAATCCCTGTAAACAATAACGTATGAAATGCGGTTCTGGCTGTTGGTTTGGGATGTTCCTGCTTCCAGCATCACTTACCTAAACTTGATTTTGTATTCGGGAACGTCAAGCTGCATGATTTTGGACCCATTGAAAATCACTTTTGGAACGATTCCCGTACGAATCAGATAACTCAGAATAAAGTAGCCATCGAAGCTCTGCAGTCAACTTATTTCAGGTAAATAGACAGAATTATGAAACAAATACGTTTAATCGCCCGTTTTACCTTAAAATTGTGAGCAACCACGAAATAATTCTCAAACCGCTTTTGAAAGATGAACTCGCACACATCCCCTGAGATGTCCCGACCAATTGGTTCTACAGCAAGATCTGGAAAAACTTTTGTCTCGCCGTCGACATTTATCACCGCCAGGTTCGGGAAGAAAACGCCACTGTCTGTCTTGGTCGTTTCGAAATCGAAGTACATGCATTTTGTCGACGCGTGCTTGTCGTAATCGGTGTCTTTGAGTTGGACTGGCTGCATGTAACAACAATGTTCCTGCTCTGGAGTGAAGTACTCGTTGCATGCCTGACAATATACTTCATCACAGACGTGGGTCCTATCGACGCGCGAATAGGATACGAATCGACGACATTGTTGACAGATAAAAAATCGTTCGCAAATTGACCTCCCTCGTTCTGGCATTTCTTTATGGGCATCAAAACATTCTTGCCCACTGAAATCTCGATGACAATCGTTGCAACGAATTTTTGAATCAGTATCTCTGGCACAAGATGTTCGTAGGCATTGTTTACATCGTGACTCACACAAATGTGCATCGCGTCTCCGGTATGGTTTCAGGCAACGGAAACAGAAATAATTCGCACGAAACCATCTATGAATTGTGTTCAAAAAATCAAAATGATTGCCGTGATGAAGAATGGATATCGACTTTGGCTTCAGATCACCGGAATAGATAACCGAATTAAGATGATCGACGGACACAATTATGAGTTGATGATCTGGTAGAGCAGCTTGGAAAGCGTCCGCATCCTCAATTGAATACTTTCTGACTGGGAGCCCAGCCCGCTGGATGAGTTGTCGTGCTGCTTCGTCCTGATTTTTTGCATTCTTCCGCATGTTGTCATAACCCCTTTTATCCCCGTTTGAGAATGCAACACCGAGAGCAATTGCCCTTGCCATACATATCTCATCAGTATTCTTCACCTGGGTGACACAGCGAAGTCTTTCGAGCTTGGTACGTAATAGATGCGGGACATAATCAGAACAAGAGCCCGCTGGCTGATTAGTATGCTGCACCCACAGATTGAAGGTTTCATCTAACCTGAACGTCATGTTCGAGTTGAGGACGCGTTCGATGTCGATCATCCATCGGTCCACAGTGAGTTGGTCCCTGCGAATCATTGAGGTCCAGATTGGAACTTGAAGATGTCGGCTGTCGAGTCTTATGCGTACCATGTCATGTGGCGCAACATCACGTACGATTCGCTCAAGAATACTCTCCAAAATCTGTACCAGACAGGGAAACACAAGGTGCATAGGCAAGTTATGAAGACGCGACACACGACACTCGAAGTTTTCAAACGTCAGCTGAAATTTTCGGTTGAACTGTTTCCGTACGGGGACCATGGTGTAAAACTCAGCAATATTGTCAGGCAAACCATTCCCCAGTTGGAGAGGGGGAGTGTGCACCATATCACCGTGCAAATGATTTTCATCGGTCTCTGGGTCAATCTCAGGGGCTGTCCCTTCAGTCCCCACTGGTTGTGTGACCTCGTCATCCATGATCGCAACGACAAATGATCCAGGTTTCTAATCACAGCGCTGTTGATTCCGATCTAACAACGCACAGAGGAGCGCAGATGTGCCGACAGAACCAAATAAAGTTTCAGTGCTCCAGAGCATCCCTCAGTCCGAGATCAATACAAATCAAGGACCTTCCGGAGCAAATGTCGCAAGAGATAGTCAAATAGGTTTCCATTCCAGGATAAACAGAAGTATAACAGCATGCGCAACGTTGACATCGCACATACCTTTCTTGAAAAATCTCGCATAATAAAAGAACCGTTTCCAGCGAAGGAGGTGACGCGTTCGGATTCAGATAGAAGTACGTCAATCCAAGATTCTCATCCCACGCTGAACCCCACACGTTGGGAAGAGTGATTTCCAGAAAGGCACTAACAATTTGCTCTGGTCGTTGCCAGAAATCGGCGATGTCACTAATGTTTTCGATTATGAGAACACAACCCTCCTGCTGAATTTGCAGCACCGGGTATGGGAACAGCGGTCTGAATCTAGCGTCAACCATTACGCTGAGTGTACGGAAGATCGAGGTTCATCTTCGGAGCTTTATACGCGGCTATGAGAAAACAATTGAACACACAGACGAAAAGTACCAAATACGTGCAAAATTCGCAAATCATGCTGAATGATGACTCTGCGTTAACGTCAATAAAGCTTGTTATAAGAAGGAAGCGTTATCAGAACTCTTCAACGGCAAACGTCCAAGGATATATGAAATTCGCTACTTCCTCGGCTATCTTTAATGGCGTGATCGAGCGACATGAGTTGCAGGCCAGATTGATATCTGTATGCGTTGTTCGAAGCACTGCGGTACTGATGGATCCACAGTTTGAGCACGAGACGAACTGATCTTTGAACTCTCTGATGATATTGAGTATTTCTTCACTAGTGAGCATCGCGCTACCAGCCTGAATACGAAAGAAATATTCGTCGGCATGTTGAACGACAGAAGATACCCCAGGGATATGCACCTTGAGATAAGCTATGAAGAAATTGTCGGGAACACGGAAGAACTGTGCAAGCTCAAGAAGTCCACAAAAAACTAAACGGGATCCGTTAGCAGCATAATGAATCCCAATAATTGGTTGATCGGGAATATCAGTCGTTACATTCACCATTTTAATTGAACACAATGAGGATCCTTGCATTGACAGGAGTAGCATTATATGTCGCAGCAAAAAGCAATAACAGGAATACACACCATTTCATATGCACTGATTATGTTTCAAAAAACTGCACGATGAACACCAATTCCTGAACGTAAATCTCAGCGCATTTTTTCGCTTGTCGTGAGCTGAGCACATATTCGGATTTGACTGATGTGTCATACATTCGTAAATGCTTTAATGTTTTTTGGTGTTGTCGTTTTGTGTATGCTTGTATCCAGAAGCTTGATCCAGGAATGTTGTACCAGCGTTCGGTTGACCCAGGGATCTCGTTTCTTAGGGCTTGCTCGGTTGACGTAGCACTGTTGGCCAGAAGTGCTTCAGCCATCTCACTATTCAAGAATTTCCCGATCTTCAGGAAAATCGCAAACGGCATGGCAAACCGCTTTCCGTGATCATCAATTGTGTTTTGCTTGAAAACCACGGTGACCTCGCCATCATGGTTCTGACGAAAGAATGCGACAACTGAAGTGGCGTGAAATGTTGCCAACAACTCTTTGTGACAGAATCGTCCACGACACTGGATAGTTTCATCCAACAGGATGAATGATCCAGAACCAGTGGTGAATTTTCGTCCTTCCAGATTCACACGAACGCTCGCGTGCACATCTTCAGCGTCAACTGAAACAGTGTACTGAGTCAAGTGGAACTGTAAGGAGGAATCAATTTTGATCTTTACCATTAGGAATTGGTGCGCCGTGTCCCTTTTCCAACTTTCTTGAACTGAGCTTTTTCATTGAGACGAAACTTCCATGTGGCACGAAAACCATGTCCGACGATTCGTCGGCAAACTGGCCCGGATCTGTGAATCAAATCAACTCGTTGCTGGATAAAAAAATAGTTATGTTTAAGAAGGCACATACAAGGGAACACAATCATGGGATAGGGGTGGAGCATCAGTTCTCCATTTGTGTTGTCCATCAGTTCAGCATTCATGTGTGGCTCAACATTACGCGAAGGTCGTGAGTCAGTGAAAACAAACTGTTCCAGGAATGCATCTTCTGGCATGGTCCCCGTCGAATTAATATTGAGGTTCTCAGATGACAAAAACTGTTGATGTGGGCCCCCCGCGTCATCAAAACTTTGCTGGTCTGGAATATCTTCTGGAGTTTGGGGAATGAAACTTCCAGTACTCTCTGGAAAGTTGGGAGCACAATGGTTGGATTGATTGACGGGAGAATTATCACTATGTGAAGCAGGAATTAAAAACTCAGACAGGATGTCATCAAGAGTGGGATGGGAAGAAGATTCCATTTTTTATTATGACAACCGAATACAGCGAAAGAATAATCTACGCAACGAACACTGGTGGAAAGCGAATGACACAAGCACAGAGCTGCTCGACTTTCTATCAGAACTGAGCAAGCAGCTTCTCGTCAATCTGGAGGCGGCATTTCGGACAGTTTTCGACCAATGTGGAACATGGATAACAAGTCACCATGTGACGGCAGGGTGCAAAATACACGCCCACTTTTCTCTCGTAACACACTTTACACTGCAACTCTTTCTGCAGTTCATCGACCGACGATGGAATGGGGTCACTTGAATTTTCCTGCGCTGCCTTAATAAGCCTCTCCTTATCGATTTTTCCTGCGCGCCAGTCTTTGATAATCTCGATGAATTCTTCGTAGATGGAAATAGGCTCCTCCCGTTCAAGCAATATTTCATCGGCTTCCTCGTTTGTGCAGATCTCTGCATCAACTGCTCGCTTTCTCATGGTTTTGAACGCTACAACAGCAGAATTCATGGTTTTGGTGGTAACGGCCGAAGTACACGTTCTTACATTCGAAGCCGAATTGGGACTTGGCAGATCCGAACGATGCAATAGCATCACAAATGAACCGTTTTCCCATGATATTGATCATGAATACACACGTTGGTGATTCTAAGCAATGGCGCACGAATGGCGACCCCTTACTTGTGCTTCCTTCCGTGAGCTCCCATTCACCCAATACGATGCCACAGTGGAAACATGTCAGATGTTCTCTACTTTGACCTGTGGCGAAGAAACCCGCCGATGCTAGTATCTCTGCAAAACTGAAAGCCATTGCAACCGGCCAGTGGTGGTAGATTGATACTTCACGCCAATTCATGATTGAAAAATCCGGATATTTTGGAGGAGGCGTCCATCTGAAGCTTTGTTCGTCAATCACATTGAATTCTCCTGGGACGGTAGGGCTGAAGTCGAACGTGTTGTAAGGGCTGCAGAAATGATGGACATCAGCAAGCTCGGGGTCAGTGCACTTTCCAAGCTCAATCCGACACCTGAAGCATCTTACGATGTGATCAATATTGGAACAGTACCAACATCGGTACGCAAACCGTTCGGGTTCTTCGGCCGAACATGTTAGAAACGATGCCAAACATCGTTGTTTCAGATTGTAGCGAACATCTTCCATTATTAATCTATTACGATGATAGATCTGCTTGTTTCATACCTGTCGTTTATATCGGCACCTCTCGTACGAATTGGCGACACAATATCAAACTTCCAATGTTCTATACCATATTCCTCCGAACCCCGGCTGCGTTGAGACGTTATAAACCCCGCTCCTCGAGACGAAAATTCATTCGCTTCTTTCATCGTTCCCAATCGATAAACATGGCTCTATCAAAGTCGACAAAACGTAATCTGGAGGACGAGTCCGAACCTGACCAGAAACGTTCGCAATTCGTCAAGCGTGAATTCGAGTGTGACGGGTGGCCGCTGCTAAAATTCGGATATGACAGGTGAGAACGTGCACATCTATCAGCTGGAAAAACATCTGACAGGCGGCATTTTTCTCACTAGGTATGTCTGCATCCGACTGAATGAGCAGCAAGAACTGCAATTCGTAGTTGGCGAATTTGTGTTTCGAAAAGCGGGACACACGCAGTTGGTGCCTAAATCGGGGCGAACTGCGGCGTTCACTGGTGACCAGTTTATGCTCCTGTGCGGACTTGTCTACTGCGGTATGACTGATCCGGATATGGTTGCTGCCGTTCATAGTGGGAATATCAGCCACATGATTCCACTTGGCGTTCGGGAGACTGGAACAGATGCCCAGGTTTATTTCGCCTGGAACAGTTTTGAGGGTGTTCCCTATCTCCATGTTCGTAGACACCTTGTGCAAAATGACAACAGTCTGGTAGCTACTGCCGATGGTGTTTCGTTCAACCTCAAGAATTTCGAAGCCTTCAAAGCACTGCTGATGGAGGATGATTTCTTGACAAAGGTCAACGAAGTCTTGCGAAACCGGGCAGCTCATTCACACGCTATTCCGCCAACAGTCAATGAAGTATCACTGGTAAAAAGTATTTCATTCGAGTTAGCGCGCATGTACCAGCGACGTCTGCAATTTGGGTGTCTACGATGTCGCGAACTGAATATGCAGTTTCTGTATCCGATCCGACAAAGTCCTCAACACACCTGTATGTGGGTTGACGGTACCATGCTGGTTCTGCGACCCGGTATGAAAAACGAGCTCATGAAGGAACTGATGGCTAGTAAGAAGCTGAAAGGAATGTTCATGATGTTGCTGCCATTCGGCTCTGCGACAAACTTCGACAACGTGACAAGCTTCATTGAAGAAAAGCTCAGCGGGTTACTCCGGGACCATGAAATTGAGATCTGGAGCACTGTTCGCGAAATCATGTGCACTACACGTCATGCCGTTTCGGATGATAAGTTGGGGGATGTGGACGTACGTCTGGATAATGGAAAAAGCCATCCATCAAACACCGACGAAGCGAAAGAATAAGCAACGAGTCGAGGGTCAAATGTTTTATTCCAATAATTGTCTCACACATTGTTCTACCATTTGCTTGTCGAAAACCTTGGTGTTGACATCAAACACTTCATTTACTTTTCTTGTTACCATCACGTCATTGTCCAGTTGGTTTCCATTAAAACACCTCAATATTTCCGTGAAGGATCTGCCAGTGCATCTCTTGTAAATGAAAAAACAGGCATACTGACCACAAGCTGTGCTAAAAGAGCTCTGTATTTGATCGTCCTGTGTAACGACGTTAAACTTGTTGCAAAATTTTTGTATCTCCAGATCGTATCGTTTAAGTTTAGCGCCGAAGCTGTCAAACAGCTCAATTGTTTCCGGTGTTTCTTGATGTATGGCGATCCAGTGAGTTCCTGGTGATCCCGATTTATCGGTGTTCACCACGTATGAGCTTGGATAAACCTCTCGATGTCGTATCATATCAGCAGCAAAAACTCCAGCGAACTGATCCTTGGTGATTGGGTTAGCGGCAAGCATGTACGAAAGCTGGGAAGAATTCATGATTCAAGATGTGAAGTCTGCGATGAGCTGGCGGTGGTGGTTTATTTCTAGTGAAACGAAATAATACAATATTCATTAACTCAGCTTTACACACACATACTCGGGTGCTTACCTAGGATGTTATCGTAGACCATGTAGACGATACACATCACCGTACTGTCAAGTGGTTTGTCGAACTGAAGCCTAATTGAGAGGTTACCTTGTCGGACAAGGCTCATAGCACCACGACCAGTTGCTCCAGGGGTCAGGTCGGCCCCGAAAATTGAATATCCCCCTCCCCAGTCACTGTACGTGAACGGAAGCTCTCCCCAGTTCATATGTCTCTTCTGTAATACTTCATACAGTCCAGTATATGGCTCCATCCATTGTTCGGATTGTGTGTCGAGTTGATAGGGTTTTGTTGGGAACGATATCCCCTCAGCTTCAACGCTCAAGTGGTTGATGTTGAAATGATGAAAACGGAAGGGATTTTTCGCTCTGGCAGAATGAAATGCATCAGATTCCACAAACGCCACAAAGACAACTTTAGGCAAGGGTCCGATTTGGATGTTGGCAATTGTAGTTCCTGACGTTTGTGCGGGTATGTCATGAGTTCTTATTATTACACGCTCAATGTGGTACTTGCACGTTTCTTTGCTGAGTTGTTGTGTAACAGCCATGAGATAAGCGGGATTAGGAATTAACCGTTTTACATACAATCTTGGATTCCGAATGAAGGCTTTGTACTCGTCTGTTACGTCTGGTGCGCTCGAGTTACGCAAATAGAACTCAGGACGATTCATGACGAAATTCAATTGAAGAGGTACGCCAGGTAACAGGTTCTTGCTCTGTTGGAATAAATCGCTGCAAGGGCGTATGGAGAACGGCACATAATGGTTTTTTGTAAAGCGAGCTTTCCGTTCCAGCTCACCCTCATTGGTCGCATTGTCGAACTGACCGGTTCGATCGGCATGAAATCCCGCAATCGTTCCTTGGCTTTTCAACGTACTGAGTGAATGGTTAAGAAGAGCTTCCATATAGCTCCGATAGGCGTAGATAGGGGCAGCATCAGACACCAGCCTATTTGCCAATGTAACTCGAACGGATGACCAGATTGAATGGCCAAAGTTGTTAATGGGTGCAACCATGTCTCCGGCATTTATTTGTTGCCAGGGTTCGCCCTGTTTTTTCCGCTTGATGCAAACCTCAAATTCGAAACAGATGTCTGGCAAAGAGATAAAAGATGAAGAAGGAGGTATAACAAAAGTCAGATCACCCGAAGCCATTTCCTCTGTCACACCGGCGGTTGGCAAAATTCGTTCAGTTTCTGTCCGGATAAAATCAGTATAAGTAGCAGGTACTAAAAATAAGTGTGACTCAAGTTGGAGCGCCGGCTCAGATCCTTCTTGCATCAATAGGGCCATTTCAGATGAGGTCAGGTAACGAATACGGCGATAGTCTGGGAGTCCGTTTCCGTGACGTTTTCGTAGATTTGCGATGGCGTACGTTACGTTTCCCTTTTGCACCGCCTTGCTGAACACTTGCGTTCCCGGTACTAGCGAGAGCGTCTCCAATCTTGGCACCCACAGCCTTGGCAGCTTCGTCGACTGCCGACTGTGCGGCTGTCCTTAAATGAGGCTTTGCTGCGTCCAAAGCACTTCGCATATGAGGGGCCGCGCTTTTAATGAGTGGCTTGGCAAACCCTGATATCCTGGTGAGCAGTGTCCTCAGAAATGCGGGTAACATAAAGCCACATCCGTTCTGCATCAGACTTCCTCTGTATCGCGTAAGAGCTTCACCATGGCCTATCTGATGTTCCGTGAATATGCTGTCATAGAAACCGTCACCGGAGTTATACGCTACTAGAGGCATTTCACTGAAAACTTCTTTGTGGACGAAAATGCAGCTTGATCAAAGATTTCCCTGTTTGAAAATGTGCGTTTAATCCCGTGTCTGTTGCGATGGTCAACTCCACAGTCTCAAAAACGTTATGCAGCACTGGGACGTAATGTGCCGAATCAAAACGCTCGATTACAGGTTCAAAACGCGGACTGTTCACTTTAATAGGAACTGCGCGCAGCAGTTGTAACGTATCGTCACCAACAATGTTGAAGTCCACCAGTGAAGAGTAAACAAAGAGATTCTGTGACCCAGCGCTCATATTAACACATTTCTGCGCGATATACTGGAACGATGAACGGTCCAGATCGTTTCCTCGTGATAGCAATACCATTTTGTCGACGAATCCCATACCGGGTGGTACTTTATGAACTGTGTGCATATAGTCTTGGAAGTGCGTGCATTCCTCCACCGATACTTTCACCCCGGTGATGCCAAGCATCTGTTTGACATGAAGTGCACTACCAAACAGGAAACTGACTCTCGCGCTACGAAGTTTGATTCGTACTTTGGAATCAGTAGATAAGATCCGTATCATGGCAGCAGGCTCTTCCTGTTCATTGGTCGATTTAGAGGTTTCGAAAGGAATCAGCTTCGGCATAACGTCTGTTATTTTTGTAACCAGATCTTGTACGGAGTATATTCCAGCCGGTACCTTCATACTTGACCTTTCGGTTACCAATTCCCTCTCTTCGATTCTGACAAGCTGCTCACATATGATGACTTCATCAACGGGTATATTGTACAAAGAGTTCGGATAAATCAGTTCTACAATCGCGACTTCCCATCGACCAGATAAATGAACGGCTTTTTTCAGTTTTGTTTTCCAGCTCGCAGGTGTATTGGTCGGAAATAATTCCATCGAAGCATCACTCGGAAGAGTCATATAGAATGGCATAAGTGATTGAGTCATTATTGTCGAACACGAGCAAGCTCACAATCATAAAATGAACCCAGCACACGATCACCAGATAAATCTTCAATATTATACACTACTCTGGGGCGATGGCGAATAACCTTATAAATTCGAAATACTTCATGCTTAAATCCTCCTTCGTATTCTTTCTGGAATGCTTTGTGCTCCACGGCGATTCGTACAAGATCTCCAATGGAGTACTTGGGTTTCTGGTGTTTCGAGGTCAAAAGGTCAGCGTAGAGTCTGTTGAACACTTCCAAAGAATTATGTTGTGTCACTTCTGCTGGCCTCATCCCATGTGCACTATGAATTGTTCGATTGTAGGAGTGAACCAGGTCCTGTAAACGGTCGTAAAACTTACACGAGTCCCTGTGCCTCATCAAGCGCCATATACGTGATTTCAGACCTCGAATGGCAGCCTCTGCCACGGCACATTTGATGTCATTGTTTTCGCTGGAGAACATTGTAACATCCCTCTGTTTCAGAAATGCTTTGACGTCCTTGTTGTAAAATTCCTTGCCTTTGTCGACTTGGATCTTCACCGGGTCGCCAAGTTCCTTGAATGCTGCCGTTAATCCTCGGACAACTTCACGGCCAGTTTTATTTTTGAGCAGTTGACAACTCATCAATTTTGAAAACACGTCAATGGTCAGAAGTATCCAATTGTGAGACTGATTCCATTTCGAGAGTTTCGTGATGTCCATCAGATCAGACTGGTACTGATGGTTCATGTTTCCCACCGCTATCGGATTTCTTTTAAACTTTATTCTCCGCAGTTTGTGTATTGAGTAACAGTTCAGTTCCTGGAGCGCTTGTTCTGCTTTCTGGATCTTTCCCCTCTTTGGCGAGTTGAGATTTCGTAGTAGACTGGCCACTCCCCCGAGACTCCCGGGTTGTTTGGGATTCAGGTACGCCTCCTGTAGTGTTGATTTCGTCGTCTGAGTCATCATCACAGCAACGTGATACACAGTTCAGGTGCATGCCCTCGCCAATTCTGAAGGTTATTTCGGGCAGACAAGAGGTCATTGTATTTTCAGATAACGATCCACCTATAACCGTCTCCGTTCTGGATACTCTCCGAGCCCGTGTTTCGAGAAGAAGAAGAGGCGTCTGGTGCAGGATCATTGGGTTTTGCGATTTTAGCTTTTCTCTTTGCTTTAATAAGAGCGACTGATTGCACAGGACTTTGATTTGAGCGAGCTGCACGAGTTCTCTGATTCAATGGAGTTCTCAACGCGTCCTCCTCTCCCGACATGGGAGAAACGTGAGCTGGACGCTTTCCACGTGTGACCAATGGCTTTGAAGGCACTACGGGTGGAAGAGGCGGTTTGGCACCATTTGGTCGCTTCTTCTTTGATTTCTGTGTAAACGATGTTGACAGACGCTTGAGTGGCCTAGGCGCTGCTACTGACATTGATTTTCTAGGGCGCCCTGCTTTTGGCTTGACAGGAATACCCAATTGTATCGGCGCAACCGGATCAACATCCATCCACTCCTCGGGTTTGGGTTGTACAGCAGATTCCACTGGTTGGGCGGGGTGTGGTCCCACTTCAGGTTTCGGTGTCGTGACCGCTAGCAGCTTCTGCAGGTTCTCAGTCAATCGTCTCGCTTTCTCCCATATATCGAGTTTTTTGTCGCTGAGGATACTCTCGGTTGACTTATCGATTTCCAGGAGAGATTTTGCTTCGTTTGATTGTTGAGATGCATAAAGCCGTGCCGCATCTGAAACTGAATCGGACTTCCGTCCTGCTCCACCAACCTGATTCATTACTGCTGCTGGGATGATATAGTGAACTTCAGGTTTCATCTCATCAGAACTGATGCCAGGACGGATCCAATGATCGGGAGCAATGCAGGCAGAAACCCTCCTTTCTGGATCAAGATCTTTTTCTTTGCCTTTAATGTAGTCGACCTTGCTGCAAGTTTGGCGAGCTTGTTCCACCAGAGCCTGCAGGTGTCAATATCGTGATCATTCAACGGAACTGATTTCTTGCAGATGTTCAGACAGATTTCTTGAAAAGCCCGGATCTGTCGTTTATTGCAACATTTCAAAAGCTTTCGCCTTTGAAGGTCACTAAGGCCATTCAGAGTGATGAGAAATGGTGCCAATTCACGTACTTTATCGGACATGTTTATCTTTGATCGGCAATGAGGTAGTGGAGGGATCAGTGTACACTCTCAAGTTCTCGCCTGGCAAGATATGCGAGCGGACCCTTAAATACTCCGGTGTGTCGGTTTTTAAGTCGATAATCAGAGGTTGATAGGGTTCCTCCATCACGATATCATACGCATCTCTTAAATGCGCTAATCCCATTTGTCTGGCAAGAGTTTTGATTTGATCCCGCCCACGGACACTATTCAGCAACATAATGTAAGAAGCGTTTAGATGGATATCCCTCATTGACTTTCCCTGTCGGTATAGATTATTCAACATCAAAATAGTTGATACATTCTTGTGATGTATTTTTTGTGTGAATAGCTTGGAAGCTAATGGGCTGTCTGCTATCTCATTTGCCACATCATCGAGGATCAGGAGCGTTGGAGAATCCACGTGAAAGTGCACCTCGTTTTCAAGCACGTCTTTGATATTCTTGGTAAATATGATCTCCGGAACATCTTGCTGCAACTTATCATATAGATTCTGCCATTCGTCGTAAACGTAGACAATTCTGTCGAACTTTTTATCCATGGTATGATCTCGTCCGAGTATGAGTCTTCCAACATATTCACTTTTGCCGCTCATAGTTCCCCCACAAAGAATACCCCCGAATGGTGTGCGTAGACTTGTACTGAATGTGCTTTCAGGCCACATTGTGGAATGGCAGACCGCAACGTCGTTATCGAAATAGACTGGTTCAACACCGATCAGAAAAAACGTTTCATTAGTCACCTGGCCTATAAAGACGTCGAAACAGGAAGCGAAAGGCTGTTCACTTTCTCTTTCCCAATTGACTTAAATCACGTTCATGTGGACGGATGCATCAGTGCTCGTGGCTTTATTTGGCAGACCAAGGGAGACTATCATTTCTCTAACGTTGCCTTGGCTATTCGCGACACTCTGACAGCGCTTGGGAAAGACCACCGAATCATTAGGTTTTGGACGAAGGGCCACGAGAAGCGCAAACTTCTGGAGAAATATCTTCCGGAAGTGAACAACCTGGAAGAAATTGGGTGTCCAAAATTCAGTGAGCTGACGACGGAAGTTCAGACAACGTTACGGAAAGCTCAAGTCTTCGCAAATTGGATAAATGACTCATATCACCAACATCGTAGCAACAGCGAGATTAACATGCTCCTTGAACTTGAATGACATCCTCAGGAGAGGTAAATTTGTCCAGTACAATCCAGAACGTTTTTCTGGACTGCTCATGCGCCGGTTCAAACCGTCCAAGAGCCACTGCCAAATGTACTCAAACGGCAAGCTGACAGTCAACGGAGCTAAGTCCGTAGCAGAGGCACGGGAGCTCGTACGCAAATATACAAATATTCTCAGACACCTTGGATATTTGAGCGACGCTCCAACTGATTTTCGTATAGTCAATATTGTTGCCACGGGAAATCTGTCTCGTTTAGCGAATCTTCCTGTTATTGCTTCAAACATGATTGTCCCATGTCAATATGAACCTGAGATTTTTCCTGGCATCGTCATCAAGCTCAGCGAGTGCACTGCTGTTTTATTCAGTTCGGGCAAATACAATTTATTAGGGGCAAAAGATGAGATGGCGGTCCATTCATCTGCTCTAGAACTGGAATTGCTTACATGAGTCTTTTGAGACTAATAAAGCACAAATGACTTAAGGTGGACTGCTCTGTAAGCTGATCGACGGGCGAAACCCTCTACTCCATAGAAGTGTCTCTAGTGCGAGACATCCACAGAGCTGTCCTTCCGTGCTCATGAGTTGTACACAAACTCTTCCCTGTTCATCCAAATGAGTTCTCGGGTTGGAAGTTGGTGTTGTGGGATGTGAATCAGCCGCTACCTGATAGATAACCGGAAGTGGCTCGTTGGTATGCGAGCATTTCATAACACCCGCAAGTAGATCATATGGGCTATCATCACGAATGTAGAAGGTTGCCTTCTCTACAGGAACACCGGACAGTCTGCCAAAGTCTAAGCTTGAATGCGTCTGATCCGTTTCGTTCGTCGTCTTCGTTTCCTGATCTTCCCGCCCGCACCAGTCATTCGACGAACCCGTTTGACACCCACGCGTCGTCGTGTTCTGGGACGTTGTCGTTGCAACATTGATACTGGGTGGAATATCTTCATTGTTTCCTAGAAAGAAACCCATGTTACAACCACTCAATTTTGATAAGACGAAAAACTGACCAGTGCCCTCGAGTAGTTCTCTCTCAAGATCCAGCACAAGATCCAAGTCAAGCTCAACGTCGGTGTCCTCACTTAAAGACGATTCCGAACGCATCGGGTTTAAATAGAGCTCCGGAAGCTCGTTCGAATCTTCCATGGCGGTTGATATAATGTGATATGGACTGGGGTATTTATATAGTTGGGGTTTTCAACATTTGCCCATCCTCCTGTTGATGGTTACAGTTTAAAGTCAGCCATCACGTAGCCGTATAGCCAACCTGTTGTTGCACATATTTGTGATTCGGATAACAAGGGTTGCTGCATATATGTGTCACGCATCCATCCACAAGCTACTCACTTCATTTTACCTTATCATCCATTGGCTGATCATAGATGAAAGCCAAACAAGCAGCCGAAGTTTTGAATACACCGCAATGCCAAACCATTCGGATTATGATTTTTTGGCGCCCCTGGAGTATCTGGTTCGCGAAAACACATTCAGATCATATCAGGTGTGAATGAGCCTTAAACTTCGTCGTTACATTTGGTGCATTTTTTGATTTGGTTTTTGCAGGGTGATCATCCAGTGATTGCGTATGTTGAACGCTGTGAACATTGTGGAGGTGGAGGACGATGGATAGCGGTAAACCGCAGTGGATTAATCGAGAACTATACCGGCCCACAGTTCACACGGGATCAATCCACCATCGGAAGACTCACTGTTCGTTTGGATGACAACGCAGCAGCCGTCGATTATTTGTCTGTCTGTTCAGTTCGTTGGGCCGTTTCGATTCTGTTCGCACTCCCAGAGCCATACGAGTTCATACGTGTTTTTATCGCTGAAGGTCTGAACTTTGTAACACCCCAACGTATCTCTACTGCACCATCGCTCGATAATACATCATCGGAATAAACTGAGAACTCGCATATCTATGACACATCACCCCTGTGTTATAACATCACTGTCAAACGGCCGGCCGTTGAACTTGAAGAGCCATATGAGTCATTTGAGTCCCCAGTGGGACTCAAACGGCTCTTATTTCTTCTTTCACTTAGCTTGTAGAAATAGCGAATAAACCAATAATCAGCCAAAAAGATAAGTGAACAGAACTTTATCACTTTCACATA
>JFJP01038085.1_pt1 | contig 19788 bp, 22 predicted proteins | sample 431651 | NCBI WGS metagenome assembly JFJP01 (sample SAMN02602958, study PRJNA72255) | Microbial mat metagenome, whole genome shotgun sequencing project. | biome: fresh water; feature: sink hole; material: water; isolation source: purple microbial (photo- and chemosynthetic) mats found in...
TAGCAACTATCTTTTTCTCAGCAATTATATTTCTTTTTTACAATGACTTATACGTTAAAATGCTCTTATTTTTCCGTTCAAAACTTACTAACTTTTTTAAAAAATAAGGTATGAATATAGTATTCATAAGTTCATGGTATCCAACTGCAAAGAATCCAAACTTTGGGATATTCATTAAAGAACATGCAAATTCAATTCATAGTGTCGGAAACAATATTATAGTTATTGCAGTACTTGTTTCAAAAAGCAAAAAATTACTTTCCACGTCCACTATAAATTTTACTGATGAAAACAATATACCCACAACAATAATCGAAATAAATTCGTATTTCAAAGAGCTGATTTATTATGCCATTCCATTTCAGTATTTTTTCTTACGAAAAACAGTTAATAAATTACTAAAACAGGGTTTTAAAGCTGACATTATTCATTCGAATGTAATTTTTCCGGCAGGGATTATGGCAAATTGGCTCGCTAATTCATTTAAAATTCCACATATTATTACCGAGCATTGGAGTAGAATTGAAGGATTTATGAAAAAACCTATACTAGCAAGGTGGGGAAAGAATGCTTACAGAAATTCCGCTATGATTCTACCAGTTTCGAACTTTTTGAAGAACAGGATAGCTAAATTACTACCATCTTTAACACCTGACAAATTTAAAATTGTAGGAAATGTAATTGATTCGGAAACTTTTTTTTATACTGAGAAATCAAGAAAAAAAAATAGTTTAACTTTCTGTGCTATAGCTACATGGACAAAAAAGAAAATTCCGGATAAATTACCGGAATTATTTATCGAAGCTTTAGCCTTGTTACAAAAAGAAACTGCTTTAGATATAAAACTTAAAATGGTTGGTGGAGGCGATAAAATTGAAGAACTAAAATCATTATGTAACAATTATAATTTAGCTGTAGAATTTACTGGTTTTATTGAGAAAAAAGAGATTGCAACCTGTCTTCAGAATGCTGATTTTTTGATACATGCCAGTACTGTTGAAACTTTCGGGGTAGTTATTGCAGAAGCATTAATGTGTGGAACTCCGGTAATTTGTTCAAATGTAGGTGCTTTGCCGGAAATAATAAATAGCTCAAATGGTATACTTTGCAATAATAATGTATCCAGTTGGATCTCAGGATTAAAAGATTTAATAAAGTTGGAATTTAGCAACAAAAAAATTTCGGAAGATATAAAGAAAGAATATGATGTAAAAAGTATTGGATCCAATATAAACTTAATCTATAACTCATTAATTCCGAAAGTTGAAAAAGAGTGAATTTTAGATTAATTGTTATTGGAAAAAACTTATTTATAACTTACCCTACCTATCCTTTTGGTAAAAGATTCAATGTCTTTCTTGAACAGACAAAAAATCAATCCGATAACAGATCGCAATTTCCAAATCGGTTCATTTAAACCAAAGGAGAAAATTGATTTTAAGTAACTCTTACGCGCTCCTGCAAAATCCTTTCGAATTAGCTTATATCTACCTGATCTGGAGTAATTTATCACAAGTAATTTCTTAAAGTATTTATCAATATCTTTTTTGGTAACACTTGTAGAAAGCACCAATGTTTTGTTTGAGAAATAAAAGTCAATTCCTAATTTAAAAAAACCCTCGGCCATTTCAGAAGTATAGGTTTTAGTAACCTGATTGGGGTATATTCTCCAATTGCCCAATGGTTTAGGAATAAATATAAATCCTCCGATTAAAGACAATTGCTGCCAAGTTGGTAAATCTACCAATGGCAAATTATTGTTTTGAATAAAGCCCCCAATTTTTTTAAGCGCACTTTTACGCACCAAAACAGTGAGTGCAGGAATAAAACAGCTGAATATTAATTTCTTTGATGCATATCCTTTCGGATAATTATTATAAATATTTATGTCCGTTTTTAATGTTGGATATAATGCGCTGTTTTCAGAAAGGTCTGCTGTTGAACTATATGCCATTCCCCAACATAGCACCTTTTCTTCATCTTTTTCCATTTCCTCTACTTGCCATTCTAATTTTTCAGGAAGCCATACATCATCTCCTTCAAGCACAGCAATATACTTCCCTAAAGATTGATCTAAAGCAAAATTATAGGTTTCGCCTAAACGGAAAATGCCAACGTTTTTCTGTGTGAAAACTTTCACTCTCACATCATTTTCAGCAAAAGATGTTGCAATACTGAATGATAAATCTGTACTACCGTCATCTACAACTATCATTTCCCAATTTGTATAGGTTTGTGCCTGAGCAGATCGAATACAATCAGCTAGGTATTTTTCGTGATTATAGGTGGGCGTGATAATTGAAACGAGCGGTGAATTCATTTTTTACAGGGGTTTAGCTACAGTTGCAAATTGTTTGTACCTCGCATCCTTCAAAAAACCAAGTGACAAATTGATAAATAACTTTTCTTTCCAACTTTTACAAGGACGTAAACCTTCGTGAGAAATTATTTTATACCCGTTATCAGTAAACATTCGTTGCATACTTTTAGAGGTAAAAAAACGGATATGTGTATCGTCTAGAATTCCACCTTCCGGCTTGTATTGAAAATCTTTTTGAAACAAGATTTCAGTTATTAGATTTGAAATATACCTGAAATTTGGAATTGAACTTACTAAAACTCCATTACTGTTAAGTAATTCCTTTACCATACTTACTGTTTTCCAAGGGTCGTAAAGATGTTCAAGTACATCATTGAAAATTACACAATCAAAGTGATTTTTAGGCAATTGGTCGAAAATTTGAGCAAAATCGCCTACCAGAACATAGGTGCAATTTTCAGTTGCCTTTTGAGCTGCATCCTGATTGATTTCTAATCCCCAAATTTCACGGTCATCACGCTTCATTGCAGCACAAAAAGCTCCTTCACCACAGCCAACTTCTAAAATTTGTTTGGCATTTTGAGGAATATATTTCAACATCTCCGGACGCTGATTGTGAAAATAACCGATTTCGGTTTTATGAATAGTTGATTGGTCAGACACTTTATTTTTTTTTTACTGGTTGAATTTTATAAAATCACTATTTCTTTTACTGCCATTTCTGCAGCTTTTCCTTTCCCATACAAATCTAACGAAAAATCAGATTGTTTGTTGCCGAAATATTCGAATGCCGCATAAAGTTGAATTTTATCAGAGCCTACAAGACGATTGAAGTCATTCTCGACCAATTCAACCCATTCGGTTTGTTCGCGCAATGTGATGCAATGTTTCCCAAAGAAGAAAGCTTCTTTTTGAACCCCACCACTATCTGTTATCACCAACTCACATGATTTCAACAACATAATCATGTCGAAATATCCAACAGGAGATATCATTTTAAACTCAGGAACAATATTCAATTGGGATAAGATATTTCGGGTACGTGGATGAATTGGCACAACAACCGGAATTTGTTTGTTAATCTGATTTAGTCCTGCAATTATATTACTTAAATTTTCAAGTGTATCTGTATTTTCCTGGCGATGAATAGTTGCCAGAACAAATCGGGGCATATCTATTAATTTCAATATTGTCGATTTCTCTTCTGCCTTCGCCGTGTAGAAAATTGCAGCATCCTGCATAACATCACCGTTTTTAATAATCTTAATCGGCATATTTCCAAATCCTTCCTTTTCCAGGTTATTGATAGCGGTTTCGGTTGGACAAAAAAGCACATTTGAAATCCTGTCCGTTAGAATACGATTAATCTCCTCAGGCATTCGCATATTGTACGAGCGTAAACCTGCTTCAACATGAATTACCGGAATGTGAAGTTTTGAAGCTGCTAATGCACCGGCTAAAGTTGAATTTGTATCTCCGTATACCAATACTCCTTCGGGCATTTCGTTAATAAGAATTTTCTCAATACTTTCGAGCATTCGACCGGTCATTGCACCGTGGGAAATACCATGAATATCTAATTGATAAGCCGGTGTTGGAATTTCCATTTCTTCGAAAAACACTTCAGACATATTGGCGTCAAAGTGTTGTCCGGTATGTATTATTCTTTCGTCAATTCCAAATAATTTGAATTGTCGGCTTAATGTAGCTGCTTTTATAAATTGAGGGCGAGCGCCAACTATGGTTATAATTTTCTTCATAAGGAATTTAAAGTTTTCGAAAGGTCTTTTGTCAAGGATTTGCGTGAGTATTTTTCAACTGACCCGGAATGAACTTTCAATTTTCCGGTTTTGAATTGGGTATAGTATTCTAAAATTATTTTTTTAGTTTCATTTTCATCTTCAAAGTCAGCAATCTTGCCAGCATTGGTTTCTGACAGAATTTTTGCAACATCTCCATCTGTTGGTCCAATGGCTAATACCGGACGTTTAGCTGCAAGATATTCGAAGAATTTACCAGTCAAGATACCTTTTGCATTTGCCGAATTATTAATAAGTAAAAGTAAAACCTGTGAACTTTGTTGTTTCAAAATTGCCTCACTATGCGTTAAATAATCAATTTTGTTTAAATTGTTTTCAAGTTGATTGAGTTTAATGTCTTCGATAATTGAAAAATCTACTTTCCCAACCAATTGAATTTGTAAATCTGTTACAAATTCCTTGTTATCAACTGAAATTTGACCCAACACTTTCCATAATGTATGTGGATTACGTGCAACATTCAACGTACCAATATGTGAAACTGTAAATTTTGAATCTAATTCAATCGTCAGATTCTCAGCATCAGAAGAATCGTAGCCGTTGGTTATGACTTCCAATTTTTTAGGATTCAAAAGTTTAAATTCTTCTCTCATTCCATTTGAAACAACAGTCAAACAATCAGCATTTTGTATTACTTTTTTCTCAAAATTGTGGTGGATTTTATCAGAAATCCAACTCAAATTTAACTCTTTATAGAAATCAATATTTGTCCATGGATCTCTGAAGTCTGCTATCCATTTCAAATCAGGAAACTGTTTCTTTACCCCTAATGCAATTAAATGCATGGAGTGTGGTGGTCCGGTTGAAATGATGGCATCTACCGGATTTTTCTTTAGGTAATCTGATAGAAATTTTATTGATGGCTTAATCCAAAATCGTCTGGGGTCTGGTATCAGAAAGTTTCCGCGAATCCAAATAGAGAGTTTATCTTTCCAGCTTTGTTTTTTATTTTCCGAAATAAAACCAGCATTGATTTTTTCTCCTTTTTTACCTGTTAAATTCCGATAGATATTGTAAGGTTCCCATATTGGTGTTTTAATAACCTGAATGTCATTGGGAATATCGTCTTTAAACGAATGATCTAAAGAAGGATATTCAGGGTTTTCGGGCGTAAAAATTATTGGTTCCCATCCAAATTTCCGAAGATATTTGGTGAATTTCACCCATCGTTGAACTCCTGCACCGCCACTTGGTATCCAGTAATATGTTACTATGAGTACTTTTTTCATCCTAATTATTGATTAATTCTGTGCAATAACATAATAACCACAAGTGGCAAACAAATTTCTTATTCCGGGGATTGATGCAATTATCGAATACAATTTTCGGGGTTTTAAACCGAACTTAATTTCGTAGTTTGGATTAATAAAAAATAATGTTTTGATTATTTGATGGTAACCATTTTTCCTGAAAATTTTTTCAAATCGTTCAATGCTGATTCCTGTTTCCTTTATTTCGAGTAATGTTGTAATTTTTGCATCACTCTCGCCAAATGTTTTTAAAACAGCCTTATAAATGTTTTTGGGTAATAAATGATAATAGGGCAGAGCCGACAGAAGTTTACTTTCGCAAATTTGCTGGTGACCTCCAAAAGGATTTTGCCAGGGTGGAAAGGCAAAAAATGCAATGCCATTGGGCGCCAACAGGGTTTTCATAAGTTCTAAGAATTTATCCTGATTATGTATATGTTCAATTACATCGCGCAAAATAATCAAATCGAAATTTGATTCAAATTCCTTGGTGTCGTAAATATTTTCACTTATAAGTTGCAAATTGTGAACAAGAGGATGATTTGCATATAATTCCCTACCCAGTTCAATTTTTATTTTGCTGAAATCAACTCCTGTGCAACGGCATCCCTTGTCGAGGAAAGGTTTCATATTTCCACCCTCGCCACATCCAATTTCAAGGATGTTTATTCCTTTTTCAATCTTTCGCACAGATTCAATAAATGGCAAAATGTGTTTCTCTGTTGATAGTCCCTGCTCCTCAAAATATTGTCTTGAATCGGAATGGCGTTTTTGCATAAATTCTAAGTCTGATAATTTTTTTTGAGATTTTAAAATTCGCTATCCTTTACTTTAGCACGTTTATCGCTTTATTAAGTCTTTCAATTGTTTTTTCTTTTCCAATCAGGCAGATTATATCAAACATATGCGGTCCTTTTGCTTCTCCTACAATAGCTAATCTGAATGCATTCATAATTCCACCCATATTATACTCATTTACAGTTATCCATTCTTTTATGATTTCCTCTGTTTTTTCGGGAGTAAATTCTTCCATGTTTTCTATCAAAGCAATTAACTTTTGCATTTGTTCGGGGGTTTCAGCTTTCCATCGTTTCTGCACAGTTTTTTCGTCGTAATGATACGGTGCTTCAAAGAAAAACGAAGATTGTACCCACAAATCAGTAGTGAAATTTGCCCGTTCTCGTACCAATTCGACTATTTTTTTTACCTTTTCTGAATCTTCAATGATATCTTTCTCAATCAATATACGTTGAAAAATATCAGTAATTTCTTCCAATGGTTTGTTTTGTAGGTATTTATGATTAAACCATTTGCCTTTTTCGTAATCAAATTTTGCCCCACTTTTACTAACCCGTTCCAACGAAAAGTGTTTAATAAGTTCTTCCATCGAAAACACTTCCTGATCGGTTCCCGGATTCCATCCCAATAAAGACAAGAAATTCACCACTGCTTCGGGAAAATAACCTGCCTCACGATAACCGGATGATGTTTCTCCGGTTTTTGCGTCTTTCCAATTGAGCGGAAAAACCGGGAATCCAAGTCTGTCTCCATCACGCTTGCTTAACTTACCATTTCCATCAGGTTTTAATAATAAAGGTAAATGAGCAAACTGTGGCATTGATTCGGTCCAACCTAAGTATTTGTAAAGTAAAACATGGAGTGGGGCAGAAGGCAACCATTCTTCGCCTCTGATTACGTGTGAAATCTCCATAAGATAATCGTCAACTACATTGGCCAAGTGGTAAGTTGGTAGTTCGTCGGACGATTTAAATAATACTTTATCGTCGATTACAGATGAGTTTACAATTACTTCACCTCGTATTAAGTCCTGCACCTTAATTTCTTTATTTGGCTCAATCTTTATTCGAACTACATATTGCTCACCATTCTCAATACGTGATTTTACATCGTCGGACGATAAGGTTAAAGAATTTGACATCATATCCCGCGTAGAAGCATCATACTGAAAATTTGAAAATTCAGCACGTTTTATTTCTAATTCAGATGGTGTATCGAATGCAATGTAAGCCAATCCGGCTTCCAACAATTGGTCGACATATTTGCGATAAATAGTTTTTCGTTCACTTTGACGATATGGAGCATGATTACCAACTGTTTTAGCTCCAATACCTTCATCTATTTCTATTCCGAGCCATTTAAAAGCCTCAACAATATAATCTTCAGCACCGGGTACAAAGCGTGCTGAATCGGTGTCTTCGATGCGAAGTAGCATGTCACCCCCATGTTGACGGGCGAAAAGATAATTGTATAAAGCAGTTCGTACCCCACCTATATGTAGCGGACCTGTCGGACTTGGTGCAAAACGCACTCTCACTTTTCTGTTCATTTTTGTTCGAAATAATTTTAAACGCAAATTTACGCAAAATAAGTAAATAACGAGAATTTTTTAATTATAATCGTCTAGAATTTGATTTACAAAGAAAGAAATAAAGTGTTTTCTAATCAGATCGATAAAGTGAAGAGTGACCCAAATGATTGACAAATTTTATAAATTCATCCAAAATAAAAAAACCTTCCGATTATTTATCGGAAGGTTTTTTTATAAATTGTAAATTGTCAATGAATAACCCCGATAGCTATCGGGAGTCAATGAATTTACTCCTGGTTCAATGTTACTCGTTTAAAAGCAATGCAAGTTAAATGTTTTTTTGCAAGCAATTCTTTTACTGTAATTTTTCCGGCTTCTTCACTGCCTCCTTCGTATTTTTGTTCTAAAAGGGTATATTCTTTAAAGAATTTTGCCATACGTCCGGCAGCAATACTGTTTACTTTCTGTTCGGATAAAGTCGCAGATTTTTCTGCTGTGACCGTTGTTTTTATTTCACGGGCTTTTGCTGCTTCTTCTTCTGTGATCCAACCTTTTGACTTATTTGATTCAATGTGGTCTTCGCTATCAACGTGGGCGGGATTGATACCTGCTTTTTTCAATGCTACTTCAACTTCCTTTGAAACAAGTTCGGTTTTGGTTTTTTCGATAGCCACTGCAAGTTCGTTATCTTTTATTTTTTGAGGTACAGCAGATTCATCAATAGCCACAGGCGACATTGCCGCAATGTGCATCGCTACGCCGCGTATAGTTTCGTATTCTGCATTTTCTTCGGCAAAAGCAACTAAGGTTGCCAATTTATTTCCTGGATGAATATAGGCTGTTGTAGTACCTCCCTTAACAAATTCATAGTAGTCCAATTCCATTTTTTCTCCGGTAATTCCAATGCGTTCAACAATTAATTCAGCAATGGTTTTGCCATCAATAATTAACGAATTAAGTTCTTCTGATGTAGCGGGTTGAGCATCCAAAGCTGCATTTAAAAATGATTGAGTTAGTGCAATAAATTCAGCGTTTTTAGCCACAAAGTCAGTTTCGCATTTCAGTGCTAAAACTGCTGCAAAACCATCTTTGGCAGCAGCAAGTACACAACCTTGTGAAGCTTCACGGTCGCTACGTTTAGCCGCTACAGCTTGTCCTTTTTTGCGAATAATTTCTATTGCTTTTTCAAAATCATTTTCTGCTTCGATAAGTGCGTTTTTACAGTCCATCATACCGGCTCCGGTCAAGGTACGCAATTTCGAAATTTCTGCCATTGTTACTGCCATAATATCTTTTTTTTAATTTTTGTAATTTATTTACTATTAGACAATTTACCATTTACTATTCGATCAAATGCAAATAATTTCGCATTTCTACAAATTGGTAAATGGTAAATTGTAAATGAGAAAATCGTATATGATTTTATTCTTCTTCTTTGACGAATTTTTTTACCACATTTGCATTCAAAGCTTCTTCATCCTCTTTTTGAGTTCTTGGACGTTTCGAAATGCGTGATTTTTTTTCTTTTGGAACTGGTACTTCACTTTGTTCAGTGTCAACTTTTTCAACCTTACGTTCTTCAATACCTTCCTGAATTGCATCAATCATTGCGCAAAGAATTACGTCAACAGATTTTGTTGCATCATCGTTTGCCGGAATAATAAAATCAATTCCGTTTGGATTTGAGTTTGTATCAACAATTCCAAAAATTGGAATTCCAAGACGTTGTGCTTCTTTTACTGCAATTTGCTCTTTCATTACATCAACTACAAAAAGCGCTGAAGGTAAACGGGTTAAATCAGCGATAGAACCTAAATTCTTTTCGAGTTTTTCACGTTGACGTGCAATTTGAAGTTTTTCGCGTTTCGACATGTTTTCGAAAGTACCATCGGTAGCCATTTTGTCAATGGTTGACATTTTTTTTACAGCTTTGCGGATGGTTGGAAAGTTTGTAAGCATACCACCTGCCCAGCGTTCAGTAATATAAGGCATTTGTACAGACTTTGCTCTTTCGGATACTACGTCTTTTGCTTGTTTTTTTGTAGCTACAAACAGTACTTTACGTCCTGATTTTGCTATGTTTTTCAAAGCTGCGGCAGCTTCATCAATTTTAATTACAGTTTTGTGCAAATCAATGATGTGGATGTCGTTACGCTCCATAAAAATATAAGGAGCCATAGCTGGATTCCATTTGCGCTTGAGGTGACCAAAGTGGCAACCAGCTTCTAATAGTTGTTCAAAATTTGTTCTTGGCATTTTTGTTTTTTTAATTTGTTTACTTTCTGTTGAAAATTCAATTCGCGGGTAGCCATCCAGTGTCTATGAGTCCCGTGAATTTAGATACTAAACCAAATTCATTTACTATTTTATCACTTACCATTTACCTTTAGGTGTTTAAGCTTGAAGAGAAAATGGTAAATTGTAAATCGAAAAATGGTAAATAATTCTAACGTTTTGAGAACTGGAATCTCTTACGAGCTTTCGGACGTCCTGGTTTTTTACGTTCAACTTCACGTGGGTCACGTGTCATGAAACCTTCCGATTTTAAAGCCGGTTTATCTTCAGGATTAATTTTTACCAATGCACGGGCAATTGCCAAACGCAAAGCTTCAGACTGTCCTTTAAAACCTCCACCATCAAGATTTACTTTGATGTCATATTTTTCGGCAACACCTAATTTGTTCAATGGTTGCTTTACAACGTATTGTAAAAGTGGTGATGGAAAATATACAGCAATTTCACGTTTGTTGATTGTGATTTGTCCGCTTCCTTCGCTTACAAAAACACGGGCAATAGCTGCTTTTCTTCTTCCTAAGGCATTTACTACTTCCATATTAATTAATTAAGTGTGTTTAAATCGATTAGTTTTGGTTGTTGAGCCTGCATATTATGTTCGGCACCGCCGAAAACATATAAATTTGTCAGGATTTTAGCTCCTAATTTGTTTTTAGGCAACATACCTTTTACTACTTTTTTGATCAGTTTTTCAGGACTTTTGTCCATCAATTTCGCAGGAGTAATTTCACGTTGTCCGCCTGGGTAACCAGTGTGACTCAGATAAATTCTGTCTGTCCATTTGTTACCTGTCAACTTAACTTTTTCGGCATTGATAATTATTACATTATCGCCGCAATCAACGTGGGGGGTGAAACTTGGTTTGTATTTACCGCGCAAAAGTTTAGCTACTTTTGTGCCCATACGTCCCAACACCAAATCGGTAGCATCCACTACTACCCATTCTTTCTGCACTGTTGCTTTGTTGGCAGAAATGGTTTTATAACTTAACGTATTCACTTTAATGAAATGTTTTTTTAATTAATAAATTGTCGTTTTGTGTAGTTTCTAAGCTTGTTTTTGAATGAGGCTAATCGGCACAAAAACAGTATATTTACATACAGTAACGAACTATTACACTGGGATAATAAACGGACTGCAAAATTACTCTTTTTCTTTGGATTACCAAATACTTATATATATTTTTTTTATCAAGTGAAAAATTTATGAAAATAAGTTATTTTTCAAACGATTTTATTTTAACTTTACAACGATTTCACACAATAGAAAAATCTGTTCAAATAAATTATAAGAAATACATGATTTAAAAAATGTCGCGTTTAGATAAAACTTTTTTTATACAGGATGCAGTCTCTGCTTCTCAAAAGTTATTGGGTAAAATTTTAGTAAGAGTTTGGGATGATGGAACAGAAACCAGATACAAAATAACGGAGACTGAAGCATATTTAGGCGAAAAAGATTTAGCTTGTCATGCCAGTAGGGGAAGAACATCCCGTACTGAAGTTATGTATTTTGAAGGTGGTTTTGTATATGTATATTTAATATATGGAATGTATTGGATGTTTAATATAGTAACCGGCAAAGAGAATAATCCTCAGGCCGTACTGATTTGCGGGATCAATCAAATATCAGGTTCGGGACGTGTTGGAAAGGAATTGAAGATTGATAAGAGCTTTTATGGCGAGAATTTAAACACTTCGCAAAGAATCTGGTTAGAATTTGCTCCTGATATTACTGATTTTAAAACATGTCCTCGCAAAGGAATTGATTATGCAGGTGAAGAATGGAGAAACAAACAGTGGAGATTTATTGCCGAAAAATAAAAAGAAAAGTATAATACAATTAAAAAAAGATACTATTTTTGGAAACAGTTATTATACATCTAATTACAACTCTTTTTTATAATGAGATATGTTTGTAAATTTGATGAAATTCAAAAAATCGCTGACAAATATATTTTGAAGGTTATTTACGATGCTGTTCATGCTTTTGGAATTAACAAAGATGGTATTTCTATATTAAATTATGGCGATGTATCAATTCTGAGTTTTCAAACAACAAAAGTGTTAAGTACAAACGAAGGTGATGCTGTAATTTGCCACAGTAACGAAATGAAAAAAAACTTGATAATATCAAGAATTTTGGTATAATAAGTGAAACTGAAGTAGCTGAACCAGGTATTAATGCAAAATTAAATGAATTGCAGGCTGCTTATGGACTTTTACAATTAAGATATGTAAATCAATTAATAGACAAAAGAAAAGAGTTAGTTCAATTTAATCTTTCCCTGTTGCATAACATATCGGGAATTAAATTTATTGATGAAAGTGAAAATATTACTTCAAATTACTCTTATTTCCCTATTTTGATAGATGAAATGAAATATGGTAAAAGTAGAGATACAATATATGAAGAATTGAAGAACCACGAGATTTATACCCGAAGATATTTTTATCTTTTAACCACAGATTTTGAACAATATAACAAACTTCAAGGTTCTTATAAAAGCATTATTCCGGTTGCAACCTCGATTGGCAAACAAATACTATGTTTACCGCTTTATGATGAACTGACTGAATCTGATATAATAATAATTTGTACACTAAAAATAAAGAAATAGTCTATGATAGTAGGAATAATGCAGCCCTATTTTTTCCCATATTCCGGATATTTCAGTTTAATTAAGCACACTGATAAGTTTATTTTATCTGATAGTGTTCAGTATATTAATCAGGGTTGGATTGCAAGAAACCGAATATTAAAGCATGGTGAGGGTTGGCAATACATATTGGTTCCTTTGCAAAAGTTTCATCACACAACTGCCATAAAAGATGTTTTAATTGATAATTCAAAAAACTGGAAGCAGCAAATACTCGCTCAGATTTACCATTATAAGAAAATAGCACCAAATTATCAGTTAGTTACTGAATTATTAAAAGATATATTTTCAAATGATTTTCAGGATATTGTATCATTAAATCTGATGTCGCTAAGTAAAACCTGTGAATTTCTTGGATTTGAAAAAAAAATTGAAGTATTTTCACAGATGGATTTGAATTTATTGCCGGTTAATGCTCCGGATGAATGGTCGCTCTATACTTGTTTGGCTATCGAAGGTGCTAATGAGTGCTGGAATCTGCCTGGTGGACAGTCGTTTTACGATAAAAAGAAGTACGAAAATTCAAATGTAATTCTGAAGTTTCAGATACCTCAAACTATTGTTTATAATCAGAAAAGAGATACTTTTGAAGACAAACTATCTATTATAGATGTAATGATGTTTAATTCGGTGAAAGATGTGAACACATTACTAGATAATTATTTATTGGATTAGAATTGAATCAATAAAATAGTCCCGATTAAGTTAACATCTAAATTCAGTAAATTTATTAATATCGAGATATTTAATTTAACTATTAATACTATTTATGTCAAAAATCACCATTAATTTTTGTCCAACAGGTATGGTGCCAACCAAATCGATGACACCTCACGTGCCTTGTTCTCCTTCTGAAATCATAGAACAAACACATCAAGCTTACGAATCGGGTATTACAATTGTACATTTACATGCAAGAAATGAAGATGAAACCCCGACATACAAGTCTGATATTTATTATGCGATTTTTGAAGGAATAAGAAAGTTTTGTCCTGATTTGATTATTTGTGGTAGTTCATCAGGTAGAAACTGGCCTGAGTTTGAAAAGCGTTCTGAAGTGATTGAATTAATGCCTGATATGTGTTCATTGACTTTATCCTCATTGAATTTTTTAAAGCAAGCATCTGTCAATTCTCCTGACATGATAATCCAATTGGCTGAAAAAATGGAGAAATATGGCGTAACTCCTGAATTGGAGTGTTTTGATATGGGTATGATTAATTTTGGAAAATATCTTATAAATAAACAAATTATTAAAGGCCCATTTTATTGGAATCTTATATTTGGAAATATAGCAGGTTTTCAGGCTAATTTAAATCAAATGGCTACAGCAGTAAACGAAATACCTAACAACCATTTCATTAGTTTTGGTGGTATTGGCGAAAACCAGATAATTGCTAATGCCATTGCTGTCACTATGGATTATGGAGTTAGAGTTGGCATTGAAGATAATATTTGGTTTGATAACACCCGAACAAATCACGCCAAGAATATTCAATTAATCGATAGAATACATGATTTAATTCAATTACAGGGAAAACAGTATATGTCAGCTAAAGAGTTCGGGGAATTGGGTTTTTACAACAAATTTAGAAAGTTGTAGCGAGAATTGTTGATTTATCGTGCATTATAGTTTTCAATTAAATTTGATGAATAATAGTATTTAAACATGGAAATGAATTATAAAATTCAAAAAATCAAACTGTTAGGCTGCTCTTGGGTTTATATGCCTGTTTTATTTGATGTGGTTTATGAAACTCTGGGTACTAAAGAATTCAATATCTATAAGAATGTTGCGGTTGAAGGCGGACCGGAATTAATATTCAACAAAGGATTTTATAAATACAAGGAGTTCAACCTTTCTGAGTTCAACCTTTCTGAAGTAGAAAAATTAGTTTTCGGAGTTACCGGTCCAAAAGCAAAATATTTGGTTTTCAATCAATTCAAAGAGAAATATTCAATTGATATAAAAACATTTATAAACATAATACATCCAACTTCTTATACAGCTACATCATCCAACCTCAAAGACGCAATATTCATTGAACCGTGTGTTATAATATCATCTCAAACTGAAATTGGAAATGCTGTAACCATTAAAAGAGGGGTAAAAATTGGTCATCATAATGTTATTGGTGATTTTTGTGAATTTAATCCTGGTGTTATTACAGGTGGAAATATACAAATTGGCAAAGGTTGTATTCTGGGAGTTGGCTCAGTTATAAAAAATGATATTACGATTGGAGAAAATACATTTATTGGGATGGGAAGTGTGGTTACTCAAAATATTCCGGAGGGAGTGATTGCTTATGGAAATCCTTGCAAGGTAATTAAGAATAATGATTTATGGAAAATATAAAAAAAATGCAATTTTCAAAATCAATGAATAATAACTTACCACTAGTTAGTATAAGTTGTCTGACGTACAATCACGAAAGATTTATCCGACAGGCAATTGAGAGTTTTATCAATCAAAAAACAAATTTTCCGTTCGAAGTACTCATTCACGATGATGCTTCAACAGATCAAACTGCTGCAATAATCAGGGAATTCGAATTGAAATATCCTGAAATAATTAAACCTGTTTATCAGAAAGAAAATCAGTATTCAAAATCAATTAGCATGTCAGTGACATATCAGTTTCCAAGAGCAAAAGGTAAATATATAGCTATTTGCGAAGGTGATGATTTTTGGATCGACCCCTATAAACTACAGAAGCAAGTTGATTTGCTTGAATCGATGGCCGACAGAAATATCGTGGCTATAGTCACAAACGCAATTACCTGTGATATGGACGGAAAAATAATTGAAAATGAGTTGTTAATTATTCCAAATGACAATGCTGAGGGAATTTATAATTTGCATGATTTTTTTAAAAATGATCATCATTATCAAACTGCTTCAATATTATTTAAAGCTGAATGCGTTAAAAATATTACTCCCAAAATGATCAGTCAGTACAACATTTTTTTTGGCGATTGGTTGATGTGGATATTCTTACATCTAGAAGGTGATTTTTATTTTCTTAATCAAAGTACTGTAGCATATCGATCAAATTTGAATTCGGTAACCCATACTGTAAATTTGGTAAACAGATGGAAAGCAGACTTTGAAATCAGAGAAAAATTAAAAAGGATTTTGCCGGTTGAATACAACAAGTATTTAACCAATAATTGGCATGCTTACTATAGAATATCACTAGCCTATAAAAGAAATAAACGGTATTTGTTTTTTGTATATTATCAAATCCGTTCATTTTTATGTCATCCACTTTTGTATTTAAGAAGAATAAATGAATATATTTTTTGTGGAAAAAAGAACAAATAAAGTAATGAGCTATTAAGTTTTCTACTTTAATTCTTCTAATTCTTCAAGCTCCTTTTGAGCTTCTTGTTTCGATTCCTCTTTTTTCTCATTAAACTGTTGGTCGAATATAACTTTATCTTTAACAAATACTTCTTTGCCAATAACAACAAGAAATAAAATGGAGGTTGATATCAAAATCCATTTTGGTAATTTCTTATTGTTGTTTTTTGAATTAATTACAGCCAATATTGAAAATAGAATAGCCATAACAACAGGGAAAAGTGCTATATTTCCCATTGGTAGTATGGTAAAAATTATACCAATTACGGCAAATATTATTGAAAGTACAATAAATAATTTTCTCATAAGTGTATGCTTTTTTTTTAAATTCCGTTTGCTTTTGATAATGTTAGCTGACCTAAACCTACCGGTATACTGAATTTAACCTGACATGGAATTTTTTTATCGGTACTTAACCAAATCAAATTTTTGTCATTTCCTTTAAGTATGTTTGTCTTTGCTCCAATCGACAATTTATAGCATTCCTTTTTACCCAGATTGCCCGCCGAAACGAATTCTTTACCCATTAATTTTATTGAAACCGGATACTCTTTTTCGTCGAAAACAATGCTGTAGGATATTGTTTGGCCCGGTTTTAACTTACTGAAGTCAACAGAACGAATTTTGTAAATCAGCGTTACAACATCTATACTTTGAACATTTTTCGTAAAAGTCTTTTTTACTTCCGGTCTGGTTTTTCTTCGGGATGTACTGTTTACAGTTTTTTCATCAGGATTGAAAATATATTTTTCTGTTTTTGTGTATTTTCCTTCCAAAACATTACGTTTGTACATGCTTGGTTTTAAATTTGTAGGATTAACATATGATTCATACAAATCTCGAACTTTAAAAAATGAATCCCATTTTGCATAAGTCTCAGCTTCAACTATCAGATGTAGAAATGTGTTTTTTGAAGTGCTTATGTTTTCGGTGCGCATTGTTACCTGAGCAATATTGGTCATTAAACCACTAATCTCGTATGATGCTGCAAACACCAGGGTTTCTCCGGGTTTTATCTGTCCTGATAATGGAGCAAATATAAATAATATAAAAAGAAATATGAAATTTTTTTTCATTACTATTAGCTAAAATATATATTATCAAAATGTTGTTATTCAGCAAGATGAATGCTTATGCTTCGCCACCTCCGAAACCCATGGGTACTGGTGGAACAAAAGGATTATCAGGGATTTTAATTTTCCCGTTTTGTGTTTCGTATTTTGATACATTTTCCTGTAATGCAAATAGAAGTCTTTTTGCATGTTCGGGTGTGAGAATGATTCTCGATTTTACGTTAGCTTTTGGTGTTCCGGGCATTATTCTGATAAAATCTATCACAAATTCTGAGGTTGAGTGCGAAATAATAGCCAGATTTGAATAGGTACCTTCGGCTATCTCAGGTGATAATTCAATGTTTAATTGATTTTGCTGATCCATAATATTTTAATGAAATGATTTATTAATGAGGTGCAAAGTTACAAATTTATTTAAACATCTAAGAAATTGGGTTGTCTTTCTGTTATTAAATTTATACAGTGAACCTATATGTTTGAAATGAAATTTATTACAAATATCGGGCTAAACAAAATGAAAATGTTATATCAAAAAAAAATGCCGGAATACTGTTGAAATATCCCGGCAAAAGCTATAAAATGAAAATAAATACACTAATATTTTATTACTTTCTGAATTTTCGACCCGACCAAAGTTTCTACTTTAAAAACATACATGCCTGATTTAAAATCTGATAAATCTACTTCAGAAACACCAATGCTTGATTTAAGTAAAGCTCCCTGTAAATTAAAAACTTTTACATTACTGATTGTATCCCCATTTTTTAAAAAAACCTTACCCTTTGTGAATGAAGGGTAAATTATATCCTCTGCGATATTTTCTTCGGGAATAACTATTCCCTTTGAAAAATCGATTTTTTTATCAGTATAAATCAGCAAATCACCCTGTTGCATTGTTATGCTCATTTCTTTATTGGTAACACTCAATTTTTCACCTGTAAGAGAATTATACCAGATACCTGTTTTCTGAAATTTGGGGTTTGCAGTTATTGTAGTTGTTTGGAAATTGCCAAGTACTACCATATTCAAATTATTATGTGTAAGGCCAATTCTTCTGCCGTTTGACCAATCGGAAGCTCCGATATTGAGAGAGAAGGTTCCTGATTTAAATGCTGTTGGAAATAGTCTGCGTAAGGTAATTATTTTGCTTGCAGCATCATAAGCCGCTTTGCGATGTGCTAGATTTAGAAATCCCCATGCCGAAGGCTTAGCACTTGTTCGTCCTCCATATGAATCAATTGAATTATCGTAACCCATCTCTCCAAACTGCCAAATCATTTTAGGTCCCGGTATCAATGTGGTAAAAGCAATATTCAAAGGAACCCGTTTAATTCTAACAAGTGAATCGGTTGCAATTGTACCATTTCCCCACATTTTTGCTTTATAAAAATTACGTTCTTCGTCGTGACTTTCGGCAAAGCCAACCCAATTTCGTGGACTTGAATTCATACCACTGAAATCGCTTTCACTTTGATATCCCATGGCTGTTTGTGAGTAAGCATTATTTATATTACGCCAAAGATACATACCTTTATTTGCTAAAACCATTTCTTCGTCGTTATTACAAAAATGTTCAAGTATAAACATTACATCGCTTTTTACCGACCTGGCAGCATCATAATAAGCGGTAATGTTATCTATGCGTGATTGGTCGTAATTTGAAGCTGTACTTTCAGTACTCATGGTTTGCGTTAACCCTTTTGTTAAATCCAACCTGTAACCATCCACTTTATACTCAGTAATCCAGTATTGAACCATACGTTTAAAATAATCCTTTGTTCCACTGTAGGAATGATTATAGTCATGAAAAACACTGTAAGGGTGCGTGGCATTAACATTGAACCATGGATTTTCGGCAGATGTTTTATTGTCTGACCAATATAATTTAGCGTAAGGGTGACTACCAGTTGCATGGTTTAGTACAATATCAAGTATTACAGCCATACCACGTTTATGACATTCATCAATGAATTTTTTATACATTTCAGGAGTTCCATACGCTTTATCAGGTGCAAAATAATGATTAGGATTATACCCCCAACTGTTATTCCCATCAAATTCCTGAATAGGCATAAGTTCAACTGCTGTAATTCCCAAAGTTTTTAAATAATCTAATTTTGCTATAGCTGCCTCAAGCGATTTTTCTACTGTAAAATCACGTAATAACAATTCGTAAATTACCATATTTTCGGGGTCGGGCATTTTGAAAGTTGGTACTTCCCAGTTATATGCCGGTTTGGATGTTTGTAAAGTGGCTACTAATCCATCTGTTTTTCCTTCGGGATATGCTTTCAGATTAGGATATATATTGTATTTCTCGTTGATCCATTTGTCGTTCCATGGATCAAGTACAAGTTCGGTATAAGGATCGCTAATTTTAATATTTCCATCCACTAAATATTGATATGCATAGATTTTACCCGGATTTAATCCGTTTATTGTTATCCACCAGTATTCCCCGTCTTTTTTCATCTGATACGCATTCATCTGCAACCAGTTGTTGAATTCGCCAATTACAAACACATTTGATTTTAATGGAGCATGCAATAAGAGTGTAACTGATGAATTGTCTATTATATTAATGCCGTTTTTTATTCCTGCAGGTCGTGCTTCGTTTACAACAGGTTTAGGTACACAAATGTACACTGTGTCCCGAGTAGTTTGGTCTCCATTAAT
>JFJP01037557.1_pt1 | contig 19787 bp, 26 predicted proteins | sample 431651 | NCBI WGS metagenome assembly JFJP01 (sample SAMN02602958, study PRJNA72255) | Microbial mat metagenome, whole genome shotgun sequencing project. | biome: fresh water; feature: sink hole; material: water; isolation source: purple microbial (photo- and chemosynthetic) mats found in...
GTAGGAACTACGGGGATAGCCTGCTAAATGTATCTTGATGTTTGAGACCGACGCAGGAAGCTTCAACCTTTAGGTTGAAGTAGTTCACGACGCCAAGGGAGAAAAAAGTATTAGCACAGCAACAAGCTAATAAGGCAAAGAAATAACATCCAAGACCGCCCGCAAGGGCGGTTTTCTTTTGCCGGATATTTCTGTGCGGAGTCTGCTGATTTTAGTGCAGTTAGCCTAGTCCATAGGGTTTATATAGGGTTTATTTGCCTATTTTTATCGGCTATGGTAAACTGAAGACGCGCATAGGCGCATAACCATAAACCCTTTTCATTTAGGAGCATCCTCATGGCCACATCCCCGAACCAACAGCGTCAACAACCCCCGAAAAAAGCATCCATCAAGCCCGCCCATATTGTGCAGGATGTTGAACTTGAAGAGGAGTTATTGCCTCCACCTATTGCAGAGCCGGTTGTTCCGACTCCCCCGGTTGTTGAGAATGTTCCACTACTGCAGCCGATCAAGGATGTGACATCACATGACCCGTATATCCATATTCCAGAGGCAGAATTTGCGTACTGGATAAAGTTGTTGGATTTGTCCAGCGATCCTCTGGTCGATATTGAAGAAGCGAAAGCATTGTCGACAATGCTTTTCAACAGGATGGATAGCTTCAGCTGCTAAGTTTCCTCCTAGACCTCCGCAAGGGGGTTTTTTATTGTCCAAAATTCGTGTGCGGAGTCTGCTTTTTTTAGCCGATCCTTTCCTGTTTTTCCCTATACTATAGGGTTTATTTGCCTATTTTTATTGGTTATGGTAAACTAAACTCGCGCATAAGCGCATAACCATTTCATCTTGTACATTGTAGGAGAAACATCATGGCTAAGTCCATCCAACGCCCCGCTCCCCGTAAGCCTGCAATCACGGAGGCAGTCGTCGACCCCTTCTTCACCGAGGATGACCTTTCCATTAACGATGACGAGGATGACGGTGATGCGGAGTCGGCTGAAGAGTCTCCACATGACCTTGCTATTGCATCTGGTTCTCGCTACCTTCAGACTTTAACGACTGGATGGTGCTTGACTCTGGATGACTACAAGCGCTTCGCTTCCATCTTTAATTCTTGGCAAGCCTCCAAGAAAGCAGGATCGCCTATCCTTGTAGAAGGATATGTCGATAAAGCGGGAAAGCAGGTAGTGGCGCATCTTTCAGGCTTTCGGTCGGATAATACTTTTAACAAGGAGGGAGCGTATAGCGTATCTGTGTTGGAGGCATCTGGTTCGACGCGGTGGCTTCAGGGTTCTACCCTGCTCATTCTCCAGTTGAAGTCCAAAATTCGGATGTTTTATGACCCCTCCCACGGACATCAGGCTCGCGATAAAGGCGAGGGCTTTGATGGATATTTAGTATTGAGGGATGAGTTTAGTTCTGCGGAGTCTGCGCCTGTTGCTGCAAAGCCTGTTGCTGCAAAGCCTCCTGTCACTGTTGACCTGCCGAGCATCGATGACGGTGAGGATGAGGAGACTGTTGCGGATGGTGAGGGTATTGACCCTGCTGTATTCCTCCAATGTTCGATGCTGGAGGCTTTGATCGAAGTTGCCGATAGTACACTGGAGGCAGCAGTATTGAAGAGCATCCTCGACAGCATCGGTGAGGATGAGAAAACTTTGTATAAGTCTGTTGCGGTTGCTATGAATAGCAACAAACCTAAGTAAGTATCCTCCATGACACCCGCTCGCAAGAGCGGGTTTTTTATTGGATAAAATTCTTGTGCGGAGTCTGCATTTTTTAGTGCAGTTGGGATTGTCTGTATGCTTTATATGGAGTCTATAGCGTTTATTTGACTATTTTATAGGGTTTATGCTATACTGTAATCACGCAATAGCGTAAACTTTCAAACCGCACTATTCTAGGAGTTAAAACCATGGCCGCATCCCCCAAAGCAAAACCCGCTGCCTCCAAGCCCTCCAAGCCTGCATCCAAGCCCGCCCCTGCTGCATCCGCCAAGCCGGTTGAGGATGTTAAGCGCCGCAAGCCTCGCAAGCGGATGTCGGAAGTACAGAAGGAAAAAATGAAGCTGTACCGTGAACTTTTGCAGGATGCAAAGCCTCTGGAGGCTAAGTTGCTGGAAGGCTTGTTAGTTGCTGTAAAGCTTAACAAGTAGCATCCTCACCGACCCGCTCGCAAGAGCGGGTTTTTTGTTGCCTCAAATTTCTGTGCGGAGTCTGCGTTTTTATTACTGCTATGCTTATCTGGACTATATAATAGGGTTTATTTGTAGTTTATCATGGTCTAGGGTAAACTGTAATTGCACAATCCAGTGCATAGGAGAAAAACCATGAGTGCAGTTTCCAGAGCAAAAGTTTTGCCATTGCGGAGTCCGTTTGAATTCATGGCCGATAAGATCGGCGCGGCCATAAATGACTATGTTTCATCCGAGCAGGAAAAAGCAGAGGACGAAGTTGCAGACATCCTTCAAAGAGTAAAATTGGCTTTTGAGGATAAGTTCGCAGAATTGGTAAATTCTTACTCCAAGGAGCTAACTGAGCCTGAATACGACGACCTCCTTGACCTGTAACATCCAGACCCCCGCAAGGGGGTTTTCTTTTGCCGGATATATTTGTGCGGAGTCCGTCGTCCTGTCATAGAACCGAGTTTAGAACGTCATTTTATGCTTAAAATCGCCTTGGTCATACTCAACATAACAGGACAGAGTTAATTTTTGCTATAATACCTAATCCACTATTATTTCATCCTACACTGGAATTTCAATGCCGAATCATCCTCAGCCCATCCAGAGCAAGTTTGAGCATTTTTTAAGGGGTCTTCCCGATCCCTACTTTTTTGACCTTTCGCGAGTTATCCTTCAGGAAAATTTGGTATTTTCATGGGATGTAGTATCTTATACGGAAGTGACAAAGCTCGGTCTGGACGTGAAAAATACGCAATTTTTCGACCTTTTAGTGACCACAAAAGGACAGAGTTGGTTAGCCCGCTATACGCCGATAGCCGATCACTTAATCGTTATGGAGATAGATTCGCATGGATGGAAGTGGGGAACCGGAGCAGCTCCGAACCGTATAAATTGATCATATTCTGACAGTATTTTAAATCCAGTCTATACAAGCACAGTATAGACTGGATTTTTATTGTCTTGAATTTAAGAGCATGTCCTGACAGAACAGCGGAGTCGGTTGGTTCCCGCCCTATACCCTGCCGTTTTAGGCTTTAGTTGCCTTATGTTTCATCCTATGGTACACTGGCATTGCAGTTTAAACTGTAAACTGCATCCTACACAACCAAACCACTAGGAGTAACATTATGGCTGTAAAACTCAATGTGCGTAAAGCGACCAAACCCCGCGAACTTGATCTGGAGTGCTTGGACGATATCCTCGACCTTGAAGACCTTGACGACGTCGATGTCGACGTTGAGGATGAAGAAGAAACCGATGAGGATTTCGATTATGAAGCGGATGACGTTGAAATAGTCGATTTCGACGAAGATGAGGATGAAGAGCCTGAACCCGCTCCTGTTCGTCGTAAGCCGGGAAAGTTAGCTCAAACTCTGCGTAAAAAAGCCAAGCCGATTGAGTCCGCGCACGACTCAGACAGTATCCCGGAGGATTCATGGGAAGAGTTCTTTTTTGAATCCTGCGTAGAAGAACTCGCAGACGAGGAGGGCGATATGGATGACGGTGAGGGTTACTATTGGCGATTCACCATCTATCCGGAGGATATCGACAACTTTGAAGAACTCCGGGGTCTGACAACCATAGACCTTATCGACCCAGATGGAACGGGTAACTCGTATCACTTCCGAGCCTATTGAGATTTCAAAAGCCGCTACAGCGTCTAAACCACGCGACAGGATGCTATAGCGGTGTCGGTTGTTTCTGTTGCGTTATGCTCTTGTTTCTATTTTCATTCCATTTTTCACCATCACGGAGTAACACCGATGTCTTCCAATGTCAGTTTTTTGCACGTCAACATTCCCACCACTGTAATCACGCACTCCGGCGTGTTCCATGCAGATGAAATTTTCGCCATTGCAGCGATTAGGATGTTCTTTGGCAATCAGATCAACATCGTCCGTACACGCGACACCATCGCCCTGAAAGATGGAATTGCCAACCCTAAGACGGTCTTGGTGGATGTGGGTGGAGTGTATGATCCTGAAAACGGTGTGTTTGACCATCACCACAGAGATTTTAATGTGGTTAGACCGATCTGTGGTAACAAGTACTCAAGTTTCGGACTGGTCTGGAACTTCTACCTCAAACCACGATTCGCGCTAACTAAGGTCATGCAGGATGTGTTCGATTATGTTGACCATAATCTGGTGCGCGGTATCGATTATACCGATAATGGAGTCAACTATGTAGCAAATCGCGTGAAAAGTGTCATGCGAAACTTGAAACAAATCGTCAACGATGTTAATGGGGATAAGTGTGTTGGTATCCTTCAAGGAAACATGGAATACCTCGATATGATCGAACTCTTGAACGATGCTGAAACAAAGCTTCTCAAGGGTACGCACAATTCCGCATTGAGTATTTCGGAGATTATTGTTTCCATGCGTCCAACGTCGCAAGACGATGACTCTTGGGATATGAGTACGGCATTTGCAGGAGCGCTTGACCTTGCCGAGGTCACGCTATCCCGCATGGTTAGGACAGCGACTGAGATAGAGGAGAATAAGGACTACCTCCATGGGTTATGTTTTGACTCACTTAACTCGGAAGTCATTGTGTCTAAGCGTTATGCCCACGATTGGCAAAAAATTGTGAGTTTATATGATCATCCGGTGTATTTTGTGTTTCCAGATGTATCTGGTCAATGGCGTTGTCAAGCTGTTCCGCCAAAGCTCGATAAGACTACGCTGGATACGTCCTTTGGGCAACGTAAACCTCTTCCTGAATCTTGGGCGGGATTGTCTACTACCGATTTTCAGAAAGAGACTGGAATACCCGATGCTGTATTCTGTCATTCCGCAAGGTTTATCTGCGGAGCAGTGAGCAAAGAGTCGACTATAGCGCTCGCTTATGCCGCTCTTAATTATGCCGAGTAATCAGTAGTATTCAAACCGGCTTTGTCTGTAGCATTCTCTATATAGATGCTACAGCGGAGTCGGTTTGGTTTTTGTTTATTCCCTTTTGGTGTCCACCACATCGAGGTAAAAATCGTGTTACTCTACAATCACCATACTCATAACTGTATAGCGAGTACAGCCCGATTGGATTTCGCTATACACTGGTTTCTAACTGCTTTTCCGAACTACTGCGAATCTTGCGGAGGAGTCGGTGAGTTAGTGTACTCATACGACCCATCTCCTGCTGGAGTGAGTTTGGGAAGTGGTTGTATGTACGATGCTGACCCATGCCCGGATTGCGCTGAAAACTACCTTTGTCCCCATTGTGGTAAAGCGATTATGGACGCATGGGATAACGAAGCTAAATGCCCATACTGTGGATTCAATTGTGAGTGCGGAGCGGAAAACTCTAGTATCCCGTATGACGATGACGACTGCGGTTGCTGGTATTTTGAAGACAAAGCCAAAGTTCACGTCAAGTAAAGGAGATAGTAATGGTTGATATAACTCGAGATCTAGAGGCTAAGAATGAAAGCCTAAAAACTTTGTTAAGTGTGACCTGCTTCCAGAAATGGAGTGCAGGGTTGAGTCACTTAAAAAGCTATGGCCGGGAGATGACGTAAATCGTGTTCTGTACCGAAATATAGAATACGTGAGGAGGATAAAAGCTGAGCTGGAAAAAACTGATTAACTTATGACCTGTTAAGCTTAAAGCGATATACCACTAACAAGGTATATCGCTTTTTTGTTGTCTGTGATGCTACAGCGGAGTCGGTTGTTTCCATATAGGCTTTATGCTTTATATTGGCTTATTTGCCTATTTTGCCTCCTGTATGTTACACTGCAACTGTGTTATGTTCAATAACACTTAAAACCATCCATTTCACCAATAAGCGGAGTAACAAGATGCCTAGTACAGATTTTTGTGTGTTTAATGCACGTTATGTGACGTTGACACTGACTTGGCCTATTGAGAAAGCTATTGACGTAAACGTAGCTCATGCGATTGGCTACTTTATATCGAGCGTGTCTCGTGGTTATGAAGCGGCTTACTTGAAGTCGAAAATTCCGGCTTTGTCCATGTACGACATCGGATCGACCATTGACGACACTGTGGAGTATGACAGCACCAAAGGTACTGCGGTCAACCAGATTACGCTGTGGGTTCCCTCTTGGCGCAAAAAAGCAGTTAAGCATTTGTTGAACTCAATGAAAGAGTCGTTTTGTTCCGACTACGACTGGTCGGTAGAAGAGGGTATTACATTCTCGTCTAATGAGAGTACCCTTGACCATAACGCTGCAAAAAAACGTGGGGGTAAATAACGTGCCAAACTGGTGTGAGAATCGTATGACCATTACTGCGGCATCAAATGCCGATCTTATCGCCTTACAGGAAAAGCTCGCTTTTGTTCGAGCTGGAGAGGTGCAAAACTCATTCGTAGACGACTATGGCAATGCTATGGTTCCTTACATGATTCGCTTTATTTTTTCGTTCTCATCGTTTCTTCCGAGGCCAGCAGATGTCGAAGACTGGTATGCGTGGTCTGTAGCTAACTGGGGGACGAAGTGGGACGTGGATATTGTGGATGGTCGGGATTCTGACTACGGTGACGCTGGTCAGTTTACCATTAGCCTCAGTGGAAGGTCAATGGAACTGTACTATCACACAGCATGGAGTCCGCCTTTAGAGGCGATGAAAAAGCTGTCAGAGCTCGACCTTGTTGAAACTGTTGAGCTTCTTTACCATGAACCGGGTATGGGGTTTGTTGGACGCGTCGTGTATGAGGATGGGGAAGAAATGGATTCTATGTACTCTGAGGAGCCAAATGTCATTAAGGAATACGCCTATGAGTGGTTTGGGTTTGAATACGACGAGGACGAGGATTTCGAGGAAGACACGCCTGAAGAAGAGGCTGTGCTTGAGCCTGACACAGATGACGACATCGATTGGGACGAAGAGCAGAGCGCGGATTTCAGCGATTTGTTAAGAACACCTCCACCGTCTCACACGGTTGATGACGACAAGCTCTAGTCCACCATTTTGACCATACAGCGGAGTCGGTTGTTGCTGCCACAATAACCGCTTCGCTTTTTTATAACCTATAGGAGTTACTGTTATGTCTGACCTTTACATCGGTTTCAATAAGTCCGTTAAGATCAAACCCGGCTGTGCCGATAAGATTTTAAGCCTTATGGACGCTCTGGAACTAACTTGTATTGACGAAACATGGACAACTGAGAATGTGTACCCGGATTACGGACTCGTCAATACGCCTATTGCTTTCGACGAGTGTGTTCCAAAAGATGGGATTCTCTATGAAGCTGGCAGTAATAACAAAGAGTCTATTTGTCGGCTATTGGACTACACAGTCGATCATAAGTTCATCGACCTTGGTTACGACGTTGACCATGTAGACATGCTGTTTACAGTAGTCGCAAGGGAAGGTTATGAGTCGATTAGCAATGCCGCATTGCTGCTTAAAGTGTTAGTTGACAACGACTGGCTTGACCTCGATCCTTTGGGCTATGCTGTAGTCGACTACTCTTGGTATGGAACAGATGACGATGAAACTGCATTTTCGGGAGGCGCAGTTATGGTTTCCAAGTATGGTACTCACTGGACTCCATCGTCCGATGCTTGGGCAGCAGACTTGTTCAAACAACTAACCACCTCAACCAAACAACTTAAGGAGTATATGGAATGTATAACGCCGATATTGGCTTAGTGATCAGTGGTGGTAGTCAGCTGAGTTACAACGATCTTGTTGTTATAAACTCAGTATTTTACAATACCTACTGCACATTGGATAATGGCGATAAACTCTACCACGCTAAGGGTATTAGCTGGTTGCCGGATGCACCCGGATTCGAGAACATAAAAGCTTTCCAAGAGCTTTTATACGGTATGGAGGAGTTATTTCCAGATGCCTTTTATTTTGTAGCCGTTGGTCGGGAGTTCGGTGAGCCGAACGTATCCGTACTGACTATTGGGAATTGGGTCATCAATAACCCGTTTTACCTTGGCGTCGAAACACGCCTGACTTTTGCAACCACAGCACGTTCTGACGAGGAGTAAGTACCATGGGATACCGTTCCGATGTAGGTTTAGCGATTTCCAATAAAATCGTGTCCAGCCTGACTGATGAAGAAGCAAATTCCATCTACAGTGTATTCGACGACCCTAAGTATGTGTCTTCGGACGGGGATCGATTATACACTGTCAATGCGATTAAGTGGTATGCCAACATGCCTGGGGATTTAACGGGTTATGAAGACGTATCAGCAGTTGACGATCTCATGACGAAGTGGGGTAATGAAGAGCTTAGTGAGGATTTTTGTTTCGTTCGTATCGGTGAAGAACCGGACGACATTGCCTATGAGGGAATGTGGTCGGACAACCCTTTTAACTTAGGGTACGATAGAACTTTGTACTATATTGACCCATCTGCCGACCATAAACCTGATACTGTAGTGGTTATTGAGGTGCAGGGAGGTTGTGTGATCAATGCTAGTAGCAACAAAGCTGTCAAGGTTGTTATAGTAGTTCACGATAACCAAGACGAAAAAGCTGTCGATATCGATTGGAAACACGGCAAGCGTGGGGAGACACGCTTTCTGATTCCAGAAACTATTACTGACGAAGAGCTTATGACCGCTTTTTCGTCGCTGCTTTAACCCTGTAAATACTCCGTTGTAGTCTGTGTTTTGAGGCTATAGCGGAGTCGGTTGCATAACAGCATAGCGTTATTCTGTTAAGGTTAAATTTCGTTTTATTTGCCTATTCAGTCTACTATGTGCTATTATGCTCATGCTGTTCCAACCTTTTCGTTTTTAACCGTGGAGTTTCATCGTGAAAAAAGCAACAGTTAAGAAAAGCAAATACGGCTATCCTGTAGAGTATGTAGAACACAATCTTTCTACGAAAGATTGGTCAGATTTGCTCGATGCTAGAGCGGCTTCTATAGGTGATTTTTCTGGGCGTAGCTTGGGTAGGGTAAAGTGCTACTACACAGCCCTTCGTCGAAAAATAGATGACAAGGCTGTCTTTAACCCCGGAATCCCTATTTCTGGCTATAAGGGAAAAGAGGCATACTTAGTTCATATAACTCCAAGTGTTAACGCTATTGGGGAGATGTCTGCCATTATTGCTGTTGTTGCAAAAAACAGCATCGTTAAGTATTTTGAGGTTTTTGGAGAGTATGTCCGGCTCGAGTTCTATGGCGATGAAAATTGGAAGGCTTTTTACGACTATGACCTAAGTCGTTCTGGTCTTGGGGATAGCCCGTTATCCGGGTACATAAGCATCGAGAACGATGACGATGAGAGCGATGTCAGTCCTATTCCCACGCCTAAAAATGTCAAAGAGCCAGCATTTCCTGACCTCGATCCTACTCCTCCTGTAGTGCATACATTGCAGGACGTGTATAACGAGGTCAAAAGTCTTCATGACGACTTGACCAAGTTTCTAAATAGGTATAAGTAGGTTATAGCCGACTTCGATGTACTTCATATTTTGAGGCTACAGCGGAGTCGGTTGCCTGTTTTTAACCACCAACTTTTACAACACAGAGGTAAACCATGAAAGCTGTCTCTTCCCCCTATGTAGCATCGCTAGTGATTGCAAGATCACTTTTAGAGCTTGTTTTTACAAACAAAAAAGCTCTCACCCTGCTTAAAGCTCATGCTTCTTTTTATCAGGAAGTAGATGGGGTCTTGTGCTTGGCATGGAATGAGGACGACTATGAAAGCGCTGCTGCGGACATTCAAACATTTATGTCCTACTTGCCAGAGTACCGCAGAGAAGATTTCCTGTTTGTCTTCATAGGTTACAGGTACGATGATATCATTGTTAAGGGGGATTGGTTCGACAATCCTTTCAATATGTCTTTGCATCGTAGCGTATGGTTTAAACCGATTATAACCAATAACATTCAAAACGAGGTATAATGACAATGAGTACTGTAAACCATGAGCAGTTACTGTCATACGTCCATTTATTCACGACTACGTCGACTCAGGATACTGGCTCGATGGCGACGTACTTAAAATGGGCGCAAGGTATCCGTGGTGATTTAAACCATAATCCTCACGGATGGAAAAGGTGTAAGGTAGCCGATTTTTCTGTGGTGTTTTTTAGGGATCTCCCTCAAGCTATGACCTTCGAGGTTTTCGGAAAAGAAAATCGAACGATGTTCTACTACAGGGATGGTGGTGGACTTGCTGTAGTACAAGTAGATACTGACAAAATAAACTTGTACCGTTTTGGTTGCGACCATGATTACGTCAAGCAAGAGAAAGTAGGTAAACTTTCTTGGCGTTACAAGTGCAAGACTTGCGGCTTTTCTAGAGTCGTAGACTCGTCAGATTGACCTTAACCTAGTTGTTATATTGGAGGGATAAACATGGCTACCACCATCGCTAGTGAAACTGTAAGACGCGATTTCAATAAAATCGTGACAGGAGTACTTCAAACTGAGAATGTGTATGTTAAAGATGGTGCTACATACCAGTCTTGGATTGTCTTGAAAAAGTACCAGGAGGGCGTAAACACTGACTATATTATTTCAGTTAGTCAGATGCGTAACGACTGGTGTACGATTAAGAAGGCTATTGAGGCTTTCCATACGACTTTCACCATCACTAATCATGGTGAAGCACTTGCGACACTTGAGCCATCGGAGTTTGACCATCCGGTGCACAGCTTCAAACCTTGGCCGACCAAAAAGGGTGAAAATCATGCGTAAACTTGAGATAAGTCAGGCCGCAGCAATCGCCTCTGACTGGCATGGAGGTCAGTATTCTGCTTTATATAGGTTTTCGTGCATTGCTCGAAGACATAATGGTATCGACTTTATATCGATACGTCTTGTTGAGCAGTCACTGGTTGAAGTCGGACGCTGTATAGCGTCTTTGACTAAGGACAAAGGCAAAAACGACTTTACAACCGATTTTGAACTTAGGCGTAATCTACACAGTCTATGCCTATTTAGGAATTTTCTTAATGGTCTTCTGTTGCAGAAGACTGTGAATTTTGATACAGTTTTGTTGCTAAGTAGCGGTCAAATCGAGTATAACTACGCAGCATAGTCTTAAATAAAACCGTGGTTGGTGCTTAGAGATACAAGCACCAACCACGGTTTTTTGTTGCATTTGATTCTATAGCGGAGTCTGGCATTTCATAGCATTTGTGCTTTTTCATAGCTAGTTTATACTGTTTATTTGCCTTTGTTTGGCTATACTGTTAAACTGGCAGTACATGGTAAAACAACTTACCATGTAAATCACAATTACCACATCCCTTCCTACAAAGGTAAGCAATAATGACAAACTTCACCCAAAACGTCTTTTTTCTTACGGCAAACAGCTTGGCGGATACTGGAACTGTTGCACAAATCAAAAAGCATAATCCTAAACCCCGTATCGCGACAAGACCGCTTAAAAATTCTAAGCTTGGCCTGTTGGGTGTATTTCAGGCTAAGATCAAAGACGCTTTTTATGTGAGAGCAGAGTGTAAATGCAAAGCAATCAACTTTCACCCTACACCACTTCACTCACGTTTAACTGATACGTCCATAGCCGACAATATGAACACTTTGATTGCCGCTTACAATGAGCGCCTTGCCTGTGAAGAACGTCGTAATGACAGACTTCGTAAGTGCGGGTATAACATCGATGCTATTTTGCAATTACCCTCAGTTGTAGATAGCCCAGCAGTTTGGACAACGTCGATGCTGTTTGACCATGACTATGGCCAGTTTGTGGTGTATGTGAGAGCAGTAACTCCCGTACTCTGCCGAATCGACAACGAAGTTAGGTTTGAGCGTTTTACCAATGTTTTGATAGAGTCAACGAGTCTTGGTAAACATTGGCTTAGGCTGGCGTCTGATGACCCGGCAGCTTTAGGGTTTATTTTGATCCGTGTTGCTAGTATGGTCAATAACCCAAACGACTTCTTTATTTCTGATTTCTTAAATAGGGTTACTACTAGAGTTTAGTTTTAACCTTGTATCTTGTTATTATTCCCTGTGTGTATTCTGTTAAACAACTATGGAGTACACACAAGGTCACAACCCATAACACTACGGAGATGCCAAAATGGCAATGTCGTCTTTTTCTGATCAGGACTTGGATTTCTTTTTAGAGCATGGAATGAACGTGCTTTTCGAGGGTAAGCACGGAGTTGGTAAAACACACATTATTCTGGATGCGTTCAAACGCAACAAACTCCGCTTCGCTTACTTTTCAGCTTCGACTCTGGACCCTTGGGTTGATTTTGTTGGCGTACCCCGTCCTCAGGTCGACAAGGAAACTGGGTTGTCTTATCTCGAGCTTATTCGTCCAAAGTTGTTTGTACTTGGTAAAGTTCAGGCTATCTTTGTTGACGAATATAATCGCGGACACAAAAAAATTCGTAATGCAATCATGGAGTTAATCCAATTCGGAACCATCAATGGCTTTCCATTGAAAGACCTTAGAGTAGTATGGGCTGCGATTAACCCTGCTGACGAAGATGACCTTTCTTACGATACGGAGGAACTCGACCCCGCTCAGCGTGACAGGTTTCAAGTCCATATTACTGTGCCATACAAACCATCCCTGTCATTCTTCAAAGAGAAGTTTGGTGAATCCGTTGCTAATATAGCAATCGAATGGTGGAATGACCTTCCCAAAGAGACTAAGAATTTAGTGTCCCCACGCCGTCTTGAGTATGCTCTTGACATGAGCGTAAATGGTGGGGATATTAACTTTATACTTCCGAGTGAGTCAAATCCCAGTAAGCTTAATGATGCACTGTTAGATGGCCCGATGTTGGATAGGCTAATCGAACTTGCTCATGCTGGTGATGTATCACGGGGCAAGTTGGAACTAGCTAAAGATCCGAACTTGACTGATTGCATGTTGGCTAACTTTGATGGGTTGCCTAATGAGTTTGCCGACTTCTGGCTGCCGCTGGTTCCATTAGACTCAATAATGAGCCTTGTGTCCAGTGACGACTATGCTTTGTTCTATGTCGTGACACATGCCGTGCAGATTCGTCCTTTAGCTCGCATCGTGACTGCTATTATTAGAGCTAATGACCTGTCTATGGACGGTTGGAAAGTTCTGTTTAGTATGGTTTGTCCACTTGGACGTCATAGTGACAAGTCAGTAGCCGAGCAAATCCAGCAAAACCCCTACAAAGCGTATTTAAACGATTTGTTGGTGGCAGCAGATTTTGACTCTGTATTCCTTACACTTCCTGCTGATGGTACAGTTCCGGAGGTGCATGGGGTTCTTATTGGGGATGGTGGTAATGACTTTACCCCGTTTCTAACACTACTCCGAATTTTCTTCAACCCTGTTTCTAAAGTCTATACTTATGGAGTAGATGGTATGAAAAAAGGAGATACAGACCTTCCTGACTATTACCAGAAGATGATGCTTCAAGTCTACAGAATGAGAGGTCATTTCCATCGTACTGTAGAAGTCAACGGAGTTGAACTAACAAATGTTGTTAGTTTATTCGCTAAGGCTCTGATCTTTGAAATTTGCCAGAAGGGCGGAGTATCTGCAATGTCTCTTATTTCTAACTTCTTACCAAGTGACGTTGTAGATTCTGGTCTTTGTGTTATCCAGGCTGCATCTGGTGGCAATTTTGGATCGACTGTGTCGTTAGCTGATAAGAGCCGTTTGAAGACACGCTCGCGAGGCAAGACTAAGTCTCGAAGGGGAAGGGGTCGCGCTCGTAAATAAGCGCAAGAGTTTGTTCTTTTAAAAAGCGCAGTTCTCTGTTGTATATTCGATGTTTGAGTGTATAGCGGAGTCTGCGCTTTGTTTGTGAAACCTAAAACACCACAACGAGGTCAAAACCATGCTTACTCCAGAAATGCCTAAAAAGGCTCTGAAAGAATATCACTCTTTGTTTTATGCCTTATCCCAACTTGGAGACCCTGTTTGGGACACAAGCATTAAAACCGCTAGTGTCACTTATAACTCAAAAACTGGTACGTTAGTTTGGAGGTTCAACCCAAAGTTCTACGAGCACCTAACAGATACAGAAAAAGCCTTTGTGGTTGCTCATGAGGCTTTGCATTTAATCAGTGACCATCCTAATCGTATTAGGGAAGCGATTTATGGGAATCGTAAAGAACGCCCTACACAGTCTGATATAGACAGGGATCGTAAATTGTCCGAGTCGTATAACGTATCTGCCGATATTGTTGTTAATGAGTCGTTAAAGCGTATATATGGTTTTGATCTAGATACAATGCCTAACCTACGCAACAACCTTATTGACTACGATTATGTTAAACGAACTGTCTCTCCTGATGTGCTTAAATCTGTTTTAGCTAAGCACACAAGTAGCGATTCGTTTTTAATGGGTTTGGACAAAGACACTAAAGGTGAACAAAATGACATACAAAGCAACAAAAAGGAAGAAGTTGAAGACTTTAATGAAGAAGATCTACTTGCCACGTCAAGTATGGAATTCTTCATCGATGTCCTTAAAAGCGGACAAGTATCAACCTCTCAACGTAATAACCAATTTAAGCTCAATCCTCCTGAACAGTCAGGAGACTCACCACCTCCGGAAGGTGAATCCACTCCGACTGGAGAACCTGGTGAAAAAGGTTCAAGCAAGAATAAAGGAGGAGACCCAGATGAACATGCGCCTGAAACTGAAGAAGAAGTCGACGATGCTGACGCTGACGATTCCACTAACCCGTCAGAAAAAACTGACGCTGAAAGTACCGATGGTGAACTAGATGATATGGACTCTGATCTAGCAGACAACAGTGTACCGAAACCAGAGATCGATAACACTTTTAGTGAGAGTGATGATCTCGACGACATTGAAGACCTTGACGACAATGATACAGTGGACTCGGAAGACTACCAACCATCCAAAATAGGTATGGATTATGATGCAGAAGAAAACAGCGAGGTTGCAGACCAAGACACTCTTGAAGACCTTGAAGACCTTGAAGACCAAGACGCAACTGACATTGAAGACTCAGATACCCTTGAGAAGGACATCGACTTTGATGACTTCGACGGTACTGAAGAAGTTGAAGACAGCGACGACTTAGATGCGCGTGAAACATTAGACGAGCATTCTTGGAATAACGAGCAACAATCATCTTTAAGCGATATTGCTCAAGCTTTGAACAACCAAATTCAAGACATGGATCTTTCGCAAAGCGATAAGACTGAAATTCTTGAAGAACTCGGCGAAGTTTGTAAAGAGGCTGGAACTGATCTTGGTCCGTCGTTTTCTGTAGTCAGGCCAAAGTATCGGCCAAAACCAAAATGGGAAACGATTATTAAGAAGTGGATAAGCAACACTCTTGAAGAGTTCGCTTTCACTGACGATAATTGGTTCGGCGATAAAAAGCAGTTCCAGTGGTTAAATGCGACACTTGAGGCTAAGACAGGAAAGAAGACTAATAAGTCTGATGACGATGCTGTTCTAGCTGTATTAGGATCGGAACTTATGTTGCCTGGTGAAGAACGTGACTCACCTGACATTCATAAGATTCCAGTCGTGCTGTTCTTAGATACCAGTGGGTCTTGCATTAACTATGCACAGCGTTTTATCGATGCTGCGCGTACTTTTCCCACTGATAGGTTTGATGTCACAGTGTATGGGTTTACCACTTATGTTTATGACATCGACATAACAAAGCCTAGACCAAAACTTCGCACAGGGGGTACTTTGTTTAACATATTGGAGAATAAACTCCTAGAGATACCAAAGTATCCCAAAGTAGTTTTTGTTATAACAGATGGTTGGGGCAATCGGTTCATGCCTAAATTCCCTGATCGCTGGTACTGGTTTTTTTCTGATCTCGGTTACGTTAGAGACAGTAATGGTGTTTATGACAAAACAAAGCCAGTTTACCCTGACTATGTGAGAAACCTCATTGGTAAATGCAAGTTTTTTGACCTTGCTAACTTTGAGTGACTTGTTTCAAATCTTACCCGCTATAGTTAGTCTAAATAGATGCTATAGCGGAGTCGGTTGCTTTTAACGACTTTCAACCATGCTTTAAACCGCTTATTTGCAGTTTAAACCGCTTGCTGTTATACTACACTTGCGATTTAAACTGTTTTCACAACGACGAGGAAATATCAATGTACCAGAAGTCTGAATTCGTATTACCTGATCGTCAAACCCATGTTGGTGATATTCACGAAACTGATAAAGGCAGGGTTTCCGTGTACATCAATACATGGTTTAAGAAGCGCGGGGAGAAAGAAGACAACGTCATGATTGACTTTCGCCGGTATTACCTTAATAAAGAGGGTAACTGGCTTCCGACTGGAAAGGGTTTTTCTATTCCATACGATAAAGAAAATATTAGTTCTTTGTCACTAGTCTTAGGAAAGCTTAAAGCCACTATTGGAGGAGTTTCAACCACAGATCCTACTCCTGCTCGGCAAGTTAAACCAAGCCAAGCAGTAATGTCAAAATCGAGTAAACCTTCTTCTTTGGAATCGTCATTCGTGGTTAACAATGACGACATTGAGGACGATTTAGGCGTGGACGGTCTGGACACAGACGGTATCGATGACCTAGACGATTTGGACGACGTTGAAGAACTAGACGATGAAGATGAAGACCTTATTACTAAACTGGATAGCATTCCAGCTAAAACGCGCTTAATCAAGACACAGTCGACTACTGCAAAGTCGACTAGTCCGTTACCACAACGTACACAGCGAATGGTCAAAAAGCCGATTAGAAAAACCGGCTTTTCCAGATTGAAAGCGGAAGACTAGACTGTAAACCACCAGACTTCGATCTAAAGCACTACTAGATGCTATAGCGGAGTCTGGTTTCTTGCACAAATAACAAAAGCGGAAAATAAAATGTCAGTTCAAACAAAACAACACCCTTACAGTACCACGTCTTTAGAAACAACACGAATCGGCGAGAGCAGTATATTGGTAGTCGATAAGTCTAAAGACCAAAAATTCCTTGGTATGGAGCCTGGACCTGCTAGAGTTTTACACGCATTTTCAGCATCAACTGCGGCTAACATAACTCAAAATACTGGACGTTTCTGGAAAATAATGTCTTCAAATATACAAGGTATTAGAGCAAGGTATGCCCACCTTTGGCCTAAGTGGTGTTATTTACCATCCTATCACTGGACATGCTCTTTAGGACACGGTTTATTACTTGAAAGAGCTTTAACCGTAGCTAAGACTTACGGAACTATGTCTGTTAAGTCTAGAGACTATTTATCATCCATATACATGTATATGGACACCCTAGCCTGCTTAGGCGGTTGGCGTTTAACAAAAGGCGTATATAAATTTGATGAGACGTTATGGGAGTCATTAACTAAAACTCCTATAACTGGAGACCTACCATCTGATATATTCTTGTGCCTTCCCGAATGGGTAGTATATGTCGAACTTCCCGATAATAAAGGTAGGGATAGTACCTTTATTCCAATTTTTGAATACTTAGCTAAAAACAAATTTACGGATATACATGTTCATGGTTTCTTTGCTTACCTTGACTATGATCGTCCGCATAAAGGTCTACCTATTACTCAAAGTTTAAAGAACTGGCAGCATATACGACAGTTTTTTAATGATAATAAGGATGAAGTCAAAGCCAATTTGGTTATTATGTTGAATACAGAGACATACCAAGCGTCTTCTGAGGTTTACGACGTCATGACCTCATTAAGTTCCCGTAAAGGAGGTGGAAACTTCCCACTAATGCACCGTATTGTTATAAGCCTCGGAGACTGGCCTTTAAACAAAGGTCTAGAGTCTATGTTAAATTTAATGTCAACAGGTGACTCTGAATACATAAATAACACTAACATTACTGCGGAAACTATCTCCCCTTTTGTGTCTGCGTTATTGTATATATGCTCAGCCAATGCTGAAATTGTTGATAGGGCAACGAATAGAACATTGAAAGATATTAAGACTTCCAAGAAGTCTCAGTCAATGTCTATTCCAGGTAAGGTACGAGAGTGGGATGTTGGAAAACGCATAGGCAGTATAGTCAGGTTGGGTAACAGGCAGATATCTGATAACTTGGATAGTGTGAACCACGATGCTAACCCTGACAAAAATACTACCAAAGTCCGTCCACATTGGAGAAAAGCGCATTGGTCTACTTATTGGACTGGACCAAAGAGTTCTGCTCAAACACCTGTAGTTAAATGGATTCCACCTGTACTGGTTAATGGAGGGCAGTTAGACATATCTACTATCGATAAACTTCCAGAAGTTATCCACCGAGTAGCTGCACCAACAAGCAAGATGTCAAACAAAGGATAATGGCAATGCACACACCACAAGTAATAACGGTTGCGACAGACACGTCTGTCAGCTTTAACATTAAGTCGTCTTATATGTTAGCATCAGCTGAGTGTTCTTTGTTTTTCCCTGTTGATGACATTCCTGAGACACATACAGGTACTTGGTATTATGTAAACAGGGTCATAGTACCTATTAACTTCTCAGTAAAAAATGCCGGAGTTCTTTTAATGTTGGCGATGGTTAAGTGGGCAGATTCTAATGATGTGAACTTCATTGAAGAAAATTCACCATACAGAGGTCATGTTATGTCACTAAACCAATTAAACAAGTTTGACTCGTTGTTTGGTTTTAAGCTTGTCAAAGAACCAAACCTTCTTATTCGCAAATATCGTCACCAAGTTTAAATAGGAGAAAGTCATGACCAGATTTTCTATGCCCCAACCGTTGTTTACGTCAATTACTGATAACAATGACGCGTTTTCTGCAAGTTCGCATAGTATGTCGAGTCCTCCTTCTAACAGGACTTCGCAAAAAGCGTACCATCACATAAACAGGACGTTTAACCAAACAAGTAATTTTTCTTCTGTTCAAGAACTTAAACACGCCTTTAAGGGTACTGCTTTACATATAAGCCCGTTATATCCGGGGATTCCGATTGTTTTAGTGTACGCTGTAAGGTCTAGGATGTCTAAGCATGGTGTTCCTACGCATAGTGTGACACTGACCTCCGCAGCAATGCTTGGAAGTTATAGCATCATTAAACTTAAACCAGCAGATACAGAGTTGTTAGGTATTCCTAAAATATTTAGGAATAATGAATTTGTAGTTTTACTGCAAAAAGGTAATTATTTATCGCAAAATGTACAAAGTATCGCTGTACGCGGTATAATGACACCCTCTAAATCTAATTGGGTCTCCGCTATTGCCGAAATTAAAGAGGTGTTAAACCAAAGTATATTCAAAAGCCAAGACTTCTTTTTATTGGCAGATATGCTTGAAGATGACAACATTGCAACTAGCGAACATGCCTTGTCTGTTATAAGTTTATTGGATTTTGTTCCTACTGATTTATACGAGTCGCATTCAAGTCGTATTGGTTACTTTACACCGTCAACCATACCTAGACTCCACCTAACGTCGCATTTATCCAGGGAGTATGACTACGCTGCTCCACTGCAACCTGTTATGCCTTACGATATAGGCTACCCTAAAGCACCAGAGTTGCTTAAAAATTCTGAGCTAGACGCTTATATACGAAAGCTGAGAAAGCACTATCAGTATAAAGTCATAGGTTTGGAGGTAAAAGCAAATGACCCGGCTAAAAATGCTGATCCTACTCGTTGGGTTTTACTGAGCGTTCCGTAAAGCCCCAAGGCTTCAGCCTGGGGATATAAGGAACTTTCTTTAATCTTGAAGAAGTATTTAGTTGGCTATTT
>JFJP01038086.1_pt1 | contig 19785 bp, 14 predicted proteins | sample 431651 | NCBI WGS metagenome assembly JFJP01 (sample SAMN02602958, study PRJNA72255) | Microbial mat metagenome, whole genome shotgun sequencing project. | biome: fresh water; feature: sink hole; material: water; isolation source: purple microbial (photo- and chemosynthetic) mats found in...
CTTATCATAGAGTTGCTGCAGTAAACGCAGGACATGATCCAGATGATCCAACAGATGCTCAATATTACTATCCAATGACTTTATTAGATGGTGAACTAACCAACTGGTGGGACGAAGTTTACCAAACAGGTAAAACATCTGAGTACGAACTTTCTGTTAATGGTGGTAATGATAAAACAAAATTATATACAGCGATAAGTTATTTTGATCAGGAAGGTATAAAAATAGGTACAGGTCTTAATAGAATTAGCTTACGTTCAAATATTGACCATAAAGTTAATAAACGATTAACTTTTGGAACAAATATCAGTGGTTCATATATCGATCAGAAATCACAGGCAGAAAGTTTGGCTTATGCTAACCCATTCTGGGCTGCTTCTTCATTATTACCTTGGCATAATCCTTATAACGAGGATGGTACATTTAATAATAACCTTCCATCAAACAGTGATTCTAACCCTCTTGAAAACGTGGCGTTGAACGAATCGGTAGATAAAATTTACAAATTTAATGGAGCTGTTTATGCCGAAGTACAGATAATTGATGGATTAAAATTTAAAACCTTAAACAGTCTCGATTACTTATCAGGTAATGGTAGAGATTATAGAAATCCAAATACTCCAGATGGCGAGCCTAGTGGTATTTTATACATGGGTAATTATATGAACAGAACACTGGTATCATCTAATACCTTAAACTATGTTTTCGATTTTAATGAAGATCACATGTTTAATACATTGGTTGGTTATGAGTTTACAAATAACAATTATAGTATTGAGACTGCAAGTGGTGAAGGTGTTGGAGTAGATATTCCTTACCTTTCAAATGCCTCTTCAAATAAAGATGTTGGAAGTACATATACTGAATGGGCTTTACAATCCTATTTCGGACGATTAGACTATAACTATATGGGTAAATATTTCTTCACAGGAAGTATTCGTACAGATGGTAGTTCACGTTTCGGAAAAGAAAATAGGTATGGTTTATTCTGGGCAGTAGGTGCTTCATGGAATATTAACAAGGAAAACTTTATGGCAAGCTTAACCATGATTGACTTATTAAAGTTACGCGCAAGCTATGGTATTAATGGTAACGATAATATCGGTAATTATCAATCATATGGTGTTTATGGATCGCGTTCTTACAATGGATTAAGCGCTTTGGCTCCAGATCAGTTAGAAAATCCAAATTTAACATGGGAAGAAAATGCTACATGGAACCTTGGTCTTGATTTTACTGTATATAAGAGATTTACTGGTAGTTTTGAATATTACGAACGTTATACTACAGAGATGTTATTGAATGTTCCTATTTCCAGAACAACTGGTTTTGCAAGCATGAGACAGAATATTGGTGAAATGTCAAATAAAGGGTATGAGCTTACCTTAGATGTAAAGATAATTGATGAAAAAGATCTTAACTGGTCATTAGGATTAAATTATGCTCATAATAAAGTTGAACTAATTGACCTTGCAACAGAGGAAGATTTTATTTCAGCTAGTGGCAGTTTCTGGACTCGTAACCGTGTTGGTGGTGGTTATGCTGATTATTACGTTTACGATTGGGCTGGTGTTAACCCAACAACAGGTGAAGGATTATGGTATGATGAAAATGGATTTATTACCAATAATGCATCTCAGGCTCGTCGTATTTTTAAAGGACAACTTGAACCAAGATATCAAGGAGGTTTTAATACACGTGTAAGCTGGAAAGGTTTATCATTAGACGCATTCTTTGAGTATAAAGTTGGTCATTACGTATATATTATGGAACACAGATATACAGATGCTGATGGTTATAATTTTGGCAGCAACCAAACAGCTTACTCATTAAATTATTGGGAAGAGCCAGGAGATGTTACTTACAATCCTAAACCAGTTGCTTACAACTCTTCTGAAAGTAATGCATGGGGTACTTCAAAATATCTGGAAAGAGGTGATTATTTAAGATTTAAAAATCTTTCATTAGCTTATGAATTGCCTTCGAAACTTATTAACAAAGCAAAAATTAACTCTGCACGTATTACTTTTAATATAGAGAATGTTTATTGCTGGAGTGATGTAAGTTATTGGGATCCTGAAAGAGATGTTACTGGTGGTGGTTATGCTATTTACCCTCAGCCAAGAACTTATTCTATTGGTTTAAAACTTGGATTCTAAAAGTTAAATAATTAAAAAATGAATAAAATGAAAAATATATTGAAGTATTTATCTGTTTTGCTCATAATGCTTGCTGTTGGATTAACATCATGCGATGATCAATTAGAACAGTTACCTCCGGAACAATTATCGAACGAATTGGCTCTTGGTAACTATAATAATCTTACCCTTGCCACAAATGGCATTTATACTCTTTTATACGATGTTTCTTATTATGGTAGAGATTTTACCGTAATTGCTGATTTAAAAGGAGGAAACTCAAAATCAAGTCCTTTAAACTCAGGCCGTTTTCAAACCGAATTTAACTGGGCTAATAACGAAGGATCTTCATCAGGATTATGGACTCCTGCTTATTATATGATTGCAAGAGCTAACAATGTTATTAATGCTATTCCAAACATTGAAGAAGCTGGCGTGACTGAAGAAATGTTAGGTCAGTTAAAAGGTGAAGCTTTATTCTTAAGAGCATTGGCTCATTTCGATCTTGTGCGTATGTATGCACAACCATATAACTATTTGAATGGAGAAACTCCTGGAGTTCCTGTTATGTTGGTTACTCAAATTAGTAAACCATCAAGAAATACAGTTGCTGAGGTTTATACTCAAATTGTAACTGACTTATTAGATGCAGAACCTATCATTGGAACGCCTGACAGAGGTGCAACCGATGTTAAAGGACTTGCTTCAAAAGAAGCTGTTCAGGCATTGCTTGCAAAAGTTTATTTATATATGGGTAACTGGCAAGGAGCTGCAGACTATGCCACTAAAGTTATTACCAGTGGAAAATATACTTTATACACTGCTACTAATTATGATGAAGTTTGGGGTATTGACGGTGCATCTGAAGTGATTTTTGAAGTATTTGGCAGTGCAACTCAATCAGGATGGCCAGGATATGACGAGATTGGTTATATCTATGAACCAACTGGTTATGGAGATGTTTGTGCAACAAACGATTTACTTAACTTATACGAAGCTGGTGATGTTAGAAGAAATGTATTTAAAACTTCAGCAAATCATGCAGGATATGAATGGCCAAATAAATTCCCAGGTAAAGATATTATCCGTGTTAATAATATCCCTGTTTTACGTTTAGCTGAAATGTATCTTATTCGTGTTGAAGCTTTATTAAACGGAGCATCAATTTCAGGTGCAACAACTAACGGTGATTATACAACTCTTAGAACAAATAGAGGTGTTGCAGGTGGTAATCCTACATTGGCTGATGTATATAATGAGCGTAGAAGAGAACTTTGCTTTGAAGGTAACCAATTATGGGATCTTTCAAGAACAGGAAGAGGTTTGGATAGAGACGATGCAGAAATAATAATTTCAGGAGATGTTGATATCGCTTTCCCTGATTACAGATGGGCTATGCCAATTCCTGCAGCCGAAATGGATGCTAATTCGAACATGGTTCAAAATGATGGTTATTAATAATTAAAAATTACTGAAGATGAAAAAAATACTAATATATTTTGCGAGTCTTATAGTGGGATTATCTTTATTTATTTCATGTGATGATTTAAATGAACCGGTAGTTCTTAAAGACTCCGATAAATTCGTTGCTTTTGCAAAAACAACGGCAAGTGTTAAAGAAAACACTAGTGGACAAATTGGAATTCTTGTATATATAGCTTCTCCCGGTGGAAATGGTTGTTCTGTTGATTTCTATTTCGATTATCAAGGAATTAATAATTCAGCTATTGAAGGAGTAGATTTTCAACTTGTTAATTCGAACAAAACTTTAACTTTTACAAATTATTATGGGTATGATACTATCTGGATTGACCCAGTTGATAATGCTATTTATGAGGGCAATAAAACAGTTAATATAACATTGTCTTGGCCAACAGATGGTTTTAGCTTAGGTAGAGAAAGCACATTATTATTAACCATTGTTGATGATGAACATCCATTAAAAGATTGGATTGGAACGTTTACTGCTGATGCTGCCAGTCAAGGTAGTCCTGGAGCATGGGATGAAACTTGGACTATTGAAACTGCTGCTGTTGATGGTGATCCAACATCATTAACTATTAGTGGAATAGCAGGTTCTCCTAGTAAAATAGTAGCTACTTTTAACACAGATGATGGGACTGTAACTATTCAACCTGGGCAAACAATCGATGGTTATAGTTATGGTGATTATGGTGCAATTGGTATTTATTGGGGTCAATATCCAGATATAGATGTTGAAAAGAAAATTATTGGTGAGTTTTTCTCAGATGGATCAATTTATTTACCAAATTTTGGTGAAATGTTTGTTGAAGAACCAAATGTTGGTATAGTATGGGATGTATTTGATGTAACTATGACTCCAGCTAAAGGTGTGCAACTTAATTCTGCAGTATATCCTTCAAGCAAGGATTTAAAGAATAGAAAATTCTAATTAACATTTGAATATTTAAAATTATGAAAAATAACATATTAAAATTTATTGGATTCTTTGTAATAGTTGCTTTTCTTGCTAGTTGCGATCAAGAGGCATTCGAAGAATACAATAGTGTGCCAGCAGATGCTGCCAATACTGCAACAGTATCGGTAAATTCGATTGAGGACTCTACAGCAGTAGTAAATTATACTTTATCAACAGCTGGAAGAATTTTTATTGCTGTTGTATCTGGAACCGACGAGATGGTTACTCCTGATGCTCAGGATATTCTTAAATTGTCTGTTGCTGATGCCGTTTTTTCTAAACAAATAATTATGAATGATGCTGCTGTATTAACAGGATCTGTTAATGTTCCAGACTTAGTTCAAAATACATCTTATAAAGTATATGCATTGCCAGTAAATACAGATGGTGTAATTGGAGAGGTTGTTACAACTAGTGCATTTAGTACAAGTGATACTTATGTACCAACGCTTGATATTGATGCAGGTATTAGCCCGGCAATTTCATCGACTGCAAAACAAACCACAGATTTTGCTATTACCCTTACTTTTGATGAACCAGTGCTATTAGCAAGCGGTTTTGATATTCAGTTAGGGTATAGAAATGCAGAAACAGGTGTAATTGGTTGGGTTGCTGTTCATGCTGATTCTATTGCAGTTAGTGGTAACACTGTTACTATTAAACAAATGCAGGAGTTAATCAATGGGCAGTACGTATTCTTAACCATAGCTGACGATGCTATTACCGATAGATCAGGTAATGCATATGAAGGTATTACTAGTGGTATTGTTGGTCCATCTCTTGTTGGCATATATTGGAGAATAGCCTGGGAAACTAAAAAAGAATTAAAGATTTTACCTTCAGATGCAGATTTTATAACTGACGCAGCTACATTTGATATAATAAAACTGGTTTATCCTTATAATTTAAAGACTTCAAGTTTAGATGATTATTCATCGACGTATATCAAGGTAAGATATTATACTGAAGTGCTTTCTATGGATTACAATATTGATGCAGGTAATATTAATATTGATGGTGATACATTAGAAATAACAATTCCAAGGCAAGCAAATATTTCAGAAAATGTGGCCATAAGTATTTCAGAAGGTGCTGTTTGGGATGTATATGGAAATGATGTAGCCGCTGTTGATTTTGAAGATTACAACTGGTTTGTTGCATACGGAGAATTATTAAATACTTATAATGTACATTGTATTTCTGATTATGGTGATCCTTCAGATTTTACAGTATATATGTTTGATAATGCTGCTAGTGGAGCAACTGATGACGTAGTTATTACAGGTTTATTTGATTCTGAAGCACCAATTATAGGTGTTTTGGATACTGGCGCTGGAACTTTATCTATTTCATTAGGTCAATCTTTTGGTGATTTAATAGGAGATGGCGGAGAAGTTCTTATGTATAGATGGACTGGTACTTATGATTTATCTTCAACTATAGTAGGAACTATTGATATAGATGGAACTATCCAATTAGATGATTGGGGAGGAGTTATTAGTGGAGGTAGTGCAGGTTACGATGGATACGATTGGGATTATTTTACTGCAGGTTCAACTTGGACTGAAGTAACTAAAAATCAACTGGTTGTTAAGAAAAATGTACCAGCATTAAAAAAGCATAAATAATAACTAACTTTTTAAATAGAAAAGGAGGGATTATCCCTCCTTTTCTATTTATTTTTTGTAAAAATTCTATATTTGCGTAATAAAAATATATTAAACGATTTAAAATGAAGCGATTATTTTTAGCATTTTTATTGTTGTTGATAGTATTTCAGGGTTTTTCAAAGGAAGTAAATATTGAAAAGGCTAAATTGGTAGCGGAAAGGTTTCTAGAGACAACAAGTAAAACAGATATTACAGTAAATGAAGCTGTTGTTTTTCAAAGCAACCAAATATCTTTAACTTATATTATAAACTTTAAACCCGAAGGTTGGGCCATTGTTTCTGCTGACGACAGAGTACAAGCTATTTTGGGTTTTTCTTACACAGGATATTTTGATACAAAAAAGATTGAAGGCTTACCTTTTTATTTCTGGTTTGAGGGGTATGCTGATCAGATTTCTTCTTTAATCTCATCGAAAGCACCTGAAATTGAGCATCCATCGTGGAACGAAATAGAAACATCAAAATACACTAAAGCTGTTGATCCGGTAGAACCATTAATTCAAGTAGAATGGAACCAGAGTTCGGGTTGGAATTCCTATTGTCCTGCAGATATTGATGGCCCTGGAGGACATGCATATGCAGGTTGTGTTGCTGTGGCAATGGCGCAATGTATGAGTGTTTATCAGCATCCCACAAAAGGTAATGGGAGTCATAGTTATATTGATGAAACTTATGGAGCCCTAAGTGCTAATTTTGGCGAAACAACTTATGATTGGGCAAATATGCAAAATACTGTGGCAACAGATGCAGTGGCATTATTGCTTTATCATCTTGGTGTATCTGTAAATATGGGATATGGAGCCGATGGTTCCGGAGCATTTTCAACGACAGTGCCAGGAGCTATTAAAAACTACTTTGAGTATTCCAATTCTGCTCAATATATTAGTAGATCTGATTATACGGGTGAAGGAGAATGGGAAAGCATCCTAATTGAACAGTTACAAAAAGGATATCCCATTTATTACTCCGGTGATGCTGGCGATGGTCAGGCCGGTCATGCTTTTAATATTGATGGTGTGCAATCAAATGGAGCATTCCATTTTAATTTTGGTTGGAGTGGAAGCTATAACGGATATTACTTTGTAACTAATATTAATCCTGGATCAAATAATTTTACCTCTGATCAAGCAGCAGTTATTAATTTTGTACCAAGAGATAACTCACCTCAAGATATAACTCTTTCAAATAATACAGTTGAAGAAGGTAAGCCAGTAGGAACTGTTGTTGGTAAGTTAACCGTCACTGATGAAACTCCTGAAGATACATTTACTTATGAAGTTTTTGGCCCAATTGGATTTGAAGGAGAACAATTAACTGTACCATTTACTGAACAAGATGGATATCTTGTAACAACCGAAGTTTTGTATTATAATTACATTAATAGATATGAAGTTATAATTAAGGCTACCGATAAAACAAATTTGACATTCGAAAAGAATTTTTTTATTAATGTTATAGGCAATTCGGCTCCAACAAATATTTCAATTTCGAATAGTGAATTTAATGATACTATTGCAATAGGTTCATTTATTGGTAAACTAACAACTTCTGATCAGGATGCTACAGATACATTTACTTATGTGTTTGAGTTTAGCGAAAATCCTGATATTGGTGCTGATAATGATAAATTTATTATTAAAAATGATTCATTATTTACAAATTATAATTTTAGGCTGTATGATAAGAATACATGTTCTATATATGTTAAATCAACTGATAAAGGTGATAAATCAGTGATAAAAGAATTTGTCATTACCATTAATAAATCGGTGGGGATAATTGATTTGAAAAGAGAGAATAGCTTAAACTTATTTCCAAACCCTAATTCAAATGGTAGATTTTATGTAAAATTATCAGAAAAATATTCAAATCACGATTATGTAATTTATATTTATCATCTGCATGGTGCTATTTATAAGGCTATAACAGGTCATTGTAATACAAACGAGATATTATTGTTGAATATTAATGATAAAGGTACCTATTTGGTTAAAATGATTATTGAAAAGGATATTTACAACGGTATTATTATTTACAGGTAGATTTTTTTAATCAGATTAAACCTTTTTTTAATAATTTAATCTATGTAGTAGTATTTTGTTATCGAAAATCAATAAAGTATTGTCATGTTAAATAAAACTATGAATCGTTTATTTTTTGCATCATTATTAATTATAAGTTATCAATTTGTATTTGCACAAGGAAATAGTAATTACGACATATTGAATGATTTATCGGATATTAACCGAAAAGTAAAAACTGAAAATCAAAGTCAAGCAAAGCAGAGTAAATTGAATTTTTATCTTGATGAGGAATGGAAAGCTGGTGTTTTTTATACAAAAAAGAACGATCCTATTAATGGTTATTTATTTCGATATAATATTTATACAGACCAGATAGAACTTAGATCTGTTGTAAATCAGAATGAAATTGATATAGTTACAATTGGTTCAAAAAAATTCATATATTCCGAGTTTTTAAACGCTGACAGTATTGCTGATGAAGGTTATTTTGAGATGATTGTAAATGGCGATTGTAAACTCTTAATTCGAAGAAGTATTGCTTTTAAAGGAAGCGATATTCATGATAATGCCTATGGTTCTCAAGCATCAACAAAAGTTGTTGAAAAATACTACATTAAAAAGGATAAAGAAAGAGCAGTTGAGGTTGATAAATCAAAAGAAGGAATATTAACCTTATTATCCGATAAAGATAAATTTGTTGAATACTATGATGATAAACTCATCTTATTTTTAAATGAGAAGAAATTGATTGAACTTGTTAATTACTACAATAAAATTTAAATCCATTTATTGATTAATAGATAATTCTGTAATTATATTTTATTTTTGTTCTGAAAAATAACAGGACATGAATAAAAATTCTCCACATATACACCCCATTTTCGAAAATATACTTAAGCGAAACGACAAAGAAAAACTTCTAAATCAACATTCGGTTGTGGTCTGGTTTACAGGACTTTCGGGTAGTGGCAAATCAACAATTGCAAAAGTACTTGAACAAGAATTGCATAAACGGGGTTATATATCCAAAGTGTTGGACGGTGATAATGTGCGTACCGGAATAAATAATAACCTTGGTTTTTCAGATGCCGATCGAAAGGAAAATATTAGAAGAATTGCTGAGGTTTCAAAGTTGTTTCTTGAATGTGGTATTGTACTTATAAATTGCTTTATTTCACCAACTCATATTATTCGTAATCAGGTAAAAGAGATTGTTGGAAAAGAAAATTATTTCGAAATATTTGTTGATACTTCCATCGAAACATGCGAAAAAAGAGATACAAAAGGAATTTATGCAAAAGCACGACAAGGACTTATAAAAGATTTTACAGGTATTTCAGCTCCATACGAGGCACCTGAAAATCCAGATATTGTAATTAAAACAGAAGAATTATCAGTCGATTTGGCTGTTGAAGCTATTTTAAAAAAGCTTTTACCCCGGATCGAATTTAAAAATGATTAATTTTGGAGCCGGACTTCGGACTTCGGACTTCGGACTTCGGACTTCGGACAATAATATATTATATAGCAGAGTAATTTAAATAAGTATGAACCAATATAAAATTAACCACCTACGAGAGTTGGAAGCTGAGTCGATTTTTGTATTACGTGAAGTTGTGGCTCAGTTTGAGAATCCATGTATGTTATTTTCAGGAGGAAAAGATTCAATCGTAATGTTTCATTTAGCCCGAAAAGCTTTCTGGCCTGCACGCGTTCCTTTTCCTTTAATGCACATCGATACTGGGCATAATTTTCAAGAAACACTTGATTATAGAGATAAATTAATGGCTGATACCGAAACTAAATTAATCGTTAAGTATGTGCAAGATTCTATTAATCAAGGTAAGGCTATTGACGAAACTGGCGTAAACTCAAGTCGAAACAAATTACAGACAGTTACTTTGCTTGATGGTATTGAAGAATATAAGTTCGATTGTGCAATGGGTGGTGGTCGCCGTGACGAAGAAAAAGCAAGAGCTAAAGAACGTTTCTTTTCTCATCGTGATATTTTTGGACAATGGGATCCTAAAAATCAACGTCCTGAGTTATGGAACATCTTTAATGGCCGTAAAAACATGGGCGAGCATTTCAGAGTATTTCCTATAAGCAACTGGACAGAAATGGATGTTTGGCAATATATTTTGTTTGAGAAAATTCCTATTCCAAGCCTTTATTTTTCTCACGAACGCGAGATCGTAAACCGCGATGGAACAATACTAGCTGCTGGTGAATTTGTACCATTAAAAGATTCAGAAAAACCAGAAAAAAGAATTGTTCGATTCAGAACTATCGGCGATATGACATGCACAGGTGCTGTTTTCTCAAAAGCATCAACAGTTGAAGAAATTATTGAAGAAGTAGCGGCAACAAGAGTAACTGAAAGGGGTAGCCGGTACGATGATAAGCGTTCTGAAGCGGCTATGGAAGACAGAAAGAAAGAAGGGTATTTCTGATTTGAAAATTGAAATTGGAAACTTGAAATTAGAAGGTTAATTGAATTAATTTCTTTATGATACTACTATATGATTTGGATGTTTATAGATTATCTGAAGAACTATCTGATAAGATATGGTCCGATTTTGATAAATGGAGTCCCAAAGTTCAGAATACAATTGGATACCAGATTATTCGTTCTTCTGATAGTATATCGTTGAATTTAGCAGAAGGTTACGGAAGATATACACCGGCAGACAGAAGAAAATTTTATTTGTATTCAAGGGGATCGTTTGAAGAAACAAAAGCAAGTCTAAGAAAGTTAATTAAAAGAGAAGTAATAAAGGGTGAAGATATAGATAAATATAAGTAGATAATTGATGAACTGGGTCCTAAATTAAATGCATTCATTAATAAAACAAAGATTAATAGTTGAAATGAAATAATAATCAATCTTAATAGTACGGTTTCAAATTACAAATTACAAATTACAAATTACAAATTACAAACAAATGTCATCAGAATATAACAGAGGTTATTTAGATATGGAGCTTTTACGATTCACTACTGCTGGTAGTGTTGATGATGGTAAAAGCACTCTTATTGGAAGATTATTATTCGATAGCAAGGCAATTTTCGAAGACCAGCTCGAATCGATTGAAAGAGCTAGTCTGAAAAAAGGAGAGGAAGGCATTAATCTTGCTCTCTTAACAGATGGATTGCGTGCTGAAAGGGAACAAGGTATTACTATTGATGTTGCATACCGCTATTTTGCTACTCCAAAACGTAAGTTTATTATTGCCGATACTCCGGGACACATTCAATATACACGAAATATGGTTACCGGTGCTTCAACTGCGAATGTCGCGATTATTCTTATTGATGCCCGAAATGGTGTAATTGAACAAACCCTAAGGCATGCTTTTATTGCATCTTTGCTCCAAATTCCTCATATTTTTGTTTGTATTAACAAAATGGACCTTGTTGACTATTCCGAAGAAATATTTGAAAATATAAAAGCCGACTTTGAAAAGATTTCTTCCAAGCTTGATGTTCAGGATATTCGTTTTATACCAATTAGCGCAAAACTTGGTGATAATGTAGTGGATCGATCAACAAAAATGGATTGGTATGATGGCCCAACCTTAATGTATTTACTCGAAAATGTTTATATTGCCAGTGATACAAACCATACTGATGCTCGTTTTCCTGTACAGTATGTTATTCGTCCAATGCGCGATGAATACCATGATTATCGTGGTTATGCAGGTCGAATAGCTGGTGGTATTTTTAAAAAAGGTGATAAAGTAAAAATATTACCTTCTGGATTAACTTCACACATTAAGTCAATTGATATTTTTGAGGGAAGCATTGAAGAAGTTTTTGCCCCTCAATCCGTAACCATAACCCTCGATGATGATATTGATATCAGTCGTGGCGACATGTTGGTAAAAGAGGACAGTATGCCTATAATTAGTCAGGATATTGATATGATGATTTGTTGGTTTAACGAAAGACCTTTAATTTTAGGAGGGAAATATGTACTTAGACATACCACGAGTGATTTACGTTGTGTTATTCGCGATATTAAGTACAAGCTTAATGTAAATACCCTCGAAAGCGATGAATCAGAAAAACGCATTGGATTAAATGATATCGCCAGAATAACCATTAAAACAACTAAACCAATTTTCTACGATAGCTATAGAAAAAATAGGAATACAGGTAGTGTAATTTTAATCGAAGAAGGAACTAACGAAACAGTTGCTGCGGGAATGATTCTTTAAATTAGTAGGTATAAGGTATAGGGTATTAGGTATAAGGTATAAAATGGGTTTCCAGGTTTATTTGTAAAAGGGTGAAAAGGTAAGGTGGCAGCTAGAAGTTCCTTCGCGATACTTTGCTTATTAATCCACCGTTTTACTCTGGGTAATTATTTTAAGTGTTTGTTTATTGCTTCATTAATTATTTCATTGTGGTCGAAGGCGAGGGGTGGTAGCGATTTAATACTAAACCAAGCTGCCTCAGCTGCATCATCATTAGCTCTAGCCTTATGTTTATTGCTTTCAGGAATAAATCCATAGAAAACAACAGAAACAGTTCTTCCACGGGGGTCGCGGCCAATTTTGCCAAAGGTTTTAAATTGTTCAAGTTTAATATCAGTTATTGAGGTTTCTTCTTCTAATTCGCGATAAGCAGCATCTATTAGTTCTTCATCCATATCCAGAAATCCACCGGGTAAAGCCCATTTATCTTTAAAAGGATCAAATTTTCGTTTAATGAGTAAAATCTCAGGATTAGATTTATTTGAAGTGAAAACAATTATGTCAGCACAAACTGCAGGTCTTGGATAATCGTAAATAAATGCCATTTTTATTCTTCTTTATTGTCTTTATTTTCTTGCTGCCTTTTATTAATGATATAAATGACAATAATTACCGAAAGAATAAAAACGAGGATATATAATTTTGTCATAGTTTTAAGGATGAGTTCGTTTAATAATTCTTAATTTATGCGTATAGTCCTTTAATTCCTTATTAAAAATACCCTGATGATCAATGCTGTCAATCCGTACTTTTCCAGAAGCATGAATAATTTCATTCGTTGTTATTAAAATACCAACATGAATTATTTTACCATCTTCATTATCAAAAAAAGCTAAATCACCTGGTTTGATTTCATCGAAAAACTCGATTGTTTTGCCAATAGTTACTTGTTGAGAAGCATCACGAGGCAGAATTATTCCAGCTGCTTTAAATACAACCTGCACAAAACCCGAACAATCAATTCCAAATGGGTTTTTTCCTCCCCATAAATAAGGCGTATTTAAAAGGTTTAAAGCATATTCTGCGATTGTAAGGCTTTTATTGGCCTTAAGATCATCTAGTTTATACGTTATGGAATTAATTTGGAAACTACCATCTTCTTTGTTAAAACCTGGCATGGAACTACCAATGGATACTCTGATTGATTCTTTGGTATCTATTCTTGTTATTGTGCTGATCGGAGTTTTTACAGTTTCATTGTAACTTTTTTGTATCGAATTTAAAAAAGCAAAATCAATTGTGGTGGTTGTTTTTTTGTCAATCCATCCCTGATAATTATCAAATAATAACTCTACCTGATACCAATTTTCACTTTCGCTGATAATTTTAAAGGTCTCACCAAAAAGAATTTGAGTAACCATTTCACTTTTTTCTGATGGTTCAATTCTTACTGCAATAACAGCAATTTCGCTTATTCCATATCTTTCCATAGAGTCTATAATTGCTTATAAAAATAGTAAATCATTTCTAAATGACTGCCCATTTAGCTAAAAACCTTTCTACAGGTAAACATAATAAAATCTAATTTACTTATAAACTAAGCTATTCGGATTGAATTATTTAGAAAATTCATACATTTGTATTTATACATATTAAAACTGTTGCATGGAGAAATTTTACTATTACTTTCGAAGGTATTATAAGGTTGTTTTTCGGGGCCTGTTATTTGCTGCCTCTGTGGCAATAGTGGTTATTCTATTTCCTCGTGAGGGAAAATTCAAATATGAGTTTCAGAAAGGGAAGCCCTGGATGCACGAAACATTAATTGCCCCTTTTGATTTTCCAATATATAAGACAGACAAGCAGATTCAAACTGAAAAGGATAGTATTTTAAAGTTTTTTAATCCGTATTTTGTTTATGACAGTTCTACTTTAGAAATAGAAAAAGAAAAGTTTAGGGTTTTTTATTACAAAAAAATAGATGAGTATGTAAGTAAAAAGTATAGTGTTAACAATAATGATTCGAGGAAACAAAGCTTTTTAACTAACGCTCAAAATTTTGAGAAGTTTTCAATAAATATTCTAACTGAAGTCTATTCAAAAGGAATTATTGAGATATCTGAAATAAATGAAAACTATAAAGAAGATTCAAGATTAACCTTAATTAAAGAGAAAATAGCTGAAGATTATTCATACTTAGATTTTTATACTCAAAAATCTGCATATGAATATGTAATAAGCAGTACAGATAAATATCTACACGATAATAATGTAAAAATTCGCCATCCTGAATTTTACAAAAGCGTCAATTTGTACGAATTTATTGTTCCTAACATTCTTTATGATTCTAAAACCTCTGAAAATATTAAAGAAACCTTGCTTAAGAATATCTCAACTTCAAAAGGCATGGTTCAGGCAGGAGAACGTATTATTTCCAAAGGCGATGTAATTGATAATCCTGTTTACCGTATGCTGGAATCCTTAAAACATGATTTTGAAATAAAACTAGGATCATCTCATCATTATCAGATCATTTTGTTTGGTCAGGTTATCTTTGTCTTTTTATGTTTTTTGGTTTTGTTTTTATTCTTATTAAACTTCCGAAAGGATATTCTTCAGCATAGCCTAAAAACTTCTTTTATTTTAATGGTTGTGCTCCTTTTTGTTTTTATTGCAAGCATTACCTTAAGGATTAGTGATAAGAGTATTTACATTGTACCATTTGCTTTGGTACCTATTATTATAAAAACATTCTACGATTCGCGATTAGCTCTTTTTATTCATATTATTACTGTTCTTCTGGTTGGTTTTTTTGCTCCTAATGGTTACGAATTTGTTTTTTTAAATTTTGTTGCGGGTATTGTTGCCATATTTAGTTTAACGAATCTATATAGAAGAGGTAAGTTGTTTTTATCTTCGGTATTGGTTGTAATAACACTTAGCCTTGCTTATTTTGGTATGGCTATAACTCAGGAAGGTAATATTGCAAATATTCAATGGCAAAACTTTATCTACTTTGCATTTAATGGAGCTCTGGTATTATCATCCTATCCATTAATATATGTTTTTGAGAAATTATTTGGATTTCTTTCCGATGTAAGATTAATGGAATTATCTGACACGAATCAAAAACTTTTAAGAGAGCTAGCCGAAAAAGCTCCTGGGACATTTCAGCATTCGATGCAAGTGGCTAATCTGGCTGAGGAAGCCATTATCAAGGTTGGAGGTAATCCGTTATTAGCCAGAACAGGTGCTCTTTATCATGATATTGGTAAATTAAACAATCCGATTTATTTTATCGAAAATCAGCGAACAGGTTTTAATCCACACGATATGCACGAGTTTGATGAAAGTGCTGATATTATTATAAACCATGTTAGAGAAGGGGTTGAAATTGCACGAAAACATAAACTTCCTAAACAACTGATTGATTTTATTAAAACTCATCACGGAACAGGCAAGGTTCAGTATTTTTATAGGTCATATATCAAAAAGTTCCCTAATAAAGATGTTGATATTAGTAAGTTTTCGTATCCCGGACCCAAACCTATGTCGAAAGAAACTGCTGTGTTAATGATGGCCGACTCGATTGAGGCTGCTTCTCGAAGTTTAACTGATTATACCGATGTTACAATTGATAATTTAGTGGAATCAATAATTAGTACCCAAATTAATGATGGCCAATTTGATAATGCAGATATTACCTTTAAAGATATAACTGCAATTAAAGCTATTTTTAAAAATAAAATTGCAAATATTTATCATGCACGAATAAAGTATCCAGAGAAGAATTAGGGATAAAAGGGGTTATTTCTTACCCAAAAACTTTTAACTTTATACTTTAAACTTTTCCCCCTACCATCTAAGGTCTATTTTTTCAACATTGGGGTAGTTGGTTTCGTCAAAGATGAATAGCTTATCATCAACACTCAGATTGGTTTTAAATGCCGATACAGCTAATGAGTAGTTTGAGCCATCCTTACCAAAAATGGTGGCCGATTTTAATTGATATAAATTGGTATTAATCTGCAGTCTGATTCTTGAGTAGTCTTTTTCTAAATCAATTGGATAAAGATCGATAATTGCAAACGATGATCCATTTTCAGATGATTCTGAAATCAACTGATATTTATACTCTTTTTCGTAAAGTGTAAATATCTGTTTAGGATTACTTAAAATATCAGTATCGTCAGTTTCGGGCTCCGAGATATTTACTTCATTCGATTCAGTTATATAGCTGTATAAGGTTTTTCCATCGAAAAACGATTCAATTCCCATAAAATTTAACTTGTATTTCTCGTTTTGTAACGTAATGGTACCTTGTGACGAATTTTTAAAATTGTCTTTTAAACTGATGTATTCTACCTTAAAATCGATCTGAATATTTTTATAAGATTTTGTTTTTTCTGATAGCTTATCTAAAATATCTTTTGCTTTAGGATCTTGCTGTGCAAAAAGATTAGATATAGAAATAATGCCCAATAAAAAAAAGATATATTTTTTCATTAACCTAAATATTAGTTGTTATCAGCAAAGTCTCTCAAATATTGTTCCAAAGAATATTCGTCGGCAAAAAGGACTTGTCGGGCTTTGCTTCCTTCAAATGGTCCAACAATATTTGCAGCCTCAAGCTGGTCAATAATTCGTCCTGCTCTGTTGTAGCCGATCGAGAATTTTCTTTGAATAAGTGATGTTGATCCTTGTTGATGGCGAACAACCAATCGGGCGGCATCGTCAAATAATGCGTCTCTTTTTGATAGATCAACTTCTAAAGTATCGTCTGATCCTTCGGGAGTAAATTCAGGTAAGTGATATGCGGTTGGATATCCACGCTGATTACCAATAAAATCGACAATTTTTTCGAGTTCAGGTGTATCTATAAATGCACATTGTAACCTAACCAGGTCGCTACCCGAAGAAATAAGCATATCACCGCGACCAATAAGCTGGTTTGCTCCGGGACTATCGAGTATCGTTCGTGAATCAATCATGGATGAAACACGGAATGCCAATCGTGCCGGGAAATTTGCTTTTATAGTTCCTGTAATAATATTTGTTGATGGACGTTGAGTAGCAATTATAAGGTGAATACCAATAGCTCTCGCCAATTGAGCAAGCCGGGTTAGAGGTCCTTCGATTTCACGACCTGCAGTCATGATTAAATCTGCAAACTCATCGACAATAACAACGATGTAAGGCAAATAACGATGGCCTAATTCAGGGTTAAGTTTACGGGCAATAAATTTTGCATTATATTCTTTTATATTTCTTACACTTCCTAGTTTTAAAAGATCGTATCGCTGATCCATCTCAATACACAACGAATTTAGCGTATATACTACTTTCTGAGTATCAGTAATAATTGGCTCTTCAGAATCAGGTAGCTTGGCCAGAAAATGTTTTTCTATTTTTGAATAAAGAGTCAATTCAACCTTTTTAGGGTCAATCATTACAAATTTTAACTGCGATGGGTGCTTTTTATATAACAAGGAAGCAATAATAGCATTTAATCCAACAGATTTACCTTGTCCTGTAGCACCTGCAACAAGCAAGTGTGGCATTTTAGCCAAATCAAATACAAATGTTTCATTCGAAATAGTTTTACCTAAACCAATAGCTAAATCATATTTTGTTTCAGCAAAGTTTTTCGAAGTGATAATCGATTTCATCGAAACAATCTCAGGATTTTGATTAGGTACTTCAATACCAATTGTGCCGCGTCCTGGTATTGGAGCAATAATTCTAATCCCCAGTGCCGACAAACTAAGGGCGATATCATCTTCGAGATTTTTGATTTTTGAAATACGAACTCCAGGAGCTGGTATGATTTCATAAAGAGTTACAGTTGGGCCAACGGTTGCCTTTATTTTATCTATTTGTATCTTATAGTTTGCAAGCGTTTCAACTATTTTATCCTTATTGGCAATAATCTCATCTTTATTAATCTGACCATCCGAATTTTTGCTGTAATCATCAAGTAATTCAAGGGTGGGTAGTTTGTATTGCGAAAGATCCAATGTAGGATCATAATCTTTTAATTCATAGGTTATCTCATCTGAACCATCATTCTGATTTGTGGGTTCTATTTCAAGTTCAATATTATTATCCTCATTTAGAGTTACCTTAGTATCTGTATTTTCGGGAGTAGCTTTGCGGGTTGTAAATACAAGCTTTTCGTCGATTACTTCTTCATCAAAATTCTCTGTATTATTTTGCAACGAATCAAATACTGGTTTATTCTCAGGATTATCAACTGTTTCAATATCCGCAGCAGCCAGTTCTTCTGGTTTTGTTTTTGGTTGTAATATTTTATCAATTAATTTTTGTATCCATTCGAGGGCAAGGTTCGATGTGTACACTGAAAATGCTACAAATAAAACAATAAGGATAAAAGCGGTACCCGGTTTACCAACCAATGAATTTAACCATTGAGCAATAAAATAACCATGTCCACCACCTAATCCACTACCTAAAAATCCATTTGTTGTACCGAATGTAAAACCGAATAAAACTGAAAATAGGATAGTTCCAATAATCAATATTTTAAGTGTTTTTCGAATTGGATAAAGTCTAAAATGCAAAAATCGTAAACCAATTACAAAAAGAATAAAAGGTAGACTAAAGGATGCTAATCCAAACCATTTATTCATAAAAAGATTTGCAATCCAGGCTCCAGCTTTTCCTGACCAATTTTCAACTACAATGTCGGCATTTGAAAATACATCAGAAAATTCAAAACTTTGATCAGCTTTCCAGGTAAATAAATAAGAGATAAATGCTATTGTCAGGAAAACAGATAGGAAAATAATGAATATGCCAAAAACTATTTTTAAACGATTATCAGAAAATATTGATTTCTTCTTGTCTTTTGGTTTGTCTTGCTCTTTTTTTGCCATTGAAATAACGCTATAGAAATTGTTAGATATGCAAAATTAACATAAGTTAATTAAGTAAGAGCAAATATAAATGTATTTTTAAGCAAACAGATAGGTATCGTTGTGATTATTTTTTTAGTAGAGATAAAATTTCTTCCATGGTTTTTTTGTTAATAGCAATATAGCCTTCTGGTATTTTAAATTCATCTGACTTGATTTTTGTTTCAACAATTTTAGTGGCTGTTAGTTTCATATTCATATTATACATTTTTACCTCAAATTCAAGAAGTACACCATCAAGCGACCTGAATGGAGTATGGGCATTTGGACTATGAATAACAATATCATTTGTATAATAAATATAAAAGGGCTTAGTTTTGCCATCAGGAATAGTTACCAAGGCTTTTGTACAATTTAATCCTGCAACATTTTTTATTTC